>Ga0222650_1000024_pt1 | contig 168574 bp, 141 predicted proteins | sample AntAcemetagen367_FD_179820 | JGI IMG/M metagenome (GOLD analysis project Ga0222650, IMG submission 179820) | Saline water microbial communities from Ace Lake, Antarctica - #367 | ecosystem: Environmental > Aquatic > Non-marine Saline and Alkaline > Saline | place: Antarctica: Ace Lake... | reverse complement strand
GAATGGAAGAATCCAGCAGCTAAAAACGAATGCGAGAGGCTTCCGCTCCTTCGATAATTACCGCACCAACATCCTCTTTCATCTCGGAGGCCTTGATATGCTTCCACTAAAAACCCTGTAGTTCCATAACGGTTAACTGATCTACGCGGGTCTTCAGCCCGAAACCGTATATGTCCTACTATACTACTTGTACTTCGGGCAGAGGACTCTCTCTCCTGTTCGTTTATGACTTGAGACCTGAGGGAACCCTACCTGACGCATTCTAAAACTGAGCAGATAGCTTGCGGTCTGCGTTATCAAGCGACTCCCGAACAATCTCAAATCGTTCTGCAGGATCAAGCATCAGTGCAATACGGTAATAACTTCGGGCTTCCCAAGGTCGGTTAAGTTTCATTACGACATCTCCCAAATGTTCTGCAATCACCGATTCTTCCGGTTCCAATTCCGCCGCCCGCAGGAGTTCCCGATGAGCGGCTTGGAAATTGCCCTGCTGATAATAGATCCAGCCGAGGGTATCAAGATAAGATCCGTTTTCTGGATCCAGTCGTAAGGCCCTTTTAACATACAACTCCGCTTGGTCTAAATTTTCGCCCCGTTCTGCCCACATATACGAAACATAATTTAGGGAGGGATGATGATTTGGACTTTTTGAAAGGATGTCCTGAAAGGTTTGTACGGATTCCTCGATCTTACCCATTCGTTCATAGGCTGCTGCCAGGTCAAAAAAATACTCATCATTCAACCAAAACTCGGACTCGGGATGGTTCGTAGCCAATTCTTTGTATCGCTCATACGCTTGGACGGCTTTACGGTAGTTCTTTTGAAAGCTGTACGTTCGGCCCAACAGCCATTCAACTTCAGGATTTTCAGGTAAACGATCTGTGAGATCCTCAAGAAGCTCAATAAGCGAAGTTTCCATGTGCTTGGCCGCATCGTCGTTGGTTTCCCGAGTAAGGAAAATTTGTCGTACTTGGAATTGCCAAGCCCATTCCATACTGCCCGGTTGCTCAGAAGCGTTTACTAATGCATCGCCCAGTAGTTGGTTGGATTCCTCCACTGCAAAGTATGCCATAGACAGTTGGGCATAAAGTTCTGCGGGATTTTGGATTTCAGCACCTTGCTTCGCTCGGTAGATTCGTCTCTCAAAATAGAGCCGGGCCTTTGGATAATCTTTTGCTCCTAATGCGATTTGCCCAGCCAAAAGAAGCGCTTCGGGATCATCTGGGTACAAGGTCAATACCTGTTCCAATAGCGTAGTCGCTTTGAAGATCTGCCCATTCTGGTAGCTAAGTAAGGCTAATTTCCGAAGGGTTGCGAGATTTGTGTCATCTAGGTCTAGAGCCTTTTTGTAGGCTAGTTGCGCATCCTCCGGTTCTCTGGTGAGCTCATTATAGAGTCCAAGTAGATAATAGGTAAGGGAAGAGGATAGGTGGTGGTTTAACTCTTTACCAAAACGGCGCACTGCTGGCGCACCTCCGTCTAGGGTTTGTATCGCGTGAATCAGAATGATCTGCCGAATGTCCTCGCTACCTTTGTTTCGGGTATCCAACTCGGAATAGGTCGCGAAGACGTCATCCCATCGGTCTACTTCAATAGATAGTGCCGCTTTGATTAGGCTGAAGGTGTGAATGTCAGGGAAGTCCTCAATAGCCTTAGCGAGAATCTGATTACGCTCTTCCTCGGCTCTAACTAGTGATGTGGCGTCATGCGATTGTTTAGTCTCACTGACCAGCAGGCGAACCAGTAATTCAGTCGATTTAATGGGTCTTTCCGCATGAAGATTCGCTTTCCGAAGAATAGCCAGCGAAAGGGGAATGTCCTGTTCTTTGAGCGCAAGTTGGAGCGCTTCCAAATAGATCTGCTCGGATCTGGGCAAACAGTTTACAGCCTTCATGATTTCTTCACGGGCTTTTCCTGAATCGCCTTGTCGGAGGTATAATTTGGCTAGCCATCGATGGGCCGTGCCATTTCCAGGCTGTTTTTTAACTAACTGATGTAACAGTGTGAAGGCATCCTCAATTCGATTCGCTTGGATTAAGCGTTCGGATGCAATCATATACAAGGCATCATTATCCGCATCGCTACGGATGGCTTGTTGAAACGCATCAATAGCCCCTAGGTAATCCTTTTGTAACTCTCTGTTCAACCCTAGACTGAAATAGGCCATAGCCACGGCGTCTGTTGAGGGTTTCGCTAGGAATTCGGGCGAATCATTTAAACACAGAAATTCGCCACTGACAGGATTATTTTTTGAGGTCGACACTGTCGAACACCCCGAAAAAAGTCCAGTCAGGACGATTAGCTGAAAAAGAAGAATCTGAGGTTTGAAAATGATTGGATGAAACATCTCCAAATAGCCTCAGGTTCTTTTTCTAAATTTCAATGAAACTTATTTCTTTTTATGCCGGTCAAGCTTTCTGCGTTTACGACGCTTATGCTTAGACATCTTTTTGCGGCGCTGTTTTTTAATGGAGCCCATAGTTTGTCCTTAGTTAAATGGTTAAATCAAGTTTTCCTAGTTCCGGATCAAGGAATGATCTTGTTCAACGAGAGTTCGATAATGCCTTCGGCTCCGGCAGCCTTTAGCTTTGGGATAATTTCCCGTACAACTTTTTCCTCCACCACGGCTTCAACCGAATGCCAATCGCACTCGGATAATGAATTCAGGGTGGGTGCGTGCAGGGAAGGAAGGATATCCACAACCTGTTTAAGATGGCTGTCCTGCACGTTCAATTTTAATAAAACTTTGTTTTCAGCGGCTAACGCGCCCGTTAACAACATAGAGATTTGCTCTAATTTCGAACGTTTCCAGTCATTCTTCCACGCATCGTGGTTACAAATGAGCTGAGTGTTAGATTCCAAAATGGTATCGATAATACGTAAATTGTTTGCGCGAAGCGAATTACCGGTTTCGGTCAATTCGATAATGGCATCTACCAATTCCGGGGCTTTCACTTCCGTGGCGCCCCAAGAGAATTCCACATCGGCGGTTACGCCATGTTTCTCTAAGTAACTCTTGGCAATTCCAACAGCCTCAGTGGCAATACGTTTACCTTCAAGATCTTTTGCGGAGTGAATATCGGAGTTTTCTGGAACGGCAACTACCCACCGAACAGGGTTGCGACCTTGTTTCGCATATTTCAACTCGCAGACTTTATGTATATCTGAACCGTTTTCTACGATCCAATCGTGTCCGGTAAGTCCTGCATCCAGCATGCCTAAAGCCACGTAGCGGCTCATTTCTTGGGCGCGTAACAGCCTAATTTCAATTTCAGGATCATCTGAGCGCGGTACATAACTTCTAGAACTCGGCTTAATTTTAAAGCCAGCTTTACCAAACAGTTCGTAGGTAGACTGCTCAAGACTTCCTTTGGGAAGACCTAAAATGAGTTTATTCGCTTGGGTTTCAGACATAAATTTTTGTTTAGAAGTACAAATATCGAATTTAGAAGTCGCACACCCTAGGTGATTTTGTTCTTACTGTCCACGACATTTTACCGAAAAAGCACGCCAATTTAGATCAATACTTTGGTGGTTTTGGCTCCAAATCTAGATAGTTAGACCAAATGAAATCACCAGTTTGGGTTACAGCTCGTGCTCGAAGGGAAACCGGTCCGGTTCCACTTTGATCTAAACGGAGTAAAAACTCTGGTTTTTTACCCGAAACGGAAGCGGTATATACTATCTCATTTCCCCTGTAGATCTCGATCATCATCAAGGGGGCCTTACTTTTTAGTTTTAGGGACACGTGATCGGATTTTTCATTTCCCCGTAACTGAAGCTCTGAGGTCGATGGTGTGGTGACTCGCTGTTGAAGGCTCCCTACTTCCGGTGGAGCCCAGAGGTATCTGGCGTGGAGAATGATATCCATTTCCGGTCCATAGCTCTCTGGATCAACTTCTAAGGTCCACTGGGGGCCATCTCCTTTAACGCGAACCCCGTCTACAAAGAGATGCATACTTGTCGCCGAACCCTTTGGGACACCGATGGCCTGAATCGTCATGGTTGTTCCAGTCCAAGAGGTCTTTAGCTCCAGATTTTCTAATTCGGCTGCCCATGGCCGGCATAGGGGATCTCCTACAAGTAAACTTTGATACGGGGAGGCTAAGGATTGCATCATCGCTTCTAAAAGTGTGTTTCCTCTCAAATAGCGTTCAAAAAATGCCGCTTCCGGAAATTTTGTCCATATGGTGTAGGGCTCAGTAACGGTACCTAAACTGGCTGCCGCCCCGGCATCCAGCCATTGGGTAAGCTTGGTTTGGTCGCTAGTATCAAAATTTGCGGCAAAACTTGTGAGGTGATCGGCAAATGCCCCGGGAACCAAGCCCGAGGCATACCTCTTGGTGTTCAGGTTTGCGGTTCCCGCCATGATTCCCAAAATACGGGATGGGGGTTTGGTCACTGACGAAATCATTTCGACCGGGATGTTTTTATCGTCTAATCTGCTTTTGGCATTATGGTATTGCCATAGCCGAGTTTTAGTTCGAATGTCCTCATTGGTTACGAATATCACAGTTCCTTCCGGCTGACTGAAATCGGCTTTTACGGAACGCCTCAAGTGGGAAAGGATTTTCTGAGTAGTCAATGGAGGGTAATACACACTGAGCATGGCTGCTGGGTAAAAGGGAGGGTCTATCCTGCGGTTGATCGGGTAGCGTAGAAGTCTTCCGCTTTTTTGCGGGGTATCCGGAGGCGCGACAAACCAAGGAGAGATGGCTTGTCCTGTTTTAACCAACTCGCCTGTAGGCAACTCTCCACTACAGGATAGGAAGGCTGTGAGGCTAACTTCTGGACTATTCGCTACCTTAATCCTCGTGGGCCACTCCGGACTCAAAATTAGAGTGGTGGGCGACGCATCATTTAAAGAGCTGATCTTTTCCAAAACGGGAGCGAGCAGTTCTTCTTGGGCCTGTTCTTGTGAAACGGTCCATTTGGGACTGCCATCCACCTTTCGGAAAAAGGAGAGCTCAGGGTGAAGCACCAAGATTCGCTCTGCTGGAAAATGCCTTAAGGAAGCATATTCGTTGGCTACCTGCATGGCTTGAAGGGATCGTCCGTTGATGATCAATAACGATTCGGATGGCATTTGGGCCTGTAAGCCCGAGCCTAGAAAAAGAAGACAGAGGTAGAAGCGCAGAGAGGTCAATACGCACCCTTTTTATTAATGACCGCATGTAGGGTTCGAACCAGTATGACAATGTCCAACCAAATGGACCAGTTGCGAACGTAGTAGGAGTCCCAGCGGATGATTCCATCATTCCCACTATCACTACGCCCCGAGACTTGCCAGAGACCTGTCATTCCAGGCCGTACTCGTTGCCGCAAATTTTTAACCCGTTCCGGAAGTTCGTTGTCATGGTAGGACGGAAGAGGGCGTGGGCCAATCAGGGCCATTTCACCTTTTAGAATATTTAGTATTTGCGGCAGTTCATCTAGCGAACTTCTGCGAAGAAGGTGACCAATCCGCGTAATCCTGGGGTCATGTCTACTTTTAAAACTCTTTTCCCATTCTTCACGAAATACGGGGTCAGTATCCAGTTTTTGTTGCAGAACATTCTCCGCATCCGGACGCATAGTGCGAAATTTCCACATTTTAAATGGTTTCCCATTTGCGCCAATCCGGGTTTGAAGGAAAAACGGATGGTGAAAGTCCGATAGGAAAATAAGTAAGCCAACAATAAATAGTAACACAACGCAGAACGGCAACAGAAGTAGAACGATTAAGGTTTCACTGATCTGTTTCACAAATCGTGACCATGGATCCAAGAGGTTGGTAGATACTTCCAGACCCGCTATTCCACCTAAGTCCCGTGGGGTTACCCAAAGTGTAGGAGCATGCTCGGTGAATTCCGAAACAATAAGTGCGGTTCGATAACTTAAAGCGACTTGCTCCGAGAATTCAGGCCGAGAGTCACGAAGGGTGGAAGGTTCCAAGAGAATAGCCCCTTGCGCGTAGGGGTAGGGGTCATCCTTCGAACCCAGAATGGGTACCCCTTCTAACTCAGTTTCACCAGGTATCCCATCTGCAAGAAAAACTCCGACGGGAATATATCCGATGCCTTGGCTGCCCGCTAAAAGTTTTAATAGTTCTGCCGTTTTTTCACGTCGACCGTAAACCACCACTTGCATACCCCACAACTGATACCGAATAAGGAGTCGTTTAACCCCAGTTCGGATAAACGGTATTAAGATTCCGCATATCACAAAAGCAAGTGAGACCGTAAATCGACTCGTGTTGTCAGAGGTTTTTGTCAAGAAGATCGCAATGGAGGCCGCAGCGAAAAAGGTACCCAGCAGTAAGTAAATTCTCCGAATGCTTTCAACCACACCGAGCCCCCAACCTGGAGTTAATTTCATGCCTACACTCAATATAATCCATAAACCTGATACGAACCAGGCCCACACAGGTGTCATATGCCCACCTTTAAGTAGTTCGCGGATCATTCCTGCGAGATAGAAAGCCCAAGCCATTGCGAGCAGATCTCCGGCTACAAAAGAGATGGTGTTCAATAACCAACGCGTCATTAAGACCATTCGGGCGTTCATCCCACCGGAAGGGCGCGGGTGTGCACTAAAAGGGATTTCAGTTGAAGGGGAATCAATCACGTTTCGTTTATTGAATAATCTGAAACAAAATTCAATCTGGAAGGGGCTTTATCTTACCGCCGCTTTTCGTCGGGACCGTAAACACGGTTTCACTTGACAAACCTACTTAACTGCCTATAGATTCGGCCCCTTATTTTATCTAATTTTTGGAGGTTCTTTTGAACGATACTGCTGAAAAAACTGCGGATGACGCGCAGACCACTGCTTTTATTTTTGAGTTTGACCACTTAGTCGCCACGATTCGTGAGGCTTCATACGACGTATTGCAAAGCATTTACGACGATGTGGACCTGACTCCCGTACACTACTCACGCTACTGCCTTTCCATGGGACCTCACAAGACCATTGATATGTTGCAAACAGGCTTGGGTGTCAAAAAAGGGCAACCTAAGAAAGTTTCTGAGGAGCTAATTAGCGGAATTAAAATGCATTTGGAATCCGGAAACGTTCAAGTGAGCGACCTTTTGCGCGATATTATTGTTCAAGCCCGTGAGCGCAATATGCGCGTAATTGGTATGACGGCACTACCGCCTCAGGCACGCGATGCCTTGGCCGATCGCTTGGATCTTTCCGGTTTAGGTATTGATCTGTATCCTTTCAGCAAAGAATTAGAGCCTTATCCCCGTGCTGATGCCTGGTTGCGCCTGACCAAAGAATGCGAATTGGTTGCCTCCAACTGCATTTCTCTCACAACTAGTGCTCAATCCTGCAAATCTTCGATCACTGCGGATATTCCCACCATCTCATTCCCGGATATCTTCACCACCTTCCAAGATTTTGGTGGAACGATGGATGTTGTGGAAACCTTGGAAGGCTTAAAATTAGCTCCTTATTTAGATCACGAGATCGCCACTTCTAACTAGAGCTTACCGATCCCAAAAAAGACGGCTTATGTAAGCCGTCTTTTTTGTGTCTAGATTTTGGAAGGACTAGGGGGGGCGGATTTTCGCCCAATAGCCATATCTCTTGGCTTTATCCCATTTGAAAGCCTCTTTGCACCCGCCTGCTGGGGGACCTAATCCGGATAGGATCCCCAGATCTGTCTCCTTTAGGTTCCAGTTTTTAAAAGTTATCGGTATCGATACGTGACTGGTTGATTATCTCAAGTCCCCCATATCTTGTATTCCAATTGCGTTGCAAGATTCATGTAGGAAAAGTGAAGCTCCTTCACGTTCTTAGTTCGCCTGTGTCGCGTAGCGACAATTCATGCCTAGCCGTGGATTTCAATCCACGGGAAACACGTTCCACGTTTATTTCGTCACGGAGTGACGGCTCAAGGCCGGGAAGTTTTTAATCCGAATCATCAGGTTCATTCTCTTATTCGGGTTAAAACCCTCACGAGCATCAAGCTGGGTTTCGATTACCATAGCGATGTCGTTATCGAAATCGAATAAATTTACGATTCACAAATTTCTTGGTAGCTGATCTTCACCAAGTCGGGAATGCGCCCCTCAACCTTTACCATCTAGAGAACGGATGATCCTAATGACCTCGATGCCTACGGAGTAGGAGTCGGGGTGGCTCTTAGTTTATTTAGGAAACGAAGTCCTTCAATAATCTGATCTGACTTACTCGGTTCGGCAGTGGGGGGAGGGGGGCTGCCCGGCGGAGCCGGCTGCTCGATGGGGGCTGGTTTATTGGGAATAGGTTCACCTGTGAGTAAACGACCCAATACATCCAATGCCGTTTTAACGTCTTCGTTTTCGATCTCATTTCGCTCAGTGATCCCCGTGAGTACAAGTCCGGTGATTACCGATTCTTTGACGTCGATTTTTGGCTCCGCCAGCGTACCGCTTACACCTATAAAAGAGGGCAGGAGCACGTAATCACCCTGAACTCGATTTTCTCGATAGATTTTCACTCGTTTGGCTAAATTCGTATTCACACCCATGACCACAGGTAAGCGCTCAATACGTGATTGTTCCACTTGACTGGACAATCGAATCGTACCATGTGCTTCCATGATAACTTCCGGATTCAGAACCTTTGCTTTATTAATAGATAAAAGGTGATCCGTTATCTGGGCTTGAAATAAGACGGCCTCGATATCAGGGGCCATTAAGCGGTCAGGGGAAAGTTTTAAACTATTTGCCAGAGCCGTGATGAGATTCTGAACAAGTTTACGGGTGTGAAAAAGCCCGGTATTTTGATCGGGATCCGGATCAATTAAACGTAGTTTGCCTTCGCTGTAAGCGAAGTCGATAGACCCGGTTAACGCCTCCCACAACTCCTCCAGGTTTTGTCCTTGGGTGGTGAATGTCGTCTGGCCCTGAACCACCCCGGTAATGGCTCCTAATTTCGTAGGAAGTAAGGTGTCAAAAATCGGTTCTAGATCCAAGGGGCTGAGTGAGCTGGAGGTGGCGAAAACCACTGGACCTTCTTTCCAAGATAGCTCCATATCAGTCGCCAGCGTACTTCCATTAACCACTAAAGATGCCGGTTGAATGGATAACTCTTCAGCCCCTGCGGTTAAATTCAGTTTAATCGATTCGAGGAGAATTTTTTCGAGTTTAATCCCCTCAATTTCCACATCCGCTTTGATTGAATCTAGAGGCCATGAGGAAAGCTCAATCCTCGAGTCGGAGCTGGCTTCCGAAGGTGAATCCGGTTTTAGGGGCGCAGCTTCGCTTTGCACCAAGAACGAGGACCAGGGTTTAAGATCTAAGGTGGATGCCCGAACCTTAAGGTCTGCTTTAAGCGCTTTAATATCGGCCCAATCCGCGAACCCTTCCACCTGAATACGATTTTCGAAGTCTGGGGTCTCGGACCAGGAAAGACTAAAGGCTTTTAGATCTCCTCGAGTAGGAGAAGCTTCTAGGTCTAGTCGTACTTGCAGAGGCGAGGGCACCTTTTTCTTTCCTGGAAGTATGACCTTATTCGCATCCAACTGTAGTTGGAGTTCCGAGTTTTGACCCTCTACCCAGTTTAATGAAGCCTGTCCCAAAAGTTTCGTAGCTTGGATAGTGTTTTCACCGGTGGCGTTTTTTAGAAACAGGTTTTCCAGATCAACATCCAACTTCGCTACTGCCGCTTTTCCTGATCGGGTAATCGAAACATCGCCGTTCGCATAGATGGTGCCTGAAAGGGATGGAAAGAAATCGGAAAAAGGCAGGTCTTGGAGATTTATCTTGGGGATCGTTAAGGCGATTTCGGTATCGGTAAACGAGGGAATCGAAGCTGAAAGATTTAGTTCTGTGGGTTGCTTGACGTCTAAACGAAAGAGGTCTCTCTCCGCCTGTAGCGCGAGGATAGACAATTCACGAATCGAAAAAAGGCGATCTTCCAGATCCATCCCTAGATCTGTTTTCAGATCTACGGACAATGCTATGGGGCTTCCCGAATTTGAAGATTGTAAGGCCGCCGTCAACTGACCTTTAAGAGACGAGGGTAGGAGATCTTTACCGAGTCCAACTTCAAAATCAGCCTCTAGGGTGCCGTTCAAAGAAGAGCGGTTCGGGGTCTCACTTGACGTGCTAAGAAGCGAAGCGCTTAACCATGGATGCAGAGGCTCACCCGTAACAAAGGCAGGTAGTTTAAACGACACGTCCGTCACCTGAAGTGTCTGCTCCCCTTGGATAAACGTGAAAGATCCATTTTCAATCGTAACCTTCTTTATGTCAAATATGGGTAGCTCTTTTGCTAGCCCGCTTTCTGAAAGTTCCGGAGTGAGGGTAGCCGATTCGGCCTCTAGCACTCGATAGGTAATATTTGGTTGGTTTAACCGTAGCTCTTCAACTGTGATTGTACCCTTGAGGCTTTTAAGCAGATCGTAGGAGAGGGTTAGGGATTGCAGTTCGGCGATCATGCTCTGATCGTTCTTTTTATATACTACATCTTCTACGACGAGTTTAGAAAAGGGAGAAAACGTTAGAGAACCTACTTCAATCTTACTATCGGTCGCTTTTTCTACACGGGGTAGAATCACAGATGTGATAAAGAAAGGTTGTACGGCTAGCCCCACCAGCAGAACCGGAAGCAATAGGAGTATAAAAATGACAACTAGAAGCTTACGTTTTTTCGAAGCGGATGATTTCATAATCTTATTTTGTGTCGGAACCCAGTAGAGTCAAGATCCGTCGCCAATCCTCTTCCGTATCTACATCCGTCAGGGTCTCCAGTAAAGCCGTTTTGAGTCCTGCGGACGCGGCATGTTCCAATGAGATCTTTAACGTTTGTTCTGTGCTCCATGGAATTCCTTCGAAAAGACAGGGAGTAGGGGCCTTCACCCCCACCAGGTAATATCCACCATCCTCGGTTGGACCAAACACTACATTTGTTTCTTGGGATAGGTGCTTTTCTGCTTCGTAGAAATGATGAGGCTTCAATCCCGGACAATCCGATCCAATGCAAAAAACCGATGGAGCCCCCTGATCAAAAGCCTTTCCTACAGCGAAACCGAGCCTATCTCCTAAATCCCCATCGCATTGAGGGATCAATCTGATCTCATCTCCTAACCATGCCCGCATCTCATTCTCTGCATCCTCTGGTGCAAAATGTACTTCCACATCCGCATCTACAGGAAGATTCTGAAGCTGATGAGCAACGAGATTTTTATATATCTCGCAAGCTTTTTCATTTCCCACGGTTTTTGCAAGCCGGGTTTTTACGGTTCCGGGTCTGGGCGTTTTTAAAAAAAGTTGAATGAGCATGGTTGTTTGAAAATGTGGAGTGCGTAGGTGAACTCGTCCCGAGTTCTCTACAAGGTGTATTACTGACGTCAGAAACCCAAAGCGCAAGGTTTGCCAAACAGAATGCGTGGGCTTCCTTCTTTTAAGCTGTATAGCGAACTCTGGAGGAGTCCCCCCTACGCGCTCCAAATCCCAGTTATCTCATCTTTTGCTTTAACTCTCGCTGATATCGTCTAAGTCTTTTTTTACATGAACGAATTCCCCGAAGAAAACCCGGCCGATCAAGAAGAGGAAGAACGCTTACCCCGTATTCGCGAGGAATCTCTCTGTCCCTGCAAAAGTAGATTATCTTACAAAGAATGCTGTATGCCGTATCACTACGGACAGGCAAAAGCGGAAACCGCCGAAGTCCTCATGCGCTCACGCTACTCGGCCTTCTTTTTCCGTCGCATCGACTATTTGCTGGACACCACCTATCCTAGATCTCGTACCGCTAAACTTCAGCAGGAACTCCGGGCAACCATGGACGATGTGACCTGGAGCTTCCTTCGTATTCTCTCGACCTCCAAAGGTGAGCCGCACGACAAAGTTGGCAAGGTAGAGTTTGTTGCCGATTATTACCTAAAAGGGGAGTGCTACGAGGTGCATGAGCATTCGCGTTTTAAACGGCATAAAGGGGCCTGGAAATACGTCGATGATAAGGGCTAAGCCCTGCGTTTACCTTTTTTGGTTGCTTGTGGTTCCACACACCCCACCCCCGTTTGAGTTGGAACCAGAGGCTGTTAGATCGGTCGTCCTAGACTAACATAGTACTCGGATATAACGGATCCGCCCTCCCCGAAACGCACAGGCTTTCCGTCGATCTTGCGAACAAAGACTATTTCTGTCCGGTACCCCGGCCCAGGGTGGCCCGCCTTTTTGAATGCTCTTCAAGGGGATCGACTGTTTGGTAAGATCGAAGCTATTCAGTTGAGGGCTTTGTTCGTAGCCGGACGGGACAGAAACCCCGGTTAACAAGAGCTACAGATTCACTAAGGCATAGTGTCTTAACGGTTTCATACTCCATTTGTCCCTTGAGGGGGTTGCTTTTGCTAGGGTCTGTTCTCTCAGACTCTAGGTGACAAGCCCGTTTTCAAAACCTTTAACGTGTGTGCGGAGCTGCGCTTTACCCATTCCCCTGCGGGTTGGCAGCCAGTACTGAAGCCTACAGGTTCCATCCGGGGGGACCGAGAGAAGACTTCTTTTAGACCTCCAATGCTCTGGTCAGCTGCGTCAATTTCTTTAGCCCGCAACGGCTTTCGCTTGTATATTTTACTTGGTTCCTGATGCCATTCCTCATCCCGCCTATATCCGTGCTTAAAAAAACAGATTAAATAATTGAACGTTATTTCCTGCAGATCGTCTGAATTTAGGTAGGCATTTTTTGTGTATTTTATAAAAATGTCATGTGTAAACCTATAACTAAAATCAAATTATGAAGAAAGTAGACGTATCCTTATTAGAAAATAGTTCAGCGGAAAATGTAATGGTATTACCCGAAAATTCCACTGCCGAAAATAGCATCATGCTATCACCCCCAAATGCCTCTGCCCAGCAATCTGAATATCTCCCAGCCACCAACAATACGGAGCGTAAAGAATTGGACGCCTTTTTGGAGTCTGTATCCGAACAGGAAATGGCCGAGAAGGAAGAGTCGGATATCGAAATAGTGACCACCGAGGGTAAATTGAACGCTAAGGCCGGAATCACCCAGATACTGGAAAGTTTCGAAGGTAATACTGACGCCGTGTTAGCCTTCAGTGATCGAAAAAATGGTGGTTGCCGTCTGTTCTTTGGTGCGCCCGATGGCATAGGAGCTCTCGAGGTAAACTTTGATCCGGACAACGTGGAGGCTTCCACCAAAAAAATTACCGATGCGCTACGTAGCCCCTTGCGGGATGTCCTCAATGGCACCGCTTCTGCAAATGCGCAGAAAGCTTCCCGCTTATTCTCCCGGGCCAAAGAGCCTACCCTCCGTATGCTCTTTCAAGTGGATAGTCTGAAAATTCGTCATCAGATGAGTATACAAATCCAACAACTCATTCAGAAAGTGATTTATTCTTGGGCGGAAGAAAAAGAACAAAAAGTTCCTGCCTTATTCTGGCAGGATGAAATAGGACTATGGGAGTAAGCTCCGAAACCAAGGGGGGAGACTGACGTACTATCCTGCTGAAAAGGGCTGTCCTCAAGAAGGGGGCAGCCTGAAGGAGTCCGCGTAAAGGGGGCTACCTTTAACGCTTCGCTTGAAAACAATACTTTTTCAGCAGAACGAGGGTACCTGCCGTCGGGTTGGCCTTAGCTTAGTTTTTTTTCGGCCCGTTCCCGGGCAGGAACGACTCGGGCAGGCTTTCCTCCGCTTTCGAGGCGAAAAAATAACGGCATCGGCACGACCGCTTCCACTAGCTCAGTTATTTTCGTGCCCGTAACTTGTTCAAACAAGGAACACAAACCTGTGCTTCCGGCACCGCTAGCAGTCGTTCAACCAGTAGCGGTTGCTTGCAAGCATTACACAAACCAAAGGTAGCACTGGGCAACTTTCGTAAAGCATTTCTCAACTCCACCCGACGTTCTTGCATCTTAAATAATTTCGCCTTGCTCATTTGCTGATCCCCCATGGTCTCCATACGCGTAAGCCGCCCTAAGGCATTGTCCGGGGGAACCGCCATACTGGCTTCTTTCAGACGTTCAATCGTACGGTCTGCTGCGTCAATTTCTTTCTCCAGTAAGTGCTTTAATTTCTCTTTTTCAGTTGGATTCATAATGTGATACCTAAATAAAGCCTATCGAAAAATCGAGACTTAGGTAAACATCGTTGTCAAGAAAACAGCTACAACGGACGATGGCCAGCCCCACAAAGACCAATGCTTATAGGAGTCTATTCCTTGCTTCCGACTAAATTAGTTCAAAATAATTGAACGTTATTTCCAATAGATCGTCTATGCTTTCATAGGCATTTTGTGGATTTCATGAAATTGTCATATTTAACCCTCCAAATGGAACTCTAATTATGAAGAAAGTACTCGTAGCCTTGTTTGCACTCACTTTGGCCGGATCCCTCTATGCCGGAAGCGGTTGTGGATCATCTTGTGGTAAAAAAGCCTCAGAGAAATCTGCGGATAAAATGGAAGAAGTCGTTGTTGTAGAAGGTACCGACAGCAAAGAATGTGATTCTTCCACGAAAAAATGTCCTGGAATGATTAAAAGCGAAGAAGCGTAAGCCTTTTCGATTTTGACTAAAAAAAGGCGGCCATTTGGCCGCCTTTTTTATGGAAGTTGTAGCGAGGTACGTATTTCACAACATCGTCTCTGGGTAAATTTTTGGTACGGGTTGTGCAGAGTGATCTGCATGCAGGTGCCAAACCATCGGCTAGTTGGACTAGTGGTTGTGCTCCATTGTGGGCTGGGAGTGACTGAAGATCTCTATGAGTTATCGTCCTATACGGTATCGGCAACCCGAATCGACGAGTCCGCGTTGCGGGTGCCCTTTTCGCTCAGTCGGGTGGATCTCGGGGCTTCGCAACCGGTATCGACGCACCTTTCGTTGGATGAATCGCTGCAAACGGTTCCGGGCGTTTTTGTGTTGAATCCAACTAATTTCGCTCAGGATTCGCGGATTGCGATTCGAGGGTTTGGGGCCCGGGCGAATTTTGGAATTCGTGGGATTCGATTGGTCGCAGATGGAATTCCCGCGACCACGCCAGATGGTCAAGGCAGTGTCGATGGACTTGATCTGGGGTCGGCAGAGTCGATGCAGGTGATTCGCGGCCCAGCTTCGGCGTTATATGGAGTGGCTTCGGGCGGGGTGATCCTTATCGAGACTGAGCGCGGTCCCGAGATCCCATTTGTGGAGACCCGTTGGACCTTTGGCGACTATGGCTTGGTGCAAGGACAGGTGAAGGCAGGTGGTCAGGTCGAAAATGTAAATTATGTACTCAACGCGACGACCCTTGATTATGATGGCTACCGCGCGAATAACCAGACCGAGAATGAGCGGATCCATGCGAAATTTATCTACGACCTATCCGAGACGTCTAGCCTAAGCGCTTTGGTGAATATCATCGACTACCCGCTTCAAAATGATCCTGGGGGCCTAACGTTGGGCGAGGTACAGGCGGATCCACGTCAGGCGCGTGATCGTAATCTGCAGTATGACAGTGGGGAGTCTGTGAAACAGGAGCAGTTCGGGCTCGTTTACCAAAACAGCTTGAAGGCCTCGCATGAACTTGAACTGAAATCGTATTACACGCATCGCGACTTTGCGAATAGGTTACCGTTTGAGGACGGGGGACAGGTGGCCTTTGAGCGGGACGTCTTCGGAGGAGGGGCACTTTATCGATTTAAAGGAGATCGGTGGAACCTAGCGACGGGGATCGATGTCGATCTGCAAGAGGATGCCCGGGAAAACTTCGATAATCTGGATGGTGCGCGCGGTCCACAGAGTTTAGAGCAAGACGAGCGGATTCAGAGTGTGGGATTTTTTGTGAGTTCGAGTTATGCCTTAAGCGAAGCGCTAACGTTTTCGGCTGCTTTACGTCAGGACTATGTGGATTTTGACGTGGAGGATACTTTTTTAGGTGATGGGGACGATTCAGGGAGGCGAGAGTTTGAAGAGACCAGTCCGATGGTAGGCCTGATTTGGGAGGCGATGCCGGGCTTGGCGGTCTTCGCCAACGTGGCAACCTCGTTTGAGACGCCGACGACCACCGAGCTGGCCAATCCAACTGGAGGTGGATTCAATCCAAACCTGTCCTCACAAACCGCAACTAGCTTTGAGATGGGGGTGAAAGGGCTGAGGGCTCTGGGTGAGCGGGAGATGCGCTATGAACTGACCGCGTTTCAAATCGATATCGAGGAATCGCTGGTTCCCTTTGAGTTGAGCTCGCAACCGGGCCGCGATTTTTATCGAAATGCAGGGAAGAGTGAACGAACGGGGATCGAAGCGGCCCTGCAAATGGAGCTACTTCCAGATCTGACCGCAAACCTTAGCTACACTTGGTCGGATTTCACCTATGAAGATTTCGATTCGTCTAGTGGCAATCTTAGCGGAAACTATTTGCCCGGAATTCCAGAGCATGTTGGAAATGTACAGATCAGGTATCGGAAGGATTCAGGTCTCTTTTTTCAGTGGAACACTCGCTATACGGGGAGCTTTTACGCGAATGATGCGAATACGGAGTCGATAGATACCTATACGGTGACGGATCTGCGGCTAGGGGTGGAGAGGGCTTTCGGCGAATGGACCGTAGAACCCTTTCTTGGGCTAAACAACCTCTTCGACCAAAGCTATAATGCGAATATCCGAATCAATGCCTTCGGGGGGCGCTACTATGAACCGGCGCCGGAGCGAAACCTATACGGAGGACTACGGATTCGATATGCGTTTAATTAGAGAGGAGGGGCTCCTTGCCCGCTACCATGTTCCCCTGTTTACTTGCAGCGCCTTGGAATGCGCAACCACGCGAGAGGCGTGGTTGCGCCCTCAAGAGAGATGCGCTTAAATTCTTTCCTGTCACTCAAGCTGAGGATCGCGAACGTTAGCTTAGGAGCTAACTAAAATTTGTCGTCCTGTTTTATAGAGGGCTCTCCCACTCACTTGCTAGTTGGTTGCATCGGATCTTTATGTCCGAAGTGGGGAAAATGAGTGAGGAAAAGGGTGGTGAAAGCCTCCCTGTTTACTGTAAGCTGTGACCTGTACCCGTATCTCTCTGAATAGCTAGGAGTCGACTTTGCCTCAAAATGTTCCCCCCTCTAAATTTCGTCTGGCCCTCTTAGGTGGCGTTTCGTTTCTGTTGTTCCTTCCGGCTACAGTGCTCTGGCTAGTAAACTTCGATAGTGCCCTCCGAGTGCAACGCCCAGAGTGGCAAGGTTTTGAAAGGATTATCCCATCAAAAGTCTATCAGACCTTGAGTGTATATTGTGACGACCTGAGTACCATCAGCACCCTGATTCCACTGCTCTTACTTCTGTTTCCGTTGATTCTCGCTGTGCGGGTCTGGAAATGGGGAAGCGATTCTCCTGAACGGCTTTTGCACGAAATCTATGACCCTTATCCGCCACATTTTCCGTTTTTCCTGGTTATGCTGGGACTGGCGGGAACGCTCTATGGCCTGCTGATCGGTTTGGATGTCAGTGGGGTAAGTACTCTGGGAGGAAATGCCATTTCCCCAGAGAAGATCCAGCAGACCTTGGATCAGCTACTCGGAGGAACCTCGACCGCCCTATTGAGCTCCCTTCTCGGACTTGCCGGCGCTTTTTTGGCTGCCCGTCCGTTTACCTGGTTGTGTCACCGTGCCGTACATATGCCGGTACCCGACGAAACCCTGAGTTTGGAAGAGACCTTTCGTGGGCTCATTCAGGATATGCAGGCTCTAGGCCGTGCCAGTCAGGAGTTTCGCGAACAGTTGGGTCTAGGAGATTTTCCTGACTTTCCAAAATCGCTTGAGCAGATTCAATCCGATGTGCAGATGCTCCGTGAAGGGGGCGAAAATAAGTCGTTCGAAAAATCAGTGGTGACGGTTCTTAATCTGATGCAACAACATCAACAGGAGCTAGCCGCGCAACAGACGGTTCAGGGAAATGCGCTCTTTGAGAAGCTTTCTTCGATGGAAGAACACGTACGTTGCCAGGTTACAGCCCAAGAGGAAGGCAATCAGGCGCTTCGTGTACTTGGCGACCAATTGGCGTCTTGGGCCTCCAAACAAGAGGCCGCCCAGCTTCAGGGTAGCCAACAACGAACAGAAATGATCGAACATCTGCAGCAAGAACATAGGGATCGGGATGGGGACCGAAGCGCCTTGCGTCAGGCCTTCGGAAAATTCTTGGAAAGTTCGGGCGAGGAAAACTCTTTATGAGAAATCGTCCGGATGCCATGAGGCAGATTCGTTCCATTGATGATCTGGTCAGTTCCTCTCCCACACGTCTTTTTTCCCTTAGCCCGAATGATGCCTTGGTACAAATTTCGTTACCTCTGGTTTTGATATTGGCTATTATGACCCGGTTGATGGTAATTGGTCAGAGCATGGCTTCCCAAGAAGAAAGTCCGGCGATTCTAGAGATGTGGAAACAACAATTAATCTTTCGGATTGACCAAGTGATGGACGACTGGGCGGTAGAAGCCGAGTTACCGGCTTTTCCCGATGCCTCGCGTATCCTCTGGGAGGGCGCTTTCCCATCGGATTCCCGATTCAAAACGCTCTGCGAAAAAAGCCAGGCCTTTAATGACCAAGAAACCCTCCAGTTGTGGCTTTACGAACAGGCGTTATTGCCGGATGGGAAGATGGAAAGACCGCTACTGATTTTGTATGATCCACTGGCTTCTGTAAAACCGGAAAATATTTCGGAGCTTCCCCCCGAATCATTGATCACCCCCGAACGCCGGGAATACGCTCTGTCGCATATTGCCGACCGTATGTTGCAGTGGAAAAAACAGGTCGAAGAGTTGCAGTGGACGGCTATTTCCGAAACGGCGGCGCGCCTCCCGCTGGATGATCAAGCCGAACCAGCCGAAGCCTCCTCCGAACTTCGGCGCATTGCCAAGGAACTGTCGCAACGTGGGTATCCCTTCCTAGACCAGGTCACCCAAGAATATGAGATTGCACCATGAAAAAGCTCCATGCTGGTATTTGTTGTGTTGGATTGCTGAGTCTGACCACCTTTGCTCAAGAGTTCGACCCCAAGCAACGCGCCAAACAAAGTCTCGCCCTGCGGGCTGCAGCTCAGGATGTCGTGCAACTCTTGAGCCAACAGGCGCAATGGGATCCTGATGAAACCACCGATTTTTCCGCGGAAATGTCTCAGGCAATTTTGCAGGATTTGAAAATTTACCGGAAAAAAAGTGACGGTAAAACTCCGGCTGTCGCTTGGTTAGTCGCATGGCGGCAACGTGACTTTGATACCAAAATGGGGGAAGCCATTCAGTCGGCTCAATCTCAAAGTCCCTTGCCTCTGGATGCAAAAACCATTCAAAGCCGTGCGGCCGCGGATTGGCAAAATCAACGCGACCGTGGGGCGGAGAAATTTTCCGCCGCCGCTGTAGACCAGGTGTATTTGCAGGCTCGCGAAAGGGCCGTAAGCGAATTAAAACGTCAGATCGAAGCGGGTCTTCAGTACCCGGCTCAGAACGAGGTGGATACCATGTTACTTCCTCTGGATTCCAAACGGGATGGGACGACAAAACCTTTATCGGAACAGGATTTCCTGAGCTTAAAAGATGCGTTAACGCAACAAGTGGTGCCCTTCGAAAATTTGTTGGAAGAAGTGGATAAAGACCCCGCACGTTTAACCGAAAAAGTGCTGAAAGATCTTTGGAAACAATATCAGCTGCAAATCAACCTTGCGGCAGCTTCACTCAAACGAAATCAAGGGGAGGATGATGTGTGGAGTGCCGATGATATAAGGAAGCATATGGATGAAGGGCTTAAAGCCGCGCCTGACGCAAAGCCAGAAGCGCGTCCTCCGGTCTATGCCGTTTTTGAAGTGGTGTCGCGTTGGAGTGACGATGCCTCGGCCGATTGGGAAAAAGCACAACTTGCAGGCTTTCTTAAACACTGGAAAGAGGGGCGGGTTTCCGACGAAATGCTAGAAACCTGGATCAAGCAAGATCTCTCCGATCATCTCCGATTGGAGGACAGTACAGCGCTCCTACAAAAAGCAGTGAAAGAGCTTCTTACCCCGGTGCTTGTGACGTCATGGCTTACGAAAGTTCCTGCCTCACGGAAGGAGACCTTGCAGGCATATTATCTAAAAGCACTTCAGGGCGACGGGATATTGGCTTCGCTTTGGGAGGCCGAGATTGCCAAGGCCTTAGGTCAACAACTCCCTCCCATCCGACAGACTCTCGCCCAACAACAACTGAAAGAGGTTTATCCCGATCTCATAAACGAAGATGCCCTTCAGGAATCTGTGGTACTGTGGTTTTATGATCGGGAACTCGTCGAGTCCCGGGAAATTTCTCAAATCAGCAAAGCCTTCGAATGGACTGAAGATCCGGAGCCCCTTCTGCTTTCGGAAACCAAAACCCTCGCGATCAAGCAACTAAACCAGAATCTGATACCAGCACTTCAATCGTTGGCGGCACAAATACAGCTGATACGGGAGATGGAAACAGACGGGATGGACGAGCTCAAAGCTGCGGTGGTCCAAGGACAAGCTGCGGCAGTCTTATATGATCAATGGCTAAAAGCATGGCAACAGCGCTGGCAAGAAGTCAAAGAAGCACAGGACCCCCGCTGGCAGGAGATGATGGGAAGAACCCAAGACGAACTTCGTAAAACCGTTCGTCAATGGTATGAATCCGTCAAAGACAATCCGGCGGAAATCGAAATCACCCCTTCCCAAACCCCCATAGCCGAGCAAACCGCAGAAATCCAAGCTCCCAACAGTCCGGAGATGACCGCGGTGGAAGTCCCTTTGGAACCTGTATCCGAATCGGAGGCCGAAGAGCCGAATACCGATGTAGGGGACTCTGAGGGTGAAGAGAAACCTGAGGCCGGGATCATCCAGGAACTGGAGAATTTTCGAGGCAAGGCCGATGGGGTGTTAGCCTTCAGTGATTTGGGGAATGGAGATTGTCGGCTGCTTTTTGGTGCGCCCGACGGAAAAGGGGCGCTTGCGGTTGGATTTGATCCGGAGAACGTGGCGGAGTCTGCCCAAAAGATTGCAGATGCGCTGCGTGGGCCCTTACGCGATGTCCTCAATGGCACGGCCTCCGCCAATGAAAATGGTGGGTTTCGTTTGTTCACCCGAGCCAAAGAGCCGACGCTCAGTATGCTCTTTCAAGTGGATAGTCCAAAAATCCGTCACCAGATGAGTATACAAGTCAGGCAACTTATTCAGCAAGAGATCGATGCCTGGGCAGAAGAGAAAGGACAGAAAGCTCCTGCCTTACTGTGGCAGGATGAAATGGGCATGTGGCAATAGCGACCATCGCCCCCCTTGAGTAGATCCTCTGAGTAGATCCTCTAGAGGATCACTTCTTGGCACCGCAAAGCGGAACTAACGTTCGCATACCCATACGAAAGCGTCATATTAAACAGAAACAGCTCTAATGGACGTCAATGACGTCTCAGATTTCAAGGATCAGGTTATAATAGTCCTGAAGCAAATGAACGGATCTCATGGTGGCTGCCGTTAACAGAGCTGTAGCCACCAGCGTCAGCACCGATAACCCCACTTTCCATCCCCACGGTGTGTTCGGCCGCCACCAGAGCAGGGGCAGGGCGAAAGGCCCCACACATAATAAACCGATCACAAGGGTAGAGGTCTTAAAATACCAAGGACCTTGGTTCTTTGGCTGCAGGCGAGGAGGAGCACCGTCAAGGAACTCTCCACAGTAGCGGCATTTAATCGCTTCCTCCTGAATTTCTTCCGCGCAGTAAGGGCATTTTTTCATGAGAAACCCATACGATTTTTTGCAGCCAAGCACCAGAAATCTTCCCCCTTCTCTTTTTCGTCGTATGCGCGTAGCGCTCTGGACTTGTGCGCCGTAGGTGTAGCGCGAAAGCGAGTTTGCGCCTTGTCCTTTTTCGATTCCGCCTTTGCACTTTAGTTTTGACCGGATATCTTTTCGAATCTACTCAAAATTTCTGGGCCGTGAACGGCTCCAGCCACTGCTTGGAGTGTGGCTGTTGGCCTATAGGCCAAAGATAGTCGTTTTCTAACGTATCATGGTTCAGTGGAGGACCTAAACGGCCTTTTACTATTTTCCACGAAGAATCGGTAATGTTTCCCACGTTCCTCCGAATCTTTGTTATGGCCTCATTTCTTTCATGCGAACACCTTTCGAAATCTTACGACTCTTTACGAGTCCTAGATGATGTGACTCTATCTATTGACTCCGGTGAACGGGTAGCCTTGATGGGACCTTCCGGATCCGGGAAAAGCACCTTGTTAAATTGTTTGGGTGGGGTGGATCGCTTTGACTCCGGCTCCATCCGGATCGACGATTACTTTCTCGAAAACGCAAACACCAACGACCTTTGTCGCCTCCGCCGTAAAGTCCTCGGGTCCGTTTTCCAGTTCTTTCACCTCTTGCCTACCTTATCTGTGAAGGAAAATATTGCCTTCCCACTGCTCCTAAATGGCGCGAAAGATGCCGAAGCGATGTCTCGTGCAGACGACTTGATCGAAAAAGTGGGTTTGACGTCTCGCGCCGATGCTGGAGCCGAAGAGTTGAGCGGTGGTGAAATGCAACGTTGTGCGATTGCTCGAGCCCTAGCGCCTCGACCGCGCCTGCTCCTTGCAGACGAACCCACCGGTAACCTAGACTCCACCACCGGGGAGCAAATTCTGGATTTGTTGGAGGCGGTCACGGAGGCCGAAGGGATGAGCCTCGTCATGGTGACCCATAGCGATGTCGCCACTCGGATTTGTCATCGGGTAGTGAATCTGCTGGACGGTCGAATTCAGGATTCGGTTTCTGCATGACCCTGCTCTGGCGTTGGATTACTCTTCGTCACTGGCGACGCTCCCCCGGCACGCATCTTATGCTGGTGCTGTTGTTGGGTACCGGGGTGGCCGCTTTTCTAGGGGTGCGCCTCGCCAATCGTTCCGCAGTGGCAGGGTTTTCCCTCTTCACCGACGCTCTTTCAGGCGGACCTACCGCATCGGTTCGGGCCCAAACCGGCTCCATTCCGCTGACGCAATTGCGAGGCATCCGCCAAGCGTTTGATGCCGAACCGGTTATTCTGTTGCCGGTTCAGGTGTTGACCGCAAGTCTAGCCTCAGAGGAGAGGGTGGACCTGACCGGACTGGATCTGCTCGCGGCCCGAAATCTGGCCAACCTCTCTCCCGACACTCCGCCCTTTACTCCCACCACGGAAGAGGAACGAGAGCAGTTCGCCGACAGCATTCAGGGAGACCCCATTTTGTTTCCCTCTCATACCGCAGCCCGCAGTTTGGGGCTCTCGGCAGGGGAGTCGCTAGAGCTGTTGACCGAAACCGGATGGTCCAGTTGGACCATCGGCGCGACCTTGCCCGAATCCGCAGATGGGGGCAGGCTACAATTTTTCGCCGACCTTTCGGCTACCCTGCCGGTAAGCGGTCGACCGGACCGAATCGACCGGGTAGATGTTTTTACTCTAGCCAACACATCGCAAGCGGATTCCATTGAACCCGCACTCCCTGCTGGACTAGTGATGGAAGGTAGTAGCGAACGTCGCGACACTGCGGCCAGTTTGTCGGCAGCCTTTCGACTTAATCTCTCTGCCTTGTCTTTGCTGGCCCTGCTGGTAAGCTTGTATTTGATTCTTCAAGCCCTGGATGCCGCGGTGGTGCGGCGTCGCAGCGAAATTGCTATCTTGCGTTCGCTAGGTGTCACCCCCCAAGCTATTCGTCGAGCCTGGTTTGTGGAGGCCTTGACTCTGGGAGTGGCAGGAAGCCTAGCCGGAGTGGTGATGGGGATCGGCTTAGCTCGGATAAGTGTGCAGGCGGTCACCCAAACTCTTGGCAATCTCTATGTGCAGGGCGCCACCCGAGGAGCTCTGTGGTCTTGGGGCGAAGTGGGAGCGGCCTTCGTGCTTGGCATTGGAGCCAGCCTACTGGCCGGCTGGTTGCCCGCCCGCGATGCAGCACTCACCCCACCAGCACAGGCCTTGGGGCGCAGTGCCCGCGCGCTGCCTATTCAGTTGCTGGATCATCCGCGCTATGGGTTGTTGGCCTTAGGCTTGGGAGCACTGTGTTACCCATTGCCTCCACTATTGCTGGACGGAGGACGAGTTCGCTTTCCTCTTTTTGGCTACTTGTCGGCAACCTTTCTGGCGGTGGGGCTTTCCATTTTGGCCTGTACGTTGCTGCCCCTCGTCGCTCGGGCCTTGATGCGCCTATGGCCTCACGACGCTCGGGTGCGCTATGCGGGGTCGCAGTTACGCAAACCTTCGGGCCGTCATAAACTATCCATGGCAGGACTACTTATCGCCACCGCCATGGCCGGAGGCATCACCCTGCTGGTCCACAGTTTCCAAGGAACCGTCTCCGGTTGGTTAGGTGAACAACTACGTGCAGAGGTTTTTATATCCGCCCGAGGTTTTCAGCATGCGGGTAGTACCGCACGCATCCCACTTCACTTGCGTGAACGTCTCTTGCAGGATCCAGCGATTGCCGACCGAGAATGGTCTCTCTTGCAACGCATTCCTTTCGAAGGACAATCCACGATTTTAGCTGGAATCGCTCTGCCACAGGATCCCTCCGAACGCATCTGGCTCACCCGACCTGCAAATGGATTACAGGTGATCCATGAATCTGGGGACCGAATTTCTTTGCTGGCAAGTGAACCTTTTGTACGTAAATTTGGACTGGGGCAGGGAGATGATGTCACCTTCACCATCCCAACGGGTCAAGTTACCGGGCGTATTGAAGGCGTCTTCGCGGATTACGCCAATGAGCATGGAACTCTGGTGACCTCCGCCGAACGGATGGTGGAATGGTTTGGTGAAGATCGCAGTGCAACCATAGGACTCTACCTGAAACCCGAAAGCGATAGGCAGGCGGTAGTGGAACGATTACAATCTGAATATCCTTCACTAAATATTCGCGACCAGACCTCCTTACGACAAGAGGTGTTTGAAATATTCAAACAGACCTTTTCTGTCACTTCCGCCCTCAAAGGAATCGGGGTAGTGGTCGCGGTCGCGGGACTGGTCTTGTCACAACTCAGTCAATTTACCGAGCGGCGGGGAGAACTGCGGGTACTCAAAGAATTGGGGGCCACCCGCAGAGATGTCGCCATTGCCGGCGCCTGGGAGAGCACGGTACTGGTCCTAGTGGGTAGTCTGACAGGATGGGTCGCGGCGCTGCTACTCGGACATATCTTGATCTATGTCATCAACCGCCAGTCCTTTGGCTGGACCCTGCAGTACGCCATCCCTTGGCGATCGTTTACGGAATATTTTGTACTCATCCTGATCGCAGGAAGTCTGACCGGAGGACTCACCGGGGCCTGGGCCAGCCGACTCACTATGGAGAAAGAAGAATGAAAATCGTCCTGTTATTTTTCAGCCTCATGGGACTAACTTTATTTGCCGAGGAAACCCCAGCATTCACCTCGGGTGGCTATGCCGTCCCGCAGCCCCATCATGTCATGACCTTTCCCCGCGATCATGGAAGTCACCCGGGTTTCCGCATCGAATGGTGGTACCTGACGGGTCACCTCAAAGACGACAGCGGTGAACAACACGGATTTCAACTGACTTTTTTCCGCAATGCTCTGCGTCCGCCAGCGGAGCAGGGGGATACCGAAGCCACCATCATCGGACGCGATCATCTTCACATGGCCCATGTCGCATGGGTGGAAGAGAAAGCCGATCAGTTCACCGCCGAGGAACGCTTGGCGAGAAATGGATGGGATGCCGCGGCCTCAACCAAACGGATGGACGTTTTTCAGGGCAACTGGTGGTTACGAGCTCAAGACGACTCCGCCAATCCTCAAATGAAAGCTTTTTTCACAGTTAGGGACCGAATCGCCGCGAGCCTAACCTTTGACCCCGTTAAACCCTTCGTTCGTTTTGGTGAAAATGGCGTGGAGCGAAAAGGAGCCGATCCCACGGCAGCGAGTTACTACCTCACGTGGACCCGCCTAAAAGTGGAAGGTGACATAAAGGTCGGAGATGAAACCCGCAAGGTGACCGGGGAAGCCTGGATGGATCATGAAATCAGCAGTAGCCAACTCGGCAAAGAGCAGGTGGGCTGGGACTGGGCGAGTATTCAACTGAAAGATGGCCGAGAAATCATGATGTACATTTTGCGCCGTGAAGACGGAACGGTGGACCCTTACAGTGTGCTCTACTGGATCGATCAAGAAGGAAACCTAACCTACCAAACCCCAGCTAAATTCACCTGGAAACCCCAACGCTTCTGGACCAGTCCGCAGAGTGGGGGACGTTACCCTATCGACGCCGATCTAACTCTGATCGACCCACTTACTGGAGAGCCCATCACGCTGGAGTTGAGGTCCGTGCGCGATGCTCAAGAACACGACGGACGCATCGGTGGGATCGCTTATTGGGAAGGCGCATGCAACGTCCTCCAAAACGGGAAACCCATCGGCCGGGCCTATCTCGAACTCACCGGCTACGCCGAATCCCTCGGAGCCGCACTAGGCGGCGACTAAACTCGGTTAGTGGAACCGTTGTATGCGCGAAGCGTCCCGGACTTGTGCGACGTAGGTGTAGTGCGCAACCACGTGTCTCGAGCGGCAAGGCTTGCGCCTTACTGTGCTATGAAATGATCCCCTCATAGGATCTACTTCATAGGGGGCTTATCTTCAATTGTCTTAATCTGAACTCAGGGGCCTTCCGTATAGCTGAATTCACCTTTGAATATCACGGGGGCCGGGGTGGTGGGGTACCCAGCTCCATCGGACCAACCGTTGCCATCGAACCAACCGGCCCCATCGCTGTGAAAGGAAAGTAGGGGTTCAATGTTCGTTAGTAAATCTGGACCGGCGGGTGGGGCCAATTCGACGGTGAGTAGACGGAGAGATAAGAATGGGGCATGTGTCCCTGAATAGTTAATGTAGCTACCTGTCGTCGGGGTGTTGGGGTAGTTTGAGCTGGAAATGGTTCCTGTCTCGTTAGGGATGGCCGTATCGTCATAGATAAATTGCCAAGACCCTCCTCCAATGCCATTGAAGGTCAAAATGAGGTTTCCTCCATTGAGATGTAGCGTGAGCATATTCCCAGAACTAAGCATATTCTGCGGGGCTTTGGGCACTTCGCGGTAGTCGATTTCAGATACGGTATAAAAGCTGGTTGGCGTGGTTGCGAGCGCAGTGATACCGACCGCATAAGAAAGGTTGTCCTCTAGGCTTAGTATGGCGCCGGCCTTTGACCAGCTCTGGAGGTCGCTGCTGTAATAAAGCGGATAGTCAAAGAAAGCTTTTGCATCCCAGTTCAGGGAGGAGGTGGAGAGGCTACTGTCGTGGCTGAGCGAAATTGTCTTTCCGGTAACGTAAGGCAATCGGTGTCCGGGCGCTTCGAGATCGAAAGCTGCTAAATCAGGACCCGAGACCGCAACCGAGGTGATCGTAATGGGGGTGTCGGGCAGGTTAGATGCATTGGTAGGAAAGGTGTTAGGGTCCTTAAATGAATCAATTAGAGCTCGACTAGTGGGGTAGGTCGCATCGTCGATGACTACTCCGAAAATGGAATGCTTCTGATCTAAATTTGTTGGAGCGGAGAGGGTAATGAAAAATTGAGATCCGTTGGAATTCGCGCCGCTATTGGCCATCGACACAATATAAGAACCGGAATGGCTGAGGGTGGTATCAAATTCATCTTGAAAAACATAACCTGGTCCGCCGGTGCCGGTGCCGAGAGGATCTCCACCTTGAATCATAAAGTTATGTATCAGACGGTGAAAAATCCGGCCGTCATAATAAGGGTTCCCCACCTGAACCGCTCCGGTAAGCGGGTTTAGCCAGTTGCGCTGCCCCGTGGCCAATCCAATGAAATTGGCCACGGTTCGGGGCGCTTTCTGGTGTTCCAATAGAATACGGAAGGTTCCCAGCGGACTACTGCCATTCGATACCGATACATCTGCATAAATTTGTGCCTGTAGGCCTGTAGGCACAAGCGAAACCAGAAGTAATAGCAAAGCGCCTAGGGTATAGAACCGCAGGCGAGACCTGCGGAGATGGCAGCAAAAATTGGCAGTTACGTTCATAGATATTTGCATATTCGGAAATATGAGGAATCATACTGGACTGTCAAGTATGCTTTTCTACCCCTAGACTTTTTTCAGAGAAATTCCTCATGGCTAGAGGTTAAGCTACATGCGCAGAGCGCCTATGTTTTTTTGGTGGATACGCTTCAAACCCTCCTCGACGATCCGCCAGTGTAGTGCTTAGCATTCCCATAACCCTATCGGGATAAGCAACAGACCAAGGTTATTTTTTCGGGGGAACCTCACGAAATCGGAACCGAAATCGGAACCGAAATCGGAACCGAAATCGAAATCCAAATCGAAATCGGAACCGGAATCGGAATCGAAACCATACCCCTTAATAGGAAGCTACGTGATTATGGCATGAGTTGAATGAAGCCTACAAACAGCTGCGATCCCGATCCCGATCCCAATCCCGAAATGGACAAATTGTACGTATAACCCCTTATTAATAATCATTTACTAAACACAGAATAGCCCTGATCAACAGGCCGTGTATGTAATATAATGCTTTACTCTTAGGCGTAATTGTTATTTCCTATTAAATATCAAAAAAATAACAGCATAATCCAATAGATCATTACCATTATTACCCCTTTTAGTAACTCAAAGAACGCTATGAAAATCAAAACCAAATTCCTCTCTGTCTGCGCCGCAGCCTTGTTAACGCTACCTGCTCTGGCGTCTATCCAACTTTCGGTCTCCTTTAGCCCGATTCTCCAATCCGGCACCGATCCTAACGGCTTTGAAAACTCCACTTGGACGCTGGTCTACAACTCGAGCCAGAGCACCTACGATGAACCCTCCGGTGGTGCTGATGTTTCTATATTAATCAGTGAAAGTGCCTCACTCACCGTTACTGGCGCTGATAATGCAGACTATAACGACACCTTTGCTATTACCGATAGCGAAACGACTAATTTCGGTTTCGTCCCTGATGCGTTCGGCAATGCTTTTTTTGGTACTAATACGGATGGTTCGGGGGCAAGCTTCTCCTTTGGTGCCCCGTCTATTGCCGTTAATGGCTTAGTCTTACGAGGAGCCGTCCAAGCCAGCCCACTCCCCGGCGACCCCGTCGAGATGAGCCACTGGTCAGGCAATAATGTACAAACTGCTGGTAGTTTATCTGTGGGGTCTGGCAACTTCAGCATCCCTCTTAGCTCCATCAGTGCCATTCCCGAACCCGTCACCTTCAGCTACCTCTTCGCTGGGTTGGTTGCCTTGGCTCTGATGGCGAATCGGCGCCGCAAGTAGGGCCTGAAGATAACGCCATAGGAGTGGCTGTCAGGCGTTTACGCGATGTTTTTTATTCGTATGCGCGAAGCGCCCTGGAGCGCGCAAGCCAGCTTGCGCCTTTCCCTTACGCCTTTCCCTTACGCCTTCTCCCTTCCCCTTGCGCCTTCCCCCTCTGCCTTTCACCGGATCAACTAACTTAGGTTGTGAAGAAGCAAGCCTTGGCACGCAAAACCCGTGGTTGTGCATTACACCTAAGGCGCACAAGCCAGAGAGCTTCGCTCAAACGATCCTCGTTACCCTTCGTGGTCCGTTCCATTTTTTGCTGATATCCCGTCGGATTTGGCAGGTCTTTGTAAGAAGCTTCTGAAGTTAAATCCTTGAACGTAAGAAGGACAAAATATGTGGGTGCCCCCTTTTTGAATTCAAAAGAAGGGTGGACCGTGTGGACCTGCTGGACAGCGTGGACCATGTTAACGAACCTCCACCTCGGTAGTTTAGGTGGACGGTGTGCTTGCGAAACTTTGGTCATGGCAGGTAGAGTCAACTCATGTCGGAGTTGATTCCTATCCATGGCGGTTACCGCAATCGGAAAAGCTTTCAGGTTGCGCAACTATGTTTCGATATCACCGTTCGGTTCTGTGATAAATACGTCGACCGTTTCAGCAGAACCAAAGATCAGATGGTTCAGGCCGCCCGAAGCGGCGTGCAAAATATTGCGGAGGGTTCACATGCTTCCGCGACGTCAAAGAAAACGGAGATCAAGTTGACGCAGGTGGCTCGTGCCAGTCTGGAAGAACTGAAACTCGATTACGAAGATTATTTGCGCCAGCGCGGATTGAGAATGTGGGATCGTGAGAACCCACTGCGTCAGGACTTGATCGACCGTCGCTGTCAAAGTGCCGATGACGTGGCGCGCTGGATCATGGAGGCGCTAAAGGGGAGTGGACCAAATCAACGCGCCACAACGTCTACCATGTCCACCAAGTCCACACCGTCCACCCAACTCTACCCAGAATTCTCCGCCAATGCCGCACTTGTACTCCTTGCCGTAGCCTGTGCTCTCCTCGACCGACAAGTCGAAAGACTGGCGCAAGATTTTGAAAACGAAGGGGGCTTCACAGAACGTCTTTACAAGGTACGCACAAAAAAACGGCGAGGAGAATAAAGGAGCTAGCCCAAAAGAAGCCGTGTCTTTAAAGCCCATCCTCCTGTTTACCCGGATTCGTGCATAAAAATCCCTTTCCAAAAACCCGGTTTGCTTATAGGGTCATTGAGAATCTCTGTAAACCTACACCTTAAGCTATGAACCACGCACAAACCAACGTATTAGGCAATCCCCTAGAGTCCTGCTCCTTTGATCCTCTCACCGGCTACTATCGAGATGGAGCCTGTCGAACCGGTCCGGGAGATCGAGGGCTTCACACAGTTTGTGCTCTGATGACAGATGAGTTCCTCCGTTTCAGCCAGGAGCGTGGCAATGACCTGATCACCCCCATGCCTGAATACGACTTCCCCGGTCTCAATGCGGGCGATGCCTGGTGTCTGTGTCTGGGCCGCTGGACCGAAGCCTTAGAGGCTGGCTGCGCTCCCAAAGTCAAACTGGAGGCCTGCCATATTTCCGTGCTCGAATTTGTAGATCTGGAGGCCTTGCAGCCTTACGCGGTCTGATCCCTTCTCCTGTTTTATCTTCTGACGTACCGAACCGGTTCATCGCCTTGAAGGCGGTTACGAGGTGTTATTTTCATTCGTATGCGCGAAGCGCCCTGGAGTGCGCAAGCATGCTTGCGCCTTTACCTCCCGCCTTTACCTCCCGCCTTTACCTTCAGTCTTTGACTAGATCAGCTAGCTTAGGTTGTTAAGGCGCAAGCCTTACCACGCGAGACGCGTGGTTGCGCACTGCACCTACGGCGTACAAGTCCAAGGAGCTTCGCTCAACCTAAACTGCAGAGGGTCACCAAATGTAAATCATAAGGATCAGCTATCAGTTTGAAAGGGAAATTTTTTTTGAATCATGAAACGTATTGCCATCACATCTGACGGAACCTGGAAGTCTCCTGTGGGAGATTTCCCCACTCCTGTGCTTCGGTTTTCCGGAGGCCATTCTGATGTGAGGGGAGAGGAAAAAGAAAAGAGATGGACCCTTCGACAAGCTCAGGGCCTACGGCGATTAACGCTTTCGACTGGATCATCCGCGAAGAAAAAAGTCAGGGCCTTAAAGTCAAAACGCATTTATTCTTATCCCTCAGCCCTTATTCTGACAGGTACCTTCATTCATCATCCCATCAAAACACCAAATATCGCGGGCTGCCCCCTTTTCCTTTTCTGTCCAATAAATTAGAGTTTTCGCCAGTCTAAAATGGCCGCGGGAGTGGGCAATGAATGATCGAATAGCTGATCATAGACCCGCTGACAGTCTGAAGGCGAATGGCAGGAGCCGAGGGTGTCCACTTTGACGCTTCCTTCATACAGCCACTTGATAGCCGCACGGTAATTCTCTATAAGAGAATGTAGCTTATATATTTCCGCCTTCCGGGGAATTTCCCATTCCCATCCACTGCGCAGGGTGACATAATTATGGAATACCGCATGCAGAATATCAAAAGACTGTAAATCGACCCTTTTACTCCACGGCACTCCCACCAAAACACACTCTCCTTTACTGCGCATCAGATTGCAGCCATCAAGCACCGCCGCTTCATGACCCGCACATTCAAGATGTAGACAGATTTTACCTTTTAAATCCTCCGCATTCTCTCCCAAACGGCTACGCACATCTGGGATGCCAAGTTCACGCGCTAGCTGACAACGTGCCTCATCCGGATCCGAAGCAGTCACCGTATAACCGCAACGATGAAAAATTTGAGCCGCTAGATTTCCTACCAACCCCAGTCCGGTCACCAACACCTGTGAAGGCGGATGCGCGGCCGCGGTGTTCAGAGTGGACATGCTCACTCCCATCAACCGCGCAAATACCGCGGTTTCGGGTTTCATATCCGCAGGCAGTTTGCAGGTGGCGGAAGCGGAGCACTCCTGAAACTCCTTGTGGTTACCACTAACGAAAACGCGGTCTCCGAGCTGATAATCCGAAACATCATTCCCAACCTCCGTCACTTCAAACACACAGGCATAGCCCACGCCTTTGGGAAACTTTTCGGTGGCTAAGTAGGCGTAATTCAGCTCGGTTCCAGAACTGATCAGACTGACCAGGGTTCGTCCACGGAGGTTTTCCGCACCCACAGGTTGATCAAAATCAGGTAGATCATTCAGTAGTTCGGCTTTCTTATAGCCGGTAATGGCAACACGTTTCATAGATAGGTACCCAAGTTAAGGAGATTTTAACTAAAAGACAAATTCATTTGAGAGGCCACCTTTCGAACATGACTGACAGCCTCGGGGTAACGATCAAATGGCAGATGCTCCATCATCAGTGGCGTATCGGAATCCAGTTTGGAGAGCTCTTTCAGATAGACACCGTAATCCAACACCCCTTCACCGGGACAACATTCGTCCAAATGAACCGTAAGCTTTTCCTGGAGAAGTATATCCTTGCCGTGACAGCTTTTGATAAAAGGTCCGAGTTTGGCAAAACAGTCTCGAATAAAAGAAGCGGTGTCGTACGCGCGTTCCGGGCAGTTAATCATGTTCACCGGATCTAGATGCACGCCGATACCCTGACGGTCTATGGCTTTTATCAGATCCAAATATTGATCAGGAGTTGAAGGAAAAATCCAGGGCATGGTTTCCAGCGCATAACAAGACCGAACCGGTTTAACGGCATCAATGATTTTGCGAGAAGTTTCTACAATCAGATCGAAAGTATCCGCTGAAAAATTGTCCGGGTGAGGTCCGTCCCATTTATTCGGATTTCGTGATCCTACAATGTTCACACAGCAACGCGCTCCAATTTCCTCAGCCAACGCGAGCGAGTGAATGCATTTATCCAGGGCTGCGGATGCCTTTTCAGGATCGGCATCCATTGGATTGGACCATGCACCGACTTCAGAAATTACCAAATCCGCCTTTTCGGCTGCCTGGCGAAATGCGGCAACGGTATCAGGCTTCAGGTCCGGTGAATACATCAAAGGGGAATAAACTGCAGAGTAGTTTGCAGTCTTGGCGGATGCGACCCAGCGTTGTGGGTCGCCCTCGTGTGGGGGGGTGGGGGCTCCTAATCTCATAAGTAAAGCTTGTCATACTTCAGATTAAAACACCATAGCTTAAAATACGATAAACATGTATATTCCTACTTAAATCGTTTTTAGATTTTAGCTGAATATTACTACTTTATAGATTAAATCTATATTTCCTCAAAAGAATAGCACATGTCAAATCATTCTAATTCATTCACCCAAATCCACCCCCTTCAAATCGATTACTTCCATGTGGCATCTTTAAAAAAATCAATGGGGGGGGTGGTTCATAAAAAAGTACTCCCCTTCGCTATGCTTTTGCAGGCGCGCGTGGGTTCCTACGATCTGGAATTTACTAACCAAACCTTGAAGCTCGAAAAAGGGGCGATACTCTTCGTTCCAGCAAACACGGAAATCCACTTTGAACACCATGACGGTCCCCACTTCGAAATGGAAGCACACTGGATCTACTTTCGTTTCAGCCTTCATCGGGTCCTCGATTATCTTTCTTTTTACGACATCCCAAATCTGATGCCGGTACTTGCCGCAGAAAAATTGAATATCATCTTCCGCAAAGTAGAAAAATGGGAAAGTGGCATCCTGCCTTTTGAACAACTTGCCGAACAGCACGCTCAAGCTTCCGGTATGTTGCAGACCTTGATTTCGATCTCCAAAAGAAACGAGGACAGGTGGCTGTCTATGGAACACACCCGTTTATATCCTGTGTTACAATATATTCAGAAAAACCTTGCCCGTGAATTAACCATCGACTCGTTGGCGCGGATTGCGGGTCTGAGCCCCTCACGGTTTCATACACTTTTTAATCAGGATTTCAGCTGCAGTCCCATGCAATATGTTAAAACCCAGCGGCTGGAAGTTGCGGCAAGACTCATGGTGACTGGGGATCATAAACTTGCGATGATTGCCGAACAAACTGGATTTAACGACGCCTTTCATCTGAGCCATGCATTTAAAAAACAGTTTGAAATCTCGCCACGAGAATACAGAAAACAAGCAGCCCATTTAGGCTTCTAGTACCCATCTCAATAGAACTCGGACTCGGGGGCAACCTTTGCATCTTGTATTTCTGAAAAAAAAGGGTCACATAAAAGGGTCAGGACTTTTATTTAGTCAATAAAAGGGTCACATAAAAGGGTCAATAGAAGAATAAAAGGGTCAGGACTTTCATTTAGTCAATAAAAGGGTCATAATAAAAGGGTCATAAAAGGTACTAGCCCTTGATGTTTGGTGTTTTGGATTGTCGTATAGGGTTTCATTTTCGTCCCTATTAGCTTCAAGATAGATGAACTCTTTTCGGAAATGGGTTCAGGCAGTACATGGTAACAATTTAACAACTTTGCCACCATATATTCTTGAATTTGTTACCATGTACTCCCTGACCCCATTTTCTGTTGAATCATTTTCATGGTGAGACTCCCCTATCTAAGTGAGGTCAGTAGGCCACTTCAAAACTGCTTTTCTGCAAGATCCAAGGGCTGCCACCTTTTTCCGGTCGCTGGTTTTTATTCGTATGCGCGAAGCGCCCTGGAGTGCTGAAGCTCGCTTCCGCCTTTTTCATCCGCCTTATCTTCCGCTTTTTCTTTTCGCCTTTGACTAGATCAGCTAGCTTAGGTTGAGAAGGCTCCAGCCTTGCCACGCGGAACGCGTGGTTGTGCGCACTACACCTACGGCGCACAAGTTTTCAAGAAGCTTCGCCCAAAAAAACACCGGATCCCCAAGGGTCCGGTGCCTCGTCAAGGGGTTGGGCTTATGTGAAGTCGATGAGTTCAATATTGAAGACCAGTAAACCGCCGGGACGGTCGGAGCCTTCCTGTTTTGGGCCGTAGGCCAGGTCCTGAGGAATCCAGAATCGGAAGCTGTCCCCTTTGCTCATCAGTTGCAGTCCTTCGGTCCATCCCTTGATCACCTGCTGCAAGGGAAAACTGGTGGTTTCGCCTCGGACTACCGAACTGTCAAACAGGTCGCCATTGGTTTCCCAGCCGGAGTAGTGCACCGTAACCGAACTGCTTGCCACAGGTTTTTCGTGGGATTCTTGGGTACTCAGAACCTTAAAGGCTAAGCCCGAATCGGTTTTCTGTGCGTCAGAAGGTACGGCAGCCACATCTTCTGGGACTGGTGGGGCAGGGATCGTGGCTTTCACGGCCAGCAGTTCGAGTTCGCATTTCACTATCTCATAGGGGGCGCCCAGTAAAGAGCCAGGAATATAGGCATCTGCCTTGCCACCTACCTGTAACAGAGAAAATACTTCGGAGAAAAAGGGAGGGAGCTTATCCATGGGAGCGGTCTGCGGACCGGACTGGCGGGAGGACTGCAGCGACTTGCCGTCAGGATCCAGGAACGTGAAATGGAATTCTACCGTCTGCTCGGCTACCGGGGGTTCTCCGTTCCCGGCTTGGGTGATCACATAGGCAATTTCGCTTTTCGTTTTTTGTGCATCGCTGGGAACCTGAATAGGTTCAGGACCTTTTTCAATACTGATCAGCTCCACATCAAATACCAGCTGACCACCTGGACGTCCTGAGCCGGGGACGTCCTCTCCATAAGCGAGTTCCTGGGGAATCCAGAATCGGCGTTTTTCTCCGGCCACCATCAGCTGAAGTCCTTCCGTCCACCCGGCGATCACCTGATTCAGGGGAAAGCTAGTAGGCTCCCCACGAGCGACGGAGCTATCAAACATCGAACCGTCCGAAGATTTCCATCCCGTATAATGTACGGTGACATTGGAGGTAGCGGCTGGTTTTTCGGTGCCAGTTCCGGAAGTGAGGAGGGTAGACGCGAGACCACTTTCGGTCAATAACGCGTCTGCGGGGGCTTTCGCCACGTCTGCAGGAGCTTTAAGTATTTTTTGTGTCATAAGGGCTATTAACCTGTCGCAAGATCCTCAGATGCCAAGAAGAATATGGAAAAAACTTGTTTTTAAAGGGAAAGTGGACTCATTGGACCTGAATCACCCATCTAAACACCAACTATCGGGGGTTTACCTGCCGGAGGCATGGCTGGTACCATTTGCCTTTCGCATACCGGAAATACTCCAGCCTCCCATCTCTCAGATCCCTTTGTTCTTCATCGCGGAATATGTCGATTCAACTAATGACTACATGCAAGGGCTGGTACCTTTCCGCGTAGGCGATGTGGCTAAAATATTGGTGCTGAAAGCAAAGCCGAGATATACAAACCGACACCGAAACTGATGTGAGCCATCAAACTACGTAATCTAGCTGTATTAGGTGCAGGAGTCTTAGAAGCTGCAATCCCAGCCCCCATGCCAGGTTGCATCATAAAAAATGGCGCTACAACCGTGAATACTCCCACCATCAAAGCCGGTAGCAAGGTAGGCTGACGTGCCCAATCCAGACCCCAAACAGCTAATAATGAAGCCGCAAAAAAAATACCTATAGAATAATGAGCACTCCAACCAAGTATAAGTTCACCACGCACAGAAGGCGACTGAGTTATATTTTTATGAAAAAATTTACCGTTAGGAAAATGTCCAATCCAGCGACCAACCATCGCATAATTGAGAGAGGGTATTGAAAAAAATCGATTCAAAAAAACAGCCCATAAATCCATCACTACTGTGGCACCAACACCGACCATTACTGCACGTAAAAAAAACTCTAAACCTTCATTCACTGTTATATTCCTCTAGTCATGATTTCTTTTGTTCATAGTTCACTGTGCTTGTTAGCCATACTCGCGAACTAATTCCCGTTAGTTTGTTGAAAATATTTTACTACTGTAATTTTCTAAGTACCTTACACATAAGGGCACCTCTTAAAAGCCTATTTTTTTTAGTTTCTCGTTTCAAAATTTTTAGTTTTTTGCGGATTGATTTTCACTTTCGACTCTAGATTTTCAAGATCTGCACACCTTGATGAGGTTTTTTGCTCCATCGTCGCTTTCGTTTCCTCTTCAAGAGGCTTCTTTTGGCATATTTACATAGGAAGGTCATACGATCCATAGTGTAAACCAGATTGCTCAGCGCGATATGTTGGTTGGCTCGGATTTCTCCGATACTCTGACTCGGTCCATCGCCATCTGGCTCATGCGTCCAAGCACATTTGAAGGGGCAGCCCAGAATGGCACTAAGTTAAGGGGGGCTAGCAAGAGGTTTTTGTATATAAATATTGGTGATTTTGATTTTCAAAGGGGTAGGATTCATCTCAGAATCTTGTAGGACCTAAGAAAATCCTAGAAATTGCCTTTTGAATGAAGGTCGAATGACAAACGTGACAGAAAAAAGTGATTTCATTGCTAAAACCCCTTGTGTAGGGGCAGCCCGTGCATTGTATCAAAAAAGACTGACTTTTTCTTTTCTTGACTCTAATTATGATACAATGGTTGGGCTGATGCTCCAGACGTCTCCGAGCGACAGATCGGGTGGCGCGGAACTACATCGTAGATGAAAGGGTTCAGGTTTGATTGTAGTCGATCGCGATCGTTTGATGTAGACCTGTACGAGCTTGAGCGTAGCTCCCTGGAGTGCGCAAGCTGGCTTGCGCCTTTAAAAAGCCATGAAATCTGAACTACTCTAAGGCGGAAGCATGCTTCCGCACTCCAGGGCGCTCCGCCCATACAACGGTCTTTTACGAATCGGTTTTAGTCACCGCCGAATGCGGAACGACGTCTTAGATGAGAGCTTACGGGGTCGATGGCGCCTTGAAAAAGCAAAGGCAGGTGATGGATATGGATAAACGTCATGAAAATAGGATTTATGATTTCGAATGTAGTGCTTTGGTCGGCCGAAAAGTTAAACGCCAAAACGTTAACTATCTCTAATCTGTAAGGATATGGAAGCGGAGGAGAAATGTTGATATGAAATTATTTATACTACCTCAGCTGCTTTTAATGTCTTTCATCTTTCTTAGCCCTGCTCAGGGAGCAGGTTCTTCTCCTAAAAAAGTCAATCCGGAGGAGACAGTGGCAAAGGCGGAGGCGATTGACTTATATAATCAGGGCACGGCTCATTTAATGGATCTCGATTTTACGGCTGCAGAGGAGGATTTGAGGGCCGCTCTAGAGAAAAACTCTAAACTAGCAGAAGCGCACAATAATTTGGCTTTTGCTCTGCGTAAACAGGGCCAAGATCATTTCAAAGATGCCCTTAAGCATTATAACCGCGCGATTCGCTCTAACCGAAACCTCGCAGAAGCTTATATGTATCGGGGGGTGCTTTTTGTTTCCATGGGCGAACCCAAAAAGGCGACAAAAGATCTGAAACGTCTAAAGAAGTTGTCACCTGAACTGGCTACCGAATTGGAGTGGGTGATCGAAAACGGTAAAGAAAAAGAACCTGCTCACTTCTTTGGGGTCACCCAAACCCTTGGTTCCTCCTAGGTCGTTTTAGGAAGGGATACCCACCCAGGCTTAATCCGCACATTACTTCGTTCTATACCTTCGAAATCGCTGATTAGAGATTGAATAGGTCTCTTTGGTTCACTAATTGACTAAAGCATGATCCTAATTCTAAAACTTCTCCTCCTTGCTTTCTGTAGTTTACTTCTACCCTTTCCCGCCCTTGCTTCAGATGAAAACTCTGCAAAGAGAGATGAGATGGTTTGGATATCCGGGGGCACATTCACCATGGGTGGAGATGCGGGAGAAATGGATGGAGAATCGAGCTCCCACCGCACCGCCTACCCAATTCATCAGGTTCAGATCGACGGATTTTGGATCGATGAAACTGAAGTAACTAACCGTGCATTCGACGCCTTTGTCCAAGAAACGGGCTATGTCACTTTTGCCGAGCAACCGATGGCGGAATCCGATATTCAAGAGTTGCGCAACATGGCTACCACCAATCTTAAGCGCATGAAAATGGATCTCCCCTACCTGAGCGGGACTGAAAAGAAAGCCGTTGCGGAAAGCATTAGCAAAGTAGAAAAAGGACTCGCCACTCTCCACCTCAATGGATCCATTATCTTCGCCATACCAGAGGGAGAGATCTACGATTCAAATGACATCACCAACTGGTGGAAATTTGTTCCGGGCACCACCTGGCGTACTCCCGGCGGACGAGGAACGAGTTACAAAGATCGACTTGATCACCCCGTGGTCAATATTACCTACAACGATGCTGCCGCTTATGCCACATGGGCAGGGAAACGCCTGCCTACCGAAGCGGAATGGGAAAAAGCTGCGCGCGGGGGACTTGAACGTGAACCCTACACCTGGGGAAGCGAAATGTTTCCCAAGGGTGAAAACGTTTGGATGGCTAACATCTGGCAAGGAGAGTGGCCCAGAGAAAACACCAAGCAGGATGGATACATCGACACCTCTCCCGTGAAACAATTCCCTCCAAACGGATACGGGCTCTACGACATGGCGGGAAATGTCTGGGAAATGGTCGGAGATTACTACCATCCGCAGGCCTACGGCATGCGCGAGGAGGAAACCGCGGTCAACCCGCAAGGCCCTAAAACCTCGGGCATGACTCAACCTGGACGATCGATTACCTACCGCGTTACCCGAGGGGGCTCATTTCTCTGCTCGGATCAATGGTGCAAGGGTTATCAACCCGGAGCTCGTCAACCTCTGGACAACGAATCCCCTTCGAACCACACCGGTTTCCGCTGCGCAAAAGACGCAAAAGACGCAGAATAGCAGGAGCGAGGGAATAGGGGCTGCCTAGTAAGTGTAGTAATTCTAAGATACACCTGTGATTATTTAGTAGGGGTATTCACTTCGCTGGACTAAATTTAGTTTACGGTTTTTTGGCTCGTTTTGCATCCCTGTACTGCAGATTGTTTTGAGAAAATAGACGATCTGTGGCCTAAAGGCCTACAGCCACCCTACGAAAAGTGGCCGGAGCCGTTTACGGCCCGGAAATTCCAAGTAATTTTGAGGTGATTTGAAGCAAAAAACTTCGTTTTCATGAAACGTATCTTCTAGGTCCAGTGAAGTAAATACCCCTATAATTTATAATAAATACGCTACACATCACAGGCTGAACCTTTTACTCTGATGATTTCATGCCGCCATTGATTGGGACGATCAGTGCCTAGTTTAATATATTCGCTGCAAATCGTATCCGCTAATCGTTTTCCTTCTCGTCCCTCATTGATGAGGTTTTGAAGAGCTTCCTGAATGGCTTCTTGGGGATAATCCTCGGAAGTTCCCTTCAGCATGATCATCCAAAGTTTACCCGCTTCGAGAGGTTGAGAACGGCTCAGGCGGGCGATCTGCTTTAAGGTGTCATACGCATGATAATCCGCTCCCGCGAACTCCACACTTTCATAGATGAGGTTTCGGTTGGAATTGTTTATCTCTTCAATAAAACCCAACCAGCGGCAGAGGCGGGAGGCCAGCTTCTTTCCTTCAACAGTTTCTATATCAAGAACCTTTAAGATCCTCGGCCACAAAGCCATCGATTTTTCTCTGATTACGGGGTCGATCTCCTTCTCAAAAGGACTGAAGAAACCAATAAGGATTCCGAGTTCCTTGCTATTATGGCGACTGAGCAACTGAGAAATTAAACTTTGGGGCTCATCTAACGATTCCAGATCTCGGAGGTAAGCAATACCTATACTCTGGACTGTACGTTCGTGTACGTACTCTCGCAAAGAATCCTGATCTAACGCTTGGATAAAATCTCCATTATCTCGCAAGTAGCAATAAATATCATCGTGAAGAGTCCCCACATAAGCAAGCCCTTCCATGGCACAGGACCACCTTAGATTATCTGTTTTGTCGAAAATCTTGGGTAGCATTCGTTTTGTCCAACCCATGGACATGTACATAAAATTGCGCAAGTAGTTAGCCACCAGAGTCGAGAATTCATACCCTACCACAGGCTCCGTATTTAGTTCATTCGCAAATATAGGTTCAAGTTCTTGCCACACCAGATCGTGATTCCCATGTTCTTTGTCTGATAACCGACATCTGCGTAAACCGTAATTTATCAATGCTTCTAAGCAGTTACCCCGCGGGCTATTGATCGCAATGGAAACTGCATCACGATCTGTCTCAAAAGAATCTGAACCATTTTGTTTCTCTAAAAGGAGAAGTAAAAGTTTTTTAGCATTTGGCAAAAGACTAGAATCAAATGCCCACTCATCGTCTTTCAATCCGCTCTCCAAGAGTCGCCCGATACTATTGACCAACCAATTCCGATTCGCCTGCGCTGTGCCACGAGGGGCTTCATCCTCAAGTATCCAAAATTCCTCTGGTTGAACCAGTGCTAGAATGAAATCCAGTAGGCGCTCCCAAATATCTTTCCAAGGAAGTTTTTGTTTCGCTTTCCAGGCTTCTCCATAACCTTCGATAATTGCATTAAGGTAGCTGGCCTTAGTAGATTTGAATGCATCTAAATCACGAATATAATGCAATGGATGGTCCTTAATGGACACTCTTAGAGTAGAGGCCAATCCTTCTATCGAAGGACCTTCAAATGCATCTTCGGTTTCGTATTCATCCAAAAAAGAAACGAGCTCATTGACGCTTAAGGATAAGATTTCCTCCTGGGAAAGAGGGGATTTAATTCCACGAAAACCACCTGACCACATGTAACTGCTGAAATCGGGATGATCAGGTTCCGCATCAGCAATCCCACATTTTTCCTTATAGAGTTTTTCTAGTTTAGAATCATGGCTACGTATTGCAGCAAGCCAAACCGCTTGAGCATACGCACTGAAACCTGGATGAGGTTTCCCATCATCATCCTCTCGCTCTATGGAAGTGATAAAATTTAAAACTCTATCCTGCTGATCTTGAGGTAAATGATTGTAATGGTGATTTAAATAATTCCACACCTCATGTCGCATGTTGGGAATGAAATGCTCTTCAATAAGCACTCTGTCAGACAAGTGACTTAAGTCTGAAAAATGAGCATCTACAAAGTAAATACCAATACGGCGAAACATCTGCAATTCATCAATAAGCAGATCCCCAACGATAGATTTTGCAGAATCAAGGTCTGAGACCAACAGCCCTTCAATAGCATCACGAACACAAACGACTATCGTCCCCAATTCAGCATCTTTGTGCTCATTCTGTGGATGCTCCTCAACCGCAGATCTCCAAATGCTGCAATAGGAGTCATTCTCTAATGTAATAACGCACTGCCGAAGGTTCTCTATAAAAAACTCAACACTTGATCTACCGATAACTTCCCCAGCCTTACGAATATTCTGAGTAATTTTTTCAAGGTGATGTTTCTCAATAGGAAGCTTGGCCTCTTTCCTCATCTTACCCATGAAGTCTTTCTCAACGAATCTAAACTCATATATGACCTTGATCAGAGAAAGAGCTAATTCATGAGAGTGTGAATCTGTATTTTCCAATAATTTAGGTAACCAAGTTTCCCCAAACACTTCACCAGCCAACTCACGACCAAAATGATCCTGTAACCAGTATGGAAGGTGGTTTTGGACATCCGATGGTTGAATCAACTCGACAGGTATTTCACAGAGGATCAGAGAAAATTTCCACCAAGTTCGATAGTTAGACATCTTCCGCTTCTTGGCATCACCGGAAACAGACCATAGAATTTCCAAAGTTTTTTTTGCGTAAATCTCATTTTTTGAGTTTTGAAGTTCGGGCGCGATAGTGACCAAATAATTGATGGCATGCCATGTGGGGATTCTGAAGTGTCCTTTTTGTTCGGCAGCCACAGGCTCTGGATTTTTGTTGGAGTCAAAATACCCACTGATAAAAAGTTCATCAAACCATTTGAGCCCCTTAACATCTCTAAAGAAAAAAGGCTCCAACTCAGGCTTACTTAGCAACCTGTCAAGCAGATCAAATTCTTTCAAAGTTAAATTACTCATTTCCAAGTACCTCTCCCATAAAATCTAAATCCTTGGACAATGAGGGTGGTTTAACTTTTATTTGCCGGCTCCAATTTTCTAGAATAGACACTTGTTGAGCATAGTCTTCATGATCCCTAACAAATCCTATGAGATCGACACCAAACGAATCCTGATAATAAGAAGAAAGATTACCATACAATGGTTTTTGCCTTGAGAAGAAACCCTGCAACATAAATCTTTTTACTTCAGCACCAGGACGGACATCACCCCGGCGAAGAATGTGCTCTAAAATCTCTGCTTCTTCTAAACCGTAACCTATAAATAAAACTGTTTTCTTATCAAAAAGATGGCCTAGGAATTCCTGAACATTTTCATTGTCATAATGATTGAGATAATCCTTTGTCGAAATGATCATAGTGTCAGGTTTGCAAATACAGCCGTGCAAATGAACTATTGAACCTGGTGTATCCAAGTGCCTGACACGAAGATTATCTTTTTCATAAAAACGGTTCTCTTCCGATTTAGACAGAAGATACTTATCATAGTTAGTGGTTACATATGAGCATCCAATTGCATTGATATAATTATAGACTTTGCATTTTGACTGAGAATGCTGAAACGGTTTGGTAAGATCTAGCGGCAACCCTTCTGATTGAGCCAGTTGAATCGCAATTGACAGTTGTTTTTTGGGATCGTTAAGAGAAGCTATTTGATCAATTTCAGCATGATTTAATAAGTTCAAAGTTCGGAGTTGTTGAAGAATCTGCCGTGAAAAAATACTCCAACTCGGCAACCCCATCAATATGGATGTGCCTGCACCTATAAACAGCACAAGGTCACCATCAAGTGCGGCCTGAATGATCTCATCAGGAAGTGGTGGAATTTCCCGTAATTCAGGAAGTTTTGTCATGTTTTTATTAGCATCTTGTTTTTAAGGAGGGCGAGGTCAGTCTGGTGCTCTGTAGCGTTTTTTTGTTATTGAACTGATGAAAACGCATTTTCAAACATCCGCATCCAAGGCCCTTGTTCATTGGTAAAGCTACCATTGTTATAACTCATTTGTACAGTGCGGAAACACCTTTCGGGATGCGGCATTAGGATGGTCGCTCGTCCGTCGGGGGTGGTGAAGGCGGTAAGGCCTTCGGGGGAGCCGTTGGGGTTTTTGGGGTAGGTGCTGGCTGGGTTGGCTTGTCCGTCGATGTAGTGCATGGACGTGAGGTTCTGGCTTTTGCAGGCCTCTAGATTGCCGGTGTTAGAGAAGTCGGCTCGACCTTCCCCGTGGGCTACGGGTATGGGGAGGAAGCTGCCTTCCATGCCTTGGAAGAACAGGCTGGGAGATTTGAGGATTTCTACGTTGGCTACCCTCGCTTCGAATTGCTCGGAGCGGTTGCGTTTGAATTCGGGCCAGGCGGATGCGCCGGGGATGAGATCCTTGAGTTGAGAAATCATCTGACATCCGTTGCAGACCCCGAGGGTGAAGCTGTCGGAGCGTTCGAAGAAAGTTTGGAACATCTCTAGCAGTCGCTCGTTGTAGAGAATGGACTTGGCCCAGCCGGATCCGGCTCCGAGTACGTCTCCATAGGAGAAGCCTCCGCAGGCCACCAGGCCTTGGAAGCTGTTTAGATCGACCGCGCCGGAGAGGAGGTCGGTCATGGTCAGGTCGACGGATTGAAACCCAGCGCGATCAAAGGCAAACGCCATCTCGTTTTGTCCGTTGATTCCTTGTTCGCGGAAGATGGCCATTTTGGGTTTCAATCCTTGGGAGATGGGGACGCCTGCGGCGTTGGAGATGGGAGATGGGAGTTTGGAGTTGGGGGAAGAGGTTGGGGGGGCTTCCCTATCTTCTATCTTCAAACTTCCAACTTCTGATCCGAATTTTGGACGAATGATGAGTCCCGCATCTTCTTCGTCCAAAATTCGATCATATTCTTCTTGGGCGCATTCGGGGTTATCGCGGAGGGTTTGCATGCGATAGCTGAGTTCGGACCAGGCTCGGTTTAGGGTGGTGAGGGACCCGGTGTAGATGGGGCTGCCGTTTTGGGTGATGACCAGGTTGTTGGCTTCGGTGGTGGTTCCTAATGGGAAGACTGAACGTCTCTGCCCCGCAGCTTGAAAAGCTGACGTTACGCGTTCCAGGTTGTCGGAAGAGACTTCGATGACGGCTCCTAGCTCTTCGGAGAAGAGGGACGTCAGGGGGCAGGGGCCGGGAGGAAGGTTTACTTCTAGACCTTTACGGCCTGCGAAGGCCATCTCGCAAACTGTGGCGAGGAGGCCACCATCTGATCGGTCATGGTAGGAGAGGAGTTGCCCGTCGGTGATGAGTTGTTGCAGGGTGGCGAAGAAGGCTTTGAAGGCGGGGGGATCGTCTAGGTCGGGGACCTCGTTGCCGATTTGGTTGTAAACCTGCGCCAGGGTGCTGCCGCCTAGGCGGTTTTTGCCGGCTCCGAGGTCGATGAGTAGCAGGTGAGAGCCTACTTCTTTTAAGTCGGGGGTGAGGGTTTTGCGCACGTCGGTGACTCTGGCGAAGCCGGTAATCATGAGGCTGAGAGGTGAGACTTGTTTTTGGGTCTCGCCTTTGCTGTCCTGCCAGGAGGAGCGCATGGACATCGAGTCTTTGCCGACAGGAATACAGATCCCTAGAGCGGGGCAGAGGTCCATTCCTACGGTTTTGACGGTGTCATATAGATTGGCGTCTTCGCCGAGTTCGCCTGCGGCTACCATCCAATTGGCCGAGAGTTTGATGTCGCCCAAGTCGGCGATATCTGCGGCGGCCATGTTGGTGAGGCATTCGCCGATGGCCATACGTCCGGAGGCGGGGGCGTTGAGGATGGCGATCGGGGTGCGTTCGCCGAGTCCCATGGCTTCGCCGGTGATGCTGTCCATCGATGAGGATGTCACGGCGACGTCGGCTACGGGGGTTTGCCAGGGGCCTACCATCTGATCGCGGGTGACCATGCCCGTAATGGAACGGTCAGCGATGGTGATGAGAAAGGTTTTGTTGGCCACCGCCGGGAAACGCAGGACGCGGTCGATGGCGTCGGCGAGATCAATCTCGGACAGATCAAGAGGGGCGTGTTTTTCGATGAGCCGTTGGGCTTCGATTTTCATTTTTGGGGTTTTGCCCAAGAGCACATCCATTTTGAGATCGATGGGCTGGTTTTTGAAATGGGAATCGTCGAGGATGAGGTGTCCATCGTCGGTGGCTTCGCCTACCACGGCATACGGACAGCGTTCGCGAATACAAAGAGCTTCGAAGTCGGCCAGACGGTCGGGCATGAGGCCAAGCACGTAGCGTTCTTGGGATTCGTTGCACCAAATTTCCATGGGGCTCATGGATCTATCTTCGTTGTTGATGTTGCGCAGTTTGAAATGTCCGCCGGTGGCTTCTACCAATTCGGGCAGCCCATTGGATAATCCGCCCGCGCCGATATCGTGAATCGACAACATGGGATTTTCTACCCCGAGGGCGATACAGCCGTCGATCACTTGTTGACAGCGACGTTCCATTTCGGGGTTTCCGCGTTGTACGGAGTCAAAGTCGAGATCTTCGGATTGGGATCCTGCGGCAATGGAGGAGGCGGCGCCGCCGCCGAGTCCGATCTTCATGGCGGGTCCGCCGAGCTGAAGGATCAGGGCGGTGGGTGGAATATCTTTTTTGGCTACGTGTTCGCGTTTGAGATTCCCCATGCCGCCGGCAACCATGATGGGTTTGTGGTAGCCGCGGTGACGTCCGTTGTGCTCCAGTTGCAGGGTGCGGAACATGCCGCAGAGTTGGGGACGTCCAAATTCGTTGCCGAAGGAGGCTCCGCCGATGGGGCCTTCGATCATAATGTCGAGAGGAGAGGCCATGCGGGCAGGGTGTTCGGCGATGGGTTTTTCCCAAGGCTGGTGATAGTCGGGGATTTCCAAGTTGGAGACCATAAAGCCCGATAGACCGGCTTTGGGGCGTCCGCCAATTCCGGTGGCACCCTCGTCGCGGATTTCGCCGCCCACCCCGGTGGCCGCTCCGGGGAAGGGGGAGATGGCGGTGGGATGGTTGTGGGTTTCCACTTTGCAGAGGATATCGAGAATGGTGGGGGTTTTGCGGTAGGTTTTTTCGTGGCCTTTTTGGTCTACTTCCCACCAGTCGCCGGGAACGCCTTCGAGGACGCCGGAGTTATCGGAGTACGCAACCAGGGTGCCTTGGGGATTGAGCTTGTGGGTGTTGCGAATCATGGAGAACAGCGAGAGGTCGCTGGTTTCGCCGTCGACGATCCAATCGGCGTTGAAGATCTTGTGTCGGCAGTGCTCAGAGTTGACCTGCGAGAACATCACCAGTTCGGCATCGGTAGGATTTCGGCCCATTTTTTGGTAGGCGGCAACCAGATAGTCGATTTCTTCCGGACTGAGGGCGAGGCCCCAGTCGATATTGGCCTTTTTGAAGGCCTCAGGGCCATCTTCGATGAGGGGGACCGTGCGCAGGGGCGAAGGCTCAAAGTGAGAGAAGAAGTTGTCGAGAGAGGCGTAGACGCCTTCGGTCATGCGATCGTGGAGGAGGGGAAGGGCGTCGCTGAGCTCTTCTAGAGAAAGCACGGTTCCGTCGGCGGTTGAAATCCGGAAGTGGATACCGCGTTCCACGCGGAGGATGGCTTCGAGTCCGCAGTGGGTAAAGATATCGGTGGCTTTGGAGGACCAAGGGGAAATGGTGCCCATGCGGGGAGTGACGAAGAAGCCGGGACCGGCGCTGAAGGGACCGGAGGAGGAGAGGAGGGAGAGGATGTGGGAGATGGAAGATTGAAGCTGGGAGACGGGAGAGTCCGTTTCCAGCAAATAGACTTCGGTCGCGTCGATTTGAAGCGTTCCGCCTGCCCGAGCTGTCGCTCCGAGACCGCTAGGGAGGGTCGGAAGGGCTTGGTGGAGGCGATTCCGAAGTTCGGAAAGACGAAAATCGGAGAAAGCAGCAGGGCCTTGGAGCAACAATGGATTCATATTGAGCTGATAGCAATACAGACCGAGGGGAACAATCCGAAAGTGTAAGGAGTTGGGAGATGGGGTAATTGGTTGAGTGGTTGAGTAGTTAAGTGGTTGAGTGGTTGAGTAGGGGAAGGGGTTGAGTAGGGGAAGGGGGCGTGGACTTGCGCGCCGTAGGTGTAGTGCGTAACCATGCGTTCCGCGTGGTAAGGCTGGTTGATCTAGTCAAAGGTTGAAGGAAAAGGCGGAAGCATGCTTCCGCAGTCCAGGGAGCTTCGCTCATGCAGATATCTGTTTTGATTCGTATGCGCGTAGCGCCGTGGAGTGCGCAAGCTGGCTTGCGCCAAGAAGAGGCGGAAGCATGCTTCCGCAGTCCAGGGAGCTTCGCTCATACAAATGATGCGCTAGCGCCAAGAAGAGGCGGAAGCGTGCTTCCGCAATCCAGGGAGCTTCGCTCATGCAGATATCTGTTTTGATTCGTATGCGCGGAAGCACGCTTCCGCAGCCCAAGACCCTTCGGACAATTTCACTCATAAACCTCTTGACTCAGGAGTCTTTAAACGTATTCATTTGTATATGAATCAAGGAGATTGGCATCACGCACCCTTACATCGTTTTATTCCCGGCGAGGTTTATATGGTGACCGCGGGAACCTATGAAAAACAGCATATTTTCCTTAAGGATGAACGATTAGAGTTTTTGCAGCATCACTTGTTGGACATGTTACAAAGTAACGGATGGAAACCTCATGCCTGGGTGTGCTTTTCGAATCACTATCATTTTTTAGCTATGGCTCCAGAGATCGTAGAGTTGAAAAAGATGCTACAAAAATTTCATAGCAAATTAGCGGTTACCGCGAATAAGTGGGATGAGACGCCGGGTCGAAAGGTGATGTATCAATATTGGGATCGATGTCTCTCGAATGACAACAGTTATTACGCCCGATTGAATTATGTGATGAATAACCCTGTGAAGCATGGACTGGTAGAGGATGCTTCGGAGTACCGGTTTTGCTCTGCGAGATGGTTTCAGAGGAATAACCAAAGTACTTTCAGGAGGAGAGTAGCCTCTTATGGCTACGGGAAGGTTCAAGAACCTGATGATTTTTAGTCTTTGCGCTTATTCGTATGCGTATTCGTATGCGTATTCCCATTCGTATTCGTATTCCTATTCCTATTCGTATGCGCGAAGCGCCGTGGAGTGCGCAAGCTGGCTTGCGCCAAGAGGGGGCGGAAGCATGCTTCCGCAGTCCAGGGAGCTTCGCTCATACAGATGATATGCGTTGCGCCAAGAAGAGGCGGAAGCATGCTTCCGCAGTCCAGGGAGCTTCGCTCATACAGATGATGTGCGTTTCGCCAAGAGGGGGCGGAAGCATGCTTCCGCAGTCCAGGGAGCTTCGCTCATACAGATGATGTGCTTGCGCCAAGAAGAGGCGGAAGCATGCTTCCGCAGTCCAGGGAGCTTCGCTCATACAGATGTTGTGCTAGTGCTAGGAAGGGCGGAAGCATGCTTCCGCAGTCCCGGGAGCTTCGCTCATGCTTATTCCCCTTTCAATGCTTCGCCGGGGGGGATGCTAGCGGCTTGGATGGCGGGAAGGGTGGCGCAGAGGAGCATCCAAAGTAGTGTGAATCCGAAGGCTAGTACCAAGGTGAGGGCGGGCAGCAGAGCGATGAAGAAGAGGTATCCTACAAAGGCGGGCAGGGCATTTGCGATGAGAGCTTCGAAGAGTATCTGATTTCGAATGTTGGCTGGGGTGGCACCCAGAGATCGGCGGAGAGCGAATTCAGATTTCCGCTCTCTTATTTCGGATTGGTAAAGAGCCTGAAGGAGAATGGCTACCATGAGACCCACCGCTAAGATGATGCCTACAAAGTTTCGTCGTAAGCGTTGGAAGCCTTGTTTGGCTTGCTGCTGCTTCTCCTGATGATCGATAAGTTGTATATCTTTCCACCGCAGAAGATCCTGAACGAGGGGTCTCAGTTCCGAGGCCGGTTGCTGAATCAAAAACGAATCCACCGCGGTTTCCTGCAGACGTTTCGCGCGGAGTGGCGCCACTCGTTCTGCCTGCAAAGGAAAAGCACCAATGCCCATAATTCGGAAGGCTTGATCCTCAGCTATAACGATGTCCCCCGGACCTTTGGTCTCCCCTAGGTTCTGGTTGAGGAGGATGACGGAGTCCCCTTCCTTGATTTGTTTTGGGCTTAGAGCGTGTCCCTGGCCTTGAAAGAAGGTTTCTGGTAGGGTTCCGGTTACCCAAGCGGTTTGATTCTGGATCCGGATACCTAGCCAGTGATGAGGGGGTAATCGTTTTTCTAGTTCCCGGGTGAGTTTCCCGGGGTCAGTCGACCGCACGAGCAAGGTACACTGATCTTTAGGCCACGCGGCTAAAAGGCTCTCGGTTGCTCGCTTAGATTTTTCTAAGATCAATAATCCACCCCCGATCAAAGCACTGAGTACAAAACACAGCAGGAGGCTGGCTACAAAAGGGAGAGGTCTGGCTTTCCATCCGCCCAGGGCATCGCGAAACAGGTTCATGAGGACTCCTCAATCAGCCTTCCGTTTTCGAATCGGAAAATGCGGGTCGCAAAATCGAACCAGCGGTCATCGTGAGTGGCAATGACCATGGAAGCCCCTCGCTCCGCGACATCGGTGAAGAGAGCTCGTACGCGCTGAGCGTTTTCCGTATCTAAATTCCCTGTGGGTTCATCTGCGAGAAAGAGGGAGGGTTGAACGAGCATGGCTCTGGCAATGCAAAGCCGTTGTTTCTCTCCACCAGAAAGCAAGCGGGCGGCTTTTTTGGAATGCGCAGCTAAGCCAACGTCATCTAGCAAGCTCTCAGGCTCTAAGGAGTCGACCGAGGCTGCAGGCAAGTAGCGCAAGCGCAGCAAAAGATTTTCCATGACCGAATGGTAGGGCAATAAATGAAACTGTTGGAAGACCATGCCAATCTCACCTGCGCGACGTTCGCAGCGTTGAGTCTCGGTCCACTGGCTCGTTCGGCCTCCTAGAAAATGGACGTCGCCATTGGTGGGGGCATCCAGCAGAGCCAAGATGTGCAACAAGGTGGTTTTTCCGCAACCCGAAGGACCGTATAATACGATGCGGTCCGCTGGCTGGATTTCTAAGTCGATATCCCTGAGGATGGTCAACGGTTCCTCTTTAGTAGGGAAGGAACGAGATACTTGGTCTAGCTTCACCCGAGGCGTTTTCATGGACGAAGCAAGAGGTCGCCCGCTTTGATACCTTCAAGCACAGTGAGGTATCCGGCGTTGCCATCGCCTATTTTTATGGTTTGCCATTCCTTGTTTTTACGCTGAACCCTTGCGTTCCCATTTTGATAGCGCACCAAGCCTCTTGGTATCAACAACGCATCTTCTTGGCGGTATTCGAGGACGTCGATTTCGGCTGTAAGCCCGGGACGTAGCACGGAGAGGGTTTCATCGATGACGAAGGTAACCGAATAGCCTTTTTGGTTTCCTTCTGGATGTGAGCCCACCCGGGAGAGCGTGGCAATCAAGGTTTGAGCGGGGTAAGCTGGAAACCGAACTCGTGCTTGTAATCCGGGAACCAAGCGGGATAGATCCTGCTCGCCAATATAGCTTTTGAGTTCCAGTGCGGTTAAGTCTGCAAGTCCCATAAATACCTGATTTCGAAAGAGGCCATCTCCAACCCGCACGTTTCGATGTTCGCCATCGATATGTAGGGAAGGTAAGTACACGGTGCCCGTTACCGGCGCGGTAACCACCGTATGTAGTAGCCGTTTATCGATGCGTTCCAGTGCGGTTTGGGCGGCGGTTCTACGGGCTTGGGCCTTCTGCTCTACCGCGGGATGCAGAATATCTCGGGTTAATCGAACCTGTTCTTGTGCGGACTGTATTTTAGCTTCCAGGTCTTTGAGTTTGTTTTGATGACGCTCTAATTCGCCCTCGGCCAGAAGCATTTCGTTTACGAGTTCCTGGGTTTCCTGAAGTAAAGAGGCCTCCTCCCGTTTTTCTGCTTGGAGGCTTCGGGTTTCGTTTTGAAGGCGTTGCATTTCCAGTGGGTGCAGGGCCTGGTTTAGCGAACGGAGTTCTGCTTCTGCGATTTCTAGATCCCTAGCGAGGGTGAGTTTCTTTTCTTCAAGTTCGGAGGGATCAAACCGGGCCAGTTCATCACCCGCCATCACTGGCGTACCATCTTCAATCAGCCAAGTGATTTTGGAAAGACCGTCTAATTCCGCGCGGAGAGTGATGGGGTTTGCAGCTTCCAATCTCCCCAGCAGAGGGGTCCACTTTTCGAAGAGGGTGGGTTGCACCTCAAGTATCGTTTCTTCCGACGTCTGTCTTCTCGACAGCCCGACTGCGGTTAGGCCGATAAGAATCAGCAAAGGCAGAATAGCAAAAAGAAGTGGGCGTAGTCGCATATCAACTTCGTTATGTATCGCTGTGAATCTGCAATTGAGGGAATGGAATACCCCAACCTTCTCGGTTGCATAGGTCCACCAAGCAAGCGTGTACCCACATAGAAATAAAGGGCCACGTAGAAGCGGCTTCCCCTTTGCAGTCCACAATCACGGCTAGTTTGAGAGCTGAATCACCGGCTTCGGCAAGCTGAACCGCTACGTGTTCCAGGTTTTCCTCTAATCGCTCACTTAGCTTTTCTTGAAGTTCTTTTTGCATGCGCTCTGGAATGATCGATACCGATTCTGCGATATGTTGATAATCAATTCCGAAGAGTACCTCTTTCCGGAAGCCGGTACTAAGCACCATAGGGGACAGGTCTACATACTGAAGCGTGGTGTAGATTTTATGACTTCCACCCGGTGGAATAATTTGTACGGAGGAAGGCGTTTGGTAACTGACTTTTCCAAAGGTTCCGTCGGAAAGAAGAACCCAATCATCTTTTTTGGAAGGGAACCATTCTTCATCAGGTCCCGGAGGACGAGAAAGCAACCCCGCCAACATGCGCGTGGGTAACGTAAAGGTTCCACCGTTTAGCAAGGGATTTAAAAGCTCGGTTCTGAAGCTGATCGCATTCACTTTCCAGGCTAGCCCCTCATAGACCAAACGTTCATCTTCGCGGACGGCCCCCATATTGAGCATTAGTCGAAATTGATCAATCATTCCGGGGAGAGTTTTCATGGCGGCCCACCCCACGCCAAAAAGGAACAACACACTAATACTTACTAAAAGGATATCTCCTCGGGCATTGAACATGCCGATCATGCCTCCAATGGCCAGCAGAACCGTTAAGATAGACCAAATCAAACTTGAGAGACGGGTAGAAAAAGACCGGCCTTTTTTTCGGGTAGGCCGGAAGCGGCTCCATGCACGCTGGCTTGACCCCATGACCAGGAAAACCCCGCCCAGAACGAGAAGGCCAAGGAGTAGATTGAGTCCACTGCTTTTCAAAAAATCGGATGCGGCTTTTTGGGCTTGTTCGATCGCAGGTTCTTTATTGCTTTCACGTTCGTTGAGTTGAAGCTCGGCTAAGGTGATTTGATTCTGGGCATCGTTTTGACGCGTTAGCCACAGGTCATTAAGTTGATCTAACCGTGCTTTGAGTTTAGGCTCAGTAGCCTCAATCAAGAGGGGTTTAATACTTTCAAGCGCGGCTTCCGATGTCGACAGCCGTTCACGCCCTTTGGCTAGCTGCAGATGTAACTCTCCCAGTTTCCGAGAATCTTTGGTCGCATTTTTTACTTCGGCCAGCAGGGGTTCGATGATTTGCCCAAGTTCGGCCTGCCAGTTAAATTCTTTTTTGATTTCGGTTTCAAAAATAGAGGTGTCTGTTCGAACTACCATCTTTTGAAAGCTACGGTTTAAGTCGGTAATTTTTTCACTAACCTCTCTCAACTCCGGAACCATGTTCTCGCGTTGGATAGGGTCAATGGCTGCGTTCATTTGCTGAAATATCGCGTCTCGCTGTCTCTCGCGAAGAGTAATGGAATCATTAAGAGCCCGAAGCGCAGCGATTTCATTTTCTTTACTCAGAAAGGTGGGGGGCGGCTCAACCGCGGGTTCCGTTTCTTTACTTTCCAATAGGTCGGAATCTACTTCCTGATTTTCGGCTGTAGGAACCGAGTTCCCTAAGGGTTGAGCAAAAAGTGGGAGGGAGAGGCATAGAAAAATCAATAAATATTTCATGGGAATTTATTCACGTTTTGAAGGGCTTCTGTCAAGGTCCGTGATGGGGTCTTCTTTAATGTATAGACTGCGGATCCAGAAATCATCGCTATCGGAACGTACAGGTGTAAATCCTGTAAGAGGCCCGTCCTCCCAGCTCAAGTTCTTTCGAACAATGACTACCGCATCGCCACTTTCGGCACGTCGAAGTGCCGCGTGGGCATCGTCGGTGTTTTCCACATGTCGACCAAGGTGATAATCGAAAACAGCCGAGTTGATGCCTACCACATGTAGGGTGGGGGCCTCTTGGATTAGGGGGCGTGCTCCGGCTAAAAATCGGGCGTTCCTTGCTTCGTCGGTTTGCATCAAATACGCGGCGGAGCCTAGTCCGATAAGTCCGGATACGAGGATCAGTACCCAAGTGCTAGGAAGTTTGCGGGACTGCACTCGCATCCCAATCAACCAAGCTGCCGGAGGCACCATGAGTAAGGCGTAGTGGCGTTGCTTACTGACGGTGAGAATAAGTAAGACCAGGGTAATCCCTAACCAAGTCAGCGCAGTGCGCTGTTCGGGGGGGGCGCTTTGTTCTTTTTTTTGTGGCGTGCCGAAAATCGCAAAAAGTCCGGGGATCATCATTAGCGGCAAGGTATAAAAATAGTAATACCAAGGGTTGGCGTGTGATGTGGATACAAAGGTTGCGGTTAAATCTTTTTGCATTTGATCCAAGCCGGAGGTTTCTCCTATCAAAAATAAAATCCAGCCTCCGATCAACAGCAGAGGGATTAACAAGGTTGCGATGATGAATTTTCGATCCGGGCGATAAAAGCGAAGAAGAAAAATCAGACTGATGATGGGAATTAAAAATCCGCCCGGTCCTTTGGAGAGACAGGCGAAACTGATTCCCAAACCAGCCAGCAATCCCGCCTGCCGTTGCCACGCATAAAAAAATAGGAGAATCCCGGTGATTTGAATCATATCGGTTTCCGCAAGGGGGGCGTAATACCAAAATCCAAAACTGAACAGAGCGATGAGCGCGGTGTGTAGTCCGGCCGGTCCCGCAATTTTCACCAGCAGAGCCATACCGCCCATGGAACTTAGCAGAAACAACAGTCGACCGGCCCATGCTGTCTGATACTGTCCGGTTAGGGCCATGCCGCCTGCCGCCAGCCAATAGGCCATCGGAGGTTTCCGAAAGCGGGGGCGGTTTTGGAATTCCGGCCTAGTGAAATTACCGCTCTCTAGCATATTTCTTGCGCTGACCAACACTCGTAGTTCTTGTTGACGCACTGGTGGACGTACAACACTGGTGGGTCCCCACAAAAGCAGAGCCATTAGGAGTACCTGCCAGAGTTTCATGACTTAGTGGCCGTTGAGGTACACAAATACGACGGGGAATTGGTCCAGAACCGTCGAGGTCCATGCTTGAAGGTCTTTATGCGTCAGGGCCGGATCTGCATAGATGAACAAGACGGGTTTTTGTTTTTCTGGATCTTCAAGGTAGCGGACTAAGGCCCCGGGGGTATCGAGGGGAACCGGAGTTTCCACCACCGTTGGTTTTCGTGAATCTCCCCAAATTTCTTCGAGTTCCATGAGCGTTGCGGTGACCTCTTTTCCTCCGGAGGAACTAAGATGTATCTCGATAGGTTGAGAGGGACGGTTTTCTCGGCTTTTATACCGGGGATCCGGAACAAAGGCTTTATAAAAGAGCTGACCTTCCTGTGGAGGTTGAATTCGCACCGAGGAAACATGCTGTTCAAGCAACTGTAGTTCGCGGGCTAAGGTGGTAACTCGGGCCAGAGAGAGATCCGGGCCGAAGTCGCTGTGCAGGTAGTGGACCTCATGCTTACGTGAGTTTAAAAAGGAACCTAATTCTGCAAGATCCAATGCGGTTAGTTCATCAATTCCCGCAACAGATAATTTACCGTCCGCCCCGCTGAAGGAAAGATGGACATCCAGTTCTGTAGGAACTTCATCGGCACGGGCCAGTCGAAGATGGAGTAACATGGGTTGACCTTCCGGGGCACTTACAGCCGGATTACGAATAAAGTTTCCGTAGGTTTGGGTTTTCCCTCCTTGGAAAGGGAGGTCGAACACGGTGTTTTCCAAGTTGAACGTCGAGGCAATGCTGTTTGGCGTAAACAGATCGGGACCGTAGACTAGTTCGTTCTCTTGTTCAAAGGAGGGGAGCATCGGTGCGCCGGTGAATACCCAAGGCGTGAGAGGCATATCCGCTCCTTGAGTCCGTGCGGTTTTTTCCACCGGCATCCTGATCGCTTCGGTTTGGCCCTCGGGAATCCACATCACTTCGGCAACGATCCGACTTCCACGTGGCCAAAAGCGATGACTTTTTGCCGAAACAGATCCGCCGGGTTTAGCTCCGATACGTAGTAGGGCTTGATGAATATTGCTAGGGATGGCGAAGCTGACCATCAGGGATTCATAGTCGTGACCGCTCATTTCTGAAATCACAAAAAACTCTAAGGGTTCACTTCTACCCATACCGGTATGTTGCCCCCAGACCCAAACCTCTCCATTTTCTATATCGGCTAGAACATAGGGAGCGGACCAGAAATTTTCGTTTTCCGAAACCGCTTCGCTCACCTTCGCAAAGGTGTCTTCCGCTACCGGTTTGATGCTGGCTAGGGTCGATTCATTCAGCTTCTCGGGTGCGGGAGAGGATACGTACTGGGTGAAGAGAGAGAAGAGGAGGGCGACGAGGGGGCTGAGGTCAGTCATGAAGGAATGTCGGATGAATGATTAATGATGGGTGCGCGCAGCGCCTTGGAGTGCGGAAGCTTGCTTCCGCCTTAGGGAGCGAAGCTTGCTTCGCAGGGGGTAATTCATCAGTCAGGAAGCCAGCTTCCTTTGTGCAAGGCGCAAGCAAGCTTGCGCACTCCAGGGTGCTTCGCACACTCATTTCAACCCGTCTCTCCGCAGCAAGGCATCTGGATCAGGGTCGCGTCCGTAAAAAGCGTTAAACAGTTCCGCCGGATGACGACTCCCTCCTTTGGATAGAATTTCGCTTAGGAGTTTTTGAGCCGTTTCCTGATCAAATAATCCTTTTTCCCTAAAGACATCGAAAATATCTGCCTCAAGCACTTCGGCCCATTTGTAACTGTAGTAGCCGGAAGCATAGCCACCGGAGAAGATATGCTGAAAACTCGGCGACATCGCCACTCCTGGGTGGGAGGGGAACAACGCGGTTTCTTGGGTTGTCGTTTTTTCGAAAGCGATAAGGTCTGTACCTAGTTCGGAGGGGGGAGTGCTGTACCAAGCCAAATCCAGAGAACCAAAAGTTAGTTGACGGGCAGCTTGATAGCCTTTTTGAAAGGTTTTGCTGAGCTGAATTTTCTCGATGTAGGCTTCGGGCAAAGGTTCGCCGCTTTGGTAATGAAGAGCATACTCTCGAAGAAATTGAGGTTCTTGCAACCAGTTTTCCATGAGTTGCGAGGGCAACTCCACAAAATCCCAGTAGACATTGGTTCCTGCCACAGAGCGGGATTCGCAGTCCGATAGTAATTCGTGAATCGCATGGCCAAATTCGTGAAAGAGCGTTCGCGCCTCATCCATTGTAAGTAAAGAGGGTTCACCATCCACCGGTGGAGTGAAGTTGCACACGATACCTACAGTGGGACGTTTTACTTCATTCTGCCATCGACCTTGACCCAGAAGGGCCACCATCCACGCGCCGGGTTTCTTGGTGGGGCGTGGAAAGGGATCAATAAGTAAGGTTCCTACTTCGCTTTGATCTTTTTGATTTTGCACACGGAAGCATCGGACTTCCGGATGATTCTTGGGCAGGTCATCTGTCGGATGGAACTCAATGCCAAACAAACGGTTTAATAGAGAAAAGACGGCCTTAAGAGTGGATTCAAATTCAAACCAGGGGCGGAGGTCTTCTTGGTTTAACTTGAAGGTTTGCTGTTTGCATTTCTCGGCATAAAACGCGTAGTCCCAGGGGTGAAGCTCGGGGGTTCCGGTTTCCGTTTCTTTACAAGCCCGCACCGTATCTAAATCCCGATGGGCCGCTGGCATGACCACTGGAAGCATGTCGTCATAAAAATGCTGTAGGGTTTCACGAGTTGAAGCCATCCGGCGTTCGAGGGTGTATTCCACATGATCTTTGTAACCCAGCAGTTGGGCTCGGCGGTAGCGAAGATCCAAAATGGTACGCATTAAGTCCTGATTGGAAAATTCACCTTCGATGCAACGGCTGCTGTAGGCCTGCCACATCTCTTTGCGTAAATCGGCATCCGGTGCATAGGTCATAAAGGCAATGAAACTGGGAGCATCCAGGGTGAATTTCCATTCATCCGGACGTTTTTCATTTTTAGCTTCCGATTTTGCATTGGCCCGGGCGGATTCGGGAAGCGCGCTTACAAGGTCCGCGTTCGATGTCCAAAGTGAAAAGGCTTGGGTAGCTTTCAGAACATGTTCGGCAAAGGTTGGGGAGCAGGTGCTTAATTCGTGATCGATTTCCCGAAGTATCTTTTGGTCGTCGGACGAAAGAGACGCTCCATTTCGTTTGAAGGATTGAACATGATTCTCCAGAACCATGGATTCTTCTGCTGTCAGGCCGAGTGAATCTTTTTGTTGATCCAACGAGTCAAGTTTTCGGAAGAGTACCGGGTCTAGGACCACATCATTGCGGAAGGCACTCAGTTTAGGAGGGATCTCGCGGGCCAAGGCTTGAAGATCATCTTCTGCATCCACATGTAACAAATGATAAAAGACGGACGAGACCCGATCCAGCCACTCATCGCAGGCTTCAAGGGCGATGACCGTATTGGCAAAGGTGGGGCTGTCTTGATTTTCGGTGAGAAGAAAGACTTCCTGACGAGCCTTTGCTAAGGCTGCATCGATTGCCGGAAGAAAATCTTCGGTTCGGACTGAATCAAGGGGGAGGGGGGCGTGTTGTTTCTCAAGAGCAAAAAGAGGATTTGTTCTCATATTTTCAGACGATCGGATTCAGATGGAGTGATGCAGACCTGGGAACAAACTTCGCAGTCTTCACTGTTTCCGGCGCAGGCTTGGCGGGACTTTTTGAGTAATTTTTTGAATTCAGTCACTTCTTTGGCATTACTTTGCCATAGTTTAACAAAGGCACTTAGGCGCATGCTTACTTCGATACTCAAGAGATGCTCGATTTTGCAGGCATCAATTTCGGCTTGGTCTGCGTCGACACCCAACACCTCGCCAAACAGCAATTCGAGAAGTTTGTCGTTGAGCTCAACCAGTTCAGCTAGGCGTTGTCCCTCTTCGCTTAATTTAAGGAAACGGTTCTCATCTTCCACGACTAAATTGCGCTTTTTAAGCGGTTTTAGAGAAATGGAGCAACTTCCGCGGGTAATATTCAGAGCCTTCGCAATATCGGTGACCCGAGCATAGCCATGATCCTCCAGCAACTGTTTGATAGCCATTAGGTAATGGGCTGCGCTGTGGGTAATTTGATTGTCTTCGAATTCTTTCCAAACATCCTGACTCATACATTCACCAATTTAGGGGTTAGATAAATAAGAAATAACTTCAACCCCTCGAAATTGCAAGTAAATGGATGACTAATGGCGGATTAGTAATGCATGATGGCGGATTGCGGATGAATGATGGCAGAGAAATGATTCGGAAGCTGTTTGTGCATAGTATTTAGTAGAACCTCTATCGATTCCGTGTTGCTCGAAGGGGTTGTATTGATTACAGATGAAGTCCAAACCAAGGACACACTATGAAAATCACGAAAGCTGTAATCACTGCTGCCGGAAAAGGCCAAGGCGACCTTCCCCTGCAAATGTTGGTGGATACCGATGGCGAAACGCGTTCCGCACTTGAAATCGTTCTACGCGAGGCCATGGATGCCGGGGTGAGAGACGTGGCGTTGATCGTACGTCCGCAGGATGAAGATAGTTACAGGCAAGCCACGGGGGCTTGCGGAGACGTCGTCCAGTTTATTCATCAGTCGGAACCCTTAGGCTATGGGCATGCTCTTTCCTTGGCCGAAGAGTTCGTCGGCCAGGAGCCCTTTCTCCATTTAGTGGGGGACCACCTTTATGTCAGTAATACCGAAACCGGTTGCGCAAAGCAATTGATTGAGGTTGCGGTTACAAATGAGTGTGCGGTGTCTGCGGTTCAGTCTACACGGGAAACAAATCTTCATTTATATGGAACGGTCGGTGGGCATAAAATTCCGGGCCAGGCGGGGATCTATGAGGTGGACTGCGTGTGTGAAAAACCTACCCCAACCTTAGCGGAGCAAAAGCTGGTGATACCTGGGTTGAGGGCGGGTCAGTATCTGTGTTTTTTCGGTATGCATGTTCTGACTCCTGCTGTCTTGGTGCTGCTTAAAAAACTCCTGAAAACCGAATCCGAAACGACAAAGGTGCAACTTTCAGATGCGTTACATCTTCTTTCGGGGCAGGAGAAATATCTAGCCTGTGAACTGGCGGGTGACCGCCAGAATATTGGGATTGATTACGGTCTTTTCTATGCGCAGATGGGCTTGGCTCTTCGTGGGGTGGATCGGGAAACGGTCTTAGCCGAAATGGTTCAACTATTGGCGACCCGTTACGGAGCGGCAGAATGACATCATCGGTACTAGAACTTCTTCTGTCAGAGGACCCGGATGTTCGGAACCAAGACCTTGCGGATTGGGTAGCTAGGCATGGCTATGAGGAGGTCTTGGAGGCTTGCGATGCGCTGGACGAGTTTCGAAGGACCGAAGAGAATTTATACAAGCGGGTCCGAGCCTTGTTTTTTCTGCATGCATTGTATCGATACCATTTACCCAAATTTTGTCAGCTTCCCTTGGAAGGAAAGATTCCCTACGAAGCCGTGAGCAACTTGATGAAGCGTCGCTTTGAAGAAGCGGTCGATCATGTTTTAGGAGCGGTGGAAACGACGGCTTTGAATCATCCGCTTGCCAGCGCTCTGGCTACAACCTATCAACGCCTGGCATTTCAATCTCTTGCCGACCAAGTTCGGAAAAGTGTACGTTCGGTTAAGGGCAATCAATGGATGTTTCGACTGGGTCATCCGCTGGATCAACCTCTTCGGTTTCTTCCTCAGTTATGTACGCCCGATGCCAAGGGCATCCTCCCGATTTTGTGTGAACAAACGCCGGTGCGAATGGATCTTACCCATAGCGCTTGGAGTGATATTTTCTTTCTAGGGATGGATTATCCCGAAGGAGCAAAAGTACTTAATATCTCTATTGATTTAGCTGTTCGAGGTCGGAATGAAAAACCGAAAGCCCCGGTTGAGGTTTTTCTGAGGGTACTCGATGAACCTTTATTGCGTCTGGTGTCTGTAGACCTGGGAGTCAAAGCGGACATTCGCTCGCTCGCTGAAGTCTATGATTTCGCCAAAGACTATTTAGGGTTGTTGAAAGCTGCAATCATCTCAGCTGGATTGATTCCTCCTGGCATGGAAGGCTCTGGTCATACTCTTTCGGACGTACTCGCACAAATGTTAGGCCCGGGTAAAGGGCTTGAAATCGTAAGTAATGTGAATGGCATCCCTAAAGGCTCTAGGCTGGCGGTATCGACAAACCTTTTAGCCTCCTTGATTGCGGCTTGTATGAGGGCTACAGGTCAAACCGAATCGTTGGAAGGCCCGCTTACAGCTTCGGAACGGCGCGTTGTTGCATCGCGCGCGATTTTGGGCGAGTGGCTCGGAGGCTCAGGAGGCGGATGGCAGGATAGTGGTGGTGTATGGCCGGGGATCAAGCTGATCGAAGGTGCGGAGGCTGGACCTGAGCATCCGGAGTACGGGATTAGTAAAGGGCGTTTACTTCCTGAACACCGTATATTAGATCAGGAAGATGTTCCTGCGGAGAGTAGGCAAAAACTTCAGCAGAGTTTAATTCTTGTTCATGGGGGCATGGCCCAGAATGTAGGCCCGATTCTGGAGATGGTCACGGAAAAGTATTTGTTGCGTTCAGGAAAAGAATGGGAAGCGAGGCAACAGGCACTTGAGCTTTTGGGCGAAATTCTGGTGGCGTTGAAAAAGGGTGATATTAGGGAGCTAGGCGCTATCACGACCCGTAACTTTCAAGGTCCCCTCCAAGAGATTATTCCTTGGGCGACTAATCATTATACCGAGCTGCTTATTCAGGAAATCCGTGATCGCTTTGGGGGTCAGTTCTGGGGCTTTTGGATGTTGGGAGGCATGTCGGGTGGAGGCATGGGGTTTATGGTGGCTCCAGAAGTTCGATCGGAGGCTATTGGGTTTCTTGAGGACGTGATGTTGCGGCATAAAAAATCTCTCGAACACGCACTACCTTTTTCGATGGATCCGGTGGTGTATGATTTTGCAATCAATGAAAAAGGAACCGTGGCAACCTTATTGCAAGGCAAAGACGCGTTGATGCCTGTGAAGTACTATGCCCAATTGTTACCAGATTGGGTGCGGACAGACCCACGGAACTTATCGACTGCGCGACGGTCAGAATTAAAATTATTATCGGATGAAAGTCGAAGCAAACAGGATTTTTCATCACTGGTTCCACAACTGTTTGACCAGTTGCTTCCTCCCTCAAACAGTGAAAAGGGTCAGGAGGATAACCTACAGGGTTTACTGACGTCTATTGGTTTTGATGCTTTGCAGCAGGAAGATGTCCGCCAGAAGTTGCAAGGGGGGCACTTGGGGCTCGCCCAAAATCGTTTACCGGTAACTACGGTACTTGAGGATGCGCTGGAGGGAGATGTCATAGATGTGTCTATCGAAAATGAGGCTGCAAAAATCCGAGGGGAGCAGGCGCTCCAACATGGGGAAGTTGGCGTGGTCACGTTGGCGGCAGGTACCGGGAGCCGGTGGACGCAGGGGGCGGGAGTGGTTAAAGGCTTGCATCCGTTTTGTAAACTGAAGGGACGCCACCGAAATTTTGTGGAACTGCACCTTGCCAAATCGCGTAAAACGAGTGAACGGGTTGGGGCAACCCTTCCTCATATATTTACCACGAGTTATTTAACTCATAGCCCAATCCAGGAGGCCTTAACGCTTGCGGATGGATATAGCTACCCCGGAACGGTTAAGCTGTCCAAAGGATCAGCGGTGGGAATTCGAATGATTCCCATGTTGAGAGATCTCAGCTTTGCTTGGGAGGAGATGCCTCAACACTTACTCGATGAGCAGGCGCAGAAAATGAAAGAAAGTCTACATCATGCTTTGGCCCAATGGGCGGAATCTGCAGGGGAGGGGGCGGATTATACGGACAATCTTCCCATGCAGTGCCTGCATCCGGTGGGACACTGGTTTGAGATCCCTAGCTTGCTGAAAAATGGTGTATTGGCTGATTTGCTGGAGGAACGCCCTCAGTTACGATGGTTAATGCTTCATAATGTGGATACCACTGGAGCGGATGTCGATGCCACGTGTTTAGGGCAACATATCTTGAGTGGAAAAGATCTTAGTTTTGAAGTGATTCCCCGGCAGATTGAGGATAGCGGGGGAGGCTTGGGTCGCGTAAACGGCAAAGTGCAATTGGTGGAAGGTCTCGCGTTACCCCGTGAAGAATTAGATGTAGAAATGCGCTACTACAATAGTAACACCACCTGGATCGATTTGGACGCTCTGTTGCGAATCTTTGAACTCGAGAAGTCTCAGTTAAGGGATGCAAAAAAAGTAGGAGATGCGATACGGAAGGTCGCAGTGAACTTGCCCACTTACATCACCCTTAAAGAAGTTAAAAAACGCTGGGGCCACGGACAAGAGGATGTCTTTCCGGTGTCTCAATATGAAAAGCTCTGGACGGACATGACAGCTCTTGCCGATGTGGACTGCGGTTTCCTGCTGGTGGATCGCCTAAGAGGTCAGCAACTCAAAGATCCAGCCCAACTGGATAGCTGGGTGCGAGATGGGTCTGCCGCCTATGTAGAGGGCTTGTGTGATTTTGGGGAGAGCTGAAGGAGCGCGGACATTCCTGTCCTAACGGAACACTTAGTGTAAATCCCAATCGGTATCGATATTGGAATCGGAATCGAACCATTCTGATGGCGATACGTCACCCGATAATTTGGTTCATTTTACTTGGTGTGGTTTCGATGCCGATAGCGATCCCGATCCCGACCTTTACCTATTGGGGGATGCGCCCACCTATAGGGCTTCTTCATATTCAAGAGTCCCGTTTGGTCGCTGTTTATGGGATTCCGATAATTTTCCGCAAAAAAGGGAGTGACCTAGCCATAAAGCGAACTATATCCTGGATGGATATCTGAATCTAGTCCTGTACGATCGGAGCACAGACATTCCTGCCTCAGCGGAAAACCTGGATATAAATCCCATCAACCGGATCGTGGCGAGTACGGAATTTTTTAGGCACAAAAAAAAAACCTCGCCGTAGCGAGGTTTCTGCAAATCGAAAAAGGGGATGCCTTACTTAATTTTTGCTTCACGGTAAATTACGTGTTTACGTGCAACCGGGTCAAATTTTTTGGTTTCCATTTTTTCTGGTTTCAGTTTCTGATTCTTGGTCATGGTGTAAAAGTGACCAGTTCCTTCAGAAGAAACGAGTTTGATAAGATCGCGTGCCATAGGTATTCTCCAGGAAAGGGGGGTTAAATTAAGAAGTCTTCTTTACGTGGATTGTCATATTTTCCGGCTTTCAAGTCGGAAACTTTGACCCACATGGTACGAACCGTGCCATCCGTAAAACGAATTTTTCTACGTTGTGCGTTGGTTTTGAAGGTACGTTTGCAGATACCAGTTGTGTTTAGACCAATTCCGCCGGACTTCTTAGGAAGCCCTTTGCGGGTGATGCTGCTACCGGATGTGGTTTTTTTGGCGCCACGGGTGTTAATTTTAGCCATGAGATAAATCCTTTTAAACGTGTATCCGCCTGTGTGTAGGCGGAAATTTCTGAAAGTGGAGCAGGGTAGATAGCCGAAGGTGGGCGTAGGTGCAACCCCAAAAGTGAAGGAAATCCTTAGGCTCGCTAGTTGATTTCCTCTAAATATCTAACCCGGCCTCGCGGGCACGCTGTTTACGGAGTTCCAAAGCTTCCTGTTTTTTAGTAAACGAACCTATTTCGGAAGGTGTTGCCTGTCGAAGTACCCAGAGCCCTTTCCTGTGGTTTCTACTTAAGGGACCTAGTGACTTCAACCATGTGGTCGCTTGACCGGATGCCACACCAGGTTCGAGAAGGTACCCTTCGCCCTTAAAACTTCGTTTTTGACCAGGATAGCTCATTTCCGGATCAACAATATCCATTTGACCATCCCCTTTTATGTCTAAAGAGAAAGATCCCGTGAACTCTTCTAAAAGTTGTACATGAACGTTCCCTGCTTTGTGAGTGATTTCCACCATACCGTCCTTGTAGACGATCGGGCAGTCAAATTTGTAATAGCCCTCAGGTAGTTGCCGACGTAAATCGCTAGCCGGAGGGGTGGTACACCCTGTGAAAACGAGAAAAGTGAGGGTCAAGAGTTGCAAGCAGACGTTTCGAAGTGCAGAGTACATCTTCATAATACATTTGAGATTTGAAAGGAAAAATACATGCAATACTCCATAACTAAAGCTGAAATCAATGAGAAGCCTTTATTGGAATATACCGGACCTTATTCCCTTATATGTGATGATGAGGCTCTGGCCGAAGTCCTCCCGCTTCTTGAGCAAGAAAAGGTCTTAGGATTTGATACAGAGACCCGCCCGGCCTTTCGCAAGGGAGAATCATATTTGCCAAGTCTCCTTCAACTGGGCGGTGAAAATCATGTGTGGATGTTCCAACTTCAGAAACTCACGAACCTAGATTCTCTTTTTACGATTTTAGCCAATCCATATATAATTAAAACGGGGGTTGCCATTGCTAGAGACATTATTGAATTAAGAGAGTTGAAAGACTTTGAACCTGCTGGGTTTGCGGATGTTGGGAAGCTTGCGGAAAAACTTCTATTTCGAAATACCGGATTACGGCCATTATCTGCATTACTTTTAGAGGGGCGTATTAGTAAAGGGGCACAAGTATCTAATTGGGCGACCGATATTTTGAGCTCCAAGCAAGAAAAGTATGCCGCAACCGATGCCTGGATTTCCCGAAAACTATACCTTGCATTGAAAGAGTTTCAGAAAAAGCGTGGTTTAGCGGGGTAATCAGGGGTTGCGTAATGAGTTACTGGCGAGTATGTAACTAAATATGTCCATCAACCTCTTTATTTCCAAGAATACATTTAATACACTAGTAGCATGACGGAAGGGCTTTCAACGCACGGAGAAGATCTCCAATTTAGAATTTTTAGTCGTACAGACGTTGGCAAGCGGCGTCAGCGTAACGAAGATTCTCTAGCGGTCATTGCCAGACACGGTATTTTTTTGGTGGCGGATGGTATGGGAGGGGTCGATGGAGGTGATTTCTCTAGTCAAAAGGTTATTGAAGAGATGGTGCGAAGTTTTGAAGTGCTGGAACCAGGAGTCCTTGAGTTTGCTGATCTTCTTACTCGGGTTGAAGCATCCATCTGCGATGCCAGCGTGTTAATTAAGAAAGAAGCTGAGATACGGGGAATTAACGGGATGGGGACCACCGTAGTGGTCATTTGTTTCGATATGAAAAAAGGGGGGGGGGCTTGCGTCATGCATGTAGGAGATAGTCGCCTCTATCGATATCGCCACCGTCAAATCGAATGTATGACGGTTGATCATTCTTTAGCTGCGGAATCCGGTATCAAAGATACCGCGCTGATTCCTATGTTTATGGCTGGGGTGATTACTCGGGCGGTTGGCGTCAGAGAAGATGTGCAAGTGGAGCGAACGTCTGTGGATGTAAGCTTTGGTGATCTCTTTCTTTTGTGTAGTGACGGACTTTACAATATGGTACCCGATGACCAGATAGATGAGCTGTTATCTCTCAATAGCGTTGATCCCGCTGCAGATTTGGTGAATGCCGCAAATGATGCGGGTGGTTTTGATAACATTACGGTTGTCTTAATTGAGGTTCGGAAGTCGGAAGACGATTCAGGTCGTATAGACGATACTGTTATGTGATCGATGACTTCTTTTACTTGTTTATAGGTCTCAAACCGCTATCTCGCACTCATGTCGGATAAACTACAGGTAAACGAAATCTTTTTCAGTATTCAGGGCGAGGGGGATCGCTCCGGATGGCCTTGTATTTTTATACGACTTGCCTTTTGCAATTTGCGCTGTTCGTGGTGCGATTCGGAATACACCTTTTACGAAAGCAAAGAGATGTCTTTCGATCAAGTGATGGACGCTATTTCGGGTTTCCCCTGCAAATTAGTGGAACTCACCGGAGGTGAACCTCTTTTGCAGGAGGGGGCCAACCCCCTGATGCGTCGTCTCTGCGATGAGGGCTACGAGGTCATGGTAGAGACCTCGGGGAGTCTGGATATTTCAGGTGTGGATCCTCGGGTTCGCAGAATTATGGATTTAAAATGTCCCGGGTCCGGAATGATGTCCCGAAACCGCATGGAAAATCTTAAAGAAATCAACGCCGGCGACGAACTAAAATTTGTCATCAAGGATCGTTTGGATTACGAGTGGGCAAAGGACCTAGTCCTAAAAGAAAAATTGAATGAAAAATGTCCGGTACTCTTTTCACCCGTTTGGAATGTAGTGGAATTTGCGGAATTAGCGGAATGGATTCTCGACGACGGATTGAAGGTGCGCTTGCAACTACAGATCCATAAATTCATTTGGGATCCACAGGCCCGAGGCGTCTAATAGGGGATGGCGGATGAATGATTGAAGATGGCGAATGAATAGCTAGCATCTGGTTGCGACTAAAAAAAAATCGATTACGATGTCGATGTCGATATCGATGTCGATTATAGATCACGCATCTATCTTTATTCTTCATCCACCATCCCTAATCACTTATCTGCCATCACTAACTAATGAAAATCGCCAAAGAATTCCGCTGGGAAATGGGACATCGATTGCCCTTACACGAAGGAGCCTGCAAGAATCTACATGGGCATTCTTACCGTATGGTGGTAGAGATCGAGGGGGACATAAACCCCGAAACCGGGATGGTGATCGATTTCGCTGATATCTCTGCCAAAGTGAAACCTTTTTTGAATGAACTCGATCATGCCTTTCTTTGTCAGGAAGATGACCACGAAGTTCGCGAGTTGTTAGAGCGATTGGACCTTAAACGTATTTACATTCCCTGTCCCTCCACTGTCGAAAATATTTGTGGGTTATTTGTGGAACGTTTACGCCCAGCTTTTGCTTCCGAAAATCAAGTAGATGCTTTTACCGTTCGTATTTGGGAAACCGCTTCTTCGGTGGCGGAAATTACAGAACATGTCAAAAGCGTCTAAGCCGCGGACGATCTATTTAGTTCACCACCATCTGAGAAGGGGTGGGGTGACCCGAGTAATACTCAGCACAGCAGAAATCCTCCGAAATGCCGGCGAACAGGTTTGTATCCTCACGGGCGAAGCCGCCTCGGAAACCTTACCTGAAGAGATCCCTTATAAGCGGATACCGGGAATGGGCTATTCCGATCCGCACCACCCTACGAATCGTGAAGATCTGTTATCCACCTTATCCGATCTTTACAACGAAGGGGATATTTGGCACCTGCATAATCACAGCTTAGGTAAAAATCCGGTTGTGACGGATGTATTTTGCGAGCTCGCAGATCGGGGGCATTCCCTGGTTCTTCAGCCTCACGATTTTGCTGAGGATGGTCGTCCCGGAAACCTGTCCTCTCTACGCAAGGACTTTCCAGGATTCCCGGATCGTTTGTATCCGGTTGCTTCTCATATTCGTTATGCGGTTTTGCAAGCTAGAGATCGTAATGTGCTGATAAAGGGTGGGGTACCTATCGAGCATATTCATCTGCTTCCTAACCCGATTTCCACCGGAGAATCCTTTACGTCTCCTCAACATCCTCCGCAACGGCTTCTCTACTTAACTCGCGCTATCCGCCGTAAAAATGTTGGAGAATTTGTGCTCTGGGCCGCCTGTTTTGGGAAAGACGTGGAATGTGCGACCTCATTGATCCCTGAGAACCCTCAAGAGCTCTCCGTTTTCAAAGAATGGCAATCGTTCGCCGAGGACGAAACGATTCCAGTTCGCTGGGGCATCGGAATGGAAAACCGTTCTTTTCGTGATGTGGTGGAGTGGGGGGATGCCTGCATCACGACCAGTGTTGGCGAAGGCTTTGGAATGAGTTTTCTGGAACCTTTCGCCATGGGACGTCCGGTAGTGGGCCGTAATCTTCCCGAGATAACCGAAGGATTCACCCAAGATGGAGTCGACCTCGGATGTCTTTACACCGAACTTCCGGTTTCTGTCGACCATCTAGATGACGAGTTTTGGCCGCGTGCACTTCAACAGATTCAAACTTGGCGGACGTCCATGGGGAGTCAGGAATCCGTGAGTATTTCTCATCTTCATGAGGCCTGGGTCACCGAGGGGGTCCTAGATTTTGGAAAGCTAGATGAAATCGCACAACGCGAGGTTTTACGAAAAGGTCTGACGGACCTGAAGCCTGAGGTCCTTTCGCTAGATAAGTTGCAACCCCTTCGTGAAAATGCAGACCGTATCGCTGAGCTCTATGGTCCAGAACAATACCTAACGAGACTAGAGCAACTCTATGCGGATCTTGATTCGCCGGAAGCGGTTTCGTTTGCAGATGGCAATCGTATTCGAGATGCCTTCCTTGATCTGAAAACCGTTTGCCTCTTGAGGACCTGATATGGAATCCATGTTCACAGATCGAATACGTCAATTAAGCAGGCCGTTAAAAGCAATCCCTACGGATCACCCTACCCGCTTAGAAGATCTTAAAGGAGTCGAGACGGTATTATTCGACATCTACGGCACCTGTTTCATCAGCGGCTCCGGAGATATTGGGAATGTAACCGCAGATCCCAAAGTCGAAGCCCTCACCGATTCCTTGCGGGAGCAAGGGGTTGAAATGCCGGATGAGTTAGCTCAAACGTCGATGGATCGCTTTTATGAACTGATTCGCATGGATCACGAATACGAAAAACGGAAGGGAACGGTCTACCCTGAAGTTCGGATTCTGGATATCTGGGAGCAGTGGAGGAGGGAAGCGGCGATTCAGGTGGATGTGCACCAACTCGCGATTGACGTCGAGTGCCGCCTCAATCCCGTTTGGCCCATGCCCGGACTGGAGACCTGTCTTCAAGGACTCGTGGGTTTAGATCTAACTCTGGGGATTGTGAGCAATGCTCAAGTTTTTACCCCATGTCTCTTTACGGGACTTATCGATAAAACTCCGGAAGATGTAGGCTTCTTACCCAGAAATTGCGTGTGGTCATGGGTAAATAAAGAAGCTAAACCCTCCACGCGCTTGTATGAAGAGGTCCTTCGCCGGTTGGGAAACCCTGACCCCGCTAAGTGTTTATATGTCGGTAACGATATGCGGAATGACATCGCTCCAGCCTCAACGGTAGGAATGAAAACCGCCTTGTTCGCAGGGGACAAACGGTCCTTGCGGTTACGCGAGGGCGATCCATTGGTTGAAGGAGTCGTTCCCGATGTGGTCCTATCCCATTTGACTCAGCTGCTGGAATGCGTCTGATGATTTTTGAAGGAAATTGCGTATGAACTTGCGTATTCAGCATTTACTTTCCGAAGGAGCGTCTAGGCAGCTTGAATTTAAGTCTGCCAAAAGCGGTTTGCCCAAAAATCTTTATGAAACGGTGTGCGCCTTTTTGAATCGTGAAGGTGGGGATGTTCTTTTGGGAATTGATGATGCGGGCCATACCGTGGGGTTGGAACCGGATCGTATGAGTCAGTTGCAAAAAGATTTTGCTACGGCGGTCAATAATCCGCAGAAACTTATGCCTCCGGCCTACCTTTCGATGACCGAAGAGGAAGTGGACGGACAGCCTATTTTGCATGTGCAGGTTCCTCCGAGTTCGCAAGTCCACCGCAGTAAGGGGCGCTTCTATGACCGGAACGAAGACGGTGATGTTGATATTACCGACAATCAATCTCTTGTGGCTGCTTTATATGCGCGTAAGCAAGCCTCCTATAGTGAGAACACCTTGTATCCTTTTGCAGAATTAGCTGATTTGGATCAGAATCTCTTGCAGAGGCTTCGCCAACGCGTTCGTTTGCGTCAAATCGACCATCCATGGTTGTCATTGGATGACCATGAACTTCTGCGGAGTGCACGTTTGTATCAGCAGGATCTTAAGTCTGGAAAAGAGGGGTTAACCTTAGCTGCTCTTTTGCTTTTTGGGACGGACACCACAGTGCTGGCCGCAGTCAGCCATCATCGTACCGATGCGCTTTTGCGACGGGTGAATCTGGATCGCTACGACGATCGAGACGACATTCGCACCAATCTCTTTGATAGCTATGATCGGCTGTTGGCCTTCGGGAACAAACACCTTCCGGATCCGTTTTATCTCGAGGGTGACCAACGGGTGAGTTTACGTAGCCGTATCTTGCGGGAGGTCGTTGGAAACTTGCTTATCCATCGCGAATTTTCTGATCCTTTCCCGGCTAAGTTTGTTATCGAAAAGGATCTGCTCCGTACGGAGAATGGTAATAAACCTCATGGTCATGGTCCAATTGATCCGAAAAACTTTTCTCCTTTCCCCAAAAACCCCATTATAGCCCGAGTCTTCAAGGAGGCTGGCCTAGTGGATGAGCTAGGTTCGGGGGTCCGCCGTCTTTTTACTTCTGTACGCTCCTACGGGGGACGTGATCCAGAACTAGTTGAAGACGCGATTTTTCAAGTGACGATTCCTCTTCCTTCTACTAAAACTGATAAGATAGAAGCTTCGGTGAAAGCTTCGGTGAAAGCTTCGGTGAAAGCTTCGGTGAAAACTTCGGTGAAAATTACGGAATTAATGAGTGCTAATCCCAAAGTGAGTATCGTGGAACTTGCTGAAATACTCGGGTTATCCACACGTGCGATAGAGTTCCAAATTGCAAAATTAAAAAAGGATGGGTGGGTTACGCGAGTTGGGCCTGCCAAAGGCGGTCATTGGGAGGTGACGATATGATGCAGATTATCCTTTTTTATGTCCCAGTGCCCGATCGGCAAACGGGCAAAGACCTCGTGAAGAAAGCCTTGGAAGCCCGGGTAGCGGCCTGTGGGAATCTGCTTGGACCGGTCACCAGCTTTTATGAATGGGAATCGGAGATAAAGGAAGAAACAGAGTTCGTGCTCCTCTTGAAAACGGCGGAAGCGAAAGCTGAAGCGCTATCCTGTTTTCTGCAATCACATCATCCCTATGAGTGCCCCTGTATTACTCAAATTCCCGCAACCGCAAACCGCCCGTTCGTAACCTGGCTTCAACAACAGACCTCGTAAAGATCATGACGGAACCCGCGCAAAAAATAGCATTTTTATTCCGATATGGAGCCGGAGAACATGTCGATTTTTTGCCGGCATTACCTGTATTATTTGCTGAACTTACGAGCAAGGGTCACGAGGTTCATCATTTCGGTTTTAAAGGGTCTGCGCACAATTCTGAATCGATTTCTTCTGAGGTTACCATTCATGAGGGGCCCTTTAAGGTTAAAAGGGAATCCGAATTCGATAAACGGCTTAAAGCTTTTCTATGGTTGATGCTGCTTCCTTGGCTGGGTCGGAAGCTTCAACGGGAAGGATTCGATAAGGTCTTTGTCGATGAAACGCTTCCTTTAAGTGCACCTCTTTTACAATTGGGATACCAAGGGAAACTCTTTTTTACGGTACACGATTTCTTTATCGAAATTTATTGGGGCCAGCGGAAAGGCTTTCGTCATCTGAGTCAATGGATTCAAAAGGTGGATGAGCGCGGATGGCGGAAATTGGAAGGCGTTTTCACCCGGGTTGAGTCAGCGAAAAAACACCTTATCTCAAAGGGTGTTGATCCGGATCGTATTACCGTGGTACCTGATTCGGTCGATCTAAACCTCTTTAGGCCCTGTTTGGATCTTAAAGCCCGTCAAGACTATCGGGTCCGTCTAGGGGTAAAGCCACCAGACGTTCTTTTGGTTCACCATGGGATTATGCATCCTAATAAAGGGAATCTACGATTGGTTAAAGCCTTCAACCGTCTTCAAAAACGACTTCCTCAGATCAAGTTACTTTTGATTGGGGATGGACCGGAGATGAAAGAAGTGCGCGAGTTTGTTGAATCCCATACTCTTCACGATCGTGTCCTTTTATTAGAGTGGTTACCTGAACTATCCGATATATCTCAAGCGTTGAGCGCATCGGATATCGGGCTGGTTATGCGTAAAGGGCTTCTTGGAGATCATTTTCATGTCACGAGTACTCTTGTTCATAACCTAGCCTGTGGGTTGCCCTTACTGGCCGTACGCTTGGATGGCATATCCGAAGTGCTTGAAGAGGGGGAACAAGGCTATTTATTTGATCCGATTTGTGAGGGAGAATTCGATGAAAAGCTGATTAATTTGGTTGAAAACGAACCCCTGCGAGTGGAAATGGGGATCTCGTCCAGAAAGACGGCCGAAAATCGATTTAATCCTGATCACCTTGCAGGTTATTATGCGAAAGGCCTACTTGAATGAAATCCTTTGTCACCCGATGTGTCGTGCCCCTACTCATGCTGATTTTATCAGGAGTTGCTTTTTTTGGGCAGTTTGATTCCTTTTTGGGTAAGCTGGGAGCTGATGGGTTGCAGGCAAAAAATGAAAGCTACCTGGAGGAGACCTTTAACAAAGCCTTGGTTGGATTTGGGGTGATGTCAGGGCTGAAAGCAGGTTTAGCGGTGGTGGAAGGAAGCACCGGGGGGGTAAGCGCAGGCGTATCTCTAAATTTACAAATTGGGGATGTTGTTCAATCCGCCTATGATTATGTCGATATCGCTTGGCGTACCTTATTGTTGGGTTCCATCTGCCTCCTGTCTATTCAATATCTATTGGATGCGGTATCTTTACTCGATTCTGTGGTCTTGGGGCTCTTTTGGTTGTTGATGGCGTGTGCTTGGCTGGGGAAAGGGCGAGCTAAAATCTTTCGAGACGCATTTTTGCTGAGTATATTTGCGGTTCTCGTGGTTTATCTCTTACTCCCGGTATCTATTCTCATTTCTTCCCAACTCTCGGACCGGATTACCCGACCTTCCATCGAAGCTGCCCAATTGGGATTCGAACAAACGAGCCAACAACTTTTTCCGGAAAATAAAGATCTGCCAGAGGGATTTGTCGCCCGAATAAAGAAAATACCAGAGCGTCTCGAACAACTATCCGGGTATCTGAGTGACCGTACCGCCCAAATGTCTTTGTGGACGGTCCAATTGATTGCCGGATATCTCTTTGATTGTATTCTTTTTCCCTTCGGGACCTTTTTACTACTGATTGCCGGGACCAGAGCCTTGCTCCGCTATTGCTATGCCTGTGGCCTCCATAAAGCCTTGTATAACGAGTTACGAAAACGGAAAGACTAAGATTTTTTTACGAAAGCCTGCCCGAGCTGTCGCTCGGAGACGGCCAGGGTACGCAAAAAACGCCTACCTTAATTTCCTGTTTCGTAAAAAAGAGTAAGCATCAGACATTCAAATTTTCAAACATCATATTTGAAGGTTTCAGCAGGGGGCTTTAGGGGCGGAGTTCCTTTCGCGTCCCTTCGCGGCAAAAAAATCACTGACTGAGAAAACACGATTTAGAATTGATCTCTGCCAAATCCCGCTTATGTCTCCATGCATACAAAACCCTAGGAAAATTCAATGAATCGTATCTATAATTTCAGTGCCGGTCCCGCCACCTTACCTACCGATGTTTTACTCGAAGCCCAATCAGAATTACTTGATTATCAGGGTTCAGGCATGTCCATCATGGAAATGAGCCATCGTGGCAAGTACTATGATGCGGTTCACCAAGAGGCCCTCGCTAATTTCCGCGAACTTTTGGATGTTCCTGAAGACTACGCCATCCTCTTCTTACAGGGTGGCGCCACCTTGCAGTTTGCCCAGGTTGCCATGAACTTGCGTCCTGAGGGCGGAGTTGCTGATTATATTAATGCAGGTGCTTGGAGTAAAAAAGCGATTGCAGAAGCCAAAATCTTAGGAGATACCAACGTCATTGCCGATTGCGGAACCGAGATTCCAACGCGTCAGGCTACACAGGATGAGCTAAAGGTGACTCCTGGGGCTTCCTATTTGCATTGCTGCTCCAACGAAACCATCTCCGGAGCCCAGATTAAAGTTTTCCCCAAATCCGATGCGCCATTGGTATGTGATATGTCTTCGGATATCCTGTCCCGTCGCCTCAATATTTCGGATTTCGGTTTGATCTATGCGGGTGCCCAGAAAAACCTCGGTCCAGCCGGGGTTACCGTGGTCATCCTTCGTAAAGACTTAGCCGCGAAGGTACCTGAATCGGTTCCAATGATGCTTCGTTACCAAACTCATATCGATAACGATTCTCTCTACAATACGCCCCCAACCTTTGGCGTGTATCTCCTTTGCTTAGTTACTCGCTGGTTGAAAAAGAATGGGGGACTCGAAGCTATGGAGGCCTTGAATGAGCGCAAAGCAAACAAGCTTTATGATGCGATTGATACCTCGGGCTTCTATAAAGGGACTGCGGTAAAAGAATTCCGTTCGACCATGAATGTCACCTATCGTTTGCCAACCGAAGAGCTGGAAAAACAGTTTATTGCAGAAGCTACAGCAAAAAAATTGGACGGCTTAAAAGGACATCGTTCTGTCGGTGGTATTCGCGCCTCTATCTACAATGCCATGCCGGAAGCAGGGGTTGATACCTTGATCGAATTCATGAAGGAATTCCAAAAAGCTAACGCATAAGTCCTACTTTCGAATTGCATTTAAAGGGTTGTTCAGGTTAAGAACAGACTCCGTTTTTATACGCTCCCGTAGCTCAACTGGATAGAGTGTCGGCCTCCGAAGCCGAAGGTTGCAGGTTCGAACCCCGCCGGGAGCACCAATTTTAAAGAAAGGCCCCCTCATGGATTCTACTAGCTTTGACGCCCTCCGCAGTGATTTACGCAAAAATGACCAATTACGTCCGGTCACCATTCAAAAGGATATCGCACCTGCCGCTACCGGTTCCTGCCTCATTTCATTTGGGAAGACCCAAGTCATTTGTGCGGTAAGCATCGAAGATAAAGTACCCGGCTGGATGAGGTATCAAAAAGTACCCGGCGGCTGGTTGAATGCGGAATACAGCATGCTGCCCTATTCCACAAAAGAACGCATCCGGCGTCCGGGAGCAACCCCCAACGGACGTAGTATTGAGATTCAACGTCTCATTGGTCGTTCTCTACGTGCTTCTATCGATCTTCTAAAGCTAGGCCCAAAAACTATCACCATTGATTGTGATGTGTTGAATGCGGATGGTGGCACTCGTACCGCATCGATTACCGGAGCATATGTCGCACTGGTGCTTGCGGTTCGCAAGCTGCAGAAAGAGGGTAAGTTGAAACAAGATCCTCTGACAGAACAGATCGCGGCCATTAGCGTTGGAATTGTAAAAGGGGTTCCCATGTTGGATCTTTGCTACGAAGAAGACTTTGCTGCGTCTACCGATGCAAACACTGTAATGACCGCAAGTGGTAACTTTATCGAAGTTCAGAGCACAGCCGAAGATGGTGCCTACAGTCGTGAGGAACTTAACGCGATCCTGGATCTAGCCGAGAAAGGAAATCAAGAGCTTATGAAAATGCAACTGGCAGCGTTAGTGTAACGGTGCGTTTTCCTTTACATTTGCAGCTAATTCCCAGAAGAGGTTCCTTATGAATTCCTCTTCTTTTGAGATCTCTGCGTTAACCCGCATCTTTGCGGTTTTAGGTCATCCGATTTCGCACTCCTTGAGCCCGGCAATGCATAATCCAACTCTGCAAGCCATGGGGATAAATGCGGTGTATGTGGCTTTTGATACCGCACCGGAAGAACTACTAGATACGTTAACGGTGTTTGCTCAACGTGGCTTCGCAGGGGTGAATTTAACTATCCCCTTAAAAGAAGTTGCGTTTGAGGGAATCCACCGTTTATCCGAGTCGGCGCAACTTTCCGGTTCCGTTAACACCGTGGTATTTCATCCGGATGGTTCCTTAGAAGGGCATAGTACAGATGGTTATGGTTTAAGTCAGGCAATTCAGGAATCATTTGGAAAAGGCTTTCTAGGTCAGAACGTGTTGATCCTAGGTTGTGGTGGAGCGGGAAGAGCCGCCGCCTTACAGGCTGCATCGGATGGCGTGGAAACGCTTTATTTGGCAAATCGTACCCTGTCCAAGGCCGACAAGCTGGCCGAAGAACTACGCGCACGCTTCCCGCAACTTGACGTAAAGGTATGCCCAGACTGGCCCCCATCCCCAGAGCACTCTCAAGAGGCCGATCTGATTTTGCAATCGACATCCTTAGGAATGAAGGACGGGGAAGGGCCGTGGTTAACCGAAGGTCATTTCCACAAGGGACAATGCCTTCTGGATATGACCTATGTGCAAAAACAAACCGCTATTATGAGTCTTGCCGAATCGACAGGAGCTCAAGTAGCAAACGGACTCGGAATGCTGTTGCATCAGGGCGTTCGCTCCCTGGAGATCTGGACAGGGCAGAGCGTCCCAGTAGAGGTGATGCGCTCGGCCTTGCGTACTCATGTATACGGAGACCAAGACTAATGAGTTTATTTGATGCGTCGCTTTATCCTCCTGGATTTTTACAATCACCTATGGTTTGGGGGTTCGTTTGGGTTTTTGGAGCGATTTGGGGAAGTTTCCTCAATGTCTGTATCTACCGTATTCAAATGGAGATATCGGTGTCGGTTCCACGCTCACACTGTTTCAACTGTAAGAAGCTGATAGCTTGGTATGACAACATCCCGGTGTTTAGTTGGTTCATTTTACGAGGGAAATGCCGTCATTGTGGTGAAGGCTTTTCTGTTCGTTACGCAGTTATTGAAGCTATCACCGGCGCTTTATTTTTAGGCGTGTGGATTCTTTATGGTCCTTCTTGGGTGCTGCTCTGCTATTGGTTGATGATTTTCGGGCTTTTACTGGGAACCGGCATTGATTTAGATGATTTCTGGATTCCAGATCGGGTGACCTGGGGTGGAATCATTATCGGGATTCCGCTTAGCACGTTGGTCCCTCACTTACATGGTGTCGATACCTGGACGCTCGGTCTTGTGGCCTCTTTGAAAGGAGCGGCCCTTGGGTTTGGACTGCTCTGGCTAGTTGGATTTCTTGGAAAACTTGCATTCAAAAAAGATGCGATGGGCTTTGGGGATGTGAAATTGCTTGGTGCAATTGGAGCCTTTTTAGGCGCCCCAGCTGTGTTGTTTGTGATTTTTGTATCCGCCTTGTTGGGATCTATTGTCGGAGTTTCCCTTATCGCCATGGGCAAAAGTGAACTGGGCGGTCGCATTCCATTTGGACCTTATTTGTCAGCGGCTGCGATGATCTGGTTGTTTGGCGGGGACGGCTTGTTGGATGCATACATGACCTTTCTTATGGGCCCAGGGCTCGGCTTATGAATCCACCCATTTTCCTTGTAGGTTTTATGGGATCGGGAAAAACTCGAGTGGGGAAATTGTTGGCTCGTTGCCTTAAATGGAACTGGGTGGACCTCGACCACAAAATTTCTTCTGACGCAGGCTTATCGATTCCTGAAATCTTTTCGCAAGAGGGCGAGGAAGGATTCCGAAAACGTGAACGCGCTAGCTTTCTTACCTATGCTCAAATAGAAAATACCGTCGTTTCCTGCGGAGGTGGGATTGTAACGGTTCCGGAGAACCTGGAAGATTTGGTGAATCAACCCAGAACGATTTGCTTACGTATCAGCCCAGAAACCGTTTTCAGAAGGGTAGGGAACGATCCTCGAAGACCCCTTTTACAAGGCCCGGATCCTTTTGTTAAAATTCAAGAGTTGATGCAGGAGAGAAAGCCTTATTACTCCAGATTCGATAAAGTTATTGATGTAGACAAACTTAAATCTGGTGAAATCGTGAATCAGATTTTAGATCTCTTGGACTTAACGTCGAATCCCTCTTAAGGGTGGCTATCGTTCGCTATGGACTGCTCTAGAGCTTGAACTCTTCGTTGGATGAAAGCTTTCGGATGAATTCTAATTTACCTTTCTTATTAGAAGGTGAGGCTTTTCTAAAAAGTTCAACTCCAGCTTTATCTTCGATGATGAGGAGGTATCCATTAAATTTATGCCCGTATTGAGCCGTATAATGGTCATCATATACGTTTTCAAACGTTTCGGTTTCAACTTCAATGGTATACCCTCTTTTTAACCCACCGACTTTCATGGTTTCTGTAACCAACATTTTATACTTTGATTTGTTAATAACGCTTCGTCCGAAAGCCCAAACCTTGACCACAAGTTTTTCATAGTCTCGAACCATTTCCCTGCTACGAATACTAACCACTAATCGAATATTTTGTCTTTGGTCATCATAATCACCATTTTCAGCCAGCTGAGGTAAGACTTTTTTGGATACATCCACCTCCAACATCGGTTTACCGTAGACGGCGGGTGCACTATCGGGAGGAGTGGGTAAGGCGACTAAAGGGCGTGCTCTTTCGCGGGCTTGTTGTTGCACACGATCTTGTTGAGCTTCTTTCAAGGCCAACAGATAAAGGTCATCATTTTCTATTCGGTTTAGTTCATCCTGAATCAAACTGGCTAGATCTATGTTTCCTGCACGGGTGGTTTCTGAGACGAGCGAGGTGAGATGACTACTCATGACGGACTTCATATGGAAGGCTTTGGCTCTTTCTTCTTTGGCCAGATTCGCCTGCGCCATCTGAAATTTTCTGTGAAAATCCTTCACATACTCGTTTTGGAATTTATCAAGAGTGATCGTTTCGAACTCTCCCTTTTCGATCAACTCAACATATCTGTTGATCTCTAGGTAAAATCCAAGATTTCCTGCAGCTCTAAACTCATCGGCCTTGGTCTTGAGCATGGTGATACAGCTTTGATCCAGTTCGGAGTGTTTTAGGCTAAATTCGTTCTCCACCTGACCCATAGCCTGCTTGTAACCATTCCGCAGCTTTTCAAATCGTTCCTCCGTATCCGGAAACGCGGAATTCGAGAATACCAATAAAAAGATGATGCCATACACAAAAAATTTAGTAGTAACCCTAACTTGTTTCATATTATGACTCATAATATCTTACAGAGTTACAAAAAATACATATAGGCTGTAAAGATCCTTCTCATTTAAAAAAAGGTAGAATGAAAAGAGACTACATCCTAGCTTCGGAAGTAACTTGTAAAGTTTTTCCGATGGTAGGAAGGCTTTGTCGTAGTAGCTACTTAGGAGCGCAGGGACTGAGGAGCTTCTTCAATTTCCATTTTTTTGATGGAGTCACGTAATTTGGCCGCTTCTTCATAATTTTCTGCGCGGACCGCATGTTGAAGCTTTTGTTTGAGGGCGATTACAGGGTTTTTTTCGTCACTACGTTCACGAATATCTCGGATCAGGTCTTGGAGCATACCCAGCTCTTGACAATCTTCGATACTATCGGGATCATCTTCCATTTTCACCAAGAAAGCTTCAATTTCGTTCATACCGTTTTCGATGTGCTCAACCGCTTCATCGATTTTGACATCTGCAGCTACTTTTTCGGCTTTAGCCCGTGCGTTCATCATGATGACGTAGGGCTTAAATTGTAGGAAATCCCACATGATTTCTTCAGAATCGGAATACTTTTCAACTAAATCAAAAATTTCCATACTGTGGGCCGTGTCCCGGATCACCCGGTCATAATCTTTGAGTACCATTAGCGCTAAATACCGATAATATACTTGCACACATTCTTGCTGAAGCTCTGCGCACGAATCGCCATCTAACTTATAGCCGGAGCGGCGCTCGGTTAGAATTCGCTGACGATAATATTTTAGGGCGCTTTCATATCCATGGGGCTCTTGCCCATCGGGACGACCATTCAGCTTCATTTGAAGTATGCCAAGGTCCAGTCGAAGTTGAACTTCCGGGAGCTCCTGATTATCGACGTCTACCATCCTGGCAGTGACTTGGCTTGGGTCAAAATTCCAATTAGTAATTAGGGGAGTAATATCCAGATGTTTGCTCATAATCTTTGTAATGTGTACGAAGGTAAGTCCATAGTGTTACTTTTGCAATGTTCAGAGGTAATTGCGATACGAAAAAACAAAAAAGCACCCCTCAGTTGGCATTTATAACGTTGATTGGGTAATTATAGGGCTCTTTAGACTTCTCGCTTTCAATTTTATTTCCATGAGCTATCTACAACCCATGATTTTACGGATATTGTTCATTCTAATTCCTTTTTTGAGCTTTTGGCTACCGAAAGGGTATTCTGAGCCAGCGACCTCTCTGGATACGCTTGAGGGCTTAGTTTCTACCTTGACGACCTTGCAACTGGAAGTCGCTTCGGAAAAACGAGAGTGGAAGGAACAAAAAAGCTTTTTGGAAGCCGAACGTTCTCTTCTCCAAAAGGAAATTTCCAGCTTGGAGGCTGAGCTAGCTACATTTAGGGAATTTAGTACCTCAGAGGAGCAGGAACGTAATGACTTGCTTTCGCAACAAGAGGACTTGACGAAGCAACTAGATCGTTGGCAGCCTCGAATATCTCAAATGGAGAAATGGATGGGTGCCTATCAAGCACTAATCCCGGAAGCTCTTTCCTCCGAGCCACTTAACCTAGAAGAGGGGCGTATCGTTGACCGGATACAATCTATCGCATCTGCTCTAACACGTTTGGAATCCTTACATAACGATTTCCATGTAACGCGTGAACTTCTACCAGATGAACAAGGACAGAGCATCGAAATGGAGGTTCTGTATTTCGGGTTATCTCAGGCCTTTGCGGTTTCTCCAACTAATGACTGGGCGGGTGTCGGATCACCCAGTTCTGAGGGATGGACTTGGCAAACGAATAAGAAATGGGCTTCCGCGATTCGATTCGCCCTTGAGGTTATTGAACAGAAACGAGGGGCGGAGTTTATTGAGCTACCGCTCAACGGTTTATCTAAAAAGGAACAACCATGAAGCGGATACTTCTGCTCCTATGCCTTCCGATCTTGACGATCTCTGCCGAGTCCGTTCGCCTGAAACAAGCGATTGATGAAACGCGCAAAGATGTTCAAATTACAACGGATGACTTAAATCAAGTTAGGGAAGAGGTCAGGAGCCAGCGGCTGCCCCTCGCAAATGAACTCTCGGAACTTCAAAAGCGAACGGCCAGCTTGCGAGAGGACGTAAGACAAATTCGTAACGCACAAAATCTCCGTGAACGTCAGAGTCAAAACCTGGAAAAGGAAGTGAATCAGCTTCAACAGGAAAATGATTTTGTTGAAAGTATGATGCAAGAATATCGCCGATCCTTAGAGACTCGGGCGCATACCGCGGAAATTCCATATATTCGCGAACAGTTCACAGATGATCCGTTGCTTCTATGGGCGGAGGTTTCGGAATGGGTAGATCTGCGCACAGGAGGTTATTCTTTTGCCGGCACCGTACTAGATGCCGAAGGGCGAGAACAAGTGGGTGATTTTTATCTGATGGGCCCCGTGGGATATTTTGTAAATGATGAGTTGGGAGGGTTAGTGATCTCACGTCCAAATAGCTTCCTCCCAGGAGTCTATTCATTTGAAGATTCAAAAAAGGTCTCCGCATTGAAATCCTTACTTCAAGGGGAGAGCGCCTTAATACCTGTGGACGTTTCTGGTGGCGATGCTATTAAACTAGCGGAAGCAAAACCCTCCGTACTTGAGCAATTGAAACAGGGTGGGGTTATCATAGTTCCTTTATTGCTTCTGGGAGGTAGTGCTCTGCTAATGGCCCTTTACAAAACGGTCGATTTGAACCGGATGAAGGTTCAGCTAGAACCTGAAACATTGGCTTTACTCCACGCACTCACGGACGAAAATACTTCGGAAGTCTTAGCTAAGATTGGTGAAGGTCCAGAACCCCTTGCATCCGTAACCACGGCTGCGATTCAGCATCGTCATGCCTCTCGTGAACATCTTGAAGAGATTCTTCATGAGCATGTACTCGCGGTGGTTCCCCGACTAGAACGCTCTCTTGGAACCCTGGCCGTCTTTGGAGGCGTGGCACCTTTGTTGGGCTTACTAGGAACCGTGACCGGAATGATTCATACCTTCCAACTCGTAACGATTTTTGGGTCCGGAAATGCTCAGACCTTGTCCGGTGGGATTTCTGAAGCGTTGGTCACTACCATGGTAGGATTAATTATAGCCATCCCCATTTTGTTGGTTCATGCCTTTCTCGCCCGCAAAGCTAAAACCCTCCTCGGTGAACTGGAGCAAACGGGAGTCGCCTTGGTGAATCACTTAAAATCTGTTGACTCAACAAAAGAATGAATGGATTGGAGGACACCTTTACAACCTGGGGAGCAGGTGGCTGGTTGCTGATTCCACTTGCGATCGTTTCCGTAGTGATTATGGCCCTTATTTTCCGATCTAGTTTTTCACTACGTAGTTTAACCTTGAACCTTGATCCCCTTTGTTCGGCACTCGAATCAAAACAATTCACAGGGCAGGAAGCCCTTCAGCTTCTCGAAGCCCAAGGTACCTGGATCGGAAATGCATATCTCAAAGCACTGAAAGCGATTCAGACTGGAGAACCGGGTATTCGCACCTTGGAGGGAATTGAAACACAATGTGTTGAGGCTCAACGAAAAGATGAGCTCCTGCTTAGTGCGTTTACCGCATCGGCGCCGCTCTTGGGCTTGCTGGGGACCGTTATGGGCATGATTGATACCTTTGACGCGGTAGCATCTGTGTCGGGTGATACCGGTACTCAGGTAGCGGATGGAATTAGTAGCGCATTGATTACCACCCAATTTGGATTAGTGATTGCTTTACCAGGCGTTTTTGGAATTGCCCATCTGCATAAAAAAATCCGTAATCTCGAAACTCGTTTCGCACAATGTAGATTTTTGCTTTTGGAAGCATTGCAACCCTTTGAAAAAGAGAGTAATAACGTATCTTGACGAAAGCATAGTTAAAGCCTCGTTTCCTCTCACTAGTATATTTGATATTTCCCGGTCCTATTCTCATGATCTTTTTACGAACTATTTTCCTAATTGGCCTCAGCATTGGTTTGATTCAACCTGTGGTTTTTTCAGAAGAGCAGGTTGCGCCCATGTCCTTGGATGTCTGCCAAGACTTTGCATTGGAGTTTGCTCCATCCTTAGGAAAACAGAGACTAAACTATTCGAATCTCGTTGAATCTGTGGCTATAGCCAAATCGATTTATGATCCGGTTTTACGGGTAAGTAGAACCTGGGAAAATGAAGATGATCCCAAGCGAACCGTGGCTTCGATTCGGCAACAGTTGCCTGCAGAGGTGCAAACCACGATCACCGCACGTCAAGAAGAACGGAATGGCGAAGAATTTACAAATTATGCGTTAAACTTAAGTAAAACCTTGTTGGGGGGAGGGAGCCTCTTAGAAGGGCGCTTACCATTGGAAAGAGCTTGGATTCAAAGGGCCAAAGAGGCAAATGGATTAAGTTTGGAACAGCGGCGCTTATATTTAGATGTGACGCGGACTTATTATTCGATTGTTCGAAATAAACTAACCCTGCATTTACGACAGCTTCAATTAGAACGGGCGGAGAGAAACCTTGAACATGCAGAGGTGAAAGAAGATCCCTTGGATATTGCCACCGCGAAATTGCGTATTCCGGAGAGTGAGTTGGATGTTATTCGGGCCAGACGCGCAATCGCAAATGGATTGCTGGATCTCTCTCTGACAATCGGAATGCCCGTGGGGCAACCGATGTCAGTGGATACCCAATTGGTGTATCAGGTACGGGCAATTAACCTAAAGCAGGATCTTGCAAATGCTCTTGAAAGCCATGAAACAATTTTGAATGCACGTCTCGATCTTGAATTGGATCACATGGAAGCAAAGGTAGCCCGAACCCGCCGACTCCCAGAGCTTCGGGCCGAAGTCTCCATGCAAGAAGATGACCTTTCCTCAAGTGATAGTACCGATGTACGCGCAGATTTGGTTTTGGAATGGCCGTGGATGGATCGCCGCGACCGGGCGGAATACCGTCAACGCGAATATGATTTACAACGTTCAGAACTCTCGTTGTTTGAAGCTCAACAAAGCGTTGAACAACAAATAAAAAGTCAGGCGGCACGAGTAATGGAAACGGAGCGTTCCGTTGTATTACAAGGGCAGCGGGTTACCGTTTTGGAACAGCAATTCCGACTCTATCAGGACCGTTGGGAGAATGGGGAAATCAATATTCTAGAATATATACGTTCTCAAAACGATTTAGAAAACGCTAGAGTTCAATGGATCACCGAGCAAACGCAATACCTTGAATTACGTGCAGAATATGACTTCAACATCGGAAAGTAAACGGCTGGCTATGACCGTCGCCTACGACGGGAAAAATTTTCAGGGCTGGCAGGTCCAACCGGACAGCCGAACGGTTCAGGATGAAATCGAAAAAGCGTTTGAGGTGATCTGTGGTGGAGAAAGGCCTCGCATTCACGGAAGTGGTCGCACCGATACCGGCGTGCATGCCCGAGGGCAAGTTTTTCATGTGGACCCAGCTCGGGTACTCACAAAGGAAAAATGGGTGGAAGCGTTAAATGGGGTGATGCCATTTGATATTCGAATTATGAACGCTCAAGAGGTCTCATTCGACTTTCATGCTCGATTTAATGCTGTCTGCAAAGAATATCGCTATTTTATTTATCAAGGACAGGTGATGCCCCCTGAGCTTCGAGGAGTTCGCCATCATGTTCGTAAACCCCTAGATCTCGAAGCGATGCAAAAAGCAACCGATCTACTTCGTGGACAGCATGACTTCCTTTCCTTTTCAGCCAATCGGGGTAAACCCGAAGAGTCAACCGTACGAAACCTGATGGATCTACGCGTGGAAAAGGCTACTCCTGAATGCTGCGTGGTTGCTAAAGCAGATGGCTTTATGTATAAAATGGTAAGACAGCTGGCAGGTGCTCTGTTACGAGTGGGGCTAGGTGAGTTATCGCTGAGTGAGTTGAAGACTCTGCTCACTCATCCGGAACGAAATCATGTAGCTCCAACCGCTCCAGCACAGGCATTATTTTTATGGAATGTAACCTATCCAGATGAATCATTATGAATACTTTTCAAATTTTCGGAATTTTGTTTTTGGTTATTGGCGGTGTCCAATCGCTGACCATCCTTGGCTTCTTCATTAAACCATCCTGTCGGAAACAACTGGGACTCCATCTGTTTCTGTTTATGGGAGCTCTCTTTATAGGTTGTGGCGTGTGGATGTTGAATCTATAAGTACCAAGTATGAAGATTAATCGAATCATCTATTTTGGAACCGCACCCATTGCCGTGCCAGCTTTGATAGCCTTACAAAAGCAACCCGGAGTTGAGGTTCTGGCAGTTTGTACCCAACCGGATCGCCCTAGCGGACGCAAACGTAAGCTCACACCTTCGGCGGTTAAAGTTTGTGCAGAACACCTTGGCATCCCCGTGCTGGATCCAGAGAAAATAATCGAGGCACACGATCGGTTGATGGAACTTGAACCTGATCTTGCTGTGGTCTTCGCTTATGGTCAGTATCTCCCTAGCCGCATAGTTGAACTTCCGGTTCATGGATCGATCAATTTCCACCCCTCTCTCTTGCCGAAATTTCGCGGAGCCAGCCCCATCCAAAGTTCACTTTTGGCGGGACTTTCAGAATCGGGCTTATCGGTGCTAAAGGTAAGTAAAAAAATGGATGCGGGTGATGTGCTGATGCAACGGCCCCTGCACATCCATCCGGAAGATAACAGTGAAACCCTTCATGAACGTTTTGCGGTCCTGGCGGCAGAGCTGGTTCCTGAACTACTCGAAGGGCTTTCGAGAGATGCTCTTACCTCTACGCCACAACAGGAAGACCAAGCTACCGAATGTGGTAAAATCTCCAAACAGGATGGGGGAATACACTGGCTGGAGAAAGCGGCCACGATATCCAATCGGATCCGAGCCTATCAACCGTGGCCCGGAGCCTATTTCCCTTTGGGGGATAAGGGGAATATTAAGGTTCTGAAAGCCAAGGTGGAAGAGGGTACGGGTATACCGGGTACGATTCTTGATGTGGAAGGTAAGGGGCCCTTGATTGCCTGTGGCGAACAAGCTCTGCGACTTATCACGCTACAACCTCCCGGTAAAAAACCGATGGATGGACGATCCTTCTTAAATGGTACTCCTTTAGGCCTTGGCCAGGTAGTGAAGGGAGCAACCTGCGAGTGAACGCATCCTCCTTATCGGACGTTATTTCAAGGCTCCACGAGTATACTCACTATCAGTCAGCCGACTATGAAAAGCTTAAGGATTTGATAGGTGAAGAGGCTCTCAAACAACGATTAGAGCGACAAGTTTATTTGTATAACCGCCACCGCTCAGCACCCGAGAGAGCTTTGCGAAAGATTTCACGTATCCTCTACCGTAAACTCATCCTCCTCGGGCTATGGTCTACGGGGCAGCTAGCCAAAGCGCGGACGCAAGCGCGATCCCCAGAACTAGTTCACCAAACCTGGACCTTCGAAAATTTACCACCTGAATTTGATGGGTATCGGATTTTACAACTCTCCGATTTTCACTTCGATTTCATCCCTGAGCTTCCTGGTATAATTAAAAAGAAACTTGAGGGACTCGCATTCGACTGCTGTGCCCTCACTGGAGATTACAGGGGCGAAACCACTGGCCCCTACGATGAATCCCTGAATCAATTGAAAACTACCCGAGAATGTCTCGGAGATAAGGTGTTCGCGGTTCTTGGAAATCATGACAACGTTGAGCTGATGCTCTCTTTTCCCGATATGGGAATTAAACTACTCATGAATGAGAGCGTAACCCTCGAAAAAGAAGGTGCCACTATTACTTTGGCTGGAATCGATGATCCCCATTTTTATAAAGGGCATCATTTTGGTTTTATGGATTCGGTTTCCGATGACGTTACGATCTTGCTCTCTCATTCACCTGAATCATGGAAAGAGGCGGAACAAGCAGGCGTAGACTTACAACTCTCGGGTCATACGCATGGTGGACAACTCTGTTTACCGGGTGGCATCCCGGTAATCTATCATTTGGATGACTGTCCCAGAAGCATGGTTAAAGGGCGCTGGGAAGCCGGTAACCTAAAGGGCTATACCTCCAGAGGGGTAGGCAGTTCTACCTTAGATCTTCGGTTGAATTGTCCCCCAGAAATCACCTTGCATACCCTCCGCCGAAGCTGATATTCTCTCACGCAAAGCCGCTAAAATTTTAGTTCGGAGTACCCTCGTTCACGAGGATTCATTCGAAGGCATCTATGCCAAGAATTACGTGGAACCCGCGTCCCCAATCCCCGGGCCGTAAACGGCTCCAGCCACGTAAAGAACTATGGCTGTAGGTCTTTAGACCTCAGATTTTCTGAATGACCTATTCCGCTGCAAAGCACCCACCAAAAAGCTGAACTCTTCCTGGGATAGCGGTTTTGACCTTCACCGGAACCTCAGCGCTTATCTCTCGAAGCTCACTAGGTAAAAAGCCTTTTTTAATCGAAATCAGTCCATCCTCTCGCGCGAAACTATTCCTATAAACCCGGGCAAAGATCGAAAATCCAATATAACTTACTTCGCTTCGTTTGAGGTCACTAAAGACAAATCCCCGTTGGCTGAGTCGGTGAGCCTCTTGAATAAGCGTGGGTAACACCTCAGTAGGTAAGTGGTGTAAAAAGTGGTTTGCAAAGAGGTAATCAAAAGGGCCTAAGGCATCTAGGTGTAAAGCGTCGGCTTCTAAAATTGTTAGTCCTTGGACCCCTTGATGCTTCTGTTGAGCATACGCCACGATCCGTGGATCAGCGTCCACCGCTGTAATTTTCAGATCCAACCCTCTTTTTTTCGCCTCCTTTAAAAGCCAAATCGGAATATCGCAGGCACCCGCTCCTAAATCGATAAGGTGATAGGTTCTGCCGGGCTCCATATCTTTTAAAACCGTTTGTTTCAACAGTCCCCGAACCCGACTGAATAGAACATTAATTCCAGTGAACTGGTCTAAGGTCCGGTAAAGCTGATCCAGGTCACAATCCGCTTGATCCATAGCCTCCTCTGCTTGGGAGCGGTGTTTGAAGTGTGGAAAAAAGCTCATGGATTAAAAGGATGGGGTAGATTTCGCATGCTGAATGTCCGAACCAAGGTATGGTTTGCCTTCGCTGAATTCAATGCCTGTTTAAGTAGAGTTCCCCGGAAACCGCTGGCGAGCTTTCCTCGTCGAGTTCCCAGCCACATTCCTAGGGCAACTCTTCGGGAAGCTATTCGGAACGCTTTCTGACGCTCATTCGTATACTGTGTTAGTTTTGACAGGGAAGGGGCCTCCAGAATCTCGGCTAACATCATAGCATCTCCGAAGCCTGTATTCATTCCTTGTCCTCCGATTGGACTCATCACATGCGCGGCATCTCCACAAAGCACAAGGTTCTCTTTCACGTAGGTCTCAACCAGAAACCGGTTGGGGCAAAAGGACCAAAGGGGTTCCGCTTCTCTATCCCTCAAATCAATTCCGGAGGATTCCTGAACCCGTTCGACTAAAGTGGTCAAATCACCCTGCTTTTCCACCTGTGCAATCCATCGGCGCTTTTGACCGGGTAATGGAAAAGATTCTACGGCTCCGCTTGGTGAAAAATAGATTCGAGCGTCGTTCCCCAGCTCCTCATGATCCGGAAAGTCGGCCATAACAAATTCGACTCCGTAGCTATGAGATCGCCCTTTGATGTTGGCAAATGCACGTACCTTACTATGAGCACCGTCACAACCGATTACCCAGCCTGGTGATCCTTCCAACTCCTCTTGGCCAAAAGTGACACCTCTCTCGATCGACACAGTTGGAAATTCGGAAGCTTTCTGCTCAAGTACCTCCATGGTTCCGAACTGCGGAAAAGACAAAATATAGTTTCCCGAGCTTCGAAAATCGAGTGTTCCAACCGGTTTACCTGACTCAAAAATCTCGGCCTGCTGAATCATCACTCCTTTTTCGAGGAAGGTCTGTTTTAAGCCCAACAGGTCTAAAATATCTAAAGAGGGCGGTGTGATTCCGATGGCCATGGAACTATCAGGAAGCGATATCCGTTTCTCAAGCAGTTTAACCTCTTTCCCTTTTTGACCTAGTAGGCAAGCTAGCAATAAACCAACCGGACCCCCACCCACAATTGTGATAGGTTCTTTAGTTTTAGAAGAATACTCATCATGTACCATTTGTAACGAGTAAGCTATCTTCATGAAAAAACCATTGAATATTATGCTTTTACAGTGTGAGGAGAGGGGCGGTGCCCAGCAAATAAGGTCTTTGGGCCAGTACCATTTCCGATGATGTTGCACGAAGCTCAGGAAATCCCCGAAACGGCTCATAATACAAAATCAACGCGTCCCGAGCTTGAGACACTTGCCAAATTTCCGCAGATCCCGACACTCGAACAGACTCAAGAAAGTCAGAAATCTCCTGAGGTCCCAACGAACGGCGTGACCGATCCGAGTAGCGATTAAACAACTGTCGTACCCAGTGCGCATAAAAGCTATGTTGCTTTTCCGGCACTCCCGCCTCATCCAAGACCTCAAACTATCCTCCTGGCCAACTTAGGATTCGGATTAAACGGAGCCACAACTAAAACGGAACGATCAGGGATCTGTTTTATACTATTCATAATAAACACAGCATACTGTGCAAAAGTATACCTATACAAGTGCTTATGTTTATTGATTTACCTTGCAAGTTTCCAACCCAAGAATCAATAATACATCAATAGCATGTTTTAAATAATACTATGTTATATTTTAAACATGACAAATCTATCTTTAGAAGGACGTTGAATTGAATTATAGGAAAGGACAAAAAGCAGATCTTGATAGGTGTGTTGAGATTCGTGGGTCAACCAGAGATAATGCTATTGATAAAGAAACACTAGTATTATTCGGAGTGACTATTGAATCATGGGGCAAAAAAATTGAAAACGAAATTTATGTGGGGTTTGTCGCGGAAGATAAGGGCCAAGTAATAGCTTTTTGCTTTGGTGATACAAATACAGGTGAGGTACTTGTGTTGGCAGTTTTACCCGACTACGAGGGCGCTAGCGTTGGTTCAAAATTGTTAGCTTTAGTTTCTGATAAGCTACTTTCAGTAGGTTTTTCCGAGCTATATTTGGCGGCTTCGCCAGACCCGCAAATTAGAGCTCACGGCTTCTATCGCCGGGTAGGGTGGCAACCAACCCAAACTTACGACAAAAACGGAGATGAGATATTAAAGTACCAAAAAATATAACAAAAAGTTTCACGCTGACTTAGGTAAGCTGTCACCTTTTTTGTTCCAAAAAAGCCGCCATCGCACCTAAGCAGGTGAACTTGGCGTTCTCCTGAAGGTGAAAACTGAATCCCTAACTCTTTGAAGCCATATTTAATTAAGCCAGTATTCTTCGAGTAAGCCGGTTTCACGTTTTTCTTTTACAGTGACGACTTTTAGGCCATTTACGTCTATATTCATTTTTCTGGAGGAGAGGCTGTTTTTGATGTAAATGACACTAGCGACTTGTGGCCGTCTCATGGACTCAAAGTGAATGAGCTATCAAGGGCTCCGTCGCTGGCTGATGCGAATCAAAAACTCATCGTAGAAAAAGGGAATGAACACCTTAACAACTAAGCAAATCCAAACTGCATTTTCGGAGGGATTTAGTCATGTCCCCTTAGACACGGGGCTTGAGATTAAATTCCCTGTAGATAAGAATCCAAGACGTTCTATCGGTAGACCTGCGCAATTGAATCACATTGAGATATCTCCATTCGGTCTCCATTGGCCGGATCTTGATGAGGATTTATCTTTTGAAGGCCTGGCCAAAGGTGACTTCGGGTAGTTTTCGAAACGTTAATGATACGACGGAGAACAATTGAATTACGAGAGCAGCGGTTAGCCGCTATCTCTCATGCTAAAACACTATGAATAAGGATAAACATGTTCACTAAGCCTGGATACCACATTGGCGACACTTGGTACTTCGTACAATCTAACAAGGCCCATATGTTCTACTTGACCTGTCCGTTGCTAGTGCCTAGGCACACGCGCTGGTCGATTGGGCACGCGGTGTCACAAAACCTAGTCGACTGGGAGGATCATGGAATAGTGATCGAACCCGGCAACCAGAGCTCTTGGGATGGGATCTGTCCAGCCACGGGATCGGTTACCGCCTTTGCCGGACGCTATTACATGGCCTACACCGGAAACTTTGCGGGTCCTATTCCCGCCGTTGGTTTCGCAGTGTCAGATGACCTGAATACGTGGGAGAAGTGTCCTGGCAACCCCGTGACCACTATTAACCCCAAGTATTACTCCGATACACCCAATCTCGCGTGGAACCAACCTCGTTGGCGTGACCCATTTCTACACCAAGAGCAAGGCAAGATTTATCAACTGGTCACGGCAGCCAAGCTCGATGCCCCAGAGGAGACTGCCGGGACTGTGGCCGTGGCCTGTTCACTTGACATGAAGCAATGGGAGATGCTTCTTCCCTTGGAGATTCCTGCGCTAGGCCAGGATCTCGAATGCCCCAAGTTGACAAAGGTCGGGGCCCTATATTACCTCACTATTTCCGTTTCTGACCCGATTGCTGGTCCTGAGTTTCGGAATCTGCAGCCCAAAGGTTTACCGATTGCGACGGCATATAGTCTTGTTTCGGAGTCATTCAGCGGCCCCTACACGCTCCATGGAACGGGTAGAATTCTGGAAGACAACTCGTGGGGAGCTCCCTATGCCTGCGAGCCAGTCCTTTTCAGGGGACGGTATTTCCTACTCGGTACGGTCTGGAGCGACGAGACGTGTGACTCTGTCTGCAACCCGATTCCCATCATAGCTACGGAAGAGGGGTTCAAGGCAGAAAAAGGCCATCTAGGCGACGCCTGACATTGACGTTATAAATTCCCAATCAACTATCAGAGGGACTTATCATGCGTCTACCTACGGCTTGCTGTATAACAGCAAAGTGATTGTGACGTGGGGCTGGTTACGAATCGAGATCGAGACAGACTTAGAGGTCGCAGAGGATGACTAAAATGTCAACGAACCGCCAGACTGGAGATACACATCAGCTAGTGAGAGAGGCTTGACCCGTTTAATGCCAATATCAAACAATCGTGCTACGTAGACGGAATCAGCGAGTGCCCGATGGAAGTTATCTCCCTTAACCTTGGCATGCTCGGCAATGGAGGACAGCTTGTAGGAATCTAAATTGGGATACCAAGACCGGAACAGGCGAAGACTGTCAATGACGTCATTGTCAAGGTGCGGACGATTGATCCGTTTGTATTCGTCATTGATGAAATTGATGTCGAAAGTAGCATTGTGTGCGATCAGTACGGCATCTTCGATGTAGGTTTCAAACTCATCGACAATATCGGAAAATATTGGCAGTCCCTTCACCATATCGTCAGTGATTCCGTGAGCCCGAGTCGCATAAAACGAAATCGACTGTTCTGGATTGATGAGCCAGGTTTTTTCATCTAAAATCTTCCCGGCTTTATATCGAACCACCGCCAGCTCAATTATCCGATCTTTCGAAGGACTTAAGCCTGTAGTTTCCGTGTCAAAGCATGCAAACACCACGTCAGTAAGTTCTACGACCTTCTGATTCGAGGCGGGCTCCTCCTGAGCAATCACGGGCATCATCGCCACTAATCCTGTGAGAACCCATGCCCCGAATCTTAGAGAAATACTAGTAGAAGGAAGTTTTATTAAGTTAATCATAAGCTAATACTAATCCATATCATCCGAAATATCAATGGTATATGGATAGGCACTCACTTTTCGCACTGTAAGGGCGAGAGGCGATTTCGGGGTTGTAGGTAGGCCTTGACTGGAAATTGGGTTGAATGCGGAGAGGACGTAAGTACTACACATAGAAGGTTATACCGTGCTGCAGCCCCCCCCCTTGTGCTCGAAAAAATAGTATAAAACACTTTCAGAAAATATTGACAAAAATCTTGTGCGAATCTTCGTACCTCAGGTCCGCAGCGTCTAGACGTTAGGACTGGAAAGAAATAAACAGCCTTGACATGTGTTGCATTTGCAACATATATTCATAATATGAAATCAGCAGCCATACACAGTCGAATCGAACCGGAGATCAAAGCAGAGGCCGAATCCATTTTACATCGTTTGGGAGTCAGCCCAACTGAAGCTATCCGTATGTTTTACACTCAGATTACACTTCGAAACGGCCTCCCTTTTTCCGTAGATATTCCAAATGATAAAACAGAAAAGGCCCTAAGCGACTCCTTAGCTAATAGAAATCTCGAGCGTTACGAAAATGTGGATGACCTAATGAAAAGCTGGGAGGTTTGAAACTAATCTTTCAGACATCTCAGTTCAAAAAAGATGTTAAACGCTTAAAGAAACAAGGGAAAGGTCTGGATAAATTGGGTACTGTTCTCCGAATTCTTGCCGAAGATGGCGCTTTGGAAGAAAAGCATAGAGACCATGGACTAACCGGTAAATGGTCTGGTTCACGTGATTGCCATATTGAGCCTGATTGGATTTTGATTTACAGGACAGATGATGATTCAGTTTTTCTGGAACGTTCAGGAAGTCATAGTGACCTATTTCGATAATCCCGAACCATTAAGTACAAGAAACATCCGTTCGGACAGCTAAACGTTAGCAGGTAAATGAAAATAGGAACACTCGCCATCATAGACGGGCTTTTGTTTAGTCAAAAACCAAATCCGCGATTCGATGGGTCTCTGGCGTCACATCTCCGAGCTTTTGAATGACCTTTGCAATGGCTTCATGTTTTTCAAGGGGTTGTTGGTCGGTTAAATACCCCTGTTGAAACATATAACTTTCCAAGTCCGTAATTTTCTGTTTTTGAAACCCGCTCACTTTTTTGGATTTCAATCCTTCTATCAGCTCACCTGCGTCGCCCTCAAGCTCTTGAGCCAAGGTGATGACATCGGAAACAAAACGATCTGTAACAGCTCCACTGTCTAAAAGCGCTTGCTCAGGAATAGGTTTGGATCTTCCGACGCTCCATTCTTTCTGCAAGGCTCGTATAAACCGGATTTTCTGATTCAAGGTATCCGTTCCTGGTTTATTTTTGTAGGCATCGGTAGCTGCGTACATGTCCCATTGTCCGACCAGGTGAATTTCACGTTGGTATAACTCACTAAATAGAGTTTCATGGTCTTGTAACAACCACCAAAGGGCTAGATCGTCGACTGGTTGGTGGGGATTCCAGCCCGATATTCCCAAACGTTCGGCCCAAGATTTATGATCTTCATCGTCTTGTTTTTTAGGATCAGCCTTTTGAATCTCGGGTCTTACTCTTAATGGTCGGTTGATAGGACGTGCTTGTCCTCGTATCGAAGCCAAGTCGATAAATGCAGGTTGTATGGAGCTTGTTTGGGAAATCTGTCGCCATTTTTCAACTTCGTCTTGTTGTGCGGTAAAATAGAAGATTTGCCGGCCCTGTTTACTCACGTCAATCAGTGCTTTAATGATCTGCTCGCTTCGGTCATCGTCAGACGTTCCTAAAGCTTCATCAACCAGCAAAGGCAAGGGGGCATGTTCATTCAACCGCAAAAAGGCTAATCGGACCGCCATCAGTACCTGCGTTCGCTCTCCACTGGACAGCTTACTCAAAGCTAAAGATACATGACCCGGTTTTGAGGCCCTGAATTCACCGCCACTTTTCTCTAAGGACAAATGAAGTTGGAGGGTTGTATTCGAAAAGATACGTAAATTTTTATTTGCCTCTTCCAGTACGGCTGAGCGATCACGACTCCGGCATTGGTCTTGTAACCAGGCCGTAATCTCCATACCCAATCGGATCTGTAGATTGGCCTCACGTTCCGCCTCGAGTTCTTCGCGGCATCCTGCCAACGCTTCCTCAGCTTCATGAATCCCCCGTCCTTTTTGCTGATCATGAATTCGCTGTTCCAGCTTGCTGATTTGATCTCGCAGTTCATTCGCTTTTTGTTTTGCGACGTCACATGCGTTCACTTCCTGTATAATCCGCTCCGGCGATAGTTCCGAGAGGTGACGATCTGTACCCAACTCATTCCGAAGCTCGGAAATGCGAGCCTGTAAGGTTTCCGAACGTCGGAAGAGGCTCTGCCAGGTTTCAAGAGCCGCGACTCGTGATTTCAATGTGGGCAGATCCGGTCCCGATATCTGAACCCTCTCACAAAGCTTTTGTATCGACTCCTGTTTTTCGTTTCGTTGTTGAGCCTGTTGTTTAAGTCGGATTTCAAGCAGGTTCATTTCACGTCGACGACCCACTTCGGACTCCATACGGTCCAAGAGTTGTTGAGAGATGGATTGTAATGAGCCTTCTTTTTCCGATTGCGCCCATTTTCTAAACTGTAGCCTTAGTTCATCGGCTATTTTTGATTGTTCGGATTCTTGTTGATCCTTTACCGCCTCGGTTGCCGCAGATTCATTACGTAATCGGCGCCAGTCTTGAACCGATGTCAGGAAATGAGCCATCCATTCCGGATCATTTTCTAGGTCTAAGCCCGCATTTTCAAGTGTGGACGATATGGCATCCATTTCTTGGGAGACCTCAATCAGAGCGGTTTCAATAGAAGCTAAGCGTCTCCGATCCCGATTGATTGCTTGGTGATCGTAAGCGGACTGAATGTCATCATCGATTTGTTTTAAGATCTGTCGTACAGATTCTTCTGTCCAGATTTCTGGTTGGGAAATCTCTTCAGGGAATTGTGTTTGTATTGAGTCGATCCAAGCTTTATTTTTCCTGCGATGTAGAAGAAAATGAAGAGCTGGAGGAGGGGCTATAACCAAAAGCAATCCCCAAGACAGGCCATAATGGGAGCACAGATATACTAGAACCACGGATAACATGAGCATGCTTAGAATGAATGCAGCATGATCTTTGCTTGGCGTAGGGGTTTGTGCTTTTAGCCAACTTTCCGATGATTTTCTGGCGTCTCGTAGACTCTCCAGATTTGCTGGGGCGTCTACAGAGTCAGGGGGCAGATCTTGTAGCAGTGTTTGTTTTTGCGCCTGAAGATTCAGGTGTTTGAAAACGATACGAATCCACTCTCGAATTTTGGGGAAATTGAACCCCGTTTCGAGATCCAATGCGGCTTGAGGTTGAATACACATTTCAACCCGTAGCGCCTGTTCTCTGGCTTCATTTTCGGTCAAACGTAAAGTGGTTTCTTTGAGCTTACGTTGGTCGTCTTCCCACTGGGAGAGCAGGTGGGTGATTTCTTTACTAGCCGCTTGAAAGTTATCTTCCCCAAAGGTTGCCCAAGCGGATTCACCTGTCCCTAAGGCGGCACGTTGCTCCTGTAAAACCGTCTGTTTTTCTTTGCGTTCCTCAACGTAGCGGATCATCTCCTCGAGATTCTGGGCGTCGTCCCCACGTAGCTTTGACATTCCGGGGGCAAATTCCGATAACTCCTCTTTTACGGATACCAAAGCCTGACCTTTTTCATTCAATTCGCGGGCCATTCCTATGATTGCAGATTTAGCTACAACCTTCTCCGCTTGTTCTAACTGACTACGGAGTTTATCCATTTTTTTGGATTCTGTAAGTAGGGCTTGTTGGGCTTCTTTTGCAGACCGTAGTCTTTTCTCAGCCGCTAGGTACTGCTGATGCAACTTTTGGGGTGCACTAGGTTTCTTAGTGCCATTGAGAGAGTGAGCTAATTCCTGGAAATCAATTCCGCCCGCCATCTCTTTGGCTACTTGGTTGGCTAAGTCTCGGTCTTGATCCCGTAATAAATTTTGTAGTGACCAATGGTATCGTGACCGGGTTTCACTTGCGGCCCATAAGGGGAGGGGATGGGGAATCTCCTCTTTGAAAGCCTCAACCTCTTTCCCTCGAAGCCGCAACTCCCATTTCTCACCCGATACGGAAATAGAGGCATGGGTTTCCCGGAATTCTTCCGATTTACTTGGCCAAACCAAACTTTGTAGAGCGGCAGCAGTGGTAGATTTCCCACATCCGTTCGAACCATAAATGATGTTTATGTGCGGAGAGAGCCCTTCCAGTTTAAACGCATTCCCCGGGTTAACTCCCGCAAACTGCCGGAGTTCTATGTCGGTAACTCGGAAGGTGTTTTCCTCTGAACGATTCATGTCAGTTGCCTTAGACTTTCCCGCAAGGTTTTCTCAAGTAGCGGAGTGAGGGGAAGGTGACTGAGGTCGAGAGTGGGTAGTTCTTTGCCTGAAAACTCGGATTGATGATGCACGTCTTCTAGCACTTTTTCGATGCGTTCGCGTAATTCAACCGGCAGATTGTTTAAGGCGTTCACTAGCAGAGCTGGGACCGGTCCCACTTCGGCAACCTGATCCAAGTCCACTGCGGGATGAATAGCCATGGAAACGGATTCAACGGCGTATCCATCCGAGGTCCAAGCATGTAGATCTTTGATGTTTTCGGTCAAGCTGTCCAGTTCTGAACTAGTTCCAGACAATCGAATCCGTAGCAGGCATAGATCGGATGTTTCTAGCTGGGACAACCCTTCCTGAAGTTTCCCGTGGACAGCATCGATCGATACCGGGTCATCGGATTCGAAAACCAGATCTACGGTTTCATATCGAAGACCGGCCGCCGCAAAAGGAAGCGGATCGGTAAGGTGCCCATCAACGAGTTCGGTAACCCAGGCATGATGTGAACCGGGTTCTCCGGGATCAAGCGGGTGAGGGCTTCCGGGCATAAGCACCCATGGATTTCCCAGATAGAGCTGGGGTTTGTGAATATGACCCAATAACCAGGCTGAAACAGGAAGAGACTGTAAACGATTTAAGTTTAAAGGAGCATAGGGGGAAACCTCCGTTCCTAGATCTCCATGAACCATGGCCAGAACGGGTAAACCATCTGAGGCCTGCAGGGAATAGGATTCGGTAGGATCCTCGGTAACCTTTGCCGATGGGAAAGACCAGCCATCCACGTGCATTATTGCCTGATGGTCTCTAAATAAGGTCTTCCGCTCCCATGCTCCATTCCTGCCGAGCAATGTAAACGTTTCTTCGGGAAATTGGGTCGCTAGGTCGGGCAGGGTGTTCGCATCATGATTACCACTTACCGAAATACAGGATATTCCCGCCTCATGTAAGCGAACAATACCATCCTTTAAGGGGCCTAGGGTTTCCCAAAGCTGGTTCTTACTATCTACCACATCTCCGCAAAGAAGCAGTGCATCGGCCTTTGCGGCAATCACCGCATCAACCAGCCGGCTCCAAGCTGAAATTGAACGTCCTTTGTGCAGCCACTCTGGAGGCAACTTAGTTGATGTGCGACCCAAATGAAGGTCTGCGGACAAAACGATTTTCATAGATTATGAATTGCCGGAAATTTCGAGAGGGTTCAAGTAAATTGAGGCTAACTGTTGTGGAGTCAAAATCGCATGGACAGACGGCGTCCCGCCGACAACTGACAAACTAGCCGGCCCGCGAGACGCGGGCCCTCCTCACATGGACAGACGGCGTCCCACCGTCATCTACCAACTAGCTGGACCGCGGGACGCGGGCCCTCCATATTCTTTTTACTGCAAAACCCGATTCAGTTTGCCGGAGACGAAGCCTTCTTCATCCAGAATCACATGTTCAAACCCCATCTCGAGAAAAGCCGCATGGAGCTTATCCGCAAAGGCATAAGCATCTTCCACCCGCTCTGCAGCGACTTCTACCCGGGAGGTGAGCACGACAGATGTGAGGATTCGACGTTCTAAAGTTGACTCAGTGAATATGTGAATCTTTAAGTTGGTATACGCTTGTATACATGTACTGATGTGGTACTCTTTCATACACAATACGAAACGATCAAACTTGAATACATAACAGATTTTCTATTGAACGTAATCATGGGCAAAATCCGCAAAATAGAATGGACTCATCCTACTCCGAATTAACCCTACCATGGCAACCCGCAACTACACACATGTAACCCTTAAACGTCTTTATGGACGTTCAGGAAACTGCTGCGCCTATCCGGATTGTCCCGTTAAACTCATTGACGAAAATAACCTTTCCGACGTTTGCCATATAGAGGCCCTCAATCCGGAGGGTGCTCGGTACAATGATGATCCAGAGATCTCGGACAAGGACCGAAACGATCATCCCAACTTGATTCTTTTCTGCAAAAACCATCATCACATCATCGACCATAAAGACCCGAAGGGGAAGCCTTTATACGACGTGATACAACTCAAAGCGATGAAGCAGTCGCATGAGGAAAAAATTTCAGTTCACAGGGAAGCCATGTTTAGGAAGAACGCCCCTTCGCTGCTCGCCCAAATTGTTCAGAGATTGAGCAAATACCAAGATAGCAACGAACCCACCAGCCACCCGCTTTCCTTCGAAATCAACGAGAAAATTTCCCACAACGCCATTGAGCGATACAAAAGCATCATCGATAAATATGCGGCATACTCACCCATCTTGGATCGATATTATAATGAGCTGGAAGCTGGGCAGATGAAGAAGGTCTTAGGTACAATCAACGATCTGTATCTAAAGAACAGGCTCAAGAAGGCCTCTTCTGACGATATACTAGATCGCGTACTCTCAGCCTTGATTGACCGTATAGAAATCGATGGTGTACTAGAATACTCGGAGGATCTGGAAACCTGTGCCCAGATCGTCATGGTGGATGCTTTTATGCGGTGTAAGATTTTAAAAGGTCTCGGATCATGATTCTCAATCAAGACATAAAACCCGAGAAGCAAGCTTACTACTTGGGCTCACGCATTCTGTCCGTTCTCAAGGATACCCGTTCAGAGGAAATCCAGACCTTGGATTTGTTTGAACAAATTAATCGCAATGAAAAAGTGAGCTATCACGCATTCTCAATGGCAATGAACTGGCTTTACCTTATAGAAGCCATTGATTTAGACGAAAGGAGGCTGATTAAATGTTTTTGAAAAATCTTAATATTAGCGGAAGTGAAGGAGAAATACGGGATATCGAGTTTAAAAAAGGGGTTAACCTCATCGTCGATAGTTCAGAAAACCCACAAGAATCAGGTAACAACGTAGGCAAGACGACCATCCTGCGTCTGATTGATTTTTGTTTGGCGGGCAACGGCAAAAACATCTATACCGATTCGGAGTTTAAGGGCGAAGCTTCGATAAAAAAATACCTCGTAGAAAACGAGGTGCTCATAACCCTAATACTCACTGACAGTTTAGATATTCAAGATGCGCGAACCTTGAAAATCGAGCGCAACTTTCTTCAGCGAAGCCAAAACATTCGAAAGATCAACGGAAATGATCTTACAAAAAAAGACTTTGAAGCAGAGCTTTCTAAGCAACTTTTTCAACATGGTGAAGGCAAACCCACCATCCGGCAACTCATCTCCAAAAATATTCGAGATGAAAAAAACCGATTAAATAATATTTTAAAAGTTCTGCATCCTACCACCAAGGATGTTGAATATGAAGCCCTGTATCAGTTCTGGTTCGGAGTTCAAACCGTAGATGGTGAAGCCTATCGTAAGGCTACTGAGGAGAAGACAAAACAAGAAAACTACCGCGTAAGGCTGGCCAAGGAATTCACCATAACCGACTTCAGCGTCTTGCCCGAGATTGAAGCTCACATCAAAGAGCTCGAAGCAAGAAAAGATGCACTGGACTTGACCGAGGATTATCAGGAAAAACTCAACGAATTTGATCAGCTCAAAGTTCAACTGACCCAAAAAGCCATTCAACAGAGTACGTTGCGGCTACGCATTGATCTCATTGAAGAGAGTAAGAAAAGTTTGGAAAGTGATCGCTCGAAAATATCGGCTGATGAAATTCGGGATCTCTACGACGAGGCAAAATTGCTCGTGCCAAATCTGCAAAAATCGTTTGAAGAAAGTTTGACCTTCCATAATCAAATGATCGAAAACAAACTCCATTTCATTACCAGAGACTTACCCAAATTTCGGGAGGAAGAACAACGGCTTATAAAAACGATCCATAAGCTGGAGGCTGAGGCGAGTCAGTACCAGAGGCTGCTTAAAACAGATACGACCCTGAGTGCTTTGGAAGAAATAAATACAGATCTGAGAGCTTTGACCGGGCGACATGCCCAGCTTGCGGAGCAAAAACGAATTTGGGACGATTGTCTGGCTGAACTAACTCGGATTAAAGAGAAGTTAAATCGACATGCGACCAAAGCCGCGACTCTAAATGAACAAGTCGATGAGAACCTAGAGTCTTTTAATCCTCACTTTAGGAGAATTTCAAAAGAACTTTACAAGGACGAATACGCAATAAAAAGAAGAGAATTCAATGATAGGGGGGAACCTTCCACCTATTTGAAATTTGCCATAACCGGTATCTCAGCCAACCCAGGCACCGGCGAGAAAAAGGGACAAATCACCGCCTTTGACCTCGCCTACATCGAATTCGCCGAAGATCTAGATATCCCTCACCTCAACTTCATCTTACATGACCAAATTGAAAACGTGGATGGACGTCAGATCGTCACCATTCTTGAGAAACTTGTCCCTAGCATCAACTGCCAATATATCGCCCCGATCTTAAAAGATAAAGTTCCCGAAGGCATAGACCTCGAGCGTTACAAATTGGTTGAACTCTCGCAAAGCGATAAGCTTTTTAAATTTCAGGGGTGACTTTTGAAGTCTTTCTAGTGAGTTTGATTTGAAAAAGCGAAATAGTGAGGGCTGGTACCTTTCTGTAGCTCAATTTCTTGATTTCATTTTGGTGAGATGATGAAATTAGTCGTTCGCTATTTCAGATGGAGCTTCCATCTTTAATTCTTCGATGTCTGAAAGGGGGATGTCAGCATATGGAGTATCCGACAATAAAATTTTGAGCCCCTGAATAAGGTGAAGATGGGTAAGTCTCATGGCGTATGCATTTGCAACTACAAGATTTTCTAATTCGACGTGTTGAAAATCAAGTGTTTCTTTAATTTTGACAGTGGCTTCCATCAAAAGTTTATCACTTTCAGGATCTGGATTTTTTGGATCGGTCAATTCATATGCATTAACTGCGATTTCGGTGTCACAAGTTAAGGTCTTGCTTTCGCCTAATTCTGTCACTGACTCAAATAATTTAATCTTAAAGGTTAGATGTCCTTGTCCGTTTTCGGGGCCCGATTGGAAAGCTTCAAAGCTTTTGAAATAACAATTTGTACGTTTTAATTTTGGGAAATGTGTATTCATTGTCCTAATACCTTCAGTTCTGAGGATTGGGTATCCCAATGGGTTCTGCGATTATGTGCAAAATCCATTTCGGCTGTCGTAGTAATGTGGTAATGGGTATGGTTTTCTTGAGGTTTAACTCCTTTTTGGGTGTGAAGCTTTTTGCTAATGGCATCATTTACCCATTCGTTTAAACTTATTTCTGCTGTTTTAGCAGAAATAGCCGCTTCTCGATGCATTTCTTTTGAAACTCGAATTTGAAAAGTACCTGAAAAGGGTTTGTTGGGTTCTTTCCCAAGTATTTCGCAAGTTTCCAGATAGTCGTCTACTGCGTCATGAAATTCTTTTTCGATCTCAGGAACGCTTTGGGCTTCATAAGTAACGAGGTCATTGATGAAAAGGATTTTCCCATGTAAGCATTTGTCCTCATGACTTACTTTACAGGATCCGTAATAATCTTTGTATTTTATTGTGCTCATATTAACTCCGATTCTTGCAACTTTGTTAAAATGTTTTTCATTGCGTAAGCTTTAAGTATTTTGCCAGGATGCGGTTCGTGGAGGTTGATTAGGCAGCTTGATTTTTCATGGTAGAATTTCCGCCTTGAACCCGAATTGGTGATTTCTTTGAAGCCAAACTTGTTCAAAAGGGTTTTGAGTTCAGACCAAGTGAAATCCTTAGGTTGCTGTTGAAAGCGGGTTGAAAGTTTATTAAACTTGCTCATACTATCACGTTATCTCTTAAATATGCAACTATAATTTAGTTGCAGGTTGAAATCAGGTTGCCTTTTATATGTAAAGTCTTCATTTGGTTTAATTTAAAAGAATACTTACCCCAACTCCTCCAGCACATCCATCAACTCTGCGATCTTTTTCTTGGGAGCTCTGGTGAAGGATTTGGCGATTTGGGTTTCGGTTAAGGGGGTAGGGCTGGCTTGGAGGAGGGTGCGGATGGCGCGTAGTTGTTCGGAGAGAGTTGCTGGCCACTGAGCTTTGGTGGTTGGAGATGGAGACGAGGCTTTCTTGGTGCTCTTGGTGGCTTTGTGAGAGATTAATTCTTCTTGGGTCTCTTTTTGACCTTCTTGGTTTTGGTAGTCGGGTCTTAGGTAGCGGATTTTGCCGTCGGCTTCTTCAGCGGCGCGTTGGTGGTTGAGGTCGACCAGGCGTTGGAGGATTGCCTGTTCTTCTAAGTCTGCGGGCCAGCCGTAGGTATCGGCGACGGCGGTATCGAGCTCGTCGTGGATTTGTTTTAGTACCGATACCAAGCCTTGTTCATGAATGATCTTTTCTTTGGGGGATAAGGATTCGCCGCTACGAAGTTTTTCTAGTACGTTGTACATGCCCGTCATGGTGAGGTCGGGGTGTTGGGCCTGCTGTCGTTTGCGGTGGCTATCCAGTTGTTCGGCGAGGTTGCGGATTTTTTCTTTTTGTTCTTCGGTTGTTTCGGGAAAGGGGAAGGTTTCGAAGCAGTCTGTTTTGTTATAGCGTGGTCGGTCTTCTAAGGTTCCACCTGCAAATAGGCTCCATTTGACATGGATTGTGCTGCTTAAAATACCCAAAATTAATGCGTCAGAATGACCAAATACAACGAGAACTTGGTCAGGCAAAACACGCTTGTCTAGAAGGCTGAATATTCTATGTTTCGCAGTATAGACTGTAACAATATATCGGCTGAGGCCTTTTAAAGAATTCCTCATTCCTTCATTGTTTCTGCGATGTAGCCACCATTTCTCTTTGAGATCTTTATCTTTGTTTGAATCCCTGTAGGGTTTCACCTCATCCAATAGCCATTGATATAATTTTGGGTATGATTGTTGGATCTCCGGAGCTTTCAGACCATAGCAATCAATAACGTAAAGTTCTCTACTTTTTCTCAGAATGTCATTGCCGTTTAAATATGGGAAAATTGGTGCATTTGATTCAAGTTTTCCCTTAATTTTTTCTGAAATCGTCATGCCTTTACCATGAGGAATAACTCCAGTATTACATAATCCATGATTCGATTTCAGAAGGAGTATGTTACTTATATCTACTCCTGTTTTTAAATTTGATTGAATTACTCCAAACTGATTCGTCAGCTTAACTTCCGTATACCCATCTTTTATTTCGTCTTCTTTAATAACGGTTTGCAATAGACCATTGGCTGATCCTGGTACCGATGTGGTCATTGCAATTCTTACTGCTGCTCCATCATACCCGTCAACCCAAGGATGATCAGGAATGGCGAATGAAAGGTGAATTTTCTCTTCAGGGCTGTAGAGATATCTTTCTAGGCACTTTCTGTTTATTGAGCTACTGATCGAGTTTGTTGTAATGAAGCCAAATGATTTAATCTGGTCTTTTTGTAGCAATTCCGCTGCATGGCTCCACCAGAACATGACATAGTCCCAACCATCTGCATTCTTTTCATATTGCAAATTTCTCAATGTTTCCGTATATCCATCACCCAATAATTCACGCATTTTAAGTTTCCCAATAAACGGCGGATTTCCGACGATGTAATCGGCTTCGGGCCATTCGGCTTTTTCAGGGTTGATATATTTGAAAACGGGTTTGCGGGCAGTTTCGTCGGGCACGTCTTTGCCGGTCACGGGGTGGACTTTCATGCTTCGTCCGTCCCATTGGGTGATTTCTTGTCCGTCTTTGTCAGTGGCGGGGATGATGTCGTCCCAGGTGAGCAGGGCGTCGCGGCATTCGATGTTTTTAAAATCTCGAATGATGGGTTGAGGTGGCATTACGCGTCCGCGGTTTCGGAAATGCCATTGCAGGGTGCCTATCCACAAGACGAGTTCGGCGATGGCGGCGGCGCGGGGATTAACCTCGAGTCCGAGTAACTGATGCGGGTCGACGCTTTCGCCGTGCATATCCAGGGAGCCTTGACGATGTCCGAGGCCGTTGAGGGTGTCGAGCACTTCGCCTTCTATTCGTTTGAGGTGTTCGAGGGTGACGTAGAGGAAGTTACCGCTGCCGCAGGCGGGGTCGAGTATGCGCAGGTTGCAAAGCTGATGATGGAAGTCGAGTAGTTCTTTGATCGCGGCTTTGGTATTGCCTTCGGCATCGCGTATCACAGAGGCAGCGAGCACGGCGGACCATTGTTCGCGTAGAGGTTGAATAACGGTGGGTAGGACCAGGCGTTCTACGTAGGCACGGGGCGTGTAGTGGGCGCCGAGCTTGTGGCGTTCGACCGGATCGAGGGCGCGTTCGAGCAGGGTGCCGAAGATGGCGGGCTCTACATCCCGCCAGTCACAGCGGGCGGCTTCCAACAAGAGGCCAATCTGCTTTTTGTCTAGGGGCAGTGCGGTGGATTCAGAAAACAGTCCGCCGTTGAATTGCAATAAATTCTGGCGGATGGCTGTAGAAAATCCGCCGGTATTCATTTTGCCCCAGAGTTCTTCGACCATGGGAACGAAGCTATCGGGTTGCTCCACCAAATCTTCGAGAAGTTGGGTAAAGGGCTGATGCCCGAAGCCGCCTACTAAACCCACATCTTCAGCAAACATCGTAAACAGAGCCCGCATGAGGAAATGCGCGACTTGTTCTGCTTCGAAGTCCTGTTTTTCCAGAGAGACGGCCAGGTTTGCTAGTTTGTCAGCCACTTCGCGGGTGACCCGGGCGCTACGTCGGGAAGGGTCGAGCGACATGGCATCGGACCAGATGGCCTTGAGGCGGTCGCGGACCTCGTCGAGTTGCAGGTCGGCCAGGTAGATGCGATGGCTGCCAGGGGCAGGAAAGGGGACGTAGGTGCCGCCACTACAGGAGAATTCTTCGTAGATTTCGATCATGTGACCGACATCAACCACGATGAGGAAGGGTGGACGCCCTTCGTCGGCAGGGAGGGCGCGAATGTAGCGGTCGGCCTGATTGCGGGCCTTGATCATGGCCTGATCCCAAGCGGGGGTGCCACGACGTCCGTGGCCGACCTTTTCACCATCGGCTTCGCTACCTTGTTTGGCTTCGAGCACAAAGCTGTCGCGTTTATAGAGATCGATCCGCCCGAGAGCGGTAGAGCCGTCGACTTTTTGGAAGGTGACATCTCGTTCGAAGACGTAGGCGTTGTCGGTTCCCGCAGGATCGGGGTGGGGGAGCTCGAGGAGGTCGCAGAGTTCGTTTAGAAATAGTTGGGCATTGGAGCGTTCACTTGCGCCGGAACTTTTCCAGCGGGTAATAAAGGTTTCTATTTGTGAGGTTACTTCATCAATCGCCATTTGAATTTCCTGTCAGAGTGAAAGGCATAAGCAAAGACCTTTTTCTGTGGGGAGGATGAAATATTGGTTAGATGCAAGCAGAATAGAAACCGCGAATGATATGAGATGATGTTTTTGGTTCTCGTAGAGGCACTTTTTTTACTGAGTGTGGGTTAAAAATCGCATGGATATACGGCGTCCCGCCGTCATCTACCATCTAGCTGGACCGCGGGACGCGGGCCCTCCATATTCTTTTTATTGCAAAACCCGATTCAGTTTACCGGAGACGAAGCCTTCTTCATCCAGGATCACATGTTCAAATCCCATCTCGAGAAAAGCGGAGTTGAGCTTATCCGCTAAGGCATGAGCTTCTTCCACCCGCTCTGCACCGACTTCCACTCGGGCCGTAAGAGCTTCCTCGTGGCGGACGCGGCAGATAGCAAATCCATTTGCTTGGAGCCAGGCTTCGGCTTTTTCGATTCGACGTAACTTAGCGAGGGTAACTCGTTGCCCATAAGGGATACGAGAACTTAAACAGGGCGCTGCGGGTTTATTCCAGCAGGATAGGTTTAACCCTTCCGCTAGATCCCTGATCTGTTGTTTATTCATTCCACATTCGGATAAAGGGCTACGGACTTCAAAATTTCGTGCCGCTTCAAGGCCGGGGCGATAATCGCCTAGATCATCCACATTGGTTCCGTTGAGAACCCAGCAGGGGGAAAGCTCTTTAGTTAGGGTATCGAGTTCCTTGTAAAGAGTCTGTTTGCAGAAAAAACAGCGATTGACCGGATTCAGTACATAATCAGGATTCAACATTTCTTGGGTCTCAATGATTCGCATGGGAATCATGTTTTCTCGGGCGAAATCTTTGGCTTCATCTAAATCACTGAGCTTTAAACTCGGTGATGCGGAGATCACGGCAAGGTTTCGCTCCGGTCCTAGAAAATGATTGGCTAACCAAGCGACTAACGAGCTATCTACCCCTCCACTGAATGCCGTGATGGCAAAGGGGCAATTGTCAAACCAGGTTTTAAGCTCTTCAGGGATCTCAATCATATTTTATTCTCTTTGCTGATCAGCTATCTGTCAAGGCGGCTAAAGAACCTATTCTTGGGCGTTTTTCGCTTTTTCTTTAGCTATTGCCGCTTCGAGCTTGGAGATTTTCTGTCTCAAGGAGATTATTTCATTCATACGGTCCGTAATAGCTTCTAATTGCTGTTCAGCGGTTTTCTCAAGTCGTTTGCGTTGTTCGTTTTCCTGATCCAGATTCACAAGTAAGCGATCATGTTCAGAGTTTAAAGTTTTTTGTTGATCATCCAACTTTGTGAATCGGGCCTCCAATTCCTTTCTAATTACCGCCTCTTTACTGTAGGCGGTTTGAATGATTTTTAGGCTTTTTTGCGATTGCTCCAACTCTGCTTTAACTTCCGTTATCCCTTCTTCCAAACGATCTTTTTGTTTGAGATCTTTTTCGGAACTGTTTTGCAATCTTTTTAAGGCCGCCCGATCACGGGTACCTTCAAGCTGGGTTTGATTAAGTGTCTCATTGACCAATGCTAATTCAGAAGAAATAGTCGAAAACTTGGTTTCGATTTTATTTTTCTCCTCCGTTCGATTTTCTAGTTCTTGTTCGAGGGAACGGAGTAGGCCACGGTCCTTTGCACTTTCATCTTGAGTGATATCCAATTTCTCTTTCAGGACCTTTGCTTCTGAGGAAACCTTCTCGAGTTGTGATGTCATCTCCTTCTTTTCTTCCGCGTATTTCCCCAGAACTATTTCAAGGGAAGCTAGCTGGGCACGATTTCTAGACTGTGAAAGTTGAGCTTCATCTAGATTCACCTGAGTGTTTTTGAGTTGTTGCTCTACAGCGGAATCCTTTTGGTCTATTTTCGTTAGTTCTTTCTGAAGGGCATCGTTACTAGAAAGTAGATCGGAATTTGTGCGTTTCATTTCTTTCACACTGTCTTGCACTTCGGATAACCGTTTGGCCAAGGTCGCAAGATCTTTATTTTTTTGAACCATAACCCCTTCAACCTCTGTTTCTTTTTCAGTCAACGAGCTTACGGTACTGGTAAATTGTTCAAGGTTCTCTTTCAAAACCAGATTCTCTCTTGAGAGGGCAGTGACCTGATCGGATAATTCGGAACCTTCCGAAAGGGCTTTTTGCTTTGCGGCCTCAGACGAGTTTTTCTGCTCCAGGTTTTTGGCCATCTTGGCTTGGATTTTCACTAGGGATTTTTCTGCGGTTTCTACTGTGGCAGCTATCTGATCTCGGTTTGCTGTGAGCTCGGTAAGTTGCTTAGCCAAGGTGATTTTTTCGTTTGTGAGGGTTTCGATTTTGGTTTGTAATGGTTCTAGTAATGCAAGGGATGCCTGTTTTTTCCCCTCTTGGGCTTCAAGGGTTTTTTGCGATTTTGTTATGTTGGCTTCTAAGGTTCCTATGGCTACAGCTTGCTCTTCATTTCTTCGGTTTAATTCTAGGACCGTTTCTTCAAGTAACGGTAACTCATGAATTTTCACTTGAAGTTCAGCTACTACCTTTTGAGAAGTTGTATGTTCTATGGTTTTCGCATCGAGATCATCGCGGAATTGATTACGCGAAAGTATAAGTCGTTGTTCGGATTGAGTTGCGTTTGTTTTTGTATCAGTCACTTCTTTTTGAAGCCCTTCATATTGTGCTTTGAGTACAGCCAAATCCCCACTTAATTCGCGTCCTGCATTATTTAGGGTTTCACTAGTTGCAAGTAGTTCTCGATTATCTATCTCAAGTTTGTCTGCTTTTTCCTGCAACAATTTATTGAAACGGTCAAAATTATTGACCTCTTTTTCCAGAGCCGCGGTTTCCTTGCCTTGTTCCGTCCGGGCGGAATTTAGTCGTGATTCGAGGTCTCGGATTACGGCTTGGAGTTGCTGTAGTTCCTGAAGTTTTTCCCGCATCGCAACCGTCATCTGGATATTACGTTTTTCGAGGTCGAGTAATCTACCCGATTCTTGAAGCATTTTTTCACGGGTCTGAAAGTAGAGCGTCTTAAAGTCTTTCTCTTCCGGAGATACTTCCGCACTTCCTGGGACGGGCTGACGATCTGAATCTGGGACTTGCTTCTTTAACTCGGCGATTTTTTTCTGAAGTAAATCGATTCGATAGTCGACGATTTGACGTTTAAAGGTCGGGTCCTGAGTTTTTAACGATTGATAGGCCTGTAAGGATTTTTGATAATATCCAAGGGCTTCAGCAGGTTTAGCCTCTTCAAGTAATTTATCCGCATCCATCATGGATAAATAGGCTTCGGTATTAATATCCTCTAACGTGGAGGTTTGCGCACCCAGATACAAAAAGGGAAGTGAGCTAAGAAGTAGAAGTGAAAGGTATTTTGTCATAAAGCGGATTCCAAAAATTAGTCTGATACCATAGCCAACCCATAGTGCTTGTCACGGATTTAGTGGCGAGGGATTAGAGAATACTAACCACTGATGAAGATGATGTATACGGATGTTCGGAAAGGGAGCTGAATCGCTAGTGCCTTAACCTAAGCATCTAACCTATGTTTCGGCACATCCGTGTACATCATCTTCATCAGTGGTTTAACTTCTTTTCGTTCCTAATATCGAAATCCGTGATGTAAGCCGAATGCACCCGGATGATGCCGGATTTCAGGCCTTTTTTCACCCAATTTGCCAATTACCTCCACAATATCAAAACGAATCCCTTCCGGCCGGGGCGTAAGTTTTCGTGCGTAGGCGAGGGCCGCTCGATTAAGTCGGATTTGCTTTTCTTTGTCCACGGCATCCTTGGCGGGCCGCATTCCTTCCTTGGATCGGGTTTTCACTTCTATGACCACTAGAAGGTTTTCTTCACGTGCAAGTAGATCCAATTCATCATGTTTTCCAACCCGGACTCTACGCCCTAGAATCTTAACCCCTTGTTTCCGTAGAAAGTTCTCCGCTTGCTTTTCTCCCCAACGCCCCAGTTTTAAATGATCGGGTTCCCGCTTTCGGCGGGCCCAATTCATTTGTCGGGAAAATACATTGAAGCCTTTTCGCATGATTCAGGGGAGATTAACGTAGGTTGGCAACTTCCTGCAGAAACTCGCGGAGTACATCTCGGTCGGTCCCGGTGGTGGTTACCAACATTTTTTCCGATTCGACATCTTTACCGGTGTAACTGGCACCTCTACGAACGGCTTCGCCAGATAAATCACGGGGGAGGGTGATTTTGGGCTCTAATTCTCCATCCGAAGCTAAAACAGGCAACAGGGCCGATTCCCCAATACAGGCCAAAACTTGGTCCTTATTTTTTAAGGCCGCTTTGACCAAGGCTAGGACGCCTTCATCTTCCCAAAAGATTTTTGCGGCTTCTCCACCAGCAAACATGAGGATGTTCGCTTCCGAGTCGGTCGTGATATCTGAAAGATCCATATCTGCTTTGAGTGGAGGCGAACCGGGACCTCCCGAAATGTCTTTTTTACCTGGAGTGGCAATTTTTATGCTGGCCCCTTTGGCCAATAATTCGCGATGGATAAGGTCCAGATCGGGATTTTCCCCTGCAGGTGCTATAAGGATCACTTCTCTTTTATTCATCAGATAGTCAGGTGCCAGGGCTGTTACCACGTTGAGTTGACTGCGAATCAAGCGTAGGGGAATCGCCTGTTCCCGTTTTGCTAATTCCCCGTCAAAAATTCGTCGGAAATCTTCGATGCTTTCAATGGCTTGGCCGGAAATAGAGGTGATAATGTCACCTGGACTAATTTCCGCACGTGATGCGACAGAACTTTCCTCAACCGTTTTCACAAACACCCCTTTGGCGTTGGTGGGGACTTCATGGATGATCAGGTGGAGATCCGTTAATTTTTCCACTCCTAATCCCAAGGTCGCATATCTATATTCAGGCAATTCACCCACATGCCGGTTAAATGCAGGAAATAGTTCTAGTTCTTCAAGCTTACCCATCAGCTTTATCTCTGCTCTCTCATTAGGTTCGCCACGCAAAAGGGTGAATTCAATGCTTTCACCAGCTGGGCGAGTGGTTATCTTCCATTCGAACTCTAACAACTCCGCTTTGGATGTTGCTGCAACCGGCACGCCATCGATCTCGGTAATAATATCCCCCATTTGTAAGCCAAGGGTGTCGGCCTCGGAACCTTTCATGACGTAACTAACCAAAATCCCACTCTCCACTTCAAGGGCCCGGGCTAACTCATCATAGAGTTCGCTGGTGAAATAGAGAGGGATCAGGCTTCGTACAAACCGACCACGGGTTTTAAGATCTTCAATCATATCTTGAGCCACATGGATTGGAATGGTGAACCCAAGATTATTCTGACCTCGGCTCGCATAGGTGTTAATTCCCAACACCCGACCCTGGCTATCAAACAGGGGGCCTCCGCTATTTCCGCTGTTAATGGCGGCGTCGGTCTGAAAGACCACGGTTTCGGTGCCTAAATCTGTCCGGGTGGTGTTACTTAAAATACCACTGGTGAAGGTTCGTTTCAATCCGACCGGGGTTCCAACCGCAAAACTTCGTTGGCCCACGGTCGCCTTACGACTGTCGGCAAACTCAACGGGTTTGAGAGGCGTGGAAGCTTCAATTTTTAATAATGCCACATCTGGATCCATCGAGAATCCAAGCACTCGCGCGGAATACTTTCGTTCATCGTTTAAAATGACTGTGATCCGCTTGGCTGGTTCTGTGGGTTGCTCGGGATTATCACCCATGACCACATGCCCATTAGAGAGGATATAGCCATCTTCCGAAATAATGAAACCCGTTCCTCCGGCAAATTCGTGTTGAATGGAGACCACAGATGGATCCACTTTCTCCATAATTTCTTCTGGAATATTAACCGGATTGATACTGGTTGCGACTTCGGTTTCTGTTGTCGCGGGTACTAGAAGCGGTTGAGCACTCGCGTGGCTGAAAAAGAGAAAAGAAAGGGTGAATACTTGAAGACTGTTTTTCATTATCGATCTCCTTTGTCGGCGCCAATTCGCAGATTAAGCGCTTCCAACCCTGTTGTCGCCCCTCGCTGAAATTGTACCAGCAATGCGGATGGTTTATTTTTTCTGATTTTTTCCAAGACCTCTCCAAAGCTTTTAAGATCAGGAGTAAGGTGTCCTCCAAGGGAAATAATCACATCTCCATTTCTAAGTAAGGGTTCACCGAAGCTTCGTCCGGTAGCCGCCGGACTTCCTGATTTAATTTTTGTTACCATAACCCCCTCAGTTTCAAAGAGGTTGAAACGAATGACCATGGTTTCATGAATCTCGGAGATAGTAATTCCTAGATCATCTGCAACTAAGGTATCCGGTTCCGGCCGTTTTTGTAAGGCGCCTTTTCCTTTAATTCGTTTTCCATCACGAATAACCACTGCAGAAAAAGGTTCCCCTTCGATTGGACGTAAGGATTGAAGGAAGAAGCGGTAGGCTCGTGAACCGATCAATCGCATGGGTTTCCCATTCAATTCGATCAACAAATCGCCACTTCGGAACCCTGCTTCATACGCGCTACTGTCTTTAAAAACGTGATTGAGCCAGAGACCGCTGCGGGGAAGCTCCACGAGTCGGGCATAATCGGGGTTAATAGGACCGAGAATCGCTCCAAACCAGCCTTCTTCCGAATCTGTGCTGTCCGAATTCCCATTTTGCACCCGATCCATCAATAACTTAATATCAGGCGCCACATCCGCAAAAATCCAACCGTTTGATTGCGCGACCAAGCCTGTGAGATTTCCATAACTATCGAAAAGGGGAGCCCCGCGGGCGATGTCTGGAATCGGACTTAAACTATATTGACGGTAGCGTCCTTGCACAAATCCCTGAGTGAAGCCTTGAAACACAAAGTTTTCAAATTCCCGATCTTCGTCTGTGGTGATTACGGTGTAGACATATTCGCCCGTCCCTATCTCCACCGCTGAGTCGAGGTCCAAAGGAACAAGATCCTCAAACGCTTCGATTTTGAGAATGGTCATTCCCAAACTTTCGTCCGTTTTAACCGACCGGGCAAGATAACGTCGTTCGCCGACCCACGCTTCCACTCGGGTATCCGAATCGGAGGGAATTGTAAAAGGGGCCAATAAGTACCCATCGGTACTAAGAATGATCCCGGAAAAATTTACGATTCGGGCTTTTTGTCCACGCCCATTTCCAGGATTCTCTACTTCGAAAAAGACAATTGACTCCCCTGCTGCAGCCAGTGCCTTGTTTGTAGCGCGTTGGAACGCTCCATAGGTTTTGCTGTCCCGACGTGAATGTCCGGTCATGCATCCCGCAGAGAGCAACAGGGATAATAGAAGAAAGAAAATTCGTGAAAGAGGTAAGTGAAACATCATGTAATTATTGTTGAAAGAAAACCCTTAGGAATAGCTGAGACAAAACAAAAGCGAAAAGACTCAATCTATTTTGAATAATGTATAACGGAATGGTGTAGATTCCAGCAATCAACCATTATGGATTTGGTTTAAGAATTTTTCCCGTGACCAGATTTCAGCCCCCATGGCTTGCATGTGAGGAGTTAATTGTTGGATATCTAGGAATATGTCCCCTCGGGCTTGCAGTTTTTCCACGATAAATCGGATGGCGGCTTTCCCGGCGTTTGGGGTTTTATGAAACATGCTTTCGCCGGAAAAGAACTGGTCATTGTCGATTCCGTAGAGGCCGCCGACGAGCGCCTCGTCTTTCCAAACTTCTACGCTGTGGGCAAAGCCTTCTTGATGAGCCTTTATATACGCCTCCCGCATCCGCGGGTGAATCCAGCTCTCAGGTTTGTGAGCATCATTGCAGGCTTGAATAACGTCGGCAAAGGCTTTGTCAAAGCTGATGGTAAATTCGGCTTTTTGGATCTGACGTTTTGTACTTTTTCCAAGGTGAAAATTTTCCAGGGGCAACACGCCACGGATTTGGGGGCACACCCAAGGGAAAAGCTCTGGATCATCGCCGGGCCAGGGGAAAATACCTAAGGGGTAAGCGGCAGCTAAGGCTTCGACCGGTACCACATCGGATAACCAAATAAGCTCTTGCCGATGGGTCAGGTGCTTAAGACGGGTTTGGAAAAATACCCTGAAGTCCTCTTTTTTAGGTGGACGCTTTTCGCTCATTTTATAAAAGGTGGAGGGTAGCTCTCCAGAGCCGATAACTTCCTTATGTCGGCTCCGGAGAGCTACCCTCCGGTGGTTAGAATTAATTTGGTTGGGACGCCGGAGGTTTTAGCCCAAAGCGTTCATAACAAAAGGGGGTGGCAATCCGCCCCTGCGGACTCCGTTTTAGATAACCTTCCTGAATCAAATAGGGCTCATACACTTCTTCTAAGGTGCCTGCTTCTTCTCCTACGGAAACCGCGAGGTTACTGAGTCCAACGGGGCCACCTTGGAAACGTTCGAGTAAGGTCTCCAAATATCGTTTATCCATCTCATCCAACCCATATTTATCAATTTCAAGCATTTGTAGGGCTTGGTCTGCAATTTCTTGCGTAATGAAATTATCCGCACGTACTTGAGCATAATCGCGTACCCATCGTAGAAGATTGTTAGCTATACGTGGGGTTCCGCGGCTGCGAGACGCAATTTCCATTGCCCCATCATCGTCAATATCCACATTCAATATCAGGGCGGAGCGTTTGACGATGTGTTGAAGATCTTTATGATCATAATAATCCAATCGGTTGTTCATGCCGAAGCGGGAACGGAAAGGAGCCGAGAGCAAACCGGTTCGGGTGGTGGCGCCCACCAAGGTGAAACGAGGGAGATTCAAGCGGACCGAGCGGGCATTGGGGCCCTGATCGATTAAAATATCGATCACATAGTCTTCCATCGCCGAATACAGGTATTCTTCTACCGCCCGTGGAATTCGATGAATCTCATCGATGAATAAAATATCCCCTTTTTCTAGTCCGGTGAGTAATCCTGCCAAATCTCCGGCTTTATCCACCGCGGGACCAGAGGTGGTACGTACATTTACCCCCATTTGTTCACCCAGAATATAAGCCAGAGTCGTTTTCCCCAATCCGGGTGGCCCAGATAAGAGGACATGGTCTAAAACTTCCTCACGTCCTTTTGCGGCTTCCACCATTAATTCAAGTCGTTCGGTCACTTTGCGCTGCCCGACATAATCATCAAATCGGGTGGGGCGTAGACTTACTTCAAACGCTTGGTCGACCCGAGTAAATTCTCCGCCGGGTTTGGCATTCATTTCATTTTCCATTTAGTAAAGATCTCCACCCTGTTGTGCATACTCTTGGAGCACTTCAGCCGCTTGTTTTTGTAAGAGAGGGCCCGTAACCTTGATTCCTCGAGCTTCCAGCTTTTCTCTCCAATCCTCAGGGCAGGGACCCTCATCAAAGCCTATAGCTTCGACGTCTTCACGAGAGGCTCCAAATTCCATGGCTTCCACTCCCGACCACGGGACGGCTCCATAACATTGCGAGCAAGGTTGAGCACTGGTGGTTAAAACAAAGCGTCCCTTTTCCGAAAGGTCGATGCATTCCAAACTCGTTTGCGCGATCATAATCGCCATCATTTCGCCATGAGCCACACTGCAACCGGATGAAAGTACACGGTTCACGCCCGCACCAACACATAAACCACTATCCAAATCGAAAATTCCAGCTGCAAAAGGACCTTCTTTGCGTTCAATATTGCCTTTTGACCATTCAATCACAGCCTGCATCCTGCTCTCAGGGTCTTTTGCAATGAAGCCCTCGGCTTGTTGGCCTAAGGATTCGGGGATCGAAAATTCTATCTGGTATTTCATGGGAAGGTTACCTGGTCATTTGTTTTGGGATATATGCCTTGTTCGGCGAGCGAGGATACGTCTAAATCTGCAACACTTTGAGTCGGTTTCACATCAGTAATGTTTATTTTGGCAATGATGTTTCCATTCCGAACTACGGAGCCAGTATCTCCTACCTGTATCTGGTCATTGGACCCTGCATCTACCAAGAGATAATGCCAAGTAGGATTTACATAAATGGCCTTAAACATTCCAGAGCGTACAGCAACCGGTTGAGCTGAGTTCGGCTCAGAGGAGCGGGATACATCTTCGATTTCGTTCGAATCAATGCGAGCTTGCAAGGATCGGATTTGTCGGCCCAAATTGACTACATCAAGCATGAGTTGTTCATTTCGACTTTCCAGCTTAAGGTTTTCATTACGAAGAGTTCGCACCACAGTTTTCAATTCTTGAAGTTCCGCTTTCAGAATTTCAGGAGGGGGGGAGCTTTGTCCCCAGAGTGGGGCTACCTGTGGGGCCACCCAGCAAATAAGGAGCAGTAGACAAATTTTTGGCATACCTTTGATCTAAACCTCAACCATTCATCTGTCGAGTAAATCCGTTTCTTCACTAGATGTTTTAGTTTTCAAAGGGAGGTTGGGTTCTTGTCTGCCTTAGGCACGGTTCCAGCCCGACCTGCTCGCAAAGGTATATATCAGCTTGAACGCTCAACCTACGTTGGCTAGTCCACCTTTCAAGAAAGTTTTGAAATGCGATCTGAAATTTCGGTGTGCAGTTGATGTCTGAATTCACCCGTAAGAGTAGGAACGTTTGCCAAGCTATATTGTAGTTCGGATCGGGCTTTTTGACAGATGTCCGCCAGTACGTTTTTTAGTATAGCCTTCCCAACTTGATTTTGCCCCGCCATTTTCAGGAAGTGATCGGATGTAACTTCATTAATGTATTTGGCCTGACCGATTCGCATAGCCATTCGGGTAGAGAGTTCGCTCCAAAGGGTGGTTGCAACCAAGTCATATTGAGGCGCTAGTTGGCGCTTTCCGTTAGGGTACAGCCATGAGAAATTCTTACCGTGAGCATCCGCATTTCCAAGGAGCACATTATAAATGAGTGTTTCTAGAAACTGTCGGATATCCAAAACAGGACGGCTAGACCAAGTTCGTATCATCTCAAGGGACTCTGCTACACTCGGTCCACCCTCCTGCTGATATTTCCGATGTGGAGGAATGGCTAGAGCTTGGCAGAAATCTTCTTGGTGAATTCTTTTGATCTGTGATTCGGCTTCGCTAAATCGGTCGTAGCGTTCAACCAGCAGACATGGGGTATCTGCAAGGTTCAGTATCTGTGCGTTTACAACATTCAGACCTATTCTTTTTGCAAACAAGAGGCTGAAATATTCTACCGCTGCCAAGCCTTCAAAATTTGGGCTTTCTGGTTTTAAAATGTGGGTGCTGGGATAGTGGAAGCTGGAGAGCGAAATCTTTTCTCCGATCATTCGGAGAGGGAGTTTACTTTGGGCACCTGCCAAGGAAAGGCGCACACCTTCCTTTCCCGCCAGTAATGGACGTCGAGGTAATTCCTGAACATAGGAAGCTAAAGATTCTTTGGTTAGGATTTGTGGTACTTCTGCTGAGGGTTTCGATTCCAAAGGAACTAAACGCACAGCGCCTGCACAATCACCGCCCAGAGCGGTCAATAACCCATAATCATTTTCTTCACTAAGCCCCAAATTTGCAGCCACTTGACTGCGGGGAGTTCCTTCTGGAAGAAGGCCTGAAAAAAAAGCACGAACAGAGGTGTCGTTGTGATCATCTTTCTGCAAGGGAAGGGCGCGTGAGAGTCCTGGCGATTGTGGATTTTTCAGCCAGTCGCTAGAATATCGAAATGAAAGGGCTCCTCCAACACTTTCTTCTAAGATGCCTGCTTCATGCTCAAACAAATATACGCGCAAAGGATTCATTTGTTTGTGTCCAACGGTTCATCATTTCCTAAATCCAGCTGCAGGGAGATGCCTAAGGTTTGAAGAACCTGTAGGACCTTTCCCAGTTGAACCGTAGATTTGCCTTTTTCCAAATCTACAAGGAAACGAAGCCCGGTTCCTGCAGTGAGTGCGACATCTTTTTGAGTAACCCCCAAACGTTTCCGTTGCTGACGAATAAGAGAGCCAATTTCCTGAGTTGATATGGATTTCATGTTCCTGATCGGGAATAATTGTGTAAATATTTATGAATAGATAACTTATGTTACCGTTCAGGAATATACGTCTTATTTATTCACTTTGCAAGAGATAAATTCCCGATCGGTAAACTTTATGTAAATTACTACGTAACTAAATACCTAAAACGGAGATTGGGCTTTACAGCCCGACATACTGGCAAAAGCATACCTCGGGCTGGAAAGCCAAACCTCCGTTGGCTTAGAAAATCCAGACAACCCTTCCTTTCCCTTTCCCTCGGAATGACCACATCTAGGTATCGACGTCGTTTTCAAAATATTGGGCGAGAGGATTGATAGAATTAGGAAGCATTTTGATTTAGTTAATGCCTGCTAAAAGGGAAAGAATTTACCTGTTGGAAAGAATTTACCTGTTGCATTGTTTCTAGACAGAAATAACTTTTCAGTTAAGGAGGCAGTTCAACTTTCGGAGCTCCCTATGTTAAAAAAAGTACTAACCGGTAAAATTCATCAGGCTACGGTCACCCAGTGCAACCTCGACTATGTGGGATCTATCACCATTGACGAAGATCTCCTGCGTGCCACCGGCATCAAAGCCAATGAATTCGTGAACATCGCGGACCTCGACAACGGTGCTCGTTTAGAGACCTACGTCATCAAAGGCGAAGCCGGATCAGGGATCATCGGCATCAACGGAGCCGCCGCTCATTTGGTAAACCAAGGGGATAAAATCATTATTTTCGCCATGGCCTTCATGGATAGTAACGAAATGGAGGATCACCACTCCCAAGTGGTGATTTGTGATGAGGATAATAAAATCGCGCAAGCACTGGAATATCCGACTTCACTGGACGAGACCCTAGAGACGATTCCGGCGATTTAGCTTATGGAGTCATATATCGTAATAAATGACGAATTAGATTGAAATAATCACATAATTCGACATATAGTGCGAGTTAGTATGAAATTAAATGAATTAATTCAAGATGAAGCCATCCTCACCGAGTTGGGGCGCCGACTGGCGCAATCTCGTATTGAACGGAATTTCACCCAAGCGGAGTTGGCCCGTAAAGCTGGTGTGAGTAAAAGGACTTTGGAACGGTTAGAGTCGGGAGAGACCACACAGACCCGAACCTTGCTACGAGTTTTTCGTGAGTTAGATTTATTAGGTCGATTAGATGTCGTAGTGCCTGAATCGACATTACGCCCGAAACAAATGGTTAAAGGGGGTGGAAAGATCCCTAAACGAGTATCCAAAAAACGTCAAATGACATTGGCAAGTTCCTTGTGGAAGTGGGGGGATGAGAAATGATTACAACTGTAATCTTTAGACTTTTTAGGACGGATATCGGATTCTTCGGTGAAGAACAGCAATTTGTCTAAAACGGATCGAGGCTACTACTGTCCTAGCTACGATACTTCTTAAATCCACGTCCTTTTGATTTGCAGAGTTACAAACTATCAGATTAGGTCCCGTTAGCTATCATTTTCTTCCAGGGTTAGCTTAAGTATTTAATTGCGTAACAAAATCTAACGAAAGAATTATGATATTCAGGTTATTGGAAATTAGTTCACATATATATGAAATCTCAGTTTGACATAGAGCTGAACACTCTGTACCTTGGTGAGTACAGGATGGTCGTAACTATTGGCCTTCATGGCAAAAATGAAGCAGACCGGTTTATTAAAAAACTAATTAAAGATGATAGTAATGCTTGGAAGGGAGTTGCGACGCGAATCAAAGCCATTTCAAATTATGACCGATATGAAAATCAACAAACGTTTCGATCTGTTGGGGATGGAATCTTCGAGTTCAAGAGAAACGGTATTAGACTCTATTCATTCTACGATGAGTTGGATGGAGTACTACAATTAATTTTGTGTACGAATGGAGGCGGCAAGGGGAATAAGAAGGAACAACAGGCTGATATTGAGAAGGCGAAGCGTATTCGGAAACAGTATGTGGATCTAAAAATAAAAAAGGACACGCGTGTCCTAATAAATAAGGAACCGATGATATGAAAATCACCTATTCAAACCAGCCCAACCCGATAGCTAAAGCTTTCGCTAAAGCGATTGAAAGTGTCGAGGCCGAAATTGAGTTTCGTAAGCTAACGGTAGTAGAAGAATTGTTACAATTTATGAAACGGCAGGGCATCAAAAAAGGTGAACTAGCTAAACGCATGGGGGTAGGAAACTCTCGCATCACCGCCATGCTTAGTGGTGACAGTAATCTTACCATCGACACCTTGGTACGTGCAGGCCGCGCAGTGGATGCCGATTTGGTGCAGACTTTTGTGCCGCGTGGACAGAAGGGAGTGTGGGTGAGTAAATCAAACCCCAACTCTAAAGATCAGGGATGTATTTTGTATAACCTCACACCACAGGTTAAACCGCATCAGATTGACCTAAATCTTGAAACGAGTCGGGTCGCAAAAGAGGATTCAGATTGTGCAGCTTGATTTAAGTTTGTCACCCATTTCCTTATTGGAACAGGAATTCTTACATGTAGAATTAACCGCGATTCCTTCTGACGAATTCGGTCCAGGAAATATTGATGTAGATCGAGAAGTTTATCAGGACGAAGACAATCCGAAAAAATGGACTGTAGTTTTGACAGTGATGATCAAAGGGGTGGAAGATAAACCATCACCCGCCTACATCGGTGGGGTCACCGCCCGTGGTCTTTATCGTGTACATGAAAACTATACCGGAGATCAGAAGAAGCTCATCCGCATCACTGGAGCTTCGATGCTCTATGGCGCCATCCGAGAAATGGTGTCATATATTAGTGCACGAAGTCCTAACGGGATGATTTCACTGCCCTCAGTTTCATTTATAGAGCCTACCGAAAAACCAAAGAAAGTGACTGCTGAAAAAGCCGCGAAGAAGAAAGTTGTGGCGAAGGGAAAGGCAAAAGCAAAATGACGAATGAGGATTTTATTTTGATAACGAAACCACCTGCTCCGAATCGATCTCGAATGAAATTGCACGAATGAAATTGTATAGGTTTTTACTAGATCAAGATTCGCACTTAATTACCGTCCTCCTTATTGAACTTATGACCTTTAAATTCGCGTTTACGAATTCGAAATTCGAGCCTCAGAACCCGAGTAAAATCGATGATCACTAGTTTCAATCTAATTCGGAATATCGGTCGATTTGACTCCGTTACCACTGGTGCAAATCATCCATTTGCGCAACTTACTTTAATCTACGCAGAGAATGGACGAGGAAAGACGACGCTTTCCGCGATTTTAAGATCGCTGGCGACTGGAGATCCTATTCCAATCAACGAACGTCGGAGGCTCGCCGCTCAACATCCGCCTCATGCGATTGTTGCCTGTACCGGTGGTCCAATTGAAGCAATGTTTCAAAACGGCGCTTGGAATCGAACACTGCCGGAGGTAGTGATTTTCGACGATGTTTTTGTCGATAAAAACGTTTATTCCGGACTTATTGTAGGTAGTGATCACCGTCAAAATCTCCATGAGCTGATACTAGGATCTCAAGGGGTAGCCTTAAATCAGCAACTACAGGCCCATATTACCCGCATAGAAGAACACAATACGGAAATACGGCAATATGGTAGTGCGATATCCGTAAATGAAAGAAGGGGTCTGTCGATTGACAACTTTTGCGCGCTTCAAGTGAATCCCACTATTGATCAAGAGATGCAGACGGCTGAGCAAAATTTGGCGGCCAGTCGCCAACAAGATTCTATTCGGACAACTTCTGAACTTCCGCAGTTGGGCTTGCCGGATATTGATCTCCATAGAATCGAAGAAATGCTGAGTGCTGGATTACCCAATCTGGATGCCACTGCCGCCGAGCAGGTGCAAGACCATTTAGGACGAATCGGAAATGATTCTGAACAATGGGTTGCGGAAGGCATGGAACGACAAAATACTTTATTTGAAGCTGATGTGAATCAATGTGTTTTTTGCGCTCAAGACCTAATCGGCTCACCCATAATAGAAAACTACCGAGCCTTTTTTGGTCAGGCATATCGTGATCATCAACAGAACATTCAAACTGTTGGAGTTAGTTTTTACGATGCCCATCCCCCTAACAACCCTTTGCTATTTGAACGAACTGTGAATACACTTCGAGAACGACTTCGATTTTGGTCTGGTTTTGGAAATTTCCCAGAAATGAATATTGATCCGGCGGCAATTATATCGGACTGGATCGCTGCACGAATGCACATTGATAATCTACTTCAATTGAAAAGATCAGCGCCTCTTGACATCATTCAAATTTCAGATGAGGCACGTTTAGCTGTTTCATCTTATACTGTTCGTCGAAATGAAATTTCTGAGTTTAATCAGCAGCTTCTCGTGGCAAACCGAACCATAGCAGAAATAAAACAGCAAGCTGCGATAGCAGACACCGCTACTTTAACATCAACTCTAGAGAATCTAAAGGCAACCAAATCGCGTTATACAACTGAAACAGATGCTTTGTGTCGGGATTACCTGAGTGAGAAAGCCTCAAAAGTAACGACCGAACAGTTGCGGAATCAAGCTCGCCAAGCACTTGACCAGTACCGAATCCAAGTTTTTCCCATCTATGAGGCGGCAATCAACATATACCTTCAAAGGTTCAATGCTGGCTTTCAATTGGCCAGTGTGACAGCTTTGAACACACGTGGAGGACCGGCCTGCTCTTACAGTGTTGTCGTGAATAATACCTCTGTTTCTGTAGGGGGCCCTAATCCCCAGCCAGGCGAGCATTCATTTAAGAATGTTTTGAGCGCGGGAGACCGAAATACACTTGCTGTCGCATTCTTTCTCGCTTCAATTGAATTAGATCCGAGCCAAGCAAATAAAATTATAGTAATCGATGACCCTGTTTCGAGTCTCGATGAACACCGCTCACTGACTACTGTTAATGAGATCCGCCGGTTATTGAACCAAGTAGAACAGGTCGTTATTCTTTCACACAGTAAACCATTTCTATGTCGGGTATGGGAGAGTGCAACACTTGTACAGAAAGCGGCGCTTCAAGTTGTTAGATCGGCTAACGCTTCCACGATTTCCGCTTGGGATGTTAATGCTGACTCGGAAACGGAAAATGATCGAAGACACAATGCTTTACGAGTTTACTTGACCAATGGTGGTCAAAACGAACGAGAGATTGCGGTTGCTATTAGGCCGTGCCTCGAGGCTTTCTTCCGGGTTGCATATCCGGAGCACTACCCACCGGGAACACTTCTTGGTCCGTTCCGTGGAACTTGCAGTCAACGGGTCGGAACAGCACAAGCGATCCTGTCACAGCTTGATATTGACGAACTCAGAGACATTGTGGACTATGCGAATTTATTTCATCACGACTCAAATCCAGCTTGGGAAACTGAAGTGATTAATAGCACCCAGCTTGAGGGGTTTGTGAGGCGAACTTTGGTTTTTGCAAAACGCCCTTAAACAGTGGAGCAAGTATGCCCAAACCTTCCAAACACAAAGCCGTTCAAGTCCAAATTCACGCTTGTGCGCACGAGTTAAAGTGGTCTTTTGTGTCGCGGGAAGAAGCTGAGTCGCAACGTGACTTCGCCGCAGTTAAGTATGGAAAGCGGGCACTTTCGTGTCGCTTTTGGGAGAGTTAGTTTACTGACTTGGGTAAATGTAAGCGAGTTGACTTTAAGAAAACGGTTCTAGAGTGCGCGCGCTCCACGTGGTTAAATAATTTATGTTATTTCCCAATTCAAGATTGCCCGCGCTCCAAACAAAGCTTGCCCCCCGCCACTTTTGGGCTTATAAATGCCGTTTCACTTTAGGAGACTTTTATGCAAGAAAACATACACATGGATTTGAAAGAATGGCGCGACAAGTTAGAAGAAATGCGGGGGTATCTTTGACGTCGCTCCCCGAAAATCCCGCCTAGCGGAATTAGATGAAATGGCTGCAGATCCTGCATTCTGGAATGACCAGAATGCCGCTCAGGTGGTGATATCAGAGGCGAATGTTTTACGGGGAATTATTGACCCCTTTGATTCTATGATGGCTCGTTTGGAGGATTGCGAGGTCATGGTCGAGCTTTTGGAAATGGAAGAGGATGAGGCTGAGATCGCTGCTGGGGATAAAGAGCTGGCGAATCAGTTTGCTACCGTGCAAAAACTTTTCGAGGAGATGGAGCTTAAGTCTCTTTTGGGTGGGCGTTTTGATGCGAATAGCTGCTACCTCACCATCAATGCTGGGGCAGGGGGCACGGAGTCCTGCGATTGGGCGTCTATGTTGTACCGTCAATATGTTCGTTTCGTGGAACGCCAAGGTTTCAAACATCAGGTATTAGACATGCAGGATGGAGATGAGGCGGGGATCAAAAGTGTATCGATGCTGGTAGAAGGTCCTTATGCCTACGGCTTGTTGAAATCGGAGCGTGGAGTCCATCGCTTGGTACGAATTTCTCCTTTCGATTCCGCGGGAAGGCGACATACCTCGTTTACGGCTGTGGATGTAGTGGCGGAGATCGATCAGACGGTGAATATCGATATTATCGACAGTGATTTACGGGTAGATACTTTTCGGGCCAGTGGTGCGGGTGGTCAGCACGTAAATACCACCGACTCTGCCGTTCGAATCACTCACTTGCCTTCCGGGATTGTGGTACAATGTCAGTCGGGGCGCAGTCAGCATTCAAACCGCGATTATGCGATGAAAATGTTAGCATCGAAGTTGTATGAATGGGAAATGGATAAAAAGCGCAAGGAAGTAGAGAAGTTCTACGATCCTAAGGGGTCTATTGCATGGGGAAGTCAGATTCGTTCCTATGTGTTGCAACCTTATACGATGGTGAAAGATCATCGGACTAGTGCGGAAGTGGGTAATGCCCAGTCGGTATTAGACGGTGAGATCATGCCTTTCCTTGAGGCCTATTTGAAGCAGAACCGGACCAGTGAGTCGTGAATATCTTAGAACAGATCGTCGCAGACAAGCGCATTGAAATTGCGGAGAAGGTCACTCGGACGCCTATCCAACGTTTGCAGGAACGTGCAGAAAACTGCGCAGTGCCTGCACCGTTTGCGGAAGCTATTCGATCCGTTCCCATCGGCTTGATTGCGGAAGTGAAACACCGGAGTCCCAGTGCCGGAGTAATCCGTAAACCTTTCTTGCCTTCCACTATCGCACAGGCCTATGAAAGTGCCGGCGCCCAAGCGGTTTCGGTATTGATGGATCATAAGTATTTTGGCGGGGGCGCAGAAGATTTTGATGAAGTCCGCTCATCGGTTCGGTTGCCCATGCTTTATAAAGAATTTGTGATCGATCCTTGGCAGATCTGGCATGCGCGGGCGATTGGGGCTTCGGCGGCGTTACTGATCGCTTCGGTTTTGTCCGATGAACAAATCACGGAATTCGCTGAAATTGCCAAAGAGGCTGGGTTAGAAGTTCTGTTGGAAGTCCATGATGGCGACGAATTATCCAGAGCCTTGGCATCTGGAATATCATTGATTGGAATCAATAATCGAAACCTCAAAACGTTTGAAACCAAATTGGAGCACACCTTGGATTTACTTCCGCAGGTGCCGGATTCGGTAACCCTGATTTCTGAAAGTGGAATTCGAACCGCAGAAGATATTCGGGTGTTACATGAGGCTGGCGTTTCAGGGGTTTTAGTGGGGGAACATTTACTGCGTACTACGGATATAGAGGCTGCCGTGAAGGATTTAATGGGCCGATGAGCTTTTGTGTGAAAATTTGTGGCTTGGCCAATGAACAGGACATCCTCGAAACCATTCGTCTTAAGCCTGATGCCTTAGGATTTATCTTTTGGCCCAAAAGTCCACGCGCAGTAAGGGCTGAGAAGATTGCCGAATGGACTCGTGACCAGGTTCCGGAGGGTATGCGGAAAGTGGGCGTCTTTGTGAATGCGTCTGCTGATGAAATAAAACGCACTGTCGAAACAGCCGGATTAGACGTCATTCAACTCCACGGAGAAGAATCAGCTGACCTTGCTAAATCTCTGGACATGCCGATTTGGAAAGTACTCCACCTTGATAGACTTCACGATGGATGGGACTGTTTTCCCGCGGAACGCTATTTGATTGATAGTGGAACCGTAGAAATGCCCGGTGGAACCGGTGTGCACGTGGACACGTTTCGGGCCAAAGAATTTGTGCGTAAAAGCAAATTACCTGTTATGCTTGCGGGCGGACTAAAAGCAGGTACTGTAGGGGATGTCATTAAGGTCGTTCGCCCAGCCGGTGTAGATGTCTCAAGCGGGGTTGAACAATCACCGGGCAAAAAAAATATGCAGGCGGTAAGCGATTTTATTCGCAACGCCAGAGAAGCTTCCTTAACTCTATAAACTTTACTACTTCTTATGACGGATACAGTCGAAAATAAAAAATTTACGGAACAACCTGATGCGGGAGGTCATTTTGGCCCCTACGGCGGGAGTTTTGTGCCGGAAATCCTTTCTAATCCTTTAAATGATTTAACCAAGGCGTATTCGGAAGCTAAAGCCGACCCAGCCTTTCATAAAGAACTGGATGGTCTTCTGCAGGAATTTGTGGGCCGTCCCACACCTTTATACTTCGCCAAACGGATGACGGGAATTCTGGGTGGAGCAAAAATTTATTTAAAGCGTGAAGATCTTTGCCATACCGGCGCACACAAAATTAATAACAGTTTGGGTCAGGTATTGCTCGCACGTCGCATGGGAAAAACCCGGATTATTGCGGAAACGGGTGCCGGACAGCACGGGGTAGCTACCGCAACCGTGGCCGCTATGTTCGGTTTGGAATGTGTGGTATACATGGGCGAAGTCGATATGGTTCGTCAAGAATTGAATGTGTACCGTATGCGTCGATTAGGAACAAAGGTCGTAGGAGTTACTTCCGGTCAAAAAACCCTCAAGGATGCCATTAGTGAAGCCATGCGGGATTGGGTATCCAATATTCATGATACTCATTATATTATTGGCTCAGCATTAGGCTCACATCCGTATCCTATGATGGTGCGTGATTTTCAATCGGTTATTGGACGTGAAGCCCGGTGGCAGATACTGGAACGCGAAGGACGCTTACCCGATCATTTAGTTGCCTGCGTGGGCGGAGGTAGCAATGCGATCGGATTATTTTTCCCTTTCTTGGATGATCCATCCGTTCAAATGACCGGGGTGGAAGCTGGAGGCTCAGGTTCCGGCTTAGGCGAGCATGCTGCACGTTTTAACGGTGGTACGTTAGGTATTTTGCAGGGAACGAAAACCTATGTACTTCAAGATGAAGAAGGACAAATTAGTTTAACTCATTCCGTAAGCGCAGGTTTGGATTATGCGGCCGTTGGGCCTGAGCATGCCTGGTTGAAAGACCTTGGACGTGTGAACTACACGGAAGTGGGTGATCAAGAGGCGGTAGACGGTTTAGGGAATTTAAGTAAGTGGGAAGGGATTCTACCTGCATTGGAAACGGCTCACGGTGTCGCGTACGGAATTCGCTTAGCTAAAGAAATGGGCAAGGACGGAATTATGATTATTAATTGTTCCGGTCGCGGGGATAAAGATGTGCAGGAGCTCGCGGCTTGGGAAGAGCGCCAAAAGCAGAGTTCGTCTCAATGAGAAGTATGACCGGGTTTGGTCAGGGACAAGCTTCAGTGGAGGGCCTCACGGTCCAAGTAGAGATGAGTTCTGTAAATCGGAAGAATCTCGATTTACATTTTTCATTACCCAGAGGGCTTTCAGCTTTGGAAGCTCGCTGTCAAAAGCTCGTCAGTGACAAATGTGGTCGCGGTCGCATCCAAACCAGACTTCTTGTCGAATCCGTCGAAACTTCTGGGGTGATCAAGCTCAATGAAGAGCGGGCAAAAGACTGGATCAAACACCTAAATACCTTTGCCGCGGCGGAAGGTCTTACCCCCATTACATCGGTGACCGAAGTGATGCGGTGCCCTCAGGTTTTTGGAGAGGATAAAGAAGAGCTTTCGATTGAATCAATTTGGCCTTCAGTCGAATCGGCCTTAACTGTGGCCGTTGATGGTTTGCTTGAGATGCGTGAGCTGGAGGGCGAGCACTTGAAAACCGTCCTAGCGGATCTTCTTGAAGAGATCGGGCTTCTGCTTAAAAGGTTGCTACCTCTGCTACCTGAAGCGCGCGAAGAACGGTCAGAGAAAATCAGAACTTCCTTAAATGGCTTAGGGGATCTCTCACCTGAAATGCAAAGCCGGTTGTTACAGGAAATAGCCTTGCAAGCTGAGAAAGCAGATGTTCAAGAAGAAGTGGATCGTTTGGCAGGCCACCTTCAACAAATGAGGGATAAAATTCAGAAAGATGAATCCGTGGGGCGCGCCTTAGATTTTCTTTGCCAGGAGATGGCCAGAGAGTTAAATACTCTTTCGGTGAAAGCCTCCCGCTCCGATATCAACCAATTAGCCTTAGATGGAAAAGAGCTCGTGGAAAAAATTCGTGAACAAGTACAAAATGTCGAATGAAAATTGTTAAAAATCCGCATCCTGTCTTATTGCTTATCAGCGCTCCATCCGGCGCCGGTAAAACAACGCTCTGCCATCAATTATTAGCCCAATCAAAATATTTAAAATATTCTGTGAGCTCAACCACTCGTCTACCTAGGGAGGGCGAGGTGAATGGAGTGGATTACGATTTTATCTGCCGAGATGAGTTTGAGCAACGGGTAGCTAACGATGAGTTTTTGGAACATGCCGAAGTGCATGGGAATTTTTACGGAACCCGAATCAAAACGATTTTCGATTTTTTCGCTAAAGGATACTCCATCTTGTTAGATGTGGATGTCCAAGGAGCCGAATGGATTCGGAAGAATCTTAAAAAGCCCGGGATCGATCCTGTGATGCAACAGTCTTTTGTAGATGTCTTTATTTCCCCTCCTTCGCTCGACAGTTTACGTGATCGTTTGGAAGGGCGTGCAAAAGATGATCCGGCTGTGATTGAGCATCGTCTTAAAAATGCGGAAGCAGAAATGACAGAAGCGTGGTGCTACCAATATCAAGTGATCAACGATGATTTAGATACCGCATTATTCGAACTTCGTTCTATCTATAAAGCCTCGTCGCACCGAACGATTGTTTTGTAAAATAGTTTAATCTACTTAGATGATTTCTCCTCGAATGAGGTCGTCCAAAACACCGCCTACAAATTTAGGCGGAATTTTAAATTTAACGTCAGGCATCCTGCACCTTTTGACCAATCCATCTAGTTGTAGCTAATGTACGCACAAGACGTTTAGGGGAACTTTCTCCAAAGACGGACCTATCCCTAACAACTTATGCTTAACCAAAACTGAGGAGAATCAGACGTGCCAGCAAAAAAGAAAACTTCATCTAAGAAAAAGGTCGCTAAAAAAGCACCTGCCAAAAAGAAAGCAATAGCTAAGAAAGTAGTAGCTAAAAAAGCTCCTGCTAAGAAAAAGGCACCTGCCAAGAAAAAAGCCGTGGCTAAAAAAGCTCCAGCCAAAAAGAAAGCCGTAGCTAAGAAAAAAACGGTAGCCAAGAAGGCGCCCGCTAAGAAAAAAGCACCTGCTAAGAAAAAGGCAGTAGCTAAGAAAGTAGTAGCTAAGAAAGCTCCTGCAAAAAAAGCTCCTGCAAAAAAAGCACCTGCTAAGAAGAAAGCAGTAGCTAAAAAAGCACCTGCTAAGAAAAAGGCAGTAGCTAAGAAAGCAGTAGCTAAAAAAGCACCTGCTAAGAAAAAGGCAGTAGCTAAGAAAGCAGTAGCTAAAAAAGCTCCTGCTAAGAAAAAGGCACCTGCCAAGAAAAAAGCCGTGGCTAAAAAAGCTCCTGCTAAGAAAAAGGCAGTAGCTAAGAAAGCAGTAGCTAAAAAAGCTCCTGCTAAGAAAAAGGCAGTAGCTAAGAAAGCAGTAGCTAAAAAAGCTCCTGCTAAGAAAAAGGCACCTGCCAAGAAAAAAGCCGTAGCTAAAAAAGCTCCTGCCAAAAAAGCACCTGCTAAGAAAAAAACAGTGGCTAAAAAAGTTGTAGTCAAAAAAGCTGTAGCGAAGAAAAAAGCACCTGCTAAAAAGAAAGCAGCTTCCAAGAAAAAGAAGTAAGATCTTAACTGCTTCTGAGGTGAATTGATTTTTATCGATTCATCTGCTTTAAAAGACGGACTGTATTTATGCAGTCCGTCTTTTTATGTATCTATCTCATTCACTTTTAGCGCTTTTGACGACTGAGTCTCCCTGGATGTTGGGATCTTGGGTCTTTCTGTTTGTGATTCTGCTGTTTGTGGGGGCCGGGTTGAACGTATTCGGCTTAGCCGGAAATTGGATAATGCTCGGTTCCAGCGTTGTGCATGCCCTTGTCGTAGATCGAACCCTAGGAGTAGGATATAGTTTCGGTTTTTGTGCGATCTTACTTCTCTTGGCGTTGATTGGAGAAGGATTGGAATTTCTTTCCGGAATTTATGGAGCGGGAAAGGCGGGCGGCAGCCGACGAGCGATGGTCCTCTCCATGATTGGTGGCATGATCGGATCAATTTTCGGTTTCGGTTTGGGAAACGCGCTTGTGTTTCTCCTCGGCGGAATTGTGGGGATCTTTTTCTTTGGAGGCTTAGGGGCTCTCGTTGGAGCGGTTTTAGGTGAACGGTGGAAGGGATCGGATCGGGGTAAAAGTTTGGACGTGGGACGTAGTGCTTTTATAGGCCGTGTACTCGGCACGTTGGCTAAAAGCTTGGTAGGTTCACTGATGCTGGTAGTCGCTATCTCTGGATTGTTCATTTAAAATGGAGACTTGCGGGCAATCATTTATCCGCCATCCATAGCCATCATCCATCCCGCTTTTTCTTCTACTGCGCAATTGGCAAAGGAAGTTGAAACTGACTTTTCGCGGTATCATTTCGCGCCAGCTCAATATCTCGCAAATACGTGGCATCGACATTTCCGGTCACATATTCGCCGTTGAAGCAAGAACCTTCGCACAGGCCAATAGCTTCATTTCCTTGTCGAATCGATTCTTCCAGATCTTTTAAGTCCTGATAAATGACCCCGTCCGCACCGATTTCTTTTGCCACTTGTACCTCATTTCTTCCATGTGCAATTAACTCATAGGACGCGGGCATATCTATTCCATACACATTCGGATAACGAACAGGGGGGGCTGCAGAAGCTACATAGACTTTTTTCGCACCTGCGTCTCTTGCCATTTGGACGATTTGTTGAGACGTATTTCCACGTACAATACTATCGTCCACTAACAAAACATTTTTGCCTTTGAACTCTAAGGGGATAGGGCTCAATTTTTTACGAATGCTGTTCCGCCGTTCCGTTTGACCCGGCATGATGAATGTGCGTCCGATGTATCTATTTTTGATAAAACCTTCGCGGTATTTAATGTTCAGAGCATGGGCAATGGGTAGGGCGGATGTCCGACTGGTGTCCGGAACAGGGATGACAACATCGAAATGTAAATCTCCCCATTCGCGTAGGATCTTCTCAGCCAGAAATTCGCCCATTCTCAGTCGTGCCTTATACACGGAAACGCTATCGATGATGCTGTCGGGTCTGGCCAGATACACAAACTCAAACAAGCAGGGATATAATTTGGGGTTTTTAGCGCATTGTCTAGAGTAAAAGTTTCCTGCTAAATCAAAAATGATGCATTCGCCGGGTTCCACATCACGGATGACTTCATATCCATTCGCGGTGAGGGCTACACTTTCACTAGCGACCATGTAACTCGTGAATCCCCCTGGATCCTGACGTTTCCCAAATATAAGTGGACGAATTCCTTTGGGATCCCGGAAGGCAACTACGCCATACCCTAAGATCATTCCCACTGCAGCGTATGCACCATGGCAACGTTCATGCACTTTGGAAATGGCATCAAAAACATCATCTTCACTCAATCGTAGCCTGCCTCGAGCGGCTAATTCATGCGCAAAAATATTTAAAAGAACCTCGGAGTCACTGTTTGTATTTAGATGACGTAAATCATTCGTAAATAACTCCTCGGTAAGCTCCTTGGTATTGGTAAGGTTCCCATTATGAGCTAAAACTAACCCGTAAGGTGAATTTACATAAAAGGGTTGTGCTTCTGAGCAGGTAGAAGAGCCCGCAGTGGGATATCGACAGTGGCCAATGCCCATACTGCCCATCAACGTGGACATTTTTGATTGGTCGAAGACATCCCGTACCAGACCATTATTTTTTTCTAAGTAGAGTCTACTTCCGTCGCAGGTTGCAATACCTGCTGCATCTTGACCCCGGTGCTGTATCATGAGCAACGCATCATATAGCGACAAAGCCGCGCGTACTTGGGGTTTAGTGACAACGCCTACAATACCGCACATAGTTTAGACCTTGGATGACTGGAAGAAAGGTTTGGGATTCAAAACGGCTTTCTTATACGTGTGTTAGGTTTCGGTTCAAGTACATATCCTTTTCATTCCAGTTCCGCTCGTCGATCTATTTTTATAAAGCCCTATGGCTAAGCCTCCTAAATAGAAAAGAGCTTATGCTGTGCTCGAAAATTTCGATATCGTTTCACGAATCAACGGATGTAGGAACCGTCTAGCCTGTGATTTTCATGATTTCGTCAATACAGGTCGTATAGCGTGGGCTTAGATGTTCTTGTTTGAGCTTCCATTCGTTTCGGCGGAAACCGCAGGAAGCCGTTCGGAGCGTCGCTCTCCCGTAGCGTAGATTAATACGATCCATGGTTTCGATGAGCCGGATTTGACGTGAGGCTTCCTTTGGGTCCAAAAAATTTTGCTGAATCAGATGTGGCGTAGTGAAATCCGCTAACCACACTCCCACTTTTTTATACCGGTAGCCCGGTTTGTAAATTTGTTCAATGCCAAGATTGGCGTAGTGACAAAGCTGTGAGGTATGGTCGGTGGGAGTGGGGAGTCGTAGCTGTATTTGGTTCTGATATTGCGGATCTTCGGGTTTAAAGCGGTTGGTTTCCAGAAAAACCGTTATCCGGCCTGCCAGCCTCTTTTGTTTGCGTAATTTTAAGGCTACTTCGTTTACATACCATGCCAGTGCTTCCAAAATTAGACTTTTGTCTTCTAGGTTACGACCAAAACTTTTGGCCGTACCAATCATTTTTTTAGCTGGTGGATCCACTTCGAGGTTTAATTGTGGTATTCCGGATAAATCCCTTTTTAAGCGTAAACCTACTACGGTTAGCTGATTCCGAACCCAGGTGTCCGGTAGTTGGGTGAAATCCCATGCGGTCGTAACCCCTTTGGCTTTCAACCGCTCCGCCGTCCGTTTTCCTATCCCCCACACTTCTTCCACTGGGAACTCTTTTAAGGCCTCTTTACGAGTGTTTTCGTCTGCCATGACGAAAACGTTTCGGGTTCGGTCACGTTCCTGTTTCGCCAAATGACAGCCCACTTTGGTCAAACTTTTGGTGGGAGCAATACTGACTCCGACCGGTAAACCGGTCCATTGATGGACCCGGGCCCGAATCCGATGTGCATACGCGTCTAAATCGGTTTCGGTTTCCGGTACCCGCATAAAGGCTTCATCAATGCTATAAATTTCGAGATCTGAGCTTAGCGTTGACAGGGTTTCCATTACTCGTTTACTCATGTCTCCATATAGAGGATAGTTGGATGAGAACAGAGTGACTCCATTTTTGCGCAATGTTTCCCGGTGTTTAAATACCGGTCCCCACATGGAAACGCCCAATGATTTGGCTTCACGGTTGGCTGCAATAATGCATCCGTCGTTATTGCTGAGCACAGCTACAGGTTTACCCCAGAGATCAGGGCGAAAGACTTGCTCACAGCTAGCATAGAAACTATTTACATCTACAAGCGCGTATAAATCCATAAGTTAACTGGCGGATTTTTGAGGATGAATAATGTAACTGACGACCCCCCAGATGCGGTTATCTTCCTCTTCGGTTAACCGAAGATCGGGATACTCTGGATTTGCTGCACGTAAGAGCGTTTCTCCGTCTTTGAACTCTAAATATTTAACCGTAAATCCTCCGTCCACCCAGGCCAGGACCATGCTTCCTGAACGGGCAGGGCGAGAGCGATCAACCAAGATAAGGTCCCCGTCCTGTAAACCCGCATCCCGCATGGACTCTCCGCGGACCCTGGCCATAAAGGTGGATGTGGGATTTTTTACGAGTTCACGATTTAAATCGATGCGATCCTCTAAATAGTCCTGTGCCGGAGACGGAAATCCTGCAGATACTAAGGTATCCATTCGTTGAAGAGAAGGGGGGGACACGGGATCATCAATGTGATAAAGAGTAAGGGCGGGTGATTTCATATTTAAACATATGTATAGTTCTTTCCGAAAAACAAGCCCCTACTTTTAAAAACATCTTGTTTTGTTCGAACCACATTTTTCAAGCCCCGAAAATGGCCTGCCCTACATAAAACTACCTGAATCTACTGCTTTGTATTTGATTCTTAGGCCTTCATGAACCATGTTTCAGTTCGCACTGGATTTAAGCAAAAACCGAAGGATCGTACGATGTCTGACCAAGAAATAGCTGAAATGGATGATGTAGCCGCCATCGAGACCCTGCGGGACCAAATGACTAAAGTGAAAGCTGAGCTGAGCCGGGTCATTATTGGCCAGGATGAGGTGGTGGAAAAGCTACTGATTTGTCTATTGGCCCGAGGACATGCCTTACTGGTTGGTGTTCCTGGTTTGGCGAAAACCTTATTGATTCAATCGCTTTCCGATTTGATGTCCCTGAATTTCAGTCGAATCCAGTTCACACCGGATTTAATGCCTTCGGATATTACTGGAACCGATATTTTGCAGGAAACCGAAGGCGGACATCGTGAATTTGAATTTATGAAAGGTCCGATCTTCGCAAATATCGTCTTGGCAGATGAAATTAACCGTACCCCTCCTAAAACTCAAGCCGCTCTTTTGCAGGCCATGCAGGAGTATCAGGTGAATGCCGGGAACCATACGTTCAATTTAGAGAAACCGTTCTTTGTATTGGCCACTCAAAATCCGATCGAACAGGAAGGAACCTATCCGCTGCCGGAAGCGCAACTCGATCGCTTTATGTTTATGATCGATGTCAAATATCCCAGCTATGATGAAGAGGTTCGGATCGCTAAAGAAACCACCGGAAGTAAAACCGTGAAATTGGAACCCATATTGACGGGTGCGGAAATTTTAAAAGCACAGGAAGTCGTTCGGCAAGTGCCGGTAGCGGACCATGTTTACGATCATGTAGTAAAACTAGTACGTTCCGCTCGTCCGGGTCAGCCAGATTCACCGGCTTGGGTTGAGGAGATGGTAATGTGGGGGCCGGGGCCTCGTGCCTTACAATATCTTGTACTCGGAGCCAAAGCCCGAGCGGTGTTGCGTGGGAGCATGCTGGTTCAGATTGAAGATGTAGATGCGGTGGCGGAACCGGTGCTCACACACCGGATTTTAACCAATTTCCACGCCCAATCAGAAGGGGTTACTTCCGCGGATGTGGTTGCGCGTCTCAAGGAAGAAGCACGGGCCATCTAAGTCGTGGCATCTAAAGCCCACAGTTCCCGTCCTTTTTTGGATGCGGGAGTCCTCTCCAGACTCTCTAAAATGGCCTATGAGGTGAACAACCCCATGTTGGGTTCGATCACCGGTATTCACCGCTCGGCTACCCGCGGTTCCAGTGTAGAATTTGCAGAATACCGTAAGTATGTGCAAGGCGATGATCCTAAACATATCGATTGGCAAGTCTACGCACGATCCGATCGCTTTTATATTAAAGAATTTGAAGCGGATACCAATCTTCGTTGTTACGTAGTGGTGGACGCCAGCGGATCAATGGCATTTGATTCTGGGGCCGGAACCCGATTTGACTTCGCCCGAAAAATCGCATCGCATCTGGCCTATATGTTGGTGCAACAGGGTGATGCGGTAGGATTGCACTGCTGTAATGAAACCGAGCATGTCGATTTACCTGCCCGGCAGGCTCCCTCGCATTTGCATACCTATTTCGATTTATTGGAAGGCATGAAGCCCGAAGGGGAATCCACCTTGGTAGACGCTTTGCATTCCTTGGCTGAGCGGGTGCAACGCAGGGCCGTGGTGTTGGTTCTGTCCGATGGGTTTATGCCCGCCCCTGATTTGCTGGATGCTCTTCAGCATCTTTGTTTTTGCCGTCACGATGTTTCCTTTTTTCATCTGTTGGATCAGCAGGAACTCAATTTCGATTTCACCCGTCCGGTCCGCTTTGTAGATTTAGAGGGAGGTGCAGATGTCGTTGCTGATCCCAGTGTGATGCAGTCGACCTATTTGGATGGTCTAAACCGCCACCTTGAAACCTTGAAGGATGGCTGCCGGAAATTCCAAATTGATTATCGAAAAACGCTGCTCAGCGAATCGCATGAAAAAGCCTTGTCCTCTTACTTGTTAGGACACGCGGGTATGTTTGGGAAAAAAGGTGGAGCGCGTAAATGAGCGCCTTGTCGCCATTGTTTTTATGGCTGATCCCTTTGGCCTTATTGCCGGTACTTATTCACTTACTGAACCGCTTGCGGTATCAAACCGTCAAGTGGGCCGCGATGATGTTTTTGCGAAGTGCAGATCGGGATGCTTCGCGGAGAGCGAAACTGCGTCAATGGCTGATCTTGGCGGCCCGTTGCCTGATGCTGCTTATGTTTTTGTTGGCTCTTTCACGACTTCAATCTAAAGGGCGATTGGCGAGGTTTTTTGATCCAGGATCCAATCTGGTGGTGATTCTATTTGATCGCTCTGCAAGTATGGAACAACTGCGGGGCGGGGTTTCAGGTCGTGAGCGTGCCCTAACCTTATTGAGTCAGGGACTTTCCGAGTTAGGTCCCGGCTCGCGGGTGATTTGGATGGATAGTGCGACAGGTGAACGCACGCCTCTCCCGGCCTCTATCGACTTGGATCGTTTACCTATGGTGTCCTCCTCCGAAACGAGCTCGGATATGAGTGCAATGCTTCGTGCCGCCTTACAGGAAATTGCCCGGGCTGGAGTCAGTAAAGCTGAAATATGGATCCCTACAGATCGTCAAAGCTCGGCCTGGCTTCCCGACGGCTCAAATCCTCCAGATTGGAGTGCATGGGTAGATACGAATACTCAAATCACCCTTCGTTTGTTGGATATAGCTCAAGTGGAGGCTGACAGAGGGAACCGTTCCCTAGAACTCGTTGCTGAACCGGTTTGGGATGGCGAATCGCTGAGCGTTAATTTACGGCTTACGCGCGACACTCCCCAACCGGAATCTGTAGCCCTTCAAATCGACTTTGGAGGGCTTTCGGTGCGGGAAGATTTATTGGTTGAGGGCCTACGTTTTACTTGGGAGCAAACCTTGCCTGTGGCTTCGAAGCAACTTCAGGTCCATGCCTTATTCTCCTTACCGAGCGATAGTAACTCCGCCGACAATCGGGTGGCGGTTAGTTGGTTGGATCAGGGGGCCGCCTTGGCTCTGGTGGACACTGGTAATTCCCAGGTGAATGCTGTGACCCGGGCGGGGCTGTTACCCCGAGATGGCTTCCGTGAAATCGTGGAGCGTGGTGAACCGGATCCCTCCATTTTTTTAATCGTGCAAAGCCGAAAAGATTCCTTACCGGAATCCCTTTCCGAATGGCTGATGAACGGGGGGGTTCTTTTGCAACTGCCTGAAGAAGCTAGCCTGATACCGATAGGGGAAGATGAAAATGGCGTGGGAGTCGAAAGCTGGGTTGAGGCGTCTGGTGTATTGGCTACCGAACAACGTGAACCCTTACGTTTGGATTTAGTCCGGGTGTATGCACGCGATGAAGGATTTGTCGTCGACCCCGAGAAAGATACCCTCTTAGCGAGTTTAGAAGGGGGACAACCACTTCTAACCAGACGTGGGGTAGGGGAAGGAGCTCTTTATCGTTTATCCTCATTACCGTTACCTCCCGCATCTAATCTGGATGCGGGTTATGTGTGGGTTCCATTTCTACAGAGACTCTTGCAGGAGGGTGGACAGGATCTCCGCCGTTTTGGAACGTTTGAGATCGGAGAAAAAACGTTCGAACATGCAGACGAATGGGAATCCTTAGATTTAGCTGACAGTTCTCCCATTTTGAATGTCGGGCGCTATCGGGGCGAGGGCGGCGTACGAGCCCTCAATCGAGCCGAATCGGAAAACCGCCAAGAACAGTTGTCTGTATCTGAATTAAAAGCCTGGGCATCTCCATTAGATTTGAGGGTGTTTGAGGATCGGAGCGAGGCGAATGTGGAGACCGCGAGTCGCTTTGAATTTACTAGCTTGCTTATATTGCTAGGCTTACTCTTCCTGGTGATTGAGTCGTGGCTACTCACCCGGAATATCCGTCGTCCATCGCGGGCGACTTCCTCTTGGAGGGCCTCCGCATGAACCCGGTAGAACGCGAGTGGGTTTTTAGTGCCAGCCCCTGGATCATCACCTTAGGCTCACTGCTTTTTCTCTCCTATTTTCTACTATCTCTTTATCATTTGAAACAGGTTCGTTTTGCACCCTATCGATTGCTTACCGAGTCTGTAAAGTTCATAGGGGCTGTTATTCTGTTACTAACCTTATTTCAACCGGAATTCCATCAACGGTCGGTTCGCAACGAGAATGCCAAAATCGCGGTGATTACGGATGCTACAGACAGTATGAGCACCCGAGATATTCGGATAGACGGAGGTATCGTGAGTCGGCGTGACTGGTTAAACGGATTCTTAGAATCCGATGGTTGGAAAAGTTTGGGGGAAGAGGTTCAACTTGAAATGATTGAAATGGGCCATGCAGACAAGCCTCAGTTTAAGGAAACAAATTTGGAAGCGGCTCTGGCTACGGCTCGGAATATCGATGAGTTGGCGGGAATTTTGGTATTGAGTGATGGCCTTCATAATTCAGAAAAAGCTATTTTACCGGAAACACTTCGCTTGGCAGAGGCATCGATTCCGGCCTATGCGGTTGAAATTGGGGAACGAATCCCACTTCCGGATCTGATCTTGGAAGAGGTTAAATTCCCTTCCTACTCCATTAGGAATGAGGCCTTGGTTTTACCGTTCAATATCCGAAATACCTTGCGAACGGATACCGTGGCTCAGGTGATTTTACTTGCGGATGGCGTAGAGGTTTCCCGTCAGGAAGTAGACGTGGATGCGGGGACCTTTGAAGATGGAGCCCTTCGCTGGACACCTCGTAGTGAAGGAAATGTGGAACTGACTGTTCAGATTGAATCGCACCCCGCTGAGGAGTTTTTAGAGAACAATACCCGTAGTGCTGATGTGGATATTCGTAAAATTCTGATCCGGGTGTTGATTGTGGATAGTCTTCCACGTTGGGAAATCCGGTTCTTGCGTAATGCACTCAATCGCGATCCGGGGGTACAAGTTGACACCCTCTTGTTTCATCCAGAGATAGGTATTCAATCCGGTCCCGGTTATTTAGAGAGCTTTCCCCAATCCAGAGATGCTTGGTCTCAATACGATGTGGTTTTCTTGGGGGATGTTGGGTTAGGGGAAAACGAACTAAAAGCCGAAGATCTCCGAAATTTAGAAATCCTTGTGCGTGAGCAGGGGAGCGGATTGATATTTTTACCCGGACCGCGAGGTGGACAATTTCGATTGAAAGATACACCCGTGGCAACCCTCTTGCCGGTCGAATATGACGAGTCTCTTCCACGAGGTGTTGGCCTCAATTTAGAGATGCGCATGCAACTTACCCGAGAGGGAAGAGAGCATTTGTTGACGCAGCTTAGTTCTTCTTCGGCTAGAAATCAGCAAATCTGGCGACAGGTTCCGGGGTTTTATTGGTATGCAGGGGTACTGCGGGCCAAAGTAGGTTCCGAGGTGTTGGCCACCCACAGTTCGCGACGAAACGAAAACGGACGTATTCCTTTGTTAGCCACTCGCGATGCCGGAACCGGACATGTATTGTTTATGGGAACCGATGCCGCATGGAGATGGCGCAGAGGTGTGGAAGATTTGTATCACTATCGGTTCTGGGGTCAGGTCGTTCGTTGGATGGCACATAAACGCCATATGTTCGGAGATGAAGGCGCACGGGTATTTATGCAACCAGAGCGTCCTTTAGTCGGACAGGACATCACCTTAACCCTTTCGCTTCGTGGGTCTATGGCCTTAAGTGAGGAGGTCCCATTTCGGTTACGCATTGTACAGGAAGGTGGGGAAGTTATTTCACCTTCGGTGGATGCGTTGGAGGGCGGGGGAACTTACCAAGCTCGATGGGTTCCTGAAAGCCCCGGAAAAGTTACGGTGGAGCTTTTAGATCTCAATGGCAGTGAGACGCCTTGGCATAGTTCTGAGTTTACGGTCGAGGGCGAGATCCCTGAACAAGTTGGAATACCCTCGCAAGCTACTTTTCTGAAAGAACTGACAGATATCACAGGCGGGGAACTGGTGATGAGAGAAAATGCGGCTGAGTTGGTAGAGCGCTTAAGAAGATTGCCCCGAGAGCAAAAAGTATTAACCGTTGATCGGATTTGGCAACATCCCCTTTGGTTCATTTCTCTTCTTTCCTTTTTTGGATTGTACTGGATATTAAGAAAAAGACAGGGCTGGATATGAGCGAACCCACTGCAAAGGCATCTTTACCATCTGAATTACACTTGGCGCTGGATCGTTTTCAGCGGAAATGGCGATTGCTCAATACACTTACGGTTTTGGGATTACTGGCGCTGATCCCCTTGCTCAGTCTCACATTTTTATCTGTTTCGGATCGACTATGGGAAACCCCGGGCTGGGCACGATTTATCCTAGCGATACCGGTTCCTATTTGTATGGTTCTGAGTAGTGCTCCATGGATTCGCCGCTGGATTCTGGATCGCCCGGGCCCAGAACGGGTGGCGAGATTTATGGGGAGTTTGGATCCACGGGTAGGGGATCGCTTGCTCGGAGCGGTTGAGTTGGCAAATGGAGGCAATGAATCTTGGTCCGGTTCTGCAGCCCTTCGTCAGGCGGCAATTTTGCAGGTGGCCTCTGAACTTTCGAATGTGCATTCGGAAGACAAACTTGATTCTAAGAAAGTTCGGAAAATTTTGTTGAGCTCCGCAGCCCTCTTTAGTTGTATTTTTATATATGTCATCTTTTCACCAGATGCCGCCCAAAATAGTTTCAAACGCTGGCTGAAACCGTATCAGGAAATTGAACGGTTTACTTTTGTTCGTCTAAGCGGATTTCCGAAAAATAAGGTAGTGGCACATGGTGAGCCCTTTGAACTGTCTGGAAAGGTTTCTCATGTAAAAAACCAACCTGTTGAAGAGGTACAGTCTAACGTAAATGGACCGGAGCAAGTTGAGGTATCGGTTGTTGACAGTAAGGTCGCTATTTCGGCAGAGGGTATGACCCAGAACAGGGAAATTACTTTGCGCTCGGGAGATGCGAAGGCTACCATAAAAATTGAACCCCTTTTACGTCCGGAACTACTCGCCATGTCGGCCTCCGTGATCTGGCCTGCGTATTTAAATATGGATGCAGAAGATCTGGTTATGCGCCGCCGACGCCTAGAGGTACCGATAGGTAGTGAAGTAGCCATGAAAGGGACGGTTAGCCGAGAGCTGGAATCTGTGAACATGGGAAATGCTACCGCGACGGTCATTCAAGGCGCCGGATTTGAAATGCCCAGAATCCTAGTAGAAACCAATGTGAGTCTTTCCCTAAATTGGGTGGATAATGTGGGGTTAAAGCCTCGTCAGGCCACCGCGGTTGAATTGATTGCAAAAGCAGATGTAGCTCCTGCCGTTTCCATGACTGGTATTGGTTCAACTGTCGCCGTATTGCAGGATGAATTTTTAGAGGTAGATATCAGTGCCCGTGACGATTTTCGATTAAAACAGGTATGGGCTCAGTTTAAACAGAGTAGGGACGTGGATGGTCCAGAGCTGATGACGGAAGAAATTGGGATTACAGGCGCCTCGGGTGCCCAGACCTTGGTGTTTTCTCCGGAGAGATTGGGTTTTGGACCCGATTCACTGATTGAACTAATTGCATTGGCGGTGGATGACTACCCCGGTAGGGTAGCCAGTGAGAGTTCGAAATTTCGAATCTTGGTATTGAGCACAGAGGACCATGCGAAGATGCTCTTGCAGCAAATGGACCGAGTATTAGCTGAACTGGATGAGTCGATCCGTCAGGAGTCCTTGTCTCTGGAGGCGAACAAAGCGACTGCGGAACGGGATGAAGCGGACTTGATGGACGAGAGTACGACGGAGACGTTATTAGATCGCGCACTTGATGAATTGGCCCGTGCCGAGCAATTAGGAGAAACCCATAAAGGGATAGAATCCCTTATCGCGGAGGCAACCAAAAATGAGCTAATCAAAGACAAGCAAATTGCCGAGTGGGCTGAGATTTCGGAAAACCTAAAGAAGGATGCACTTCCGGCCATGGGAAAAGCCGCGAAATCTATGAAGAACGCCGCCGAAGCGAAGGGGGCGGGCGAGGCCGAGCCCGCTAGTGGAATCGTTGAGCAGGAAGCTCCTGAGTCGGAACGAAAAAAGCAATTGGATGAAGCCATTGGCAAACAGGAAGAAGCCTTGGAAGCGATGAAACGGGGAGAAGAGGATTTAGATGAGTCAATTGTCAACTCGCTCTCCGAAAGCTTCATTAATCGATTCAAGGTTCTCGGGGAAAAACAGCTTACGATTCGAAACTCCTTAAATGAAATCCTGCCAAAAACCATTGGGCTGAACACCGATCAGCTACCTGAGGATCTTAGGCGAAAAATTTCAGAAAATGCGGATCTGCAGGATGAAATATTTAGAGAAAGTCGTTACATCTATGACGATCTGGAAGGTTTCTTTAGGCGCACACAAACTCCTGAGCTCAGGCAAGTAACCTCTGAAATGAAAGACGAGGACTATAGCGTTCGCTTACCGGATCTGAAAGAAATGATTCTTTTGAATACTATTGGGAAAACGACCTCTGAATCTACCGAATGGAATCGGCTGTTTCTTAAATGGGCGAATGATTTATCCGAGGACCCGCCACCTCCGAGTGAAGGCGAGGGCGGAGCGCCGCCTGATGAGGAAGGGGAGTCCTTGGAAACCATGATCGCTCTGATTCGTGCCCGTGAACAACAAGAAAAGTTACGTAGGCATACTCGATCTCTGAACGAATCTTATGCGGAGAATCTAAGTTTTGATCGCGATGCCGTTGTCTTGTCCGACCGTCAATATGAATTAGCTCAAACCCTGCTGCCTCTTGAAAATCGAGTAGTGAAAGACGAAACAAAAAAATTAGTTAGTTTGGCTTCCGGTGAGATGCTCAATGTTGGGGTTCAATTACGTCAATCTATTACGGGTCAGGAGTCGATTACCCTACAGACCGCGGTGATTGAACTCCTGGCCAAAGCCCTTGACCAAAGTATGGGGGGCGAACCTCCACCTGAGGGCGGAGAACCCCAGCAGAATTCTGCAGCTATGATGCAGGCGATTATGGAAATGATGGCTGGCGCATCCGCGAAGGGCGAGGGCATGCCGGGCACGGCTGGAGGGGAAGGATCTACCGGCTTTGGCGATCCGGGTCAAAATGCGGGTTCTTCCGGTTCGTCATCTGGTTCATCCCGAGGGCAGAACACGGATGGACGCGGTATCGCGAGTGATCCAGAAAATTGGCCCGGTCGGTATCGCAGTTTGATGGATACCTATTTTGAAGCGATGGAGGCCGAACGATGAAAATAGGAATCGGACTAGTAAGTTGTGTCCTGCTTTCAACGATCGGGATCTGCCAAAATCCTCTGTCTGGACTTCAAATTGGGCGGGAGATCCCTTCAAATGTGGAAGACATGTATCGACGTGGTCTAACTTTTTTAGCGCTTAGTCAAACCGCTGAAGGGAACTGGTCGGATACTTATGGCTCTCAACCGGGAGTGGTAGGCGTTACCTTGCTCGCGTTTTTAGCCAGTGGAGAGGACCCCAACTACGGTCCCTACCGGGATGTCATTCAAAAGGGAGCGACCTATATTCTAAGCCAACAAAATGAGCAGACCGGCTACATTGGCAACTCTATGTACAACCATGGATTTGCGACCCTAGCCCTCGCAGAACTTTATGGTCACTTACAGGAACCCAATGTGGGGCCGGCCCTGAAACGTGCCATTGATCTTATACTCGAATCTCAAGAACAAAACCCCATGGGTGCCTGGCGGTACACGCCGGTCTCCAAAGATGCGGATACGACCTTATCTGGTGCGCAAATGGTTGCCATCTTTGCAGCCAAAAATGCAGGGTTTCCGATTCCAGACAAGGTTATTGAACGTGGAACGGACTATTATAGGTCGATGACAGGCGGTGATGGCGGCGTGGGGTATAGCGGGAATTCAAATTCAGGGAATACGGTTCGTACGGCTATCAGTAGTTTGGTGTTCAGTTTGTCTAACGATTATGATTCGGACGCTTCAAAGCGTAATTTCCGATATGTTCGCCGAAATATTTCTGAGAACAGTAGTAGTTATCCCTACTATCAATTTTATTATTTAGCTCAGGCTCTTTTTCAAGGGGATATGAGTGAGTGGCAGCTGTGGAACCAAAAAATGATTCGGGTCTTCGAAGGAACACAATCTCAAAACGGATCCTGGAGTGGCCCTCGTGGCCCCACCTTTTCAACCGCATCTTCGCTTTTAGCTCTGGCGTTGAATTATAGATTGATGCCTATTTATGAACGGTAAACATTTTTTTGGATGGTGCTTACTTGCAGGATTCGCTTGCCTAGCTGGCGAAGTATCAGGACCACAAGCTCAACTCACCTTACAAAATGAGGATGTCTTGACGGGAACTCTGACGGGTTCGGGTGACGAAACCCTTTTATTTAAAAGTTATTGGTCTGACGTTCCCTTTCGTATTCCGTTAACGGAGCTCTATCGTTACCGTAGTCTCGATCCCAAGCCCTCGACCTCCACAAAAACCACCATGGTGGTCCATCTTCAGCATGGAGGCGTCCTTACCGCGGCGTCACTTGGCTTTTCTGGAGACACCTTTCGGGTGCGTAGTTCATGGGGAGAAGATATCGAACTTCCCCGATCCGCCATTTCAATGATCCGATTTTATCCTGAAGGCTCGTTAGTTTACGAAGGACCTACCTCAGAAAACCCCCAGGGTGTCGTGGAAGACGGGAAATGGTATTTAACCCCGCAGGTAAGGCAATGGACCTCTAAGGAGGTCGAGTATCCGACTAAATTTCTGTTGGAAATGGAAGTGGAAACTCAATCGCTAACCTATGTCTACCAACTGCATTTATTCGGTATATTAAACCGAAGAAGTCCGGGTAGTCTAACCTTGGAAGTCAGTGAGCGCTCTCTGTCTGGATCTTCCTTTGAAATATCCACAGCGAATCAAGTTCGTGTTAAGAACTGGAGAAAGCCCTTGCTGGGAAATCCGCAAAAGCAGGTGTTTCGATTGTTTGGCGATGCGATCGAAAATACCTACACGCTCTTTTTGAATGATAGTTTGGTGCACATCTGGGAGGGGGAACCTATTGGACAGATGATTGGGAAACAGGCCCTTCCGGTTTCGGTTCGATTTCTTATGGGGGAAGCCCCCCTTGAACTATCCGCTTTTCGCCTGTTCAAATGGGAAGGGGAGCCTTTTAGTGCCTCCGAAAAAAAGATTGAGGGCCAAACCGACGTGGCCGTGACTTTTACTTCGAAAGCACAAGCAGGTGAGTTGATAGAGTTATCCAAGAAAATGACCCGCTTTAGGCTCACGACGAATGAGGTCGTACAGATCCCAAATAACGAGCTATTTGAAATCCATCTACAAGCTTCGGAAATAGATAGGAACCACTTTGATTCTTCGGACAGGGGGGAAGTAGAAACCCTACATCAGGGCGACGTGCTCCTACTTGATTCTATGTCGGTCGAAGGAGATGTGCTTAAGGCCACTGTAGGTAAAGGCCAGGATAGGTTTTACGTTAGGATACCCCTCCATCAGATCCACAGGCTTTCTTTCCCTAAAACCCTATCTGAGGAGCGGTACCCATGATCCGCTGGGTGTTACTTTTTAGTTGGATGACCTTCGCCATGGCTGAACCCTGCCAGATTCAGTTGCTAAATGGTGACCTCCTTCACGGAATCTACCTAGGTCAGGAAAAAGAATGGACCTTGCTTAAAACCAAATGGCAAGAGTCTCCGCTTCAGATTCACGGTAAATATATTGAATCGATTGATTTTGGCCGAAAGCCTATTTTAGGAGATAGCGAGTGGGAAATTGACTTAGGAAATGAACAGCGATTGGTAGGAGATCGGCCATCTTTTCAAAATGGGAGAATTAACTTTGTGTCTTCTTGGGCGGGTAATTTGGATGTAGATGAAGCCGCAATCAAGAGTTTGTATAAAAGTATTCCGGCTTCGAAAATCATCTACCGGGGGCCCATGAGTCTAAACACCTGGCGTTTTGAAGCTCCACGTGGGCGATCGGGTGTTCTCGGCTCTGCTGAAGCTACTCTTGGGGCAGAAGGAATGATGTTTCTGAAAGATGGAGACTATACTACAATGTTACCTGCCACGATTCAGTCGTTTGGGCTCCGCATTCGAATGCGATTTGAAGAGCTCGCTCCTCTAGGAAGATTTAGTATAAACCTTAATATCTTGCCTGACCAAAATCAGAGCCCAAGGCCTATACACTTTAGCATTGAAAAAAGGCAACTACGTCTTCGGCTTCAGCATAGAAACAAACCTCAAGAAGATCTGCTTTTCCCTCTAGCGGAATCCGCTATCCGGGTGGGTGTACCTTTTGAACTACAGTTTGACGTGGATAAAGCCAATAAACGCTTTCGACTTCTTTTGGATCAGCATCTTATTGCCGAATGGGAGGAAGTGGAATGGGAATTTTCTCAATCTCTGCATCCATTTTTTCTCAGCTTTAAGCTGGGAAGGGATGGGTTTTCCACCATGCGGATTGAAGATGTTATTCTCTACGAACTAGAATCCGGCTTACCTGTCAAAACCAATGAAGGGCTTGTGAATTTGGAGACGGTTCGCTTTGTAAATGGCGATGTGCTCCCGATGAAATGGGAGGGTGTTTCACCAGAGGGGAACTGGCTACTTATGGTGTCCGGTAGAGAAACCCCACTCGCAATGAGTACGAAACGAATTGAGCAGTGGAAAAGAGATAGCTCCCAGTGGTTTCCAATCAAACGAAAGGCCAACCATGTTCAGCTGCAACTCGCGGGAGGAAGAGATCGTTTCATTGCCGAACTCTTAGGGGCTGACGATAACGAAATACGTTTGAAAAGAGAGGGGGTTAACTCCGAGTTTAGGATTCCCCTGACTAGGCTGGAACGGATCGGGTTTAATCCCTATTTTAAAAAATAGAAGCGAGTAAACCCGCAGCTGCAGCCCTTCCGGAAAGCATGGCGCTTTCAATTCGGGGATGGAGGTCAGCAGGAACATCGATATCACCTGCTTCAAAGCCGTCTCCAGCCACAAACAGACCATTATCCAGCCTTAGGTAGGCCTCTGGAATCCGTTTGATCGCTTTGGCAAATTTCCACCCATGAACTTGAACGGAGATGATCTGTGAAGAAATCTTCTCTTGAACTGCGGCTCGGATAACACTCCCTGCGGTTGCCCTATCGCGATCATACCATTCGAGACTAAAGGTCGCATTCGCATTGGCCACTAGCGTATGGGCTCCTGAAATACTTTTTTGATGCTGATCAATAATGGATTCCAAGATACCGGTAACCGTACGTACGTAGCCATTGTGACCTAAACCCGACGGACCATCCAGTTCGGCAAGTAAGGTGAGACCACGTTCGTAGGACACGGAGTGTAAGCTATCACTTTCAGACTCTGCGAGCTCAAGATCTGAAGCTTGAAACAGATCAAGTAATTGAGGGACCGGAAGGGTGCAAATGACGTGGTTAGCCGTGAAGGTCTTTCCCTCTTCGGACTCGAGGGTCCAAGTGACTCCATCTTTACGGATGGAAGAGATGCGTGCGCGTCGATGAATGGTTAATCCCTGACCTAGGGCTTTTGGAAACGCATTCATTCCTTCAAGCGGTCGGTTACGTGGAAGGTCAGGATTGGAGTAACTGGGTATCCAAGGGTCTAGGATGTCCCACGCATTCCACTTTTTGAGATCCTCAATGAGAGCGGTACTTCGGAAGGTTGCAAATTGCGCCCCGTGATCCCATCTCCCTTTGATATGATCACGGTCTCCCATCCATCGGGTGGCGACTCGTCCGCCCAAACCTCTACCTTTGTCTAAAAGGGTGACGTCGACCCCTTGATCGATCAAGGTTCTGGCTGCAGTTAAACCGGACATGCCGGCTCCAATTATTAATACGTGGACTTCCATAGACATTTATCGACTGGTTATCGGTTAACTTACCGAAAAAATTTGGTTCTTCTTAAAAAATAGTGGAAAGAACGAGAAGAGGCCTTCTTGACTAAACTTCCTGATCGAAATCGACAAATGAGTAACAAAAATACTGATTTCGATACCGACTTCGATAATCGGCCTTCCCTCCAGTACCTTCGCGAAGAGTTAACAATTAAGGGATACGCCTGATCATAAGAATTCCCCATATCTGGGTAAGCAGAATGGGGATCCAAATCAAATAGTCGGGGAACAACCATGGGAGATAGCGAAGACTATTGGCGGTTTCGATAAAGGCATAAAAGAGAATGACAATTCCAACCCCAATCGGCATCCCTTTGTTCGATTCACTCCGCTTGGAGGTCATACCTAAGGGAATACCTACCAGGGTAAAGCTTAAACAGGCCATGCCCAAACCGATACGTTTATGGTATTCAACCAGAGCTTTCATCCGATTCTTTTCCTGACGGACCGGCTCCAGTTTTTCGAACACCTCTTCGGGAAAGAGTATGGCTTGGGTTAATTGCTTTGCGCGCATGTCTTTAATGCTTCGGGCCATTTTACCCTGATCCATCAACTCCTGATAGCTCACATCAAATTCATAGGTTTCCATATCAATGATACGGGCCATAGTTAAATCAGAGGGGTTATCCGAATCTGGGTGCTGAACTTGAACATTATTCAATTTTACCCGCATCAATTTATCCTCGGGAAAGAGGGTGATTTTACCATCCTGAGCACGAATGGTCTGAACGGTTTGACCCTCCTCGTTCAGTTCGTACACTTCCACATCATCCAAATTATGACCGTCTTTTTGGGTGACATAAATTTCCAAACCGGGGAAACGAACAAAACGTCCTTCGTCCAGAAGGTCTACCGGATCCAACTCTCCTACATTTGCCAAGGCTTTGCGACGTGCAAACCGACTTTCGGGAGCAATTTCATATTGAATAAGTAAGGAGGCAATCGAAAGCATTGCACCACCAAAAACCACAGGTGAAATGATCTGCCAGGTACTTAGACCGCCTGCACGCATCGCAGTGAATTCACCATCGAGGGATAAACGCCCAAATAACAGCAGGGTGGATACCATCGCACTAATCGGAATACTGAACGTGAGGATATAGGGAAGATTCAGGGTGAAGATCTTAATCAGAATACTTCCCGGAACCCCTTGCGCCACATAATCGAGTCCCCGCATAATCGCTCCCAAATAGAGCACCAAAGTCATGACCGACAAAGCCATGAGAAAGTTTACGAGGTAATCTCGGAGGATATAGCGGTGTATGGTTTGCATGTTTCGGCTTAAGCTTCCAAGGTCTTCTGCGCGGATTCAAGCGTATTATATAGCAACATCGTAATGGTCATGGGACCGACCCCGCCCGGAACCGGAGTAATGGCCGACGCTTTTTCCAACATCGCATCGTATTCACAATCACCTACCAAACGATACCCACGTTTTTTAGAGGCATCTTCGACCCGGTTTACACCCACATCGATCACGACCGCCCCTTCTTTGATCATATCCGCGGTAATGACTTCGGGTCGTCCGACGGCTGCAATCACAATATCTGCTTCACGAGTGAATTTACCAATATCTGGAGTGCCGGTATGGCAAAGGGTTACGGTGGCATTTCCTAAATCATTTTTCAGGCTGAGCAGATTCGCAAGCGGTTTCCCAACAATATTACTGCGGCCTACAACCACCACATGTTTGGATTTCGCTTCAATGCCACTACGCTTTAACAAATGAAGAATTCCGTGGGGAGTGCAGGAGAGAAAGGTAGGGAGTCCCAGCATCATTTTGCCTACACTCACCGGATGAAATCCATCTACGTCTTTTTCGGGTAAAATGGTATTGAGAACTTCTTCTTCAATGGAGCTGTCGGGGAGGGGGAGCTGAACCAGAATGCCATGAATATCGTTCGCTTCATTAAGCTTAATCACCTCGGCCAAAATCTGTTCTTTAGATGAATCAGCTGGCATACGAATTTCCCGACTCAGAATGCCGGCATCTTCACAGGCTTTTTCTTTGGCAGTGACATAACTACGACTAGCAGGATCATCCCCTACCAAAATCACTCCTAAGCCCGGCCTGACGCCCCGACTGAGTAATTCTAAGGTTTTTTCTTTAATTTCGGCCCGCATTTCCGCGGCTACAGCTTTACCATCTAAAATTTTTGCGTTCATATTTTTTCATCTAGTCTTTCAGACCCTACACGTCAAGCAACGGAAGATTGAAACCAAAAAAGAGGGCCGGCAGATTTCTGGGATAGGATAAAAACGAAAACCGTAAACTTGGCGGATATTTAACTATCCTACCTAGCTGATTTACTCAATTACCCTTAAATCTTGGAAATTAGAACTACCTCTCTGATTTGATGATTAAGGGGCGAAAACGGATCTAATGGAGCTTGAAAATTGCATAGCCGCAAAAATAGTAGTTTTGCCACAAAGGGGCACGAAGGAAACACCACCCTATAGCCCCGTTCGCAAAGGATAATCTACTACGTAAGAGCCCATTGGTAAAATATGACCAAAAACGTAATCAATATCTGTTTCATTACGGGGCTATGGGGCGGCGATCTTTTCGTGCCCCTTTGTGGCTAACAGGTTATTATTCCGCTTTTAAAGGTCATCTTATTTTGGGGCTGAGTCAATCAGCTAGGTAGCTTACTTGTCTATACTTACAATGTGTACAGGTTTGCAGGACTAACGCATTTTTCCCTGATTTCAGAAGAGTCACCTCGGATGACTCATAACACCTGAGATTGCGCAAGAAGGTGCTTCAGTCGCTCGGGATCGGATGCCGATGTTTTTGCGATGAAACCTTGTTTGTGAGCAAAGTGAACATCCGCTTCATGTTCTATCTGGGTGAAGTTAAGACGTCGATCATCATTAAAGCGCGTCATGCCAAATCCGGACCCGCGTTTGTCCGGAGAAACGGTTCCCGCGATATCTCGATCCTGCTCTCGGACAAACATGGTTAACGCGGAGGATAGATCAGCAGACATGCCTTCGATCTTAGGTAAATAACAGATTTCCAAGTCGGCGATCTTCCAAAATTCTACGCAGTTGCTGAGTTCATTTAAGTTGCGTCGGAGAGAGCGAAGGTAGTTGAGGAGGTCTCCTCCTATTCGCGCCATCAAGGCGCCGATAGGATGGTGGATGGAAAGTTCCTGCTCCTCAGCAAAGTAGCGAAGCAGAGAAAAATCAATCGGGGAACTCAATTGAGCCACCACAAAAGGATCCACCTTCATCCATTCGGCGGTTTGACGAGCCCCGCGAGCATCTAACCACTCCGCTGTTTTCATCCAAGGGCAGAAACGGACCGCATCATCATACACACCGAGATAACGAAAAACCAAAGACAAGGAACAGGTGGGTGGATGATCAGACGAAAATTGATGGTGATCGAAATTTAATCGTTCGGGATCATGACTGCCTCCTACATCGACCACAAACACGGAGGGATCTTCAATTTCTGCCTCCGTTGGGTCACGACGATAGATGGGAATAGCGAACTCAGCCGCGAGCACAGAGCAGGCTAGAAAGTCATCTTTGTGTGCACTACCAGGGTGAGTAACAATATAGTTCATTGGGGTTATCCTTTCGTTAAAAAATGGGTGATCACGTGAATACGATTTCAGCGAGGAATAGGCTGTTTAGCTTTTATTTTTCAAAGAAGCTAACTTTCTATCCTTCTTTTTACGTACGCCTCCGAAAGGAATGACCCTCGCTACACCTCATGCAATAATAATGATCTAGTTCAACACGCTTAGTACTCTGGCTTTATCCCTTTTCCCTTTTGTGAGTGGGATTAGGTGGAAGGGTTTGTCATGTACCACTAACTCGTCGACTTTTGATAGTGTGAGCTGGCATTAGCCTTGACATGAAATACTTCTGTGTCACGGACGGGCCTTATTCAATTTCCCATTTTGTATAGGTTTTACAACAAAAATTTTAAAAACATGAAAAGACAATCCACTACAATTATTTCAGTCGCATTCCTCCTGCTGGCCTCCGTTTCACTGGGCGCTGCAACTCTCCCCTATGACTGGAGCCCCAGCGGTGACCAAGGGTTGCAAGGCTGGACCAATGAGAAAATCGACACGGATACATTCACCGACACCTATGAATTTTACGACAACGGTGAGCAACTTGGCGTCTCTCAAGAAACCTCTGGGGATGATAAAATTCAGGACGCCACACACAAGACTCTTGTCGTGCAGAGCCCTTTTTTCACGCTGACCGGCACCACCAGCATCGCATTCACCCTTTCGCAAGGATTGGCTTCGGTAGAATTGGTTTCCGATTTCGACAGCCTCCCTGAGAACAGCTCCGCACCCGGATACGTGGGGCTCGCCCTGATGCGTAAATCGGATGGTTTTTATCTCCTCGATCAATCCAAGACCAGCAATGGTGATGATGGTGAATCTTTCTCCTTTTCCAATCCAGATATTACCTTCGCTACATCAGGAGATTCTTTAACTGAACAGTATGCTCTCCAGCTTATAGACTACAAAGATGACAGCTGGGGACACGTAGGTTTGATAAGTGTCACGCTCACGGATGTTGCACTCATCCCTGAACCTAGCTCACTTGTCCTCCTCCTTCTTCTAGGAGCGGGCTTAGGAGCTGGTAGTTTGGCGAGACGTTTGAGACGTTAGATTTTCAATCTCGGCGCGATGCGCTGATATTACCTAAAAAGTCACCCCCGCTTGGCTCGAAAGATCCGGGCGGGGTTTTTCATTTTTGCAGCGTAAGCCCGCAGCAGTCCTCAAATCAAAACACCTGAGAGTTAGTGCTGCATTTACGTCGTGTGAAGAACAACGCCGACAATGTGGATATCGGCCGAAAGAACACTACCGGCCAGAACGTCATCTTTGTGTGCACTACCAGGGTGAGTGACAAGATAGTTTATTGGGTTATCCTTTCGTTAAAAATAGTAGTGATCGCGTGAATACGATCCAGAGGAGAATAGGGTTTTTAGCTTTTCTTTTTCAAAGAAGCTAACTTTCTACCACTTTTTTTAATTCAACCGAAAAAAAGGATTAGTTTCCAAAACACAAGTACGTGTAACGGTATTCGTTTTATAGTCCATTAGATGAGTTCTCGATTTATGTATGCGCTTTAATTTGAATCTTAAGGCGCAACCAAAATGAGAGAAATAGCCTCTATTGGTGGTAGAAAAAGGCCTATGCTTACTCGTCAATGGTTTCGTCTCGTTGATAAATCGGCAGCTGACGATAGGGAACGGTTAAGGAAAGCATAATCATAGACGTCGTGTACACTGGCGTTTTACCTTTCCAAGAACCGTCCTCATCTTGTTTGGGCAAATATATGGTATAAAGCCAATCACCGATTTGCTCCCAGGTACTACCTCCTAATTGAAAAGCGGCTTGGGTCACATAATAGAGCCCGTATTCCGAGTGACTGTCTTTCAAGAGGTCTCGATAACGAGTTAGTAAGTTATTCCGAGCTTGAGGTATACTCGGATGATTATGCTGCCCAGTTAAATTAAGACATAAGATGCCTAAGCCTGTGAGGGCGACTCTTCCGCCTCCCTTGTTTTGATACCCGAAACTTCCGTTATCTCCCATTTGCCTTAGTACGTAGTTGATTGCATCCGTAATATTTTTTTCCGGGACCATGGCTCCGTTGAGACGAGCAGCTTTTAATGACATCAAAGCCCATCCTGAAACGGATAAATCGCTATCATTTGATCTAGGGGCGTATCTCCATCCTCCTTCATGACCCTCTCTCTTTTTGGCTTCCTGTGACATGATGATTACTTTAATGGCTTTTTGTAGCGCTACTCGAACTTTTTCATCTCTTTCGGGATCTAACATGCCTGAAACTTCAGCCAGAAAAAGAGTCGATATGTTATGGGAATACAAGCCCTTGTCTTTTCGGCCTGTGGCGAGGATATACCCATCTTCATTTTGTTGGCGGATCACATAATCAATACAATCATTGATAAACTGGCCATAGTCGTCAGCCCCAGGCGTATATCCGGAACCTAAGAAAGACATGCCTGCTAAAGCGACCACACCTGCGGAACCCCCATATTCTCCAGGAAAGCTGCCATCTTCCTGTTGCTGTGAAAGTAAGAATTTATAACCCCGATCTAATGCAACTTCCACTTTTGCCGCATGGGGAGCTAAAACTGGAGAAACCGTTTGTGCGTGTAAAGAGGGGTGCTGTCCCAGAAAGGAGAGAAGAAGCGACAGAGAGAGTGAATGAATAAACGTCATGCGCATGTGAGGTAACCCTATTTTTGTAAAGGCCGAAGGCCTAGAGAAGACTAATGTGATAAGATCTTGTATCACGATCCCTAAGGAGTGCCAATACATTCTTTTCAAGGACATTCTCCACTTTAAACGGGGGGCGCATCTCGAAATTGGTGACCTTTCTTTTTTTCTTAATCCTACTCACGGGCCGTCACGGTGGAGGAACGATACGGGCAGGCGGGCAGGCATACTCTCAGATGCTGGTTAGAAGGGGTGAGAGGAGGATTATGATTAAGATTATGAGTAGGAACTTTTACGGGCCTACGCTACTGTAGGTAAAATGTGGTTTGTCACCAATTGTGAAATGCGCCCTTTAATCTGGCTTCGAAAACCTAAACACTTGACTTTAGAAAACAGCTTTGCTGTATTACTAATTCACACTGGTAATATATACAACTTTTTTGCGCACCTGTAGGATTTTAGATACGCGCATTTTTAAACTTAGGAATAGTCACATATGCCCCACATTAAATTTTTGTCTGGCCCATTAGTCACGCGCGTCTTAAACCTTGAGACGCTTGAGTTGTCTATGGGGCGCCATCCCAAATGCGACTTGTTGATTCCTGACTATCGGGTTTCTACTAAACATGCTGTCATCCGTTTTCAGGATAAACAGTGGTGGATTTACGATTTAAATAGCTCTAATGGCTTGTATGTAAATGGCGATGAAACCGATGCAGCTATTTTACGTGAAGAGGATCAGGTGACCATTGGCGAAAGCATCTTCTCTTTTCATTTGGAAGACTCTTCCGAGGGACAGTATGTGGAAGCCTTCTCAGAAGAAACCATGGCCAGCGGGGTTCAAGCGTCAACCGAGACATCTAATTTAAGCCATATAGCCGCAGACGAATCGGTAAAAGAAAAAATAGCAACTCCGACATATGTTCCTGAGCCCACAGCGGATTTGGATGCCGACGATTTAGAGATTATTGCCGAACTTAATGCGGCTTATGGTCGAATGACCGAACAATTAGGTCGAGTCATTATCGGCCAAAGTGAGGTAATAGAACAGGTCTTAGTGAGTATTCTATGTCGCGGTCATGCCCTACTGATGGGGGTCCCTGGTTTAGCGAAAACCTTATTGGTCAGTACGCTAAGTCAGGTGCTTGATCTGAGTTTTAAACGTGTACAATTTACCCCTGACTTAATGCCTTCGGATATTACAGGTACAGATGTTCTTGAAGAGGATCAGGCGACCGGCAAACGGAATTTCCGATTTGTACAGGGGCCACTTTTTTCCAACATGGTTTTGGCCGATGAAATTAACCGTACACCTCCTAAAACGCAGGCGGCTTTGTTAGAGGCTATGCAGGAACAGGTAGTTACCATTGGGGATCGTAGCTACCATTTGCCCGCTCCATTTTTTGTATTGGCCACTCAAAACCCCATTGAGCAAGAAGGAACCTATCCTTTGCCAGAAGCACAGTTGGACCGATTCATGTTTAATATTATCGTGAACTATCCGACGGCGGAGGAAGAGAGCCAAATTATCCGACAGGTAACGGGTAACTATAAGGCTGAACTAGAAGTGGCTCTGGGTGCAGAAGAATTATTGCGCCTTCAAAAGGTGGTTCGGAGAGTTCCGGCCGCAGATCATGTAATCGATTTAGCCCGTGATTTAGTGCGTGCTACCCGTCCTAAAGAGCCGGATGCGCCGGATTTCATAAAAGAAATGGTCTCTTGGGGGGCCGGTCCTCGCGCAGGCATTTACCTTATCCTTGCTGCCAAAGCCTTCGCCATTCTAAATGGTCGATATCATGCCACCTCTGCCGATGTATTTAAAGCCGCAGCTCCGGTGTTACGACATCGGGTACTTACCACCTTTAATGCAGAAGCGTCTGGGGTAACCAGTGATGATGTCATTCAACAGTTGATTGAATATGTAAAGGCTGAATCCAAGATCGATATTTAAGTTATGGCTTCTAAAGCAAAAGAAAAGGAGCCAGATTACATGTGGCTGCTGCCACCGGAGGCTATTCAAAGCGTCTCCAAGCTAGAGCTTCTGTCTAAACAACAAATGATTGGAACTTTAACCGGCCGACACCGGAGCCCCAATAAAGGTTTCTCTTCCGAGTTTGCCCAACACCGTCCTTACGTACGCGGGGATGATTTGCGTCAATTGGATTGGCGAGCTTATGCACGCAACGACCGTTACTATGTGAAAGAGTTCATGGAGGAAACCAATCTCCGCGCCACCATTCTTTTGGATGCCTCTGCCTCGATGGCTTACACTGGGGATATGGCATGTGAGGTGGATAAAAAACGTCTTTCAAAATTTCAATTTGCGCAAAGAATGACCGCCATGTTGACCTATTTATTTATCGGGCAACAAGACGGTGTCTCTTTAGTTTCATTTGATGATGAGGTGCGGAAGTATCTACCCGCTAGAAGCCAAGGCAGACAGTTACGGCGAATTCTTGAGCACTTGAATGAATTACAGCCTCGAGGCGAAACCGATATTTCTGAAATTTTTCATGAAATTGCGGAACGTATCCCCGCCCGAGGATTGGTGATTATCATCAGTGATTTATTTGATGACCCGCAAGAGATAATTAAGGCTTTGCACCATTTTCGTTACCGGAATCATGAATTGGTAATTTTTCATGTGATGGCTGAAGAGGAAATATCTTTCCCTTTGACTGGGTTTTTAAATTTTAATGATCTTGAGGGTGTCGCTGCAGATCTCCCTATGGATCCAAACAGTTTGCGGGTGCAGTATATCGAACAGGTGAAAACGTTCATCACGACTTTAGAGACGGATTGTGGTCGCATGAACGCAGAATATGTTCCCGTGAACACCCGAGAAAATATTCATCAAGTTTTGGTTGATTACATGGAGCGACGAAACCGTCGATAAGTATGGCCTTCTTTAACTTTTATATGTTGATTGGAATTTTGGCGATTTCCATCCCAATACTTATCCATATTCTAAACCAAAAATCCGCGAAATTAGTTCAGTGGGGCGCTATGCGTTTCCTTAAAGATGCGATGGTGAGTCGTAGGAAAAAGATTCTATTGGAAGAAATTTTGCTCATGTGTTTGCGCTGTTTACTTGTCCTTCTGCTGGCCTTGGTGGCAGCTAGACCTTTTATCACTCCAGGCTCCACGATGTCGTGGCTGGTAAGTTTACCTTTGGTGTTAATCGCGACCGGAGTGCTTGCGGCCTCCTTTATTTTGGGGCCAAAATCAAAGGGTAAGCGGAGCCTGCGCGTGGTGGCTATTCTCATGTTTCTGGCGGCGGCGATTGCGTTTATTTTTGAAGAACGCTTACAGTCCAAGATCTTTAGCACGAAGGGGGGGCGTGATATCGCGTTGATCATTGATGCTTCTGATTCTATGACCTTATCCGTCAATGGTATCGAAAATTTTGTCAAAGCCATTGACGAATCTAAACGAATTATCGATACCGCCCCGGCCGGCAGTGCGTTTAGTTTAATTGTGGGTGGAGCCATTCCCTACGCGCCCATTGCAAATCCGCTGAGTAGCCGAGAAGAGGTTCTGGCCGCAATCGAACAGATTAAAGTTGGAAAGGGCACCATGCCAGTTCCCGAGACCTTTTCATTGGCGGCTCTAACCTTGGCTCGGGGAAATAACTCCGCAAAGCAAATCATTCTCATCGGAGATGGACAGAGGGAAGGATGGAAACTTGATGGGGAGGGTAGAAATTGGGAGGCTGTACAGGAAAGTATTGCCCAATTGCCCGGTAACACATCTGTACTTGTGCGACGTTTGGAAATTCCAGAACAGGTCAGGAATGCGGCCATCTCATCGATTAGCTTTTCCAGAGATGTCGTGGGCTTAGATCGCCCCCTCAGCATTTATGTGACGGTTTCAAATCATGGAGGACAGGCCTTTACCCCGGGAGCGGTTCTTTTAAAGGTAGAGGGTCAAACCTATAAAAATGAAGAGCTGGGTCAGATGGCTCCTTACTCAGAGCGCACGATCATCTTTGAACATCAGTTTTTACGGACGGGGCCCCGCATTGTGGATGTTGAGATGACAGGACAAGATGACATCGCCAGCGACAATAGATCGTGGCGGGTGGTAACCCCCATAGAAACCCTCAATGTCCTGATTATAGACGGGAGCACATCTCTCAACTTTATGGAAAAAGCTTCTGCGTTTACCGCTCTAGCCTTGGCACCGCGAATAGACAGTGACGCTGTCCTGATTCGACCTAAAGTCCTAACGGCTGCTGACTTGAGAAATATCGAATCGTTAGATGACTATAAAGCGGTTCTTTTATTGGATGTTCCTCGTTTATCCGCAGGAATAGCCGAGCTCCTTGGGAGCTATGTTGCCGAAGGTGGTGGATTATTAATCGCCTTGGGTCCTCAGAGTAACCGAGATTTTTATAACAACTGGACCCTAAATGAGTTTCCGGTGCTACCTGCAACGATAGGTCAAAAACTATTTTTAAATAGCTCTAGTCATTCGGAAAGTGTTTCGCTTTTACCTGAATCTCTCAACTATTCCGCTTTGGAATTTCTGAAAGAAAACCCTCTGGATCTTGAGCAAGTTGTTTTTCAGGCCTACTGGGAATTAAAACCCCCTGAGGATAGTACCGAAACTACTTCACAAGTAGGCTTCAGGTTCACGAATGAGGATCCCTTTTTGGTCAGTCAGCCTTTGGGGGAGGGAAAAGTGATTCAATTGGCCACGGGACTCGATACCCAAGAAAGTAATTTTGCCTCTACCAAAGCTTTTGTTATTTTCATCCATCAATTGGTTTATCATTTGGCGGAATCTGGGAGCGTAAACCTAAACCTACCCTATCAACTTGGATCGACCTTATCTTTGTCATCCCTTATTCCTGTTACCAATATACAAGACCGAAAAGACGTTGCGGACCTTAATTTTGATGAGCTCTCACCTCCTTTATGGTTCAATACCTCTGGCCAATCAGAAGAGGGGCGGTTTCTCGTCTTGAAAGATTCGAGTCAAGACCTCTCGTCGGTTTTCCTGACGATTCCTCCTTTGGTATCCCCAGGGGTTTACGGTCTGGCTTTAGACGAAAAGATTCAGAAATACCTTACGCCTTTACTAACGGATTCCAAGCAACTGCCGATAGCCCTCATCAACGAACAAGATGAGGGAAGGGTCACCCCACTAAATGATGGGGATCGGGAAAAAATTAGGAAATATATTCTTTGGCAGGAGGCTCTGAGCTCTGATCAAATGGTCAATGCCCTAGAAGGTGCGCGGTTCGGGCGAGAATTATGGAGGCCCTTGGCTCTGATGGTGTTTGCTTTCCTAGTGGCAGAAATTGCGATCGGCCGATGGATTGCCACGCGAAGAAAGATAGGTCAGGATCTTAAAATAGACTTTCAGGAACGTAACAACCCCAAAGCATCCTTTTTAAAACAGTTAGCTCAATTTAAAAAAACCTAAACCCGTTATGCCTGTTTTCCCCCTAGCTTCCGTACCCTCTTTCTTTAGCTCTTTTCCGGGAGTTATTCTGAGTCTTATCTCAATCAGCCTGATTGTAGGCTGGGTTTGGATGCATGTAAAACCTCCGATCAAAAGTCTTGGTGGTTACGGTATCGATACTTGTTGTCTGCGACTACTGATTGGAACTCTCTCCCTTTTCATGGGTTTTGTGGCTCTGTCCCTTGGGATCACCTTTGCGACAAGATGGTCTTGGTGGGCGCTCTCATTTATCGGTGCGTTGGCTATTGAATCGATTATTTCACTTTATTCGAGAGAAGGTACTGTGGTTTCGAAACCTATCCGTATCAGCCTTATTACTTTAAGATGTGTCGCACTTATACTGGTACTCCTGATTTTGGCCGAGCCGGTGGTAGAGCATTATATTAGTCGATCGCTGGATCGGACGGTCGTCATCCTCATGGATCAATCCGACTCGATGGCGTTTTCGGACCCTCAAAGAGATGTTCGTGAATGGATTGATTTAGGTTTGTTTTACGGGGTTTTAGATAAAAAAGACTACGGGGAAAACGGAACCAACGTTGAAAATCTAAACGACCTTACTGTCGATGATTTTTTCGCTTCGCTAGAGCTAGAAGATCGACGAAATCTCGAAAATATATTGGAAACTACACGCTCCGATATCGTTGCGCGACTTTTGAAAGGGGAAGGTAAAGAGTTGGGTTTATTGGATAGACTAAAAAAAAATTATAAAGTGAAGCTTATGGGTTTTGCTTCTACACCTGAACGGATTGAGCTTCCGGTTGCGGTCGAAAACGAAGCCGGAGAGGTTTCGGAAGCCGAAGTGGATCTGGTGCAGGCGGATCGAGGAGAATGGAAACAACTTACCAACTTAACCACCGCTTTGGAGTATCCTTTAGATAACATTCCCCCTGACCAGCTTGCGGGGGTTATCATTCTCAGTGATCATCGTGATACGGCAAGGGGGCATCCTGAAGCCCCTGTTAAACAGCTTGCAAGTCGATCAGTCACCATTTACCCCGTATTAATTGGAAGCAAAAACACCCCTCAAAATTTAGCAATCACTTGGGTGGATGCACCGCAATCTATTTTTAAAGGAGAGAGTCTCAAGGCCGTTGTAGACCTTAAAATGTTCGGGGTTCCTAGCGAAAAGGTTAAGGTTAGCTTCTTGAGGGGGGGAAGCGTTATCGATGAAAAAGTGATTTTGGTTCCTGCAGATGATGAGCGCTATGAAACCAAAGTAACCTTCAGAGATTCTCCAGAGGAAGGAGGTATTCTTTCCTACTCGGTTCAGGTGGAGGAACGAACAGGAGAAAAGGTGGTTGAAAATAATCGATGGGATTTTCAAACTGCGGTGTCGGAAGATCGGACCAATGTTTTGCTGGTGGATTCACGCCCACGATGGGAATTCAGATATTTGCGTAACCTTTATTACGGAAGAGATAAATCTGTTCACTTACAATATGTGCTTTCTCAGCCGGACTCTATTTCAAGCAAATCCGATCTAGAATTAAACATAGGCGTACTTCCTCGAATTGTAGCATCAGCGACTCGCCCCTTCGGCAACGCGGAAGCCTCCGCGCTACCTGAAACCAGAGAGGAATGGCGGAAATTTGATATCATCATCTTAGGTGATGTATCCCCCGAATTTCTTACCCCGACTCAGTTAGCTCATATTGAATATTGTGTGAGAGAAAGAGGTGCCGCATTAATTGTAATTGCGGGTCCAACCTCAATGCCTCACAAATTTACGGATCCATCTTTAGAGCGTTTATTACCTATAAATTTTGAAACGACGGGTAGGTCACAGTTCCAATCGCCGGAGCCCTCCTATCGCTTGGTTCCCACGCAGTTTGGTCGCAGACATCCTATCATGCAGTTAGGAGACAGTGATTCGGAGAGTGATCAAGTATGGGTGGATTTACCTCGGTTAAATTGGCGGTATTCATCCCAAAGTGTCAAACCCGGAGCCACCGTCCTCGCGTATGCGCGTCCACCAGAAATGCAGCAGAATAATATGATCATTGCGGATTTCGATCCGCAGGAGACAGCCAACCGAATTCGTGAAATGAATGAGATCCAAGATCGTAACAGCCTACTTATCTTCCAGCCTTATGGATTAGGAAAAGTATTGATGCTGAATTTTGATCGTACCTGGCGGTTGCGCTATCGTATCGGAGATACTTTGCATCATAGGTTTTGGGGCAAAGTGGCTACCTGGGGTGCAGGGGAAAATCTTCGTGCGGGTAGTGAGTTCATTCGTTTGGGTACCGATGAAATTAATTACCAACCCACGGATAAAGTCAAAGTCACCGCTAGAGTTCTTCAGGACGATTTCACTCCGGTTGTAGATGAAACTTTTAACGTAGAGGTCTATCGAAATGGGCTTAAAATTTCCACGCATGCCCTTCAGTATCGCGATCAGTCTCAAGGGATGTATGAGGCTAAAATCGGACCTTTTGCACAGTCGGGTATTTACCTCATACGTCTGGTTCCCCCTTCGAATTCAAAAGTAAAGTTTGAGGATGATTTGGTAGTTGAAACCGAATTCCGAGTCGCCACATCCTTCAATCCTGTCGAATTGAGTGAGTTTTCAGTTGATACGGGTACTGCGGAAATGATTGCCAAGCTTTCTCAAACAAATGTGATTTCGTTACAAAATTTAGGTAATCTTGACGAAGCATTTGGTCCCAGTTCTAAGAAAGAATTGGAACGGGCAGATATAACCCTCTGGGATCACTGGCTTTTATTCGTACTCCTGGTTTCTCTGGTTACGGGTGAATGGATCTTGAGAAGAAAAGGAGGCTTATTATGAATGATGAAACTATATTAAGGCTAAAGAATTTACCAAAGCCTATTGCAGATAAGCTTAAAGTGACTTCGGATCGAATCCGACGAATCCTCTTTCTTCGCGGGTTGTTTGCCGTGCTTTCAATCGCCTTAGTCACTATATTGGGGGTGATGGTCATTGATGCGGTTACGTTATTGTTCTCGGAAGGTATTCGGTGGTTGCTTACATTGACGGCCTTTTCGGTGATCGGCGTCGCGATTTATTGGCATTTGGTACGCCCCTTAGCTCGGAAGTTAAGTTTGTCCGATATCGCTCGAATTATTGAAAGTCGTAACGAAAATTTACAAGATGAGCGCATTAGTTCCGCTGTGGAGATCTTGGGCCGAGAGTTCAAAAAGGGACAAGAATTTTCTCCGGTACTTTTACATCAATTGGTGGCGGATGCCGAAAAAGATGCAGACGTCGTCCTGCCTAAGCAATTGTTCACCTTGCAGTCAGCGAAACGCTTTATCATTGCATTGGGAACCATTGGATTCGTCTATTTAATTATGTTTGTGGTGTGGCCCGGCACATCGAGTCGGTTATTCGTTCGAGCCGTAGCTCCCTTTGCAAGGGTAGGGGGGATCTTCTCCGATAGGCTTCAGGTAAGCCCAGGTGACATTCGACTAGCTGAGGGAGATTCGTTAACCATCAAAGTTGAGTTGAAAACACCCACCACAACTGAAGTGGAATTGAGAACGAAGTGGAGTGGACAACCTGAGTTTATTGAACAGATGCAGCTATCGGATCCGGAAGGGCCCCAAACGGAGTTTACGACAGCTTTTCCGAGGGTTACAGAAAATTTTAATTACCGAATTCGCTCCGGCCATGCTGTAACCTCCTTCCATCGGGTCGAGGTGTTTCCCCGTCCGGAAATAATCCAATTACACACAAAGGTTACGCCACCCGACTATACCGGAATGAAACCTATCATCGAAACTAGGGGCCCGGAAGCCTTACAGATTTTAGCGGGCAGTACCTTAGAAATGGATGTCGAAACCAACATTGGGCTTGAGACCGCTGAATTATTTTTAGGAGAGCATTCTAAAGGAAAAGGTACTCCAGAAAAACGCGAAGGTCTCTCCCTTATGCGTTGGACCTTGCCGATTTCTCCATCTGTAATAACTGTAGACTGGCGTGTAAAAATGAAAAGCTTGGATGGATTTGAGAACCAGCCGGTCCAGAGCCACACCTTAACTGTTCTGCCAGATGAAGCTCCTGAAATTAGCATCATCAATCCTTCGGGCTCAGAGATTGAACTATCGTCCGATGGATTTTTAGGTCTGGAGTATAAGATTCGAGAACAGTTTGGGATCACTCGTTTAGAATTACATGTGTCCATAGCCGGCCAACAAATGAAAAGTATTCCCCAAACCGTGAACGCCGCTAGTAACGGAAGTTGGTCCGGTCGCATTCCTATTTACCTTGAAACACTGGACATTGGGAATGCAACAACTGTCAAACTTGAATTGGTCGCCTTTGATAATTTACCAGAAAGTTATGGGGGCCCTAATCGGGGCGTTAGCGAAAGTCTTACCGTTCGTATTGGACAGGATGCAGAAAATCTAGCTCACCAAGAGGTGATGAGCCAACATGAACGTGCTTCTGCTATCTTTAAAGAATCTATTAATGATTTGGAGGAACTCAGTCTTAAAGCAGAAGTGATGAATGAAGCTCTTCGAGATATCAAAGAATCGGAAGCTTTTGAAAAGGCAGATGACATAAGAGAAGAGTTGGCGAAGACAGAACAAAAATTACGCAACTTGATAGAAGATCTCAAAGGTGGCAATTTTAAGGAAATCGCGGATAGTTTAGATGACGTGGTTGAAAATCAACTAACCGCCGCCCGAAATCTTGGTCAAGAATTACTATTAACAGATGAAGCCTCCGAACAGCAAAAAATCGGTGGCGAATTGTATGGAAAAATTGAAAGTGCTCTCAATATGGTGAAAGAGTTGGACGCTTGGGATGATGAGATCGTAGAAGATGCACTTAAGTTAGCTGAGATTGAAGAACTAACGTTTCAACAGGACGCCCTCGTGGAAGAAGGTAAAGCCGATGATTGGGAAGGAAATTCCGAAGCGTGGAAGGCACGCCAAGAAGCATTAGCCCAAGAATTAGGAGCTTTAAGTGCTCACGTTCAAGTGCAACAAGCTTTCGCAGAAAATGCTCAGAGAGCTGCTAATGAAATGACGGAGGCTGCACGTTTAGCGGATGATGCGGTTGCTTTAGCCGAGGACATGGAGTTGCCAGCTTGGATGATCGCTCAGGATGAAGCCCTGCAAGCTCAATTAGCAGCATTGGTGGCTCAGGAGGAGGTCATGCCGTCTCAACAAACAGCCTCCAATCAAGAAATGAAAAAAATGGAGCGTCTTCAGCAATCCGCAACTCAGACCCAACAAGTCGTTGATCAGAGACAGCTTGATGCGCAACGGGCGCAAATCAAGGCGTTGGCCCTAATGCGTTCCGGGGCTTCCTCCGAAGCCATCATGGCTCAGGAAAAATCGAACCAATTGCAGGAAGACACGAAGAAGATACAGTCCGAAGCGAATCAACAACAGGGCAATGCCATTAGGGTCCGAGAAGAGGTAGCAGGATCGGAAGCCCCTAATCTCACTGAAGTGAATTCACAGCAAGCTAACGCGACAACTACGCAACGGAGAGCCCATGATGCTCAGCAACTAGCCCTTCGAGGGCAAGAAGAAGCCTTGGCCGCTTCCGAACCCGCTTTAGACGTTGCCGTAAGCGAAGCGGTCACCCAACAAAAAGCTGTAGCAGCTGCTCAACAAACCGCGATGGAAGCCCAACAAGCCGCGGAAGCTGCTTTAGCCGCAGAAAGCGCTGTAGCTGGTGCCCAACAAAAGGCTTCGGATGCGCAAGCCGCTGCGGAGTCGGCACAGGAGCAAGCCGCCGTCGCTCAAGAGGCTGCAAGCCAATCACAAGAATCTGCCGCTGACTCAGGAAATCTCGAGGCTATGGAAGTTGCTGATGCAGCCCAACAGACGGCTCGCGAAGCTCAAGTATCTGCTGAACAGCTGCAGTCCGCTGCCAGTCAAGCCCAACAACAAGCCGCGGATCTCCAACAACAAGCTGGTTTAGAGGAAGCGGCAGCTGCTCAGAGCGAAGCCGCTGAAACACAACAAAAAGCACAATCGGCCCAACAGGCCGCGACGGAAGCTCAGGAACAAGCTGCGGTTGCCCAAGAGGCATCGGCTGAAGCAGGAAGCGATGAAGCGGCCCAAGCCGCTAAAGTCGCACAAACTACGGCGAATGAAGCACAGCAGGTCGCCACAGAGGCGCAACAAGAAGCGGGCAGGGTTCAGGAACAAGCCGAAGAGATCGCAGCATCTTCCACGACCGATGCGCAACAAAAGGTTAGTGAAGCTCAACAGGCCGCCACAGAGGCTCAGGCTGCAGCAGCGGAAGCGCAAGCGGAGGCTGCTTCCGTAGCACCATCGGAAGCGCAATCTGCCGCATCGGAGGTGCAACAAGCGGCTCAAACAGCTCAACTAGCTGCAAATGAAGCTCAATCTGATGCGAATGTAGCTAACGCAGAAGCTCAAAGCTCTGTGACAGCTGAATCTCAAGCTACCGCTCAAGCCGCACAAGCTACTGCAACTTCGGCTCAGGCAGAAGCGACTGCAGCTCAACAGGTTGCTTCCGCCGCGCAACCGCAATCTCCAAGTGTAGAGAGTCAGAGCCAAGCTCAACAAGCTAGTGTGTCTGCCGAAGCCGCAGCGGATGCGGCGCAAGCTGCAGCAGATGCCGGGATGCCTGGAACCGCTGAAGTCTTAGCGGAATTGGCCACTAGTGCTCAAGCTGCCGCAGCGGCTATGTCGCAGGCCGCACAACAGCCCGGATTACCTTCCACCAATCAAGCGATGAGTGATAGCGCTGCGCAGATGGCTCAAATTGCTGACGCTATGGTGGCTGCAGTATCATCACATATGCCCCCGTCTGCCGTCGCATCGTCAGCGGATATGGCCGCAGCCGCCGCACAAGCTGCGGTTGCGTCGGCTGCGGCTGCGCAAGCTACCTCGCAAACCCAGGCCACGCAACAAGCGGCAGCCGCCGCCCAACAATTACAACAAATGAGCGAAGCCCTAGCGCAGTCAATGGGGCTGCCGCCTCCCTCAGAATCTTCTTCAAGTCAAAGCCGTTCTTCGGAAAGTGCTCAAGGTGGCGTCGACAATAATGCACCCAATAGCGAGGAAATGCCTACGTGGGTTTCCGATATGGGAATAGGTCGTACAGATTGGGACCGTATGCGTACCCTAACCAACTCTGGTGGAGTCGCCGTGGATGACGCAGCTGTTCCCCGCGAGTACCGCCAGTTGGTTCGGGATTACTTTTCGGAGTTGAATAACCAGGACGTAAAATCACGGTAAATAATCGATAAGCGCCCTCTTAGCCAGAGCCCCTCGACGTGATATGTTTTCTCCAAGTAACGTCTAGGAACGCGGATCTATAGGCTTAGCTGGGGCTTTTGCTTCTATTACCAGGTTGATACGAATAGGCCTCAAGAAAGGCCCTGGAGCAACTGTGTTTCGATATAAAAGTTAAGAGGGTATAAACTCAGGGTCAGAAGCTATTCGGTTTGCAAGGCAGACCATCTTTCTCATGACTGCAGTTAATGCCACTTTTGCTGGTTTTCC
>Ga0222650_1000023_pt1 | contig 168682 bp, 126 predicted proteins | sample AntAcemetagen367_FD_179820 | JGI IMG/M metagenome (GOLD analysis project Ga0222650, IMG submission 179820) | Saline water microbial communities from Ace Lake, Antarctica - #367 | ecosystem: Environmental > Aquatic > Non-marine Saline and Alkaline > Saline | place: Antarctica: Ace Lake... | reverse complement strand
CGAAGCGAACCACGAGCGAGCAAACGAAGGCCAAAATCCTATCAATACCTCACCTCACCGAGGGCCGAATTTACCGAGATCCCACATCGAGAGCATTATCGAAAAGCTTCTTAAAACAGTGCCATTCTTGCCTGACCTGAATCGTAAGACGAGGAATCGCTCAGAAATGGACTCTTTTGCCCTTTCCTTTTGGGCCGCGAGCGAGATTGGGGGACGATAGCAGCGAACAAGTAACGAAGACCGTCAGAAAGGAGCGGAGGATCGTGCTGAGCAAACGATAGCGAGCAAGCTGAGTAGAGGGGGAATCCGAAAATCGAACCTAAATCCCAAGCGACTTCACCTTCACGGCAACTGCGATCCCGAGAGCGGCATGCCCGCCTTCATCGAGATGGATGCAATCCGGCTCGGGACAGGTCGCGTACTCGCCGGCATTGAGAAAGGGAACGCCCCGATCTTCGGCGAGTTCCTCATAAGCTGCCGGTAGCTCGCGGGACTTTTCCGGAGCCCCTTCAAAAAGATGCCAAAAGGGACAATGCCCATCCGAGACCGCGGCCGGGCTAATCAGAAGCACCTTCGGCGGGTTCTTTCCCGGCCCCGCATCGCTCGCCATGATGTGATCGACGAGAGTGATCGCCCCCTGCGCGATGTGGTGTGCCTCATGATTCATGTGGCTTTTTAGATCATTCGTTCCCAACATCACGATGACCAGATCGAGAGGCTTCTGTGATTCAAGAACGACAGGGAGTTGCTCCAAACCGCATTTAGAAAGAGCCGGTTCGATCGGGTCGTCCCACACCGTCATACGACCGTTTTGAGCTTCTTCGATGATGCAATAGTTATCACCAAGCGCCGCCTGAAGAACTCCCGGCCAACGAATATCCGGAGCATATCGCTCGCAGTCAGAACCCGGAATGAACCCCCAGGTATTCGAGTCACCAAAGCAGAGTATCGTGGCCTTAGTCATTGTTAAAAAGGATCTAGGAGAAAGCGGAAATTTGAAGCAGAAATTACTCAAGGGCACTGAGCTTGAGCCCACGGAACTCCAGAGCACCCGCTTTTTCGCCCTCAGGGCCACCGGAATCGCCGCCTAGCCCAAAGGTCAACTTCTCTTCCGCAATGCACGGGTGAGAAACTCGAACCGTCTTCGTTCCATCAAGGGTCGCGATCGCTTCCTCCCCCTTTAATACGAGTCGGGCCGTGTGCCACTTGCCCTGTTCAATTTGATAAGGCTCGTTCAAGAGCTCGACCGTCTCCCCTTTTTTTGGATGAGCAATGAGACGAAGGCGATCTTTCGCGATGACGAGATGGAAAATATGCCCGCGTGCCTGCGAGCCGTTGAAAATCGCCCCGGCGAATTGGGCGTCTCCCTCCAGGAAAAAATCAAAATCCATCACTCCGTCCGTGAAGGCAAACCGACGCATCTTCACTGGCCCATGCCGACGCTTCCCTGATTCGAATCCACGCATGACACCCGCTTCCGCGCTCCAGGTTCCCAACCCCCAGAACCAATCTTCAGAAAGGCCCGCTTCAAAGTCTTCTTTAAGCAGCACCTTAGGAGACTGCGGCGCGACCGGTCCGGTGCCCTGAGGATTCGAGGTTTTTGGACGCTCGATTTTTTTAGCATTTTTCAGGACAGCCGGATCAAAGGCTAACACTTTCCCCTCATCGAGAGTTTTGACCTTCAATTCCTTGATCTCAACACGATGGGGATTTCCCCGATGAAGCTGAATCGCAACGAGCCCTTCAAGCGTGAGGCCCTCATGATGATCGAAAAATTCAGAAGTGACCTTCCCGTTCACCTTGTGAATGAGATGATTTCCGCGGGCAATCACGGTGAACTCGTTCCATTCGGAAGTATCCACTTTTACCGGCTCCTGCTTTGATAGGAGCCAGCGGTTCCCCTCGGGATCGAGTAAGACATTGTTTCCGTTGAGACCGAACATTCCACGTCCTTTCTCTTCGTAGGTCATCCCTGTGTGCTGAATCGCCGGATGAACATCACACTGATACCCCGCAATAGCCCATTTCCCCACTTCGGGCATCTTGTGACTGCGATACTGAACCCCGGAATTGTTGTCGCCGATCACCCGGATCGTGGCACGAAGCTCAAAGTCTTTCACCGTTCCGCCTTGCCAGATGAGAAAGGTATTGCTCTCGAAAGCATCCGGCCCGTCGCAGGTCCCGACCACAATTCCATCCTTCACGTCCCAAAGTGCCGGGTCGCCGTCCCATCCGCTCAGGTCTTTTCCATTGAAGAGAGAAGTGAATCCTTCCTCCGCGAGTGAGAGTGAAAGGGAGCAAATTGAGAGCAGAATAATCAGCGGTTTCATGTGGCGAAAAGGTAGCTATCAAGGGCGATCATTTTCAATGCAGATGATTTCCTTCATCGTGTGAGCAAAGAGTCTTCCTTTCGCAAAAGTGAGCGAAGCAAGAGTCCATGTTTCCCCGCCTGTCCCGAGATCATTGAGTGCGACGATTGAGTCGGGTGAAAGCTCTTCCGCCTCCGCATCGATCACGTAGACCGTGCCGGTTACGACGGGCAGAAAAAGATAGCGTCCCACCCGGGTGGGACTGGCCGCAGAGATATGTCCCCAACCGATCCCGCTGTGTCCTTTGTCGCCGACCGCAAAGCCTGAAGCGTTGAGTGGCTTATTCCCGGGATTACCCTTCCCCCATAACCAGACATCTTCGTCACGGCTGACTTTGCTCGCGATCAGCTGCGCCGGCAGCTCGAGATATTCGACCTTCCCGGTTTCGACCTGCACGCGACCGAGATAGGGCATGTTGTGAGACAAAAACCAATGCCAGTCGCCGATTGCGATATTTGCCTGATTCGTGTTCGGGTGTCCTTTTCCCGCCTTCACCGCGACATTCTCCTCGACGGCCCAGTCGCTATCCTTTTGATCATATTTCCAGAGCCTCGCATCGTCATAAAGCGGTTGTTCCCGCAGAATCGCTCCTGACAAAGCATCCATCACGAGATGCTTTCCGAGATTGAATCCAAAGACATATTTCTCATTCCAGTGACAGGCGAAGGAGGGATCGTATTTCGCGATCTCGGTGCTCCAGATCGTCTTCCCTGCTTCACCATCGGCGAGACTCGTGAGGCTGTGCCCGTATGGCTTTTCGATGGTACCATGCGCGCCGCCTCTTGCGTGAGATACGATCGGTTTTCCCTCCGCACTCGTGCCAACGACAACGGTGGTGTGAATCGCGGTTCCGACATCCTCTCGCCACAGCACTTTCCCCGTCTTCTTGTCGATCCCGTGGAGATAGGTCCAAACTTCTTTCTCAGGAACGCCTTCGGGAATAGCCGTTCCATTTTTTGACTTCACCCGGGGAGAATCCCACTTCTGCATCTTTGCACCCTTCTCTTTGTTCGCGACCTCGACATTGATGATCGTGTCACCAAGCAGATAGGGCTCAGCCTGACGGTTGTTGTGTTTGAAACGCGGCGTCCATTCGCGCAGCCAAATCTGATTGCCGGAAAGGTCGTAACAGCCCATCGACCCGCAACGATTGAAGAACCAGACGTGCTCCCCATCCGTGATCGGAGCAAAAACGGTTCCGTCGCTAAAACCTCCCGCCAGGGAAATAAAAGCGGTCCCCGGCAATTCCACCTGCCACTCGATTACCCCGGTTTCCGCACTGAGACAAAATCCGATGATGTCAGTGACTCCATCCTTTTCTTCCAACGCCTTAATTGGCACATGCGTCGTCACGAAAATCTTTCCCCCCCAAACCGTCACATTGCTCATCCCCGCTTCCGGTAAAGACGTTCGCCAGCGGATATTCTGATCGCGGGTCACGCTCCACTGCGTCGGCGGCTCACCTTCGACTTGCCAGTTCCCGTTTGGGCCAGCGGCTTGATGCCAGTTTTCTGCTGCGCCGGCCATGACCGCGGTCTCCGACGCATGAGAAAGACTAAGGCTCGCAAAAAGCGCTGAAATGATGAGTCGACCCGAATAAATCATCCCTTTCCATAACACAAGGGATGGTCGCGGCGGGGAATCAGTCTCCCGATAGGGGAAATTGACGGCAATAAAATAAAGTGCGAATTCAAATCAGCCTGGTTCTCGTAGTTCAAAAAAATGCCTGTCTTTCACGACTGCCCGTAAATTTTCTAAGCCAGTGAAGCGCTGCAAGCAGATTGAATTATGGTCTTTTCGACTTTTCGGAATCAGTCTGCATTTCATGACTCTTTCCAGCTTCTTTACGGGGACCTTTGCGAATCGTCTGATTTGCTGACGGCAATTGGCTGCTGAGTTCAAATTCAACCGCTGCGAAATCGACTCCCTCCCCGTTCTGCTTCGGGCAGCAATCAATGAGCGAGGTGGGTGTGAAGCTCGCCTCAAAAAAAAGAGGCGGGCTCCCCGCCTAGGGTGTCCGGTAGGACCTGACCGATGCTGATTCCCCACCAAGAGCTTGAGCCCTCCACCTTGCGAAAGGTTGTTGAGGAATTTGTGACCCGCGACGGGACCGACTCCTCTTCAGTTGAAACGCGGATTGAAACGGTGTTGCAACAACTAAAAAACGGCCGGGCCGAGTTGCACTTCGACGACGACACGAAGACCACTAACATCCTCTCCAGTGACCGGGCTTCAGATTAAGTCCGGCCGGCATTTCTCTCGTGAGGGATCCCCCCTCTTATCCTCCGCGACGCCGCGTCCGAATCTCCTAGCTGGAATTCGCAGTCTTATCCCGGGAAGCTATCAAATCCGAAATGGATTCAGAATTCGGAAATCTCTCGTGATTTGATGACGAGCGCGTCTTGTGCGGGGACTGATGCACACTGCCTGAAACGCGCTTTTATCTGATCTGATCGATCTGGAGCCCTTGAAGGACTTCGCCGTTTTCCTTTACCAGAAAAACCCTTCCCCTCGTTCGTCTCGCGAGTTCCGAGAGCTCTTCGTAGGCTTTAATTTCCATTAAGCAGATCGTGTTGATCCTCGCGTTGCTCTTCATCCTGTTGTAGTCGACCACATCATCGATCACAGGTGTTTCGCCTCTATCCGAGTCGATCTCGCCATCGGTCATAAAATAAATAAGGTCCGGTTCGAGTTTGATCGCCATCTTCAAGGGTAAGCGCCAGTTTGTTCCTCCGCCCATGGGAGCGTCTTCTATTTGGACAAGTGTTTTTCGAATATGACTCCGGGTCGCGCGGATGAGCAATCGCGTAGGAAGGCTCTCCGGATCGTCAGCCTGTATTACTCCGTTTACTTTCGGATCTTGACCGGCAAACCAAGCCGAGTTCGAGAAGAAGATAATCTGAAACTTTACGGAAATGGGAAGCGCGCTGACAGAGCGAACCAATTCCTCTTTCATTAAATCAAATCGACTCTTTCCGTTCTTCCCCTGATTACTCATCGATCCAGATACGTCGACTACGTAGACGAGATTTTTGGTTTTCCCCTGAGAACCAAAGAAAGAAACATTGCCGCCAGAGCCCTGCCCGAAATTCATGCTCGGACTGAAGCCCGTTCCGCCCACGATCGAAGGGGAAGTGAGGACCGTTGGAGCCCTCGGCGCCACTGACATCACTGATGAAGCCGAAGCCGCAACGATGTCCATATTGGTGGTAGCAGAAATTGTCGAAAGGACTCTCTTCTGCGAAGGGGGGCGGGAGGGACCGGGAGAGTGCTCGGCAAGAGCCGACATCACCATTTGAGGGGGTCTCGGGGAAACGGAAGATATCGCCCAGAAGGATAATAAAATGATGATGAAGAGGTGAGCTATGACTGCGACGATGAGGGCAACTACTTTGGGATCCCTTAGGCGTAGGCCCGGCGGGGCTTCTCGAATTTCTTGAGCCCTTTCTACCTTGCGAAGACACTCGAGAGCAGGTTCTGCAAGAGACGGGTCGATTCCGATTGCCTTCTCATAAAGAGCGAGGGCTTCATCAGGTTTCCCGGACGCTTCTAATACATGGGCCATGGCGGTGAGCCCGAGGGGGCACTTCGATTCCCAGCGCACGTATTCGGCGAGAACCGGCTCCCAACAAGGCAGACGAGGCGGCCCGTCCAGAGCCTCTAACAATCGCTTTAGTTCGGCTCGATCAGCGGGAGCACCCGTTGCTCCCGAAAGAAGTGTCTGTTCTTTGAACGCGACACCACTCTTCCGCCAGAGGTGTGCCAGTTCGGCGCGAGCAGACCAGTCTCCCGGATTTTGTTTGAGACGGGCTAAATGTTCTTCGACGGGACCCATTGGGACGAGATGATACTACGCAATTTATTGCCGAATCACGAAGGTTTTGTGACCTGAGATTACCGGGTCGCCTTCGATTCTTGTCCCGCACTCTGCGATTGTCGTTATAAACGGCTAACGCTATCGGCAGTCCAAGCCGCGACGGTGTTTTTTCCAGACAGAAATTGGTGCTTAACGAGAAACGCGTCGGTCTTGAGGAGCACGTCCTCAAACATTTTTCGCCCGCCTTTGCTGATGTGGAAAAAGCCGTGAGTCTGCCCCTCGTAGAGGTGGCTTTCACATTCGTTGCCGGCATCGCTCATCTCCTTTTGAAAGGCATTGATCGTAGAGACTGGCACCAGTTTGTCGTTCGAACCAAAAAACACGATCGTCGGGGGTTGTCCCTCGCGAATGTTGTGGAGCGGCGAAATTTCCTCCCAGTAATCCGTCACTCGCTCGTGGCCGTATCCGCCGGGTCCGTTGTCATATACCGGGTTCAAGAGCACGAGTGCATTGGGTAGGCAGGAAACCGTATCGCGGGGAGACGAATCAATCTTCGGAGACATGACGAGAGCGGCCGCGACGTGTCCACCGGCAGAACCACCACCGGCAATGATCTTATTGGGGGCGATCCCAAGGGAGGCGGCGTGTCGCCGAAGGTAGCGGATCGCTTCCTTTCCATCTTCGACGCATTGTCTTGGCGTGGCCCCATGGCTCCCCTTCGTTCGGTATTGGGCCGAAATTGCGACAATTCCTCTCGACGCGAGATACTTCGCGTAACCATAAAACTGCTTCGTATCGCCACCACTCCATCCTCCACCAAAGAAGAAAACAACACAGGCTCTCTTTTGAGATGCCTCATGATTCTCGGGGAGAAACAGATCGAGTTTCAGAGGCGCTCCTGTGGCAGGCTCACTATACTGAATGCTTTTGTCAGGGGCGTATCCCAGGGTCCAGCTATGCTTTTCCACAGCGCGAGCATCGTGGGACAAAGAAAGAACTCCTGCGAGAACGGAGAGTGCCAATAACGTGTCATTCACTACTTTAATTCTATTCATCTTGGGAGCGCTGCCACCTTATGGGGGCTGGTAGGCGAAGGCAAGATCCCATTAGGACGGGAGCATCCAAGAGGGTGAGGTGAGAGATCAAAGAGAGTCGATAAGGCTATGTGAAACGAGCAATACCCTTGCCCTTGATCGGGTCGCCGCTCCGTCTCGCAATGTCTCCACTTTGCCTGCTGCGGAGAAGGGCACGGCGAAGAGCTCATCCCGCGCAGCGGGGGGAGCCGCCTTCGGTTCAGGAGGGGCCGGAGATGAAAGGTGCTTAGAGGTAATGCAAGTGACCTTCCAGTTTCTCGACCTGAACAGGCTGACTTTTTTCCGAAAGCAAGCGAATCGAAATTAGGTTAGCGCCTTGCTTCCAGGCGCTACCCGGGACATCACAATCGAGTCGGAGGAGTTGCTGTTGGGGATTGATTTTGTGGTGCCCGTTTCCACCCGAGGTGGGCTGAGCGGCAGGAGATGAAATTTGTGCATCCTTCCAGTCAGGATCGCTCAAAGTGACGGGGAGATGGGTATTGTTGATTTGGAAATCGAAGGAGTCTTCGCTCGTTGCATGAAACAGAATACAACGAAGGGTGAGTTCAGATTTTTCCGGCTTATTTGCGAGGGGACGATCACTGATGTGGAGGGTGAAATCGATCGGCTTAAGATTTCCCTCCAGAAGAACAGGCAAAGGCGATGTTTCATTGCGATTGAAAAAACCGTTCGACCAGGGGTAACCACCGCGTCGTTCAACGACATAAATCTTGTCCTTTCCCGTCATCGTGACGGGGTCACCGATTTCCCGATAGGCAATTTGTTGAGAGAGAGGGCCCACTTCCGCGCCGATTTTTGCGGCGACTTGAGGAATCCCTGTCGACCAGTTAAAAGTGACGACACTGTTGGCGCCACCTTGCCAGTGATTGTCAAAAACGCCTCGCAGAAACTCGATCGACTGATGGCGGTAGCCGTCGCTGGCATGATGATCGTCAAAACAAGGTTGCAGTTGGACTTCATTTCCTACGAGCTGTCGAAATTCTTCCACCTCGACATCAATCGAGCGTGAGCCAAGAGTGAGAATGTCGACAAGATTGCGGCTTGCCCAGGTTTGCACGTCAAAGCCGTCGACCCGGCAGCCTTCGGGATTGCGAGGCACTTTTGCCGCCAGCAAAAAGGGACGTTGCCGCTTCTGTCCGGCCTCGTTGAGCAGCTCGCGAACGATTCGTAAAAACTCCGTGACATGTTCACGCATTTCCCACTGTTTCCCGATGGGGAGACAGGGTGTATGGCGGGAAAAATCGATCTGAATGCCATCGAAATCATAAAGAGTGATCAATTCACGCAGGACATCGATCTTATGATTACGTAACCCTTCGGAGGCCAGATTCCACATCCCCTGCCACCACCAGGTATCCGGAACAAGCCAGTCTGGATGCGCGGCTTTCATAGGGTTCAGCTCTTTTTTAGCCAACCCTCCCCCAGCCAAACCGTCCACTTCACTGATGCGATAATTCCAGAAAACCTCCCGTTTTCGGGAGCGGGTTTCATCGACCAATTGTTGGACCCAATCAATCCCCTCACTAAGCCATACCTTTAACAAAGGATTGTCTACCGGTGGCAGGATCTCGCTGGGGTATGCCGATCCGGGCGAGGCACCGTTAATATCCCACCAGATGGCGTCGATCTGACTGGCGGGATCATCGATGTGAGAAAACGCTGCATCGCGGAAGGTTTCGAATGAAGCATTTGCGCCAAATGTTTTGCGACAAGCCTGGAGGACATCATAGGCATCATGCTGAACCACGATGCGACGTTTGCGCTGACTGAGAGCATCACGATGATTGCCTATCTCGCTGTTGCCTATCGCGACGCTTCCCAGCGATGCGGCACCTGCGATAGTCCCGGTTCGCAAGAAAGATCGGCGGGAAAAATTCGAATCGTGAGTTGCTTTGGGGGAGGTCATCTTTCTGATATCGGGAATTTTTGAAAAAGAACGCACCAATTCCATAGTGGATAAAATTGGCCGAGACGATTTCCGTATTCGGGATCGGCAAATTGATAGATAGCCTTTTCGGAATCTGAGTCCCGCAGATTGCCATAGGAAAAAGGTCGCAGCGCAGTAAGAGCCTGCCCCTCTTCGAATTTCACTCCGTCTCGCAGTTCACGGTTTTCAAAACGCAGAATCGTGGATCCATTCTCTTCTTCGACCTCACGAATCGTTGTTTGTGTGTAGTTCCCTGCCGAATCCATGTTTGAGACATTGAACGCCCCCTCGCTAATCAATGACTGCAGTTGTTTCCTCACCTCGCCTTCGATTAGAATTTCTGTGGTGGGTTGCTCAGCAACCGGAACTCCCTCGCGAATCTTCGCAATCCTTCCGATTTGGCCCGCATAGGGAAGCCCGTAACTGAGGTTATATTCTGTGTCGGATTTCAGAGGTGAAGTCAGGCGAATGCGAATGACGTGAGGTGACTCCACTTCGATCGAGGAAATCAATGGGCTGTCTCCAGCCGAACTTCTTATTCGGAAACCCCCAAGTGAGGAATAGCCGTCGCCAACCTGATACTGCTGACTTGGAAGAAATGAATTATCGATAACCAATGGGGGGCGCGGAACCTGGAAATCGACGAGGACACTTGTCCGATCAGAATCGATCGATGCCTTTCGCTGACGCAATGGCTGCCATTTCTCGTCTTCCGCGAGGACGCGCCGAACGACCTTCGCGACTTGCTCGCCATACCACCGCTCGCCATCGGCTGAGAGGTGGATCGCCGCCCCGTATCGCTCCGCGTAGCGGCTATTGATCCCGCTCGAGACCATGTAATGAGGTCCCACTATCGTGATGTTGGGATCACGGTCTGCGGCCATCAACTGAGCTTCGCCTGCGGCCCCAAGCGTTTGGTAAGTGAACAGGGGAATCTCTCCGACTTGTCCTGTGATTGCTCGCAAATCGTGAGACCATTTATTGCGATAAGCGATGAGACGATCACGATACCAATTTTGTCCTGCTGCTCTCGGCAACTCGAGGTCCCATCGGCTGGGATTGATCCCACCGGTCGGCCCGCCATTCCCCTCTCCCTGCATCCATACCAAAGCGGCGATTGAAAAACCCTTGCCCAGAGCCTTCGCTTGTTCCTTCGCGCGGAGCGCATCATCGAGGCTTGTTTTGTAATAGCCTCCGCCATTTTGCCTGCTCTCGGGGGTGCGGGAATCAGTCGATTGATCAACCTCAGAAAGTTCGTCGATCATTCGCCCGCCCTGACCCGCATAGGCCACAAGAAAGGGAGCCGATTCGGGTAAGGTTGCTTTCAAATGATCGGCCAGACCATTTGCGATCGTTTCCCCGAGCCCTCCATCTTTCTTTGCCGCAAGCGGAACGAAAACAAATGGTTCATGAGGACGCGCTTCCGGTTGGTTGCTGTAATCACCAATCGACCATGTCCGCACGCCACATGCGAAGCTATAGTTCCCCCATTTTGAATCGGTCGATGTGACAATAGGCAAAGATTGCGAGCCTTCGCACAAGGATTGCCCCATCAACCAGAGACCAACGATGTCGTTATCACGCACGAGGCTGCCTTGTGACGGCTCCTTTGAGAAACCATGAATAGCGAGCGAAAGCGATACGGCAATAAGCAAAGGAAAAAGCTTCTTCATTTCATCACTGTTTCAGTTGTCGCATGACAGAAAAAACTGGCTCCTGACATTCCCCTTTTTGCGAGCGTTCAAATAACGCCTCCCGGATTTCACTCTGACCGACTCTAACGCCTCTTCCCTTCCGGAGTCAGCCAAAATCTCTCGATTTTTTCCCGCGATCGCCTGTGCCTTGTACCAAGCAGGGATTAGTTAAAGTCCGACGGTCTCCTCGCCATCGCGACTTTTAATGAAATGAAAACCGACCGAGGCTTGGATGGAATAAGCAGGGAATAATTGGCACTTTCTAATCTGCTCAATCATGAAATAGTCGCCTCATGAGATACGCGCACTTGCTCCTTGCCACCTGCCTGCTTAGTCAGGGATCCCCCCTGCAAGCAGAACCGAATGGACCAACTCACCTACTCTCTCCTGAGGCGGTCACATTCCTGAGCGAACTGGCAAGCGAAACTCTGAAATCATGCGTCGTAGAGCCTCTTGCCATCGCCAATGGGAAAACCAACACGCTAGGATTTCGGGCGATCACACCAGGCGGGTATCCTGCTATTTGGGTGCAGGACTTCACGATCAGTTTTTCGAGCGGACTGATTCCCCACGAGGATGGCATTCGTCATTTGCACCTTATTTTATCCAAACAGAACGGGTCGCTTCCTCTGAACCTTGGCAAAGGAGTAATCGTGCCGGCGCATGCGATTGCGGATCATATCAACGTCGATGGAAACCCCGTATACTTTCCCGGCACCTACGATCCGAATGCCAACATGAATGGAGATTGGGGGTTTCGGCCGCCGAGCAACAATCAATATGATGTCACTTGGTTGGCTCATTTGCTCGCTCGCACCGGCGATGCGAAAACACTTTTAGTCCGGGACGTTGAGGGGATTACGCTATTCGAACGGCTCAAACTGGCTTTCGATGTCCCGGAAATCGACCCTGCGACACAACTGATTCGCACGAGTAAGGAGCGACGAGCAGTCGGCTTCATTTTTTATGACTCGGTCTACATGACAGGTGACCTTTTGATGGCCTCGCTGATCCGCTATCGTAGCGCGCTTCAACTCGCGTGGCTCGCCACCCGAATCGACAAGGCCGACGACGCAAAACACTACACTGATATGGCGCAGCAGATCAAAACTCACATCATTCCCACGTTCGGCGATCACGATGCCAGTCATGGCGGATGGCTAAAGGCCTCAACCGGAATTTCCGGCCAATCCGATGTATGGGGCAGCATTTATGCGATTTACGTTGGCGCCGTTGATGGTGAGAACCGGGCTCGCCTTCTCAAGACGATCGCGAAAGCGGTCGCGGAACAAGGCGAAATTGAATTCGAAGGAGCACTGCGCCACGTGCCACTTTCCGGAGACGCCTCTCCCACTTCTGCGTGGGAGAGGGCGAGACCTGAAAAGAACCGCTACATGAATGGAGCCTACTGGCACACTCCGGTTGGCTGGTTGCTCGCGATTTTAGAGCCGGAATTCCCGGACCTCGCCAGCTCCGTCCAAGCGAATTGGTTGAATCATCTACATGCTCAAGAAGGAAAGGTCTGGGAATGCATCGGATGGGAGGGCAGCGCTAATAAAAACCCCTCGTTCGGCGCCTCAATCACTCTGCCACTCGGCGTTATCAAACACGCCGAAGGCAGCGCTGATCAGCTCCGGAGGCCTGAAAACTACCTTTCTCATTTCGGCAGGATACCATAGCCGGCTATCGACAGGGATGGGGGACCTCGCTGCAGCGCGACTCGCGAAAGCGCGGTTCAATGATCGCGTCGCTCTCGCTGTTTGAGTTGTTTCGATGGAAGCACCGACGGAGAAAATCCGCTTCTACTAACGCCGTATCTGGGTGGACTCCCCGGATAAAATCTGCGCCTGAGCGACTACCCCGTCACTCCCCTCGGCACGCCCTGCGCGGGGACAATTGCTTACCGGAATCAATGCGGCACGGAATGGCGCCGCGAGCGTGAGCAGTCGCCGCGCCCGGCTGCGAACGGAAATCCCCGCGATCGCCCACTACTTCGACGACGCAGGCTTTAGCACCGGGATTTTTGGGAAGGAGGAGTCCCTCCGAGAACTACTGTTGTAGAAAAGCAATGAGGTCGATCACGTCCTCATCATTCATCGTCTGCAATAAACCTTCAGGCATGATCGACTGATCGAACTGTTCCTGTTTAACGATTTCCGAGACCGGAATCACTTCGACGCTACCGAGACCAGCGACAGTGATGGCGTGCCGTGTTTCGGCAGTGATATTGCCACTTAGAACACGGCCGTCCTTAAGGGTGATCAGGTTCATTCGATAGTCCTGAGGAAGTACGGCACTGGGATCGATCAAGTTCTCGAGGAGGTAGTACAAGTTCTTTCGGTCGCTGCCATCGAGGTGCGGTCCCAAGGCACCGCCTTCACCATAGAGGGAGTGACAGGAGGCGCAGGTTTTCTCAAAGAGGGATTTCCCGTTCGTGACACTGGCCGCGGCTAGAACCGGCGGGGTCAACTTTGACTGCCAGGAGGCGATCAGCGCTTGTTTCTCTGCGGGGCTTTGGCGCAGTTGGCCCCACACTTCTTCCAATAGTTTGTTGAGGCGGTCATCACCGAGATTGTAAATCTGTCGTGCGTAATAAGCCGATATGTCGTTCCGTTTGACCAGACCTTTCTTCATCGCTTGCAGAAGCGGACCCGCGTAGGAGGCGCGCGAACTCAGCGTTGCGATAGCGGCCTGCCTGTCGTCGGTCAGGTAGCGGCGGTAGGGCTTGAGGATAGTCCTCGCGATTTTCGGATCGTCGAAGGCCGCCAGTTCACGGATCGCCTGATTGCGACGGGTTTGATTATCGAACAGGCTCAGCCAATCATGAGCGGTCATGGGGCTCCCCTGATCAAAAACCGGTAAGAGCTTGGCCGCCTCAGCCTTTACGCCTGCGTCTTTCGATTGTGCGAGCAGATCCCAATTAGGCGGTGCATCGATTCCTCTCAGTCCGTGGAGGGCCTCCTCAATTCCACGCACTCCCGCTTCAGCATTCTGTGGGTGGCCTTGTTCCAGGGTCGTTGTAATGGACGTGATCAGTCGTGGCATCAAATCAACATTCAGATCAAAGTCGGAAGCAATGCGACGAACGATGTTTTTGTAGACCTGGGGATCATGGCAGGTGGTGAGGAAGCCAAGTGCCCGAACCGGATCTGCCTCCACTAAGGGCCTGAGGGCATACCAGATCATGTAGGGCAAATTTTGATCTTCGGTGTATCCAAAATCCAACAAGAGGTCTTCTGCGAGTGACCATTGCTGGGCTTCTGAGAACCTCGGAAAGGTTGAAGCCACATGCATGCGAACGAGGCGAGATTCTCCATCGCCGGCCAACTTACGAATGATTTCAAATTGAGTCTCGGTCGGTTCTCCGTCTTCTCCTATCAAACGCACCGCCCAACTGCGTAAGTGCTCGTTTTCGTGTTCCAGCAGTTGGGTGAGTAGTGTTTCTCCTCCTCCTCCGGTGCTGTGCATCGCCCAGAGGCAACGCAGTTGGCGGTCCACCGCTTGATCGGGTTCGCTCAGAAGGCGTCGCAGTTCCTCTCGAGCGTTCTTCAAATCGTTCCCAGCCACATAGCGTTCCTGAAGGAGCCGACGTGCATGGCGCACATACCAGTCGTTGCGGTTCATTTGGAGTGCTACCAACTCCTCGTTCGAGTGCGTTGAGAGATCGAGGGGCCCCGGGTTTTCCACTTCGCCGTAGACCACTTTGTAGATCCGACCGCTCGTGCGGTGAACGCCATCGCTGTCGTGACATTCACCATTGTCGGTCCAGTCAGACAGGTAAACCCCTCCGTCAGGACCATAGAGTTGAGTGACGCCTTTGTACCAAGGGTGATTAGCGACCATGAAATCCTCACCGTGTAAGCCCACGTAGCCGGAGCCTTTGCGCTGCAGGATGTCGTTATTGATACGGCGGCCGTGGGTGTTGCTCAGGAAGATGGTATCCCGGTATTTCTCCGGCCAGTTGTCGCCCAGGTAGATCATCGCTCCACAATGGGAGTGACCGCCTCCCATCTCGTCAGCGAGGCCTTCAGCATTATCGCGAAACTTTCTTCGGTCGGTCCATCCACCCGGGTGGTGGAGGTGGTCTGCAGTTAAAGGAATGCGATCGTAGACATGCGAAGCTGAGCCCTGTCCATGCATGCGGGGATAATAGGCTCCGGGAATGAGGTGCCAGAGATGACCGTTCACATTCCCCGTAATAAACATCTCGCCCATGTCATTCCAATCGAGGCCCCACGGATTCGTCGTGCCACGGGCTACGACTTCAAATTCACGAGTGACGGGGTGAAGGCGCCAGATGCCACAACTGAGGTCGGTTCGTTCTTCCGCTGGTGTCCCCGGAACACCGACCAGAGAAGAGGCTGTGATGCCATGCCTACCGTAGAGCCAGCCATCGGGCCCCCAGGTCAAGCCGTTGAAAAAATTGTGTTCCCCCTGCAAGGTGAAGCCATCCAACACTACCTCAGCTGGGCCGTCCGGTATATTATCACCATTGCGATCGGGAATGAATTCGAGGTTCGGCGAGTTGCAAATCCAGACGCCTCCGAAGCCCACCTCCAGTCCAGAGAGGTGGGTGGCCTTGTCGTAAAAAATGGTGCGTTGATCAAAGTGCCCGTCGTTGTCGGAGTCTTTAAAAATAACGACCCGGTCCTCCCCCTTCATTTCCCATTCTTTGTAGGAATACGCCTCGGCCACCCATACCTGCCCGCGATCATCGATCTGCATCGCGATGGGCTGGCGAACATCCGGTTCACCGGCGAACAGAGTGACTGAGAATCCTTCCGGCACCGACATGGTCTCTGCCGCCTCCTGTGGCGAAATAGGTTCTTCTCCCGGGGCCTGAGTGTTGAGTGGGACGTAGTCGTCGGAGGCAGAGAGTGGAAGGGAGAGAAAGCCCAGCAATCCGAGCAGTGTTGAGGAGATTTTCATGAGTCGGGACTGGAAAACGGAGGGTTCATTGTTTAGTCCTCTCGATGAATTAGATTTTTTATTCCCCCTGCGATGACGCTCCCCCAAATGACAGAAAGAGCAATCAGGCGGAGTCGAGGATGAAACCCATTTCATCGAATCGCGAGCGCCTCGTGTCCGGATGTTTTCACCGATGGTGGCGGCAGCGCTTAAGAGGGAAGAGGGTCTTTAGTGAGGGAGTAGTCCATCACCAAGCTTTTCCCGATTCTCATTGAGTCGAGCAATCAGCTGGAGTTTCACTTCATTGTAGGCAGAGTCATTCACCACGTCAATGATCTCGTCAGGGTCCTTGACGAGATCGAAGAGTTGGTAGCGATCGAGGGCGGGGTAGTAAATTAATTTGTGAGTGTCAGTCCGAACGAGACGTTGAGCCTCGAGATAGGTTCCGAAGATGAGGTCTTCTCCACCCTCGTCGCTAGCCCCTGTGGCGAGGTCTTTGATGCTCGAAAATTCTACTGAGTCGGGAACCTTCAGGTCTGCCATTTCACAAGTTGTCGGGAAAACGCTTTGCATGTAAACCATGTTATCGACTCGCCGATTGGCCGGAATGTCAGGGCCGCAGATGATGAAAGGCATCTTGATGCTGTGGTCGTAGGGGTTTTGTTTGCCGAGCAGTCCGTGGCTGCCGACGGCGAGCCCATGGTCGGATGTGAAAATGACGTAGGTGTTGTCAGCTCTTCCGCTGGCCTCAAGAGCGTCGAGAATTCGACCAATCTCGCGATCCATGTGGGTGATGATGCCGTAGTATTCCGAGCGGTGAATCTTCATCGCGATCTCGGTTCGGGGAAACGGTCCGAGTTTCTCGTCCCGGATCTCGATGGCACCGTTGTCGAATGGGTGCTCCGGCAGGTAGTTCTTAGGAAGCGTGATGTCTTCAGGCGGGTATCGATCGATGAATTCTTTAGGGGCCTGCCGTGGGTCATGCGGTGCGTTGTAAGCCACAAAGATGAAGAACGGAGACTCCGATTTTCCGGCGGAGTTGAGAAATTCGACTGCGGAATCGGAGTAGACTTCAGAGGTGTGTTTCTCGACGACGTAGCCTTCTCCCGTCTCACCTGCCTCGGTGATGTCCCAGACTTGAGGGGTCCAGTGGCCCGTGAACTGCGGATCCCACGGGGTCCAGTGATTGTTCTCCGGGGTGGGGCGGTTGTATCCCGGTTCCTTGGAGCCCGAGGAGTCCCGGGTGTCATAGAACCCTTCGCCGACGGCTTTGCCATGTGAGAAACCGCGAAGCGCTGATGCGGAACTGTTGTGCCACTTGCCGGTCAAAAAGGTATCGTAGCCAGCTTCGCGAAAGACTTCGGGCCAAAGCGTGACCTCGATGTCCTCTTCAACGGTGAGGGACTTTTTCGCGTGAGACCAAGGGAGGAGGCATGACTTCACCATGGGGGCGCGGTAGACCGTTTTCCCAGTGAGCAGCATGGTGCGACTGGCGACACAGACCGCTCCTGACCACGAACCTTGATTGAAGCAGTTCGTGAAAGTAGTGCCCCGCTCAACGAGACGGTCGAGGTTCGGAGTGCTGATCTCTGAGTTGCCCAGAGCGGCAACTGCATCGGGCGCCTGATCATCGCTGATAATGAAGAGGAAGTTCGGTGGTTCTTCGGCTGAGAGAGAAAGCACGAAAGACAGAGAGAGGAGGCTGAGAAAGAATTTCATCGGGTCGAATGTCTATCATGATATGAGGATGAAGGAAATGAGCAAAAGAGGTGAGGGTTTGCGTAGAATTCCGGAACCGTGAAGAGTTCCCGGGGGTAGTCATCATTTCTTGACTGATTTCGCTTCGCACTTTCCCGGAGTCTCCGTTTTGATCGTGATAGGGGCATTCAGCACCGTTCAAGAACTGACAGTGATCTCCAGCTCATCAAGAAACCGGTAGAGTGCTTCCGTCGCCGAATCACCGGCTTCGCCGAGAGCGTCATTCAGTTGTTCGTGATGGGTATGCGACTGGCGACACATCATCGCAGGAATATCAGCGCCGTTCAGCATTTCCCCGAGTCGAAGTGCCTGGGCCGTCGTGTCAGGATTACCGGAGAAATAGAGAATCAAGAAGGGCGGAATCGTCTTCCCTTTCGCGACATGCGTCACCGCCGAATATTCAAGATGTTTGTCAGGATCATTTTCAAATTTCTGACGGTGCCCAAAGGTAAAAGGTGCGCCGCCATACAAGTCCTGACGCATCTCAGCGGTGAGGATGATCTTCGGAATATCAAAAGTATCTCCGTCCACGGGGACGCATCCTTTGATCACTTCAGAGGAAACTCCCACTTCGCGCAAATAGCGGTCGTCAGTGCAGAGAAGCGCGGCCAGTTGCGCGCCGGACGAGTGCCCCCCAATGAGAATTCTCGTGGGATCGCCTCCGCTCTCTCCTATATTCCTACTCACCCACCCGAGCGCTTTGGCGACGTCTCGGATCAACTCGCCCATTTTTACTTCAGGCAGGAATCGATGATTGATCGATACAAAAATGTATCCTCGCTCGGTGAAGATTTTCGGCTTGAGCGCGACCTCACTTTTGTCCCCGCTCTCCCAACCTCCCCCATGAATCCAGATCATCACGGGAAGACTTTTACGATCCGTTTCTTCAGGCCTGTAGACATCGAGGACCTGCCTTTCGTGCCCTGACTCGACATAGGGAATGTCCGACTGCTTATTCATCGAGTGGTAGACCCGCAGGTCGAGAATCTGAGGCGTTTACGCTTCCGCCTTCTCCGCTACCGGCTTCTTCTCATGAAACGTCAGCGCAAAGAGGACGAGGATAACAATAAGGTAGGCCACCGGAAGCATCCAGAATTGCTTCCACTCTGAGAAGGTCGCTTCTTCGCCCATGATCTTTGTCGCGTAATAGCCGCAAAGAACTTGCGAGCTGATCAGGAAAGCAATCCCCTGGGTAAAAACGGTGAGGAGCCCCTGCGCCTGCGCGCGAATTTTCTCGTTCACGTGGCGATCAACGTAGAGGTATCCTGACACAAAAACAAAGTCATAGGAAAAACCATGGAGTAAGACGCCGAAAAGAACGAGCGAGGTGACGCTCCCTTGGAGGACCGCTCCATCAGCAAGATCTCCCGCTGCCATCGCGAAGATGAAGTAGCGAAGAATCCAACAGGAGATCCCAATCATCATCGTCCATTTGATCCCGAATTTCTTCAGGAAAATAGGAAGCACGAAGAAAAGAACAGGAAGTTCCGCGACCTGCCCCCAAGCGAGAAAAGCGGTCGTTTTCTCCATGCCGCCCTGCCCGAGAAAAGCACCCAGATTCGCCCACAAGGGCATAAAAGCACAACACACGAGGAGCGAGGCGAACATGAAGACAGCGAAGGAGAACTTCCTAAAGTAGGGCAGCGTGCCGAGCCCGATAAGATCGCCGAACGATACTTTTTCGCCGCGTGCTGGCGGCGGGGTTGAAGGAAGGAAGAATGAGTAGATTCCGACGACGAGAGAAGCCACCGCAGCGACGTAACATTGATTAACCGAAGTATCGAATTTGAAAATAAAGCTGATGACAAGACCCGCCGTAATCCAGCCGAGGGTCGCGAAGATTCGCACGCGCGGGTAATCTCGCTCCGCATCGGAGAGATGCTTCAGACAGATCGTATTGGACAGGCCGAGCGTGGGCATGAAGCACAAGGAATGTGCAAGGAGCAGGGAAATGAAGAGAGTTGGATTTTCTGGATCTGCGAAACTGGGGGCCGCCGCGATAAAAATCGAGGCAAGGATCATCAAGACTCCCTGGACACGTTCGGCATTCATGAACCGATCCGCGAAGATCCCGATAAAGAAGGGAGTGACAATTGCTGCGATAGGGGTGCATGAATAGGCGTTACTGATCGCCTTGGCGCTGAATCCCGCGTCAAACATAAATCGCCCCAATCCTGCGAACCAGGATCCCCAGGTGTAGAAGAGGACGAACATCATCACACTGAGTGTGGCGAAGAGGGGGAACGCGGTACGGGGCGACGTTGAAGAGATCATGGGAAATAGAACACTGAATCAGTGCCGGTTATGGCAGCTATCGAGCTACCCTGACAAGCTCGGACAGAATCCGATGTGCGTTAGTTCGAGAACGAATCCGACTAAACCCGATCACTGGCGTCACCGGGACGCTTGCGCGCCTCTCTCGAAACACTGAAGATTCCCACTCGCCACTGGGATTCAATGAGGGTTTGGCCGACTTCTCACTGAATTTTCCGGCGAACGAGTCTCACTTACCCGCCGCCAAAGTGTAGGGGAATGAATTTCATTCCGTGATCGGCCCGAGCGGGATCATGAAGAAGGAGATCACTCCGCCGCTACTTCCTGACTTGATTCAGAAACCAGTCATAGAGTTCAGGGTTGGCGTAGGTTTGAGTGTACGAGTCATGGCCGACACCCGGATACCTGATTAGCCTTGCCTCGCCCCCGGCCGCATTGACTGCTTCTACCATTTCGATCGATCGTTGTATCGGCACAACGTAGTCTTCTTCGCCGTGAAAGGCCCATATCGGCAAGTTCCCAATCGCCTTGCCCCAACGAGGGGCGCCCCCTCCACAAATAGGGGCCGCGGCGGCGAAGCGCTTACCGTGTTCCCCAATACAGGCCCAGGTTCCGTAACCTCCCATGCTGAGGCCGGTAAGGTAAACGCGATCGGGATCGATCTCGTATTCAGCCAGCAAATGATCAAGCAGAAGCGCGAGATCATCGGGACGCCAGGATTCCTGCCACCTGTATTGGGATAAAGCTTGAGGCGATGCGACAACGAAATCGAAGTCATCTTTCGTGTCCAGCACGGGCGGAAGACCGTTGGCTTTCACCTCATTGATATCGTGACCACGACGACTGCTTCCATGAAGGAAAATGATGAGCGGTAATTTTTCCGAAGCTTCCGCATAACGTTTCGGAAGATAGAGCCAGAATTGCTCATTCAAATTATCTGTTTTGGCTGCGATCGATTCCGGCAAAACTTTAACGGTCTGACGAACAGGCCGATTGCCCTTCGATTTATCACTCAGGTCTTCAGCCTGACTTCCGTTGCTCGTCAGGAGAAAGACGGCCAGCAATCCAAACCGGCACAACCATCGGGAAATGAGATTCATTCTATTTTTCTACTTTTCGTTTCAGCGATCGCATCGTGCGTAAAAAACAAGTGACTCACAAACGGGGCCGATCGCAAATGATACGTCAGCACAAAAAAAGCGGCACCCTCTCGAGGTGCCACTTTTCAGTAAACTTGAGCGAAGCATCGACCGAAGCCGACTCCCTCGTCTTGCTCCGAAGTGAAGAATCACCCTTCCGAAGTAAGCTCCGCGATCACCTCTTCGACTTTCTCTTTGCCGTAGCTGTGTCCTTCCACAATCGTGACAATTTCACCCGCCGCATTTTTGGCGACGATGCCGTGGACCTTAAGACCCGACTCTTCAATTTCTTTTTTGGAGTCACCGACTCCGACTTTCACTGCTTCGATAGTAACTTTATCGGCGTGCTTATCTTTGAGGTCATTAACTATGACCGTCACTTTCGCGCACATAGGTCATCCATCGAGATAGTAATAGGACAATTGAGCTTTTTTCTCCTCAGCGCTTGCCAACCCGAAGGCAGCGAACACGAGGACCGGCAAGATTATTTTCAAGCAATTCATCGTCGGGAAATATGAAGGAAGAAAACCCTTCAAACAAGTGACGCAATACCGCTTCGGCAGCGCCATCGCGGAACGCTTGATCCTTTTGTCTCGTTCGACATCTGCGAGAATACGCGAGCTTTTATGAAACTATTACCTCGCATCCTCACGCTCTATCTCCTCGCGTTTTCTCTCCCGATCGAGGCACAGGACGTCGCACCGCCTGAAGGGTTCCGGGCCTTGTTCAACGGGAAAGACCTCACCGGATGGTATGGATTTAATCCTCATTCGGTGGCGAAACAAAAAGGAGAAAAGAAGGACGCTACCTTAAAGGAAATGCGTACTGAATTCGCCGATCACTGGCGGGTCGAGAATGGCGAACTCGTCAACGATGGACACGGCGCCTACGCCACGACTGACGAAGACCTCGGCGACATGGAGTTCATGCTCGAATACAAGACGGTCGCGAAAGCCGATAGCGGCATCTATCTACGCGGCACCCCTCAGGTGCAGATCTGGGATAAAACTCAGGTGTTCGATCCGAAGAAGCCGACTCGTCGTCCGCACATGGGTTCCGGTGGGCTTTTTAACAACACGCCTGACACACTCGGGCGCGATCCCTTGCGTATCGCGGACAAGCCATTTGGTCAGTGGAACCAGGTCCACATCCGCCAAATCGGCGCGCGAACCTGGGTAACATTGAACAAGCGCGTTGTCGTCGAGGGAGCTGTGATGGAGAACTACTGGGACAGATCGCTGCCCCTGCCCGCAACCGGGCCGGTCATGTTGCAAACTCACGGCGGTGAGATTCGGTGGAGAAATATCTTTGTTCGCGAGATTGGAAAAGCAGAAGCGGAAAAGACCCTTGCCGGTAGTCCTTCGATCCCCGACCCAACCGCTTTTGATGTCGCTTATGGTCCTCATTTGAAACAAAAGCTTCATTTCTGGAAAGCGGAATCAGATAAACCGACTCCCTTATTATTTTTCATCCATGGAGGGGGATGGAATGGCGGCGGCAGAATGAGTGGGCTCAGCTCCATACTCCCCTACTTTTTGAAAGCAGGAATCTCCGTTGCCTCGGTTGAGTATCGATTCATTCCTGAAGCGACCGCTGACGGCGAAGTTCCGCCGGTGAAAGGACCTCTCAGCGATGCAGCGCGAGCGCTTCAATTCGTGCGCAGCAACGCTACGGAATGGAACATTGATAAAGAACGCATCGGCGCGTCAGGCGGTTCCGCTGGCGCTTGCTCTTCACTCTGGATTGCCTTCCACTCGGATATGGCGGACCCGAAAAGTGATGACCCGGTCGCCCGCGAATCGACGCGCCTTTTTTGTGCCGCTGTTTCCGGAGCACAAACGACACTTGATCCGAAAGAGATGAGAGAGTGGACGCCGAACAGCCGCTATGGCGGTCACGCCTTCGGTTTTGCCAACTTCGAAGAGTTCCACACGAAGCGCGATACGATCCTCCCATGGATCGCCGAGTATTCTCCCTACGCCCTCGTGAGCAAGGATGACCCGCCGATCTATCTTTACTACACAAGCCCACCGGCTCTCGGACAGGAACAAAAGGACCCGACACACACGGCAAACTTCGGGGTCAAGCTTCAGGAGCATTGCGAGGCAAACGGAGTTTCCTGCGAATTATACTATCCCGGTGCCGAAGGAGCGAAGTACAAATCGGTCACGGAATATCTGATCGCGACACTCAAAAGCGATGAACGCTGATAGGTGCCAATGAACTGGCGGTTTAACATCAACCTCTGTCGTTCGCTACAAAGGCACCGTGGCCCGCAGACCCGAAGCGCTCTTGAAAAAGAGTGCTCGCCCGTGGAAAATCGTGCGCGAATATTGTAGTCGGAATCCTTGAACCCCTTCACTCCAAAGACGTCAGCGACGGAGCATCACTTCGATTGATTTACTTCGCGCTTTCCTTCTTTGCCTCGTTCACCTCTTCAATCGACTGGAGAATATTGCGCTGCCAGCTGCCCTCAAGCTTCTCGACATTGGCCCGTCGAAGGGTTTGCAAGGCTTCATCGAATTGACCCCGCTTTGTTTGAATGCGGGCCATTCCCTGGAGCGCATAAAATTGATCTGCGCCACCGATACGTTCCTTCCCCTCAACGATTGCGTGGTAGGCCTCAAAGGCACGATCGTCATCACCCAGATTGCGTTCGCGATTCTGTGCCAGCGCCAACAAGACTGCGTCGCGGGTCCGCCGGTCACCCATCCAAGGCAGCGCCTCGCTGAGATCGGATTCCGCTTTCGCCCCTTCTTTGAGGGTCGAGTATGCTCTCCCTCGCAGTCGGAAGCCGTCTCCCCGCTTCCAAAAAGGCCAGAGGGAAATATTTTCTCCGCCGAACTCAGTGAGGACTTCGGCAGCGCCACCTTGTGTCAGTAGTTGCTGCATCCGCGCGGTCTTCCTCACGGGTTCGAGAGGGATTTGTTCAATGATAGGATCTTCGCTGCCCCTGCTGTAGGAGGCGGCCTTTTCAAGCGCCTCCGATTTTTGAAAGTCGGTAATACGATCCATTGCCGCAAGGGCCAGGAAAGGCTCAGGTTTGCGCAATTTGGTAGCGCTTAGGTAGCCGATCGCAAAATCCGTAACATCGGGATCGGCTGCAAACTGATGAGACTTCCCCGCATAAAACTGGCCAAATTTCATTGGTTCGTGGAACGAATTCGTTCCCGTGGGCGAAAGCGCACTGAGTTCCTGACCGTCCTCACGAATTCGTTGACGACAGATGTTGATGTGCCAGGGAAGACTCTGCGTGGGCTTCCGGCCAATGACCTGATGCAGCGGGTCATTTTCATCCTCGGTAACGGGGATGCGAATTTCCAGGGTCCAATGATCATCTTCGATCCGGGTAGCTACTTCCGCTTTTGAATTCCATTTCATTCGGCTCCCTGCCGAGGCCTCACGATCGAGGTCGACCACTTTTCCGCCGGGGCTGACTGCAATCTGGTAATAGGAGTGCGTTTCCGTTGCGATCAGGATCTCGATGGCGTCACCTTGCCAGAGAGCCGAATCATCGTCCCCGCTGGCAGCATCGGCCGGTTTCCCGCGAGGCCGTTCCTCACAGCGAATCGCAAGGTAGAGATTGTTCCGCTCCCAACCAGCTTTGAAGGAGGTTCCGAATGTCGGGACTCGACCGGTTTGCAATTCGCTCAATCGCCCGGTTGCGGCAACCGCGCATTTTTGCCAGTAGGCGTCATCGAGTTTTCCGTCGATTTCAATATCGTAGGCATCACCGACGAGACGGACTTTCGGAACGACGCCGCGCTTTTGACCAAGTTGCCCCGCCTTCATCCGAAGACCGCCGAGGAACTCGTCAATCAAGGCGATGCGTTGGCCGTAGACGCTCGCGGGATCGGCTTTCGATTGAGCTTTCGAAAAGAGAGCGAGAGCAGAGTCGGCGGTTTCTTTCTCGCTTTCCATCGCTTTCCAGTTTTCTTCGCAGTAGGTAAAAAAGGCATGCATTTCCTTTTCGGCAGGGCCGTAGAAAAGCTGGCAGTATTCCCGAAAGAGGGCGTCGCCATCGGCGTCTTTGCCTCCCCAGTAGATCCGCGCCGTGAAGTAGACCATAAAGTGATTAAACCCAATATCGACGGTGTCGAAGTCTCTTCCCGCGCTCAGCCAAATATCCTCGCCCATGGAGATTCCTTTGGTCGCATTGACGGTCTCCGTAAGTGCTTTTGGCGCAAAGGTAGGCAGATACCATCCTCGACCAGTGAAGGGATAATTTTCGAAAAACAGAATAGGATTGTCGGTCTTTTTGCGCCACGCCGCGCGGAGGGCTTCCGGCGCTACTTCGCCCTCGCCTTTGTATCCCGCTTTGTTGATCGGACGACGACCCCCGACGATACAGACGAGGACATTGGGTTCGAGCTTCTCGATTTTTTGAGGGGGAAGCGTGTAAACACCGTAGGCACCGTTCAGCACTTTCGCGTCGGGATGGGACTTCGCGATTTCCCTCGCAACTCGATTCGTATACTCCCAGACATAATCGCTGAGGAGCCCGCGCTCGTGACGTTCCGGCGAGTCTTTGCCTTCGCATTTTTGGCACTGGCAGATCGCGGTGTAGCCGTCCGGTGGCATGACGGATACACATTTAAAGTCATAGGTATCAAGCAGGGCACGCATATAGCGAACCGTCTCCTTAAATAGTCCTTCATCGGAATAGCAGAGCTGGCACTTCGAATCACCCGGTTTGAAATCACGTTTTCCACCATAAAGTGCGAACCACTCCGGATGCGCCGCGAACACTTTTTCGTTGTTCGTCATTCCAGACATCCCATGAGCCAAATGAATCCTCGCATCATTCCGCGTCCCCAGCCGCATCGCCCACATTGAGGTTTCATATCCGGCGGTGCTAAAACGAAAATTAAACTGCCTCAATGGAAAATCGGGGAGCACGGTCTCATCAATCGAGGGAAGAGGGATCGTCTTCATCTCCGGCAACACCTCGCCGAGCGCACCCGGTAAATACCATCTCGCGCCCAGCTTTCGCAAATAGCCAGAGACGGCATTGAAGCTGCCCCGCTCATCGAATCCCCAGATTTCGAGCGTTTCCTTTTCTTCTGTCACCGAGCCATCGGGCTTTCCCACGTCACCCGGCAGTCGCAGCCGGTTTTTGTAGAGCCCCCCTGACGGCATACCATAGGGAGCGCCGACGATCTCTTCCCATTCTGCCTGAGCCCGTGGAATATCTCCGTTGTTGCGCGCAAAGGGATGAGTCGGCTCAAAGTCGGTGTCATCTCCGATCAGGGCGATCCAATCGGGGCCACTCTTGATTCGATACGCACCATTTTTCAATCCTTCCGCATTGACCGGATTGCCTTCACTGCTGCCGATATAAATTTTAACTCCGCTCTCCGGAGCCTCCGTAACAATAGGCAAACGCGCGCCGCTTATCTTCTCAATTTGCGTTCTAAGTTCCTCCGCCGCTACCCTCGCCATCCGCGTGGGAGTTTCCGAAATAACGATAGAGGCCTGAGGCACTCCGTTCTCAACGATAAACTGATCGGCTGAATAACAAGGCAATGTCAGGAAAGATAGGAACCAAATAGTCAGGTAGGGTCTGGTCATCATTTTAGGTTTTTCTGGAATTTTAGTGGGTCGATTTAAACGGAGAGAGTTCGCGCAAAAAAAATGTCTCGCGCCGCTTTTTTCACAGGGTTTTCGATGGACTGAAGACAAGCTGCGAGGAGCAAGAGGCGAGGCATCTTGAGTCGATTCTTGAGTTTTTTGATGGGGGCCGAGGCCGTCAAACCCGAAGGCACCGCAAGGGGAGGATAGATCGGTGCTTCATTCCTGTTCTCCGGATCGTGATTTTCTGCTGAATCGTTCATTTGATAAGACTGGTCATCTCGAAATAGCGATTACTTCACCCATTCCGGAAGCGCATCGGGGTCGATTCCAAAAACGAGCGGCCCGAGGAGCAGAAATAGGACGGTGATGACGACGATGCTGATAAGATTGATGATGATTCCGGCTTTCGCCATTTGGCCGATGCGAACGCGGTTGCTTGCGAATATGATTGCGTTGGGTGGTGTTGCTACTGGCATCATGAAGGCACAGCTCGCGGCCAATGTGGCCGGCACCATCAGAAGGAGGGGGTGAATGCCCGCTGATTTGGCAATCGAGCCCAGAAGCGGGAGTATCATCTCGGTCGTCGCGGTATTCGACGTCAGCTCGGTCAGAAAGGTGATTGTTCCCGTGATGATGACGACAAGTAGGGGAAGTGGGGCATCGCCGAGATTGGCAAAATGACTGCCGACCCAGGTCGAGAGGCCGGAGACCTGAAAGCCTTTCGCGAGAGCAAAGCCACCCCCGAAAAGGAGAATGATGTGCCAGGGGATTTTCGCGAAAACGTCCCCGTCGAGAATCGCACGAGCTTCGAGGCCGTCGGCTGTTTTACGAAAGGCGGGAATGAGAAAGAGAATCACGGCCATTGATATCGCGATTGTTCCGTCGTCGATCATATCGCCGAAAGAAAGCCACTCGGACCATCCGGGTATGGTGACTGATCCCACGGTGAGGCTTCTGCGAAAAATCCAGAGCAACGCCGTCGCCGAAAAAACAATCATCACGGCGATCTCCTCGAACTTCATTCGCCCCAGGCTCTTGTGCCCTTCTTGAATCACCTCGGGGGAGAGTTTCATATCCTGAGGCGTTCGGAAGAGAAAACGAGTCAGGAGGACCCATACAATTCCCAGAAGGATAATCGTTAGCGGGAGCCCGAGAAGCATCCACTGACCGAATCCGAGATGAAACCCTGCTGTCTCGGCTCCGGGAAAACTCAGTTCGAACAATCTCACGAGAGCGAGATTGGGCGGGGTCCCGACGGGAGTGGCGAGCCCTCCGATACTGGCGCTGTAGGCGATCCCGAGGAGGAGTGCGACCGATAGGTTGCCCGTCCGCTCTTCTCCAAAACTGTCCTCGGCCTGTTTAATGACGGCCAGAGCGATCGCGAGCATCATGATCGTGGTCGCGGTATTGGAGATCCACATCGAGAGGAACGCCGTTGCGATCATGAATCCGAGAACGAGGCGCGAAGGCTTCGAACCAACCGTGAGAATGATCCGCAGAGCAATCCTGCGGTGCAGATTCCATCGCTCCATCGCCAAAGCGATGAGAAAGCCTCCCAGAAAGAGGAAAATAACGTAGTTTATGTAAACAGGGGCGACGTCTTTCCCCTTCATGATTCCGAGGAGAGGAAACAGCATCAGGGGAAGGAGTGAGGTCGCCGCTAATGGAATCGCCTGGCTCATCCACCACGCCGCCATAAGCACCGCGACGGCCGCCATTTTTGAAACGGCAGCGTTTTCCGGGTCAAAATCAGAGAAAATGAGGATTAAAAAGAAAGCAATCAACCCGATCCAAAGGCCTGGATTTTTGAATCCGCTGGGGTGATTTTTGGGCCGAATAGTCTTTCCCATAGTCCGTTATCGTTAGGATTTCGGAATCGAAAAGCAAGGCAAACTCAAAAAGACCTGCTACAGGCAGGAAAGTTGGGAATTGACCTCGCCTTGTTCCTGACTAAAATCCCCCTCCCAGTGATTCGCCGGTTCGATCCTTGGTTCTGATAAAACCTTTAAGAAACCATAATGATATTGGCGCATTATTTAGGGAGCTTTGGCACGAATACTGAGCGTATCTTTAACTGAGTAATTGTCGGTTGATCTCTCAACCGAAGGCTGAAACTCGCCCGTAATTCGAACGACATATGAGCAAATATCTTAAGATCCCAAAAACCAATAACAGCCTCCATCGCCCCGAATTGGAGCGCGATTCTTGCGGCGTTGGAGTGGTTGCTCATATTAAGGGAGAGAAGAGTCACCGCGTTTTGCGCCTCGGATTGGATTCAGTGAACAATGTGGCCCACCGCGGTGCGGTCAATGCCGATGGGAAAACCGGTGACGGAGCCGGCGTGACAACGAATTTGCCTTATAAGATCCTCCTCCCCGCTGCGGAGGAGATGGGCACGAAGCTGAGTGCTGAGAAAGATCTCGCTGTCGGGGTTTTCTTTCTCCCGCTCACTAACCACGAGAACCAGACCAAGGTTAAAACCATTGCTGAAGGCGTGATCCGCAAGCGTAAGATTGGAATCATTGGCTGGAGGACGGTTCCAACGGAGACAGGGGCCCTCGGACAGCAGGCGATCGATTCGATGCCTGAAATCGCGCAGCTTTTGCTTCAGCGGCCTGATGGAATGGACGACGATACCTTCGAGCGTCAACTCTATCTCAGTCGTCGCGAAATCGAAGACAAGACTAATGACGAGAAGATCGAAGATTTTTACATCCCTTCGCTGAGCCATCGTCTCATCAGTTACAAAGGGTTCATGGTCGCGACAGCGGTCGAGCAATTTTATCCAGATCTCAGAAACGAGGACTACGAAACCGCCGTGTGTCTTTATCACCAGCGCTTTTCGACGAATACCTTTCCGACCTGGGCACTTTCGCAGCCGTTCCGCATGCTCTGCCACAATGGCGAGATCAATACGGTTCGCGGAAACCGAAACTGGCTCAATTCCCGGATTGGACAGTTCGAGAGCGAGATTTGGGGAGATGAGCTGAATCATCTGAATCACGTCATCGACCCTGATGGATCTGACTCCGCGAGTCTGGACTCCGCGCTGGAGTTGCTTGTCCTCTCGGGACGCTCCGTTCCTCACGCCATGGCGATGTTGGTTCCCCCGGCATGGAAAATTGACCCCTTTACGACCAAAGAAGTCGAGGATTTCTACCGCTATCACAGTTGTTTCAGTGAGCCATGGGACGGTCCGGCAGCGCTTGCCTTCTCCGATGGTAAAACTGTTGCGGCATCACTCGACCGGAATGGTCTGCGCCCTGCTCGCTATAAAATTACGACGGACGGTATTTTCTCCCTTGGATCAGAGGTCGGCACGTGTTACCTCGCTGACGATAAAATTGAGAAGAAAGGTCGTCTCGCTCCAGGTGAGATGATTGTCGTCGATACCGTGAAAGGTGAAGTCATTTTCAACGATGAGATTAAGCAGAGTCTCGCGACTCAGCAACCTTACGGCAAGTGGCTGAAAGAGCATCAGAAGCAGTTCAAAAAGCTCGTCGATCCGAACCCGCCCGCGGATAGCGAGCCGGCCCACGACCCATTGACTCGCTCACAGCTGCAGATGGCTAATGGATTTAACCGGGAGGAAGTCGACATGGTTCTCTCTCCGATGGCCCTCTCGGGAATGGAAGCGATCTATTCAATGGGAGATGACGCAGCGCTTTCTGCCTTGTCCCGCCAGCCGAAGGTTCTCTTTTCCTATTTTAAGCAACTCTTTGCTCAGGTCACTAACCCGCCAATCGATCCGATTCGTGAGTTTCTCGTGATGTCACTCGAAGTGGATCTCGGACCGGAGCGAAATTTCCTCGCCGAAGACCCCGAGCACGCTGCGACGGTTCATTTGGAGAGTCCATTTCTTTTCACGCACCAGCTTGAGGCTCTGCGAAATATCGAATCCCTTCCCACGAAGACGCTCGACATCACCTGGCCGCAGCATAGCGGGGCTAATGCGATGCGGGATGCCCTAGCGGATCTTTGTCACAAGGCGGAAAAAGCGATCGACGAAGGAGCACGGACCATCATTCTCTCTGACCGCACGATCAATCATGACCGCGTTGGGATTCCCTCGCTTCTCGCTGTGGGCGCGGTTCATCAGTATCTCGGTTCTGTGAAAAAGCGGATGCTCGCGAGTTTGGTGATCGACACCGCAGAAGCTCGCGACACGCACCAAATGGCCTGTCTCGTTGGTTTTGGTGTCACCGCGATCTGTCCTTGGCTTGCCCATGAGACGATGCAGGAACTCGTTGAGAAAAACGCGAAGAAGAAATTCGACGGCGTTTCGGTTGAGGCAGCACTGCGGAATTATCACAAGGCCCTCGAAAAAGGCGTCCTCAAGATCATGTCGAAAATGGGCATCTCGGTGCTGAACAGCTATCAAGGCGCTCAGATTTTCGAGGCAGTGGGTATTTCCGAAAAAGTGATCGCTCAGTGTTTCCCCGGAACGCCTTCACAGATTGCCGGGGTTGGCTTTTACGAGATCGCAGCGGAGAGCATTGCTCGTCATTCGGCCGCTTACAGCGAGGCAGTGCCCAACGATCAGGGTGAGCTCGACCTTGGAGATCCGGGATTTTTCCGCTTCCGTCGCGATGGCGAAACTCACGCGGTGAGTGGGGGAGTCATCAAAAACTTCCACACTTTCGTTCGGGGAAATGATCCTGACGATTACGAAAAGTATGTCGAGGAGCTGAAGCTGAATCAGCCTCACGCCCTCCACGACCTCTTTGAGTTGGTTCCGAACGACGAAGGCCCGATCCCGATCGAGGAAGTCGAGCCGATTGAGAGTGTTCGCCGTCGTTTCACGACCGCTGCGATGTCGCTCGGTGCGATCAGTCCTGAGGCACACGAGACCCTCGCTATTGCGATGAACCGTATCGGTGGAAAGTCCGATTCCGGTGAAGGGGGCGAAGATCCACGTCGATTCACGCCATATCCGAACGGAGACTGGGGTAATTCGAAGATCAAGCAGGTCGCTTCCGGGCGTTTTGGCGTCAGCGCTGCCTATCTCATGTCCGCTGAGGAGATCGAGATCAAGATGGCTCAGGGTGCCAAGCCCGGAGAGGGTGGTCAGCTTCCCGGTCACAAGGTCAACGGACTCATCGCCAAGCTTCGTAACACGCAGCCGGGAGTGACGCTCATTTCGCCTCCACCTCACCACGACATTTATTCGATCGAGGATCTTGCCCAGCTCATTCATGATCTGAAGGAACTCAATCCTGTTGCCAAAATCACGGTGAAGCTCGTCGCGGAAACTGGAGTGGGCACGGTTGCCGCCGGCGTTGCCAAGGCAAACGCGGACATCATTCTTATTTCCGGTCACGATGGTGGAACTGGAGCGTCTCCGCTCAGTTCGATTAAGCACGCCGGTCTTCCCTGGGAAATCGGTATTGCCGAAGTGCAGCAGGTGCTCATGATGAACGGTCTGCGGGACCGGGTCACTCTGAGAACCGATGGAGGGCTCCGCTCGGGACTCGACATTATTCACGCCGCCGTTCTCGGAGCCGAGGAATACAATTTCGGGACCATTGCCCTGATAGCGATGGGCTGCGTTTACGTCCGGCGTTGCCACCTCAACACCTGTCCGGTCGGGATAGCGACGCAGGATCCCAAATACCGCTCCAAGTTCAAAGGTGAAGTCGAGCACGTCGTAAATTTCTTCAACGCGGTTTCCGAAGAGACCCGTCAGCACATGGCGCGCCTTGGTGTTCGCAAGCTCGACGATCTTATTGGCCAGACCAAATACCTCCGTCAGCGGAGGCTTCCGGGTCATCCAAAAGCGAACCTCATTGACCTCAGTCGCCTTCTCACCGATGTCGGTGAAGAGTCAGGACGCGATCTTCCGCGCACCTGCATGCAGGATCGGAACGATGGCAATCACGAGGCGCCTCTCGACGATCAGATCATTGCCGACCTCGGAGATAAGATCGCGAATAAGCAATCAGCTGAGCTTAGCTACGAAGTGAAAAATACACATCGTAACATCGGGACGAAACTATCCGGTGCCGTCGCGAAACTTCATGGCGATCGTGGATTGGCCGAAGGAACTTTTGATATCCGGTTCTCTGGTAGCGCCGGTCAGTCCTTTGCGACTTTCCTTTGTGGAGGGATACGACTCACCCTCACCGGTGAAGCGAACGACTACGTTGGAAAAGGCATGGTCGGTGGCGAGATTCGTATTAAGCCTCCGTTGAACCGCAGTTTCGATCCCGCAGTGAACTCCATTCTTGGCAATACCGTGATGTATGGATCATCCGGTGGTCATCTCTTTGCCAACGGTTGTGCCGGCGAACGATTTTGCGTTCGTAACTCTGGTGGAACCGCTGTTGTCGAAGGAATCGGTGACCACGGTTGCGAGTACATGACGAATGGAACCGTTGTCGTTTTAGGAGAAACAGGGAAGAACTTCGGAGCTGGCATGAGCGGAGGCGCTGCCTACATTCTGGACGAGGAGGAAAGATTTGAGAAGCTCTACAATTCAGAAATGGTGGAAGTGGTTCGACTCGAAGAGGGCGACCTTTTAGCGGGAGAGCTCAAAGGGCTCATCGAATCCCATGTCGCAGCAACCGACAGCGCCAAAGGTGCCGAGCTCCTCGGGGACTGGACCAACTCATTGGCCAAGTTCTGGAGAGTCCAGCCCAGAAGCGATGTCGCTGACGCTCCTGCCGCCAAGCCCGCCGGAGCCGCCGCAGCGAAATAGCGTTAAACCAGCGCATCCAACCCTGTCGGGTGCGTGACTTCCCCCTGTTAGGTGAAAGGCCCGGGTCGACTTGGTAGTCTTAGCGAGATGATCGCACAGGGTCTGAGCGAACAGGGTCAGGTAGGGTCGAGTGGCCCGCTCGAATTCATATCACCACTTTTTAGGTGGGAGCTCGTTGAGTTTCGAGTCCACTTTCTCTGTGGCAGGGGGTCTTGACAGCGGATGCGTCCGGGCCTCGTCGATGACCTTCGGCAGGGCTTTCGACTCCAAGCTCAAAGAGGTCCGCTACAGGTTCGAACTTCGAGAGAAATCTTTCGGTAAATATATCATCTCGGCGACGAATTGTGTTCCATTCACTTCATCCTCTCAGTCATCGATCGCATCAACATCTCAACCGGCCCGCGTGCGAATCGACTTCTCCATAAGTGAGCGAAGAGGACGCTGACGATGAAGAACACAGCTGAGGCCAGTAGCGAAAACGGGAGTGTCTGATTTTCCAATCGGCCCATGGCACCGAGAACTGAGATTCCGACGACGACGTGGGCGACATACAGGGTCAGAGCGAGTTGTCCCGTCGCCACGAGAGGTCGCATCCAGATTGCCTTTTCAAAGCGCTTTCCGACACTGACTGATGCTGCGATGACCGCGCAGGCGGTCCCGGCTCCGGCAAGCAGGTAGAGTGGCATCGGCGGCATCGGCGCGGTCCCGAGGATGGCAGCGATGGCGTCCTCGCCTGCGACGGTTTCACCAATGGATAAGGTGTGAATGAGTAGCCCGCTAATCGTCTCTGCCGCGACTGCGACAGCTAATCCAGTCAAGAAGACGCGACGCCGAATCGATGATTGATTCATGTCGAGACGTCCAATCACCATCCCGAGAAGCAGAAACGCGAGCCAGGGAATCACGGGATGAAAACCGTTGTAGAACAGATTGCGGATCAATCCCTTCGTCGACCAAAATCCTGCGTATTCCAGTGTCTTCCAATTCCATTCCTGCTCGTAATTGAAGGCGAAGAACATCCACGCGAAACCACCTCCGAGAAGGCCGATGAGAGCCCATAATTTTCCCGGTGAACTGGTCAGGAGAAACGCGGCAACCGCAAGATAGACGCCGTAAAAATGGAGAATATCGGCAGGCCAGATCGGGGTGTAGAGGAGACCGCCAAAAAAGAGAAAGAGGGCTCGCTTCAGGAGCTTGTTTCGAATCTCGGCGAGTGCGAGCGGTTCAGCTGAGGTGCGGGCCTTTTGGGACAGCAGCGAAATGCCGATGCCGGCTAAGACGACAAAAGTCGCGGCGGCTCGACCATCGAGCATTCCGACGAGATAGACGAGCGAGGGAGGCCCGTTCCTTTCGGCCCCCATCACGATCTTGAAATTGACGACGACCATCCCGAAGATGGCAAAGGCGCGGGCAAGATCGTAGCCGATAATTCGGCTCTTCATGAGATTGTTTTCATTAGGTATTCGCGAAGCCTACACGGGTTTGCCAATTCGGATCAAGTAAGACAACCGGAACGGGAGCGCGACTGACCTAAACTCCATTGCCGGGGTGTCTTCCCCTTCATTTTGAGCTCGATTCATCTTTCTGACAAGCGCCGCTACTCTCCTCCGCCATTTTTCAATTCTCTCTTTCGCTTCAAATGAGTCGCTTTCCTTTTGCAGTGGCTGGAGGGCTTTCGATACGTCTTCCGGAGAGTCGCTTTGCAACACTCGATGAGAGGGCGTTTGGGGGTTCTTCCCGTGACTTGGCAAGGCTTTCCCCCCGCTTCCCCCCGTCGTTTTGCAAGGTCGCGCATCGTGGCTGCGATTAGTCCCGGTCTCCCTATTTATGAGGCAACGCGGCGATTAAAAGTAGGGAGTTAATCTTCTCGATAGAGGGGATGGAATCAGTCAGCCTTCTTGAATTGATGAGACCTCTATGAAAATCACCGACGTTAAAACCGTCCTCTTAACCGGCCCCTGTACGGGCGATCCCTATCTTCTTGAACTCCGGAAATGGCGCAGCGCGGCTTTCATTGAAATTCACACCGACGATCCGGATTTGGTTGGACTCGGTGAAACCTATGCGGGCTATTTCTGTCCTGAGATTATTCCCGAAACGGTTGAGTTCTTTAAACCGATCCTCCTCGGGCAGAACCTTGACGACATCCCCGAGCTGTGGCGGCGCATGTATCACTGTGGCAATTTCTGGTGCCGAGTCGGGCTGGGTGCTTCCGTGCTTTCGGGAATCGAGTCGGCGTTGTGGGATCTCAAAGGGAAACTTGAAGGCAAGCCGGTCTGCGAATTGCTTGGGGGAAGCGTTCACGAAAAGTTGTTCTGCTATGCAACGGGAGGACCTTCCAATTATCCCACGGAACATCTTGCCGAGAAACTCGACTTTTATCAGTCTCTCGGATTTGCAGCGGCAAAGTTAGGGGTGGGCTCCTATTCAAAGGCGGAGGGCTCTCTCCTTTCCAACGACCCTAACGAAGCGGCCGATTTCGAAGCCGGAAAATTGGATTTCGTTCGCTCCCGATACGGAGGGGATTTTCAGCTGATGCTGGATGGGCACATGGGAAACAGCTCTTCGCACACCTGGGACACCGCGACCGCGATTGCTGTGGCGAAAGCATGCGAACCCTACGACCTGTTCTTTTTCGAGGAGCCGCTTCACTACACCGACCCCTGGGGCTATGCCGAACTCTGCGCCGCGACCTCGGTTCCGATTGCGGGAGGCGAATGCCTTACCGCTGACTATGAATGGCGTCTCTTTATCGAGCGGGACTGTTTTGACATTGGGCAACCGGATGCGGGTTTCATGGGTGGCCTCAGTGAATTCATGACCGTGGCAAAAAGGTTTGCGGATCGCGGGCGAAAAATTGCGACTCACGCCTGGGGCGCCGGAGGGGTCTTCATGCAGAATATCCACTGCGGCTTCGCTTGCCCTAACACGGCGATACTCGAAATACCTCCGGCGTGGGGGCCGCTTCACTCGGAAGTGATAGGGGACTCATTTCAAATGAAAGACGGTCACGTCTTGCCCCCCGACAAGCCCGGGCTCGGCATTGTCCTGACAGAGGAAACAAAAGCCGCTTTCCCTTTTGTTCCCGGTAGCGGAGAATACAATAATGTTCCCGGGAAAATCCTTCCCGAGCAACGTGAAGACAATCAGCTGTGAAAAAGATACTCCTTACGATCCCGCCGGATTCCGAAGCGTCCGCTTCAATGGAGGCGTCCGGTCAGTTTCAAATCAAGCGGGTTGAGAAACCCGCCGCAGACTGGGCTGCGGGGGCTTTTTCGGATGCCGAGATTCTCTTCAGCGACGGCCCCCCTTCGGATTTTTCGGAGATGACTTCCGTCCAGTTCATCCAACTGGGCTCGGTCGGTTACACGCAGCTTCAAGGGCTCGATCTCGCCAATCGCGGGGTTCGGGTGAGCAATGCCCGCGGCGTCTTCGATGTCCCGATTGCGGAATGGAACATCGCGATGATGATCAACCTGGTTCGGGATATGAGGGGGCTCGTTCGCAATCAGGAGTCAGGAACCTGGGATAGAGATGCCCGTTTTCAAAAAGAAATTCGAGGGTCCGTCGTCGGAATCTGGGGCTACGGGGGAATCGGAAGAGAAACCGCGCGGATGGGGAAATTGCTCGGCCTTGAGGTTCATGCGATGGCGCGTCGCCGTCCCCGGCCGGTGGGCCCGGATACGTATCGTGTTCCCGGCACCGGCGATCCTGAATCGACACTTCCTGATCGCTTTTTCACCCCCGATCGAACCGAGGAATTTCTTTCCGGTCTCGACTTCCTCATTCTCGCAATGCCGATGCATCCCGAAAACGAGGGGATCATTGGAGAGGCTGAACTCGCGGCGCTTCCCAATCATGCTTTCCTTCTTAATCCCGCGCGTGGCCCGCTCGTGAGTGAGTCGGCTTTGTTGAAAGCGCTCGATACCGGACAAATTGCCGGTGCCGCTCTCGACACTCACTATCATTACCCGATGCCACCGGATCACCCGCTCTGGAAATTCCCCAAGGTCATCATGACCCCTCACATCTCCGGGTCCAGCGGAAGCCCTTACTATCTCAGCCGCGTCTGGGATATTTTCAGCCAGAACCTAAAGCGACTCGAAAGCGGCGCACCCCTGCTCAATGAATTGACGCAAAAGGAAGTTTCGGCGCTGGGGTAAAATGACCGCGAGGCTTTTTTCGAGGCGGATCGGTAATGACTCTATTCCCGATCGTCAACTCGGTCGCGATGTCTTGCCACGCGACGGGTCTGGCAACTAGAATTCCCCCGGGAGGTTCCATGCCGGCGCCTCTGCCAATTCATGCGATGAACTCAAAAACCGTCACGACCTGCCTCGCGCTTATCAGTTGCGCCCTCACCACGACTGCTCTCTTTTCCGCGGAATCAACGGATTCTCTCCTCGAGAGTATCGAACCCCGACTCCGAGCGATCTACGAAAAGGGAGCGTTTCGGCCGAAGCGGTTCGCGGGCGAGTGGCTTCCTGATAGTTCGGGATACACTGTCAAGGAGCCGGCTCACGGAAAGAAATCACCTGTCTCAGTGTTCTACGAGGTTGTCACGGGAGAGTCCAAAGTTTTGGAATCGAGGGAAGGTAATGAGGCTCAAAATGGGGGGACTCCCTCACCGGATAAGAAGAGCCTACTCATTCGGGAGAAGGGAAACCTGGTGGTAAGGGATCTCGAGTCGGGAACGAGGATTCCTCTGCAAAGAGGCGAGCGGAGTGAGGCGGTTACCAGCGGCAGAGCGGTATGGAGTCCCGACAGCAAAAGTATTGCTTATCTGCAAACGGACTCTTCGAAGGTCCGATTGAGGCCCATGCTCGTTCCGGGAGATCCGACTTATCCCAAGGTCAGGGAGATGCGCTTTGCGAGGGTGGGGGGTGCGATTCCGGTTCTCAAGGTGGGAGTGGTGGCCGCCTCGGGAGGCGAGACACACTGGCTTCCGATTTCTACTCCGGAGGAGGGAATTTATCTTGGTATCGTCGATTGGGCGGGGAATTCGAATGAATTACTGGTCGAAAAACTGAGCCGTTTTCGGAATGAGCGAGAGTTTCTCCTCATCGACGTCAAGAGCGGCAAGAGCACCCGAATCTTTCACGAGAGTGATCCGGCTTGGGTGGTCGCTAGTATCGGGAAAAATTCAGGGCTTGAGTGGATCAATGACGGGAAGTCGTTTCTTGTCCTCAGTGAGAAAGATGGCTGGCGGCATGCTTACGTCTACTCACGCGACGGGAAGAACGAGACTCTGCTGACACCGGGGGACTACGACATCATTGAGAAAGTTAAAGTCGACGAGGAGCGGGGGTGGTTTTACTTCAACGCCTCTCCCGATAACGGAACGCAGAAGTATCTCTATCGGGTTTCCCTCAAGGGGTCTGAAAAACCCCAGCGCGTCACCCCGTCTCGGCAGTCCGGGTTTCACGATTATGAGTTCTCTCCGGACGGGAAGTGGGCGTTTCAGACCCGGTCGAATTTCGATACCCCGCCCGTCACCGAGCTCGTCGAGTTCCCCGATCATCAACTTGTCCGACGACTGGAGGACAACGAGAGCTTGCAGGCGAAAATGGCGTCTCTGCCGATGCAATCGACTGAATTCATCCCCCTCGAGATCGGCGGCGGAGTGGTGATGGACTCGTGGCTGATCAAGCCGTCTCATTTCGATCCCAAAAAGAAGTATCCGGTTTTGGTCTACGTCTACGGGGAGCCGCATGCCCAGACGGTGTTGGACCGATGGAGCAACTCCAGTTCGGATTACCATCGGGCCCTCGCAGAGCTCGGGTATCTCGTTGTTTCAATCGATAATCGGGGAACGCCAGCTCCGAAAGGGGCCGCGTGGCGCCGTGAGGTCTTTGGGAGCCTTGGCCCTCTCTCGACAGATGAGCAGGCAGCGGGTCTCAAGGAGATGGCCCGGACACGCTCATTTATTGATTTGTCCCGTGTCGGCATCTGGGGCTGGAGTGGGGGCGGTTCGAACACGCTGAACGCGATGTTTCGAAAGCCGGATATCTATCACGTGGGGATTGCGGTGGTGCCGAAACCCCAGCCTCATCTCTACAACGCATGGTTCCAGGAAATCTACATGGAAACGCGCGAGACGAATCCGGAGGGTTACGAGAAAGCGGCAGCAATCAATTACGCTGAAGGCCTCGCGGGTAAGCTGTTGATCATTCACGGCTCTGGAGAGACGAACACTCATCTTCAGATCGTCGAGGGTTTGGTGGATCGGTTGATCGAGTTGGGGAGACCATTCGACTACATCGCCTACCCGAACCGGAATCACGGAATCAGCGAAGGGAAGGGAACTTCACTCCACATGCGCCTGCACATGGTTCGGTATCTTTTGACCCATCTGCGCCCCGGTGGGGAGTGATATCAAATCGTTTCCAGGTTCCTGCCGCTCTCGAAATAATCTCGTCCCCGATCTTCTTCCGAGGCTTGCCTTGGCGAGATTGATCGGGAACCTACTTCGCTTTCAACCCTGCCAGATAAGCGACAAGATCGCGGATCTCGTGTTTTTTCAGGAGCGCGAACATTGGGGGCATCGTTGAAACGACAGGGGTGCGGTCTTTGACCTGATCGAGAGCGACCCTGATCGGCTTGTTTTCCGCGTCGCGGATCTCGATCTCCGTTTTCGTTTCTTTGCGAAACTGGCCCGCGACGGTGTCGCCGTTTTTCAAGGTCAGTGCGATCGTTCCGTATCCGGGAGCGATTACCGCTTGGGGGTTGACGAGTGACTCGAGAAGGTAGGCGCGCTCTTTCTGGATCCCGATCGATTTCAAATTCGGCCCAATCGTGCTTCCTTTGCCGGAGGTGTAGTGGTGGCATCTCACACATTGCGCGGCGATATGGTTCATGAAAATATCACGTCCTTTTTCGGCATCACCTCCGTTAAGACATTCGCGATAAGCATCGACGAGATCACCCGGCTTCCGTGTTTTCTCGTAGGTGGCCAAAGACGCTTTGATCGCCGGAACATTCCCGGAACGCGCGCCAGCGGCAGTGAGAAGATCAAGTAGTAGGTTGTGGTTCAGTTTGCCGGCGACGAGTTGATCCGCCTGCTCCGTGAGAACCGCATCGGCCTCCGTGGTCCCGAGATTGGCAAGGATCGCGAGGGCGGCCTGAGCTTCCGGAACATTGTCGATGTTCCGGAGAATGGTCGCGGCTCTTGCCGTCGCCGGAGCGGGGGCATAGTCGGCGAGAAGCGTCAACGCGAGCGTTCTCAGCGCCGCAGAATCTGAAGCGAGGGCCTTCTCCACCGCGGTGGGAAGTTGCTCTGCCTTCTGTGCGGCGAGAGAGCTCAGTGCTTCGCTTCGGAGATTCGGAGGATTCTTCACTCCACTGACCACGGCAAAGAGCGCATCGGGATTGATCGTCAGCCCGAGCGTGGATGCCATCTTCATGGCTGCTTCCTGAATCGCGGTTTCCGGGTCAGCCAAAAGTGAGGTCATTTCTTCGCTGACCGAGACGCCTGTTTTTTTCAAATCACGAGCGGCGAGTTTCCGATAATTCCCCTCGATTCGGTCAATTTCCTCCGGTGCTGCCCAGTCGGTCAGCGCATCAAGAGCGTCGAGACGAAGGGCAAGCGGTCGCTTCTTATTCGATGCAAATTTAGCGAGTCGTGAAGCGGAAGCGGGGTCTCCCAAGCGGAAGTTGGCATTTACGGCGCGACGGAGAAAGGCTTCTCCTGTAAAAGGGGTGCTCGAGAGCGATGCCGCAAGTTGAGGCAAGGCAGGGATGATGGAGTCATCATCGTGAATCGCGCGGGCAGCGTCTGTCGCAATCGCTTCATCGGCATCGTCGAGAAATTCAGCCACTTCAGGGGCCGCCTGACGGCGCAAGGCAATCACGGCAGCGCGGCGAACGCTGGCGTTCTCGTGTTCGCTCAGCTCTGCCAACTGTTCAGGAAGTCCGCAATTCGCGAGCGCGACAATCGCTCCGTGACGCAGGTAAGTTTGATCGCCTCTGATTTTTGAAGCGAATGACAAGAGCGCGGGATACGCCTTTTCCGCCTTCAGATTACCGAGCGATAGGGCGGCGAGACTGCGTGTGCGGTCGTTCTCGTCAGAGAGAAGACGGATGAGGGTATCGACCGTGCCTTCCCCCTCGAGAACTCCCATATCGCCGATTGTTCTCGCGAACTGAGCCCGCAATTCCGGGTCTTCGTCTTTGGCGAGATCAAGGATCTTTCCGGGATTCCGCTTCGCCTCAGCGCGCTCGAGTTGCGCCCATCCCCACAGCGCGTGGATTCTCGCCATTTGCGGAGCGTCTTTCTTCAAGGCGGTATTTTCCAAGCGCGATTTCTCGCCGCGCTTGACCAGTTCAAACTGAGCCGCAAGTCGCACGCGCTGATCTTCCTGGTCCAACAAGGTCACGAGTTCGATATCATCTCTTCCCCCCATTCCCTCTCCGATCAGGGTCGCGGTTTCTTTGCGCTCTTTCGAATCGGCATATTCAGGCACATCGATTTTCCAAACGCCGCCTTCATCATTTAAGGTGTAGCCGCCGCCCCAGTCCGTTCCGTAGAGCCCGCCGTCCGGTGACCAGTTGAGGCCCACGAGGGGAACGCCATTTCCGATGACGTGATCGTTGATCATTTCAAAGGAAGCGCCCATTGGTTTTACCTGAAACGCATTCTGATAACCCGAGGAAAACTGAGTGATGAAAAAGTAGTTTTTGTATTCCGGGCTCAGCGCGGTTCCCGGGTTCCAGGCGAACCCGGAAGGGCCGTTCACGTAATTGGCGATCGTCGGAACGATGTGCCCCGCCTGGCCATCAAAGTAGGGTTTGAAAAGTCCTTCACTCGTCCAGAAATTGTAATCGCCTTTGAAATACTGCCAATTGATTCGCCAACCGGCATCGATGTGTTGTGCTAGATAAACGAGACGCTCCATTTCCCCGGCGCTGTCCCCATCATTGTCAACCCCAAACCAGTTTCCGTAGGCATCGAAACGAGGTTCCTGAAGATTCCGAAGACCTCTAACAAACACCTCAAACTTTGATCCGTCGGGTTCACACCGCATCATGCTTCCCTCATCGGGATAGGCAAAGCGTTCTCCCTCTTTAGACAAAACGTTGATGCCTTTGTCGCCAATCGTCCAATAAATGCGGCCGTCGGGTCCGACGTTCAGGCCATGCATGTAATGCCCCGCGTAGGCGATGTGAACGCCGAAGCCATGGGCAATCGATTCCCGTTGATCGGAAACGCCATCGCCATCGGTGTCACGAAACTTCATCAGCTCCGGCGAAGCCGTCGCATAGACATCGCCGTCGTGATAGAGCACCCCGGCCATGGAGCCGGTCACTTCGGTTTGAATTCCGGTCGCATAGGCAAGTTTCCTATCCGCCTTTCCATCGCCGGTCGTGTCTTCGATCCGGTAGATCGTGTCACTCATGACCATGAGATCGCGCCAGTCGTGGGAGCCGTCATCGTTGTGATCGACGACATTGGCTTTGTTCTCCTCGCTCGTTCCGGTTTCGGGACTTAAGACGCGATGATAAAAGGCTTTCTTGTCATCGACAGAGCGAAGCTTGAGATCTTCGATCATCCATTCCTCGCGGATCGCGAGGTCCTGAGCAACTCGTCGCCTCGCCCCGGTCACGTAGGCTCGTCCTTTTTCATCAAAGCTGAGGGCAATCGCATTGTGGATTTGATAGTCGGGTGTCCACTTCTCGTATTTCAAGGTCTTGGGGTCGGCGATGGCGTGGTCGCCCTTGGGCTTCACCTCCACTCCACGGAGAACGAGATCGTCAAACATTCCGGTATCATCAAAGGACCCCAGTCCGATCTTCCCCCAGTCGAAGGTCTTATCATGTGCCGACATGACCGGCTTCGTCATCTCATCGAAGTAGACTTCGATGAGCCCGCTTTCGATTTCACGAACGATTTTCACATCGTGCCAGGTGCCCTCTTTCCACGGGGTGCCCTTGGTGGTCGTTTCTGAGATTTTGATCCGTGGTGCATCGTTCACGATAAAAATCTGGTTGGCATGGTCGTCCATTTCCTGACCGAGATGCACATAGTAAAAATGCTCAGGATCCTGGTAGCCGAAAAAGAGACACAAGTCGCGGTGACCGTAGCTCTCTTTGGTAACCTGGAGTTTTGCGGTGAGCACAAAGTCGCTCACGGTATGATACTTCAGGATCGCCTGGTTGAGCGGGCTCCGGTGGAGGGGCTTGTATGTTGATTTCCCGTAGAGATCGAGGACGCGATTGCTTGAACCTTCGATTTCCTTCACCTCCCAGGCATTTGCGTCAGTGGTTTTCCATCCCGAAAAACCACGCTTGAAGTCCTCTTTTAAAAGAAGCGGTAATTCCTGCGCCTCAGCGGCATTCAGTGAGGAAAGGGGGCTGGCTAAGCCCATCAAAACGAGACCTGAGACCCATACCGAAGTGGATAATTTTCTCATACGTGCCGGACCCTAGCACGGCGAGACTCCACTATCCCAGCGCGATCACGGAACGGGGGAGGGTCGCTCGTCCTCGGGTAATCGCGGAGTTCGCGGATCAGCGAACGCGACCGCTTCTTCCATTGCGGGGATGACTCTAAGGTCCCTAAAGTTAGGGGTAGTGGCGCGGCCTCCCCTCGATCCCCTCGAATTGAAAATCGTCTGAGGACTGACTCTTTTTCGGACTCGGGCAACCTTTCCCGACTCTGAGCCCGAGCCGTTGGCGAGACGCCTAAAGAGTCGGCTTCTCCGAAGCGCCGCCCTCTCCCGTGGTCGGATATTGCGCATCAGCCTCTTCGAGCGCCACATTCATCGCCTGCATCATCTCTTTGAGCTTTTTCGGACGGGAAGAAGCGAGGTTGTGAGACTCGTCGCGATCTTGGATAAGGTGAAAAAGTTCGACCTTGTCATGATTCGGGCCGGACGGTTTGTCGTAGTGATAGATCAGTTTCCAATGACCCTGGCGAAAAGCGGTGAAGTAGGCACTGCGATGGCTGTGAGGAAAGTGCATGAGGAATTCGCGGTCCGCGGTCGATCCTGACGCTTCACTGAAGAGCGGAGACAAGTTGATGCCGTCGACAATGTGATTTCCGCAGTGGCTGCCGGCGAGGTCGAGGAGGGTCGAGAAGATGTCGTAAACCGCCCCGATGTCAGTGCTATTGATGACGCCGGCAGGAATGGGGCGTTCCTTTTGAAACGCATTGTCAGGATCTGGTTTGGCCCAGGCAGCGATGAAGGGAACCCGCATCCCGCCTTCGTAGTGGGTGCCTTTTTTACCACGCAAGGGAGCGGAGCATGAGATCTCATGGGTTCCACCAAGAGGAGCGTCGGTTCCGTTGTCACCGAGGAAGAGGACGAGGGTATTTTCCGCAATGCCGAGTTCGTCGAGGTGATCGAGGATGTCGCCGAGGGATTTATCGACCCCTTCGATCATGGTTGCGAAGTTCGCGAGGCTCTTCTTTTTCTCGTCGGCGTAGTGGTCAGCAAATCGGGCGTCACTCTGAAAGGGGGAGTGGACTGCGTAATGTGAGAGGTAGGCAAAGAAGGGCTTTTCCTCTTTCACTGACGTAGAGATCGCTTCGTTCATTTCAAGGGTGAGCGCTTCGGTCAGAAAAATAGCCTCGCCGTGATATTTTTCGAGGCCGGGGACGGCTCGTTTTTCGCGTCCTTTTTTGGCCCAGCCAAAATGATCGGTCCCGAGGTAGCTGCCCGGCTGTCCAAAGGCGCAGCCGCCTATGTTGACGTCAAAGCCAAGGTTGAGGGGATCGGCCGCGTAAGAATCGTTGGGGCCAAAATGGGCTTTGCCGGCGTGGATCGTTCGATAGCCGGCATCGCTGAGAAGTTTAGGAAGGGTGATATCTCCTTCCGTGAAACCCTGCCATTTCCAGCCCGCGGGGCCGAATTCACCGGTGTTTTTGGACTCGGGTTTGATGAACTGGGTCGTGGTGTGCCGCGCCGAAGTCTGACCGCTCATGATCGAGGCACGGGTCGGCGAGCAGACGCTCATGGCATAGAACTGGCTGAAACGGGTTCCGATCGCAGCAAGGCGCTCCATGTTCGGCGTGCCATAGAATTCGTTGAGAGGGTGCGTTTCCGGATTGCCCTCTGGGTCGGTCAGAAATGGGACTGAGGTATCCATCAGGCCCATATCGTCGACGAGAAATACGACAATGTTAGGCTTGTCGGCGGCGGCGGCGGAAAGGGAAAGGGTAAAGAGAAAAACAAAGAAAAGTCGCATCGGAGAGGGTGGGGGAATGTTTGTGATTTAGGCAGATTATGCGGCGGGAGGCAACCATTTCTGAATCGCCCCCAAAGTTCAAGGGGGCGCGTGATCAAAGCGCCTCTAATCCCGAATTACGGTATTGCCTGATATCTCTCTTCGTCTCAGGATCGCTGCATTTCCCTGCCCCACCTCATGAGCGGAATTATAGGACACACAACATATGCCATCCTCGCCGCCAAAGCGTCGGAGGCACGAGGTTTGTCGATCGCACCGCTGATACGGCGTCATTTTTCCACCTATCTCTGCGGCGCTTACCTCGGCTGTGATGTGCAGACGATGCCCGCGGCGGTGTGCGTCGACAGTGGCGAGGAGGTCGGCCACGGCCCCGGGGCGGTCGATAAGAGTCCCCTCACCGGCGGAGCGGTGCGCCCCTGGAAATTCCCGTTCGGAGGTCGTGAGATCCCACCGCGAGAGCTTCACTTTCAATTCTACGGCCGCGCCCACCTCTTCATCGGTTGGAGCAAGGAAGATCGCGAGATTGCCATTCCGCTTTCGGATTGGCTCGACTACGCGGCTGACGTAGCCGGTGACGCCATTGAATTGTTCGGACCGGGCGAGCAGTCCCTTGCTTACGTCCTCGGATGGATCACCCATGTCGCCGGCGATGGATTGATCAAATCGGTCATTGATGGGATCAACCTGAATCTGATCGACGGCACCTACACCGCGAAAAACCGGCCGCTGCAGGATCTCATCGCCTTCAACGAAGTCGGTATCGGCGAACTCGGTCTCAATTGGGCGGCCTTGCTCGACGATCTCGCCGCGGTGCCGGTGCAACCCGTCCAATTCCACTACATGCGCAGCGGCCTAAAACAGGGTCGGCTCGGGGCGCATATTCCCGACGGCTGGGAGCCCGGTAACGAAGCCCTGCTGCGGGCGCTTCTCGCAGAGAATCGCCGCTACCAGCGCATCCGCAGCCCACGACTCGTGAGGCAACTGACGGTGAAGACGGCGGCCAACTCCGAACGCGTTTGCGATGCCGGATTGAGCCGCGTTGCCGGTGGGCTCAGTTACATGGAAATGCTCGAAGCGGCCGAGAAGGCAAACTTCCGCCACGCGCTCTGGCAGATGGGCGAAATCATCGCCGACGCCTTTGCCAAAATCATCGATCGCCAGGATCGCCTGCAGGAAATGGCAACCGGGATCGAAAGCCCTGACTGGAATGAACTGACCCGCCGCTGGGCGAAACGATAGAACGATAGGGTCAGTGGCATTCTCCTAAGCTATCCTTGTTTCCCTTGCGATCGCCACCGCCGACGCCACCCGATCACTCCTCGCGGTAGTAGTAAATCTTCACGTATTCCATGTCCTTCTCGTCGTCGTGGCCCCGCTCCATGAAGTTGGCGGCCTGGTGGATGAAGCCGTTCGAGAAACTCATCGTTACTCCCACATCGAGTTTGAGGCGGCTCTTGAGGCGGCTTTCCGCTTTCTCGGGGGGGGCCTTTTCGGCGAAGGCGACGCAGAGTTCCGAGTAACGCTTCGTGAGGCAGTCGTCATTCGCGACTGGCTCACCCCTCACGGGCTCGCTCGCCTCTTCCAGGCGGTTTGCTACGTTACCAGCTTATTTATTCAAACGAAAAACCTCTAAAGTCATGTTTTCCGGACGCTAGAGATAATTTTGAAAATACTAGATCTGACGATTCACCTGTCCCCGCGACTCCCCCGACTCGGGTCCCCGCGACTCGAGGTGATGGAGACAGTTGATCTTCATCCTTGGTTCATCGAGGTCCTAGATGATGGAACTGGCCTGGGGGTTCGTCTCAAAGACAATGACGATTGGCCCAAAAAAGGACGCCCCATTCTCGAGGCGTTTTTCCATGCGAAGACGATGCTCGGATTCGCCGTGAAATACAGAACCGAGTTGGGGTTTGCTCCGGCAATGATGCCCAGTGGGTGGGCCGCTCTACGAGATTTGCATTGTTGTGAACCGAAAGAAGGCGAGAAGACAAATGTCGCTGGGTTGATCGAGCGGGCGATCAAAAAAGCGGGACGGCCACCGGAACTTTTCAGGGAAAGGAAAACGCCTCACCGAAGTGAGGCGTTAAAAGGAAATTCTTTTGTAACCGGTGTGGCTGCGTAACAACCAGAATCCGCGGCTTGAATTTCAAACTTTGTCTTGATTCCGTAGTTAGATTGCCGGTTTTGAGTGTCCATGTCGAGATGAAAACGCGAAAACAGGATTTTTCTATCCTGGAGGCTTGAAGGAGCCGCCTAAATTTTGGTAGTTTTCCATCATGCAGAATCCAATTCACCTTGCCTTTGACATAGGGCATTCTTCTATCGGATGGTCGGTGATGGAGGTTGCTGGTTCCGCACCCAATATTCTCGGGTGCGGATCGGTAATTTTTCCGAAAGATGATTGTCTAGCGTCGGCTCGACGGACGCACCGCAGGATGCGCCGGAATATCCGTAGCACTCGTAAACGGATCGAAAATATGCGGAGGCTTTTGAGTCATCTTCGGGTTTTGACGGATGAGGATCTTTCGGCTCCCGGGCATCCGGCCCCCCACGTGCTCGCCGCGAAGGCTTTGGTTTCCGATGCTCCGTGTTTGTCTTGGCTGGAGGTGTGGCACGTCCTTCGGTGGTATGCCCACAATCGTGGCTACGATGGTAATGCGAGATGGTCTGGGCACGAAGAGGATTCGGACGATACCGATAAGGAAAAAGTTGCGATTCAACTGATGCTCGATCATGACACGCAGACGATGGCTGAGACAATTTGCGCAGTGTTGGGGCTTGATCCTAGTGGTGCGAAAATTAGTAGTGATGCTCCCTTCAAAACTCATAGCGCAGCTTTTCCGCGCGAGGTGGTTCGCGACGAAGTGCTGAGAATTCTACGATTGCACGAAAGTGTTCTGCCAGCGTTAAACGCCGACTTTATTTCTTCATTGATTGCTCTGGATCTTTCGAATGAGCACCGGGCGTGGGAAACAATCAAAGTTCCAGCTATCCAGCTGCCGCGACGTTATTTTGGCGGGCTGCTGTTTGGCCAGTTGGTTCCACGTTTCGATAATCGGTTAATTGGGACTTGTCCTTTTTCTGAATCTGAAAAGGGTGACAAATTGCCGAATAAGGACTCAGTTGCGTTTCGAAACTACCGGTGGGCAATGATTCTGGCGAATCTACGAGCAAACGGGGAGCCTCTTTCGTGCGATGCGAGAAAGGAACTCCATCAGATCATGGAGGCAAAAGGAAAGCTGACTCCAAGGCAACTGCGGGAGCATGTTGAGGAAATTACAGGAACTGAGGCAACGAACTGTAAGTCGTATTTTGAAATCACTCCGAATGCGGGTGACGCCCTCATTCTCGATCCGGTTGTGTCCTTTATTCAAGCGGCTGAGGGAAAGCCTCGCAAAAATACGATCACGATGAGCCATTTTTGGCCTCATTTGTCGGCGGTGACCAAGAAAAGGGCTCCCGGTCGTTGGCGGAAGAAGCGGCGCGTTGACCTGACCTGGATGCTGGATGAGTGCCGTCGGGAAAATCATGATCCTGCCCCTCTCAATGAAGCCGCTGATGTGATTTATGCGGCCGATCAGAAAAAGAGTCGCTCAAATTTCTCGAGAAAGGAAGAGCTGTTGCGAAGACCTTTTTCTCCTAAGCTGGACTCTGGAAGGGCGCCGTTTTCGCGTTCGAAAATGAAGGAGGTATTTGAATTTGTGATAAACTCCAATCAGCATCCAGCTGAGGACGGTGGGCCGATCTATCGAGATGAGGCGCAAATGGATCGGATGCGGGAGAAAAAAATCGACGATCAGACAAACAACCATCTCGTCCGTCATCGGATTCGGATTTTACGGCGACTTTTGGATGATATCGTAGAGGAGTTCTGCGGCGGAAAGAAGCTTCTCGTCGCGGATGTCGTTGTCGAGGTGGCTCGAGATTTACAGGAATTCTCTGGAATTACGGCGAAGGAAATGGCGGGGGAGTTAGGGAAACGGTTAAGTCATTTTCGACAGGCGGTGAAACGCCTTGAGGAAAGGTTGCCGGGAGTTCAACTCACCGGGTCTTTGATTCGAAAGTGTCGCATTGCGACGGACCTTAATTTTACGTGCCCGTTTACCGGCGATGTTTACGACGAAGCGGCTCTATCAAGACTCGAATGGGAACATATTATTCCCTATGCGGACCGTCCGACCAATGCTCTTGACTCGCTTGTTTTGACGTGGCGGGAAGTGAATGACTTTAAGGGAAGGCGGACAGGACTTCAGTTCGTTCAGGATGATGGCGGATCGAGCGTTCCTGGCCGATCACAACTTTCGATTCTCCCTGAGGCTTCGTATCGCGAATTGGTTGAAAAGTTGAAGGTTGCGAGAAAGGACTCGTACCCCGATGACTTCAGGCGGCAGAGTTCAAGGAAGAAGTGGCTCCTCGTTGAGAGCTACGAAAGAGCGGATCGTGAATTTACGGCGGGCTCACTCACGCAAACTTCACATCTCAATCGAATTGCAGCTCGCGAAGTGGAGAAATATTTCTTTGATGAGGGGCATAAAAAATCTACGGCGAGTGTCATCTCAATTCCAGGGCAAGTGACCGCTGAAATTCGGAAGGGATGGGATCTGCTCCATACGCTGACCTTGGCTTGTCCGGAGGTTGAGAATGAGAGTAAAACTAAAGTTCGTGAGCTTACGAATCTCCACCACGCTCTCGATGCTGTGACGATCGCGCTTACTCAGTTTTACCTCCCTGGAACGTCAAGGCTCAGGCGAGCGAATGAAAAAGGGGCAATTTGGCAGGCGCTATTGAAGCGCCGAAAATCAGAGGCTGAAATCAACTTGCTGGTCGGGACGGGGATTTTTAAGAAATGTCTTAGCAAGAATCGTGACGGTCGCGAACGAGCTGATGTTTCAATGATTGACCTGAATTCGGGAATCAAACAAATGATCTCCGAGCGCCTCGCCGAAAAGCGCGTTGCGCAGCACATTCCCGCTGATCAGTCAGGGGCTGTGCTTGAGCAGAATCCGTGGCGTGTCTGGAGGGTTGATGGCAATCCCGAGAATCCGAAAACGGAAGTTCATTTGAAACAGCGGAGTTTTGAGGTGAAAGAAGGACGACGGATTTTTAAACATAAAAAAGCGAAAGAAAAGGCGGGTAAACTAGTCGGTCTCAAACCGGGAAAGCTGGCAAAAAACAAGTCAGTGCTCGTGATTGCTGAAAATTACGGGATCGCACTTGATCCTGTTCCGGTGGTCGTTCCTTTTCATAATGTCCCAAAACGGCTGGACGCGATTCGATTAGAAAATGGAGGGGAGAAATCTCGTGTCCTTCGGAAAGGGATGCTGATCGAGATCCAAAATTGGCCCGGTAAAGAAGGTATCTGGCGCATTTTTTCGGCTAAGTCTCCTGCTCATCTCGATATAGCCAGAGTTGATGCGGTCACGATGGAGAGCAAGGGTGAAGGATATTGGAGGCAAGTGTCGGTTGCTTCCTTATTAAAAAAAGACGCCCTTAATCTTTTAGACCATTCCCTAACTGGAATTTCTGGCCGCCGGGAAAACCCATAACTAAAGGTCATGATTCAATCCTTTTCCGACACTGAGACTGAGAAGCTCTTTAAGACGGAAAAGAGCGGCCGGTTCTCAGCCATCTTGAGGATTGCTCTGCGGAAATTGATCCAGCTGAATCAGGCGGCAAGCCTGGACGACATGAAAGTTCCTCAGGGAAATCGACTCGAAGCTCTAAAGGGCGACCGAAAGGGACAGTATTCGATTCGGATAACTCGGCAGTGGCGCATTGTCTTTGAGTGGAATGATCACGGACCCTCCGAAGTGGGGATTATGGATTACCATTGACGCTGCCCTATGACGTATTACGTTATAGGCGCATGGATGAACCAATAACGCCTGGCGAGATTCTTTTCGAAGAGTATTTGAAACCACTGGAGATTTCGCAAAATGCGATGGCTCGGGCCATTGGCGTGTCCCCTCGTGCTATCAATGAGATCGTACACAACAAGCGGTCAATCACTCCCCCTATGTCGATTCGGTTCGGAATTTTTTTCGGGCAATCCGATCAGTTCTGGCACGGGATTCAAGTGGAGTGTGATTTTCGCGCCCTTGCTTCGAAAAGGAGAGAGTTGGTAGCGGGAGTCAGCCCCTATCAAACCGTTCACAAATAGAAAACTATTCTCTTTAGTTGACTATTTTAATTATGGAAATTATATTTCGACATGTCTTATCATGTCGTCACTATCGATTCGGCTACATGTTCTTTGACATGTAAAGACAAGCAATTCGTTTGCACAACTCCTGAGGGAAAGCGCTCCGTGCCGCTGGAGGACGTGGGGGCCATTGTGGTCACTTCCTTTTCGGCTTCGATTCATTCCTCATTATTGATTGAGGCTGCCAAAATGGGTGTTGGTTTTGTTCTTTGTGAATCTTTTAAACCTACGGCACTATTACTGCCAGCGAATCGCTGCACTGACACCCTCTTAACTCGATCACAAGTGCGGCTATCTGCGACAGCTAGAGAGCGGCTATGGCGACGGACAATCAACGCAAAGTGTGCGAATCAGTATTCTCTCGCCGCAGCGGTTGCGCCAAATGATAGAAGGCTAGAAATTTTGCAATCAAAAGCAAATGGGAAGCATCCGGATAAAGAGGCGGATACGGCGAGACTCTATTGGGCTGTTTTTTCCCAGGCGATTTCAGGTAGAGTCGATTTCAAGCGCGAGAGGGGAGGCTCGGGACTGAATGTGCTGCTAAACTATGGATATGCTATTCTCCTTTCGACTATGCTACAAAAGCTATTCGCCGTGGGGATTGATCCCACTTTCGGCGTCGGCCATGTCACTCGGGCGCATAGCACACCGCTTGCCTACGATTTGATGGAGCCACTCCGGCCTCTCGTGGATGCCAGGATTTCAGAGTATCTCTGGCAGGAGGGTTTTTCAGAATCTTTCGAGATCGATGCCGAATTTAGAGGGTGGATTGCAGGATTCCTACTTCAACAAATCACGTACGACGGAAAATCGATAACCGTTCAAAGCGCCATCGAAAAAGTAGTCAGGACCTTCCGTCAGGCGATCACTGAGAATAAAACCACTCTGTATCAACCATGGACACAACGAAATTCAAAATGGGATGGTTAATGGTAGCTTTTGATCTTCCGGTGGTTTCCAAAGAGCAGAAAAAGCTCGCAAGCAATTTTCGGAAATTTCTGCTGGATGACGGTTTTCAGATGATGCAGTACAGCGTCTATATTCGTTCGTGCGTTTCTCATGCGCGGCAAGAGACTCATGTGCGACGAGTTCGGGAAACAATTCCGCCGGAGGGTTCTGTGAGAATCCTCTTTATCACGCGAGCGCAGTGGGAGCGCTCGTTCGTCGTTAATGGCAAACCAGCTCGCGAGATGGATCCAGAAGACATTCCTAAACAGCTGTTGCTCTGGTAACTAGTTGATAATGAAGTCTGAGGGGGCGAGCGACATTCACCCCCTCAGTTTTGGAATCAAGGCAAAGCGAAGGAGCGGTGATAATTGGTTCAGCCATAACATTCACCCCCTCAGTTTTGGAATCAAGGCAAAGCAACTGGACGTAATCGAAATAGAGGTTTTTGACATTCACCCCCTCAGTTTTGGAATCAAGGCAAAGCAAGGATGGAGCTACACGGCCGATGGGATTACATTCACCCCCTCAGTTTTGGAATCAAGGCAAAGCCGGTGGCGTTCTCGGTGTTGGCGGTGCGCTACATTCACCCCCTCAGTTTTGGAATCAAGGCAAAGCAAAAGTTTTTCGAGGGCGGAGCCCCGGATGACATTCACCCCCTCAGTTTTGGAATCAAGGCAAAGCATTTGAAGCAAGCGAAGTAAAGGGAGCGTTACATTCACCCCCTCAGTTTTGGAATCAAGGCAAAGCATCGAAAAGATTCGGCACGGTGTCAGACATACATTCACCCCCTCAGTTTTGGAATCAAGGCAAAGCGACTGCCGAGGTGACTGTTGCTCCTGTCGCACATTCACCCCCTCAGTTTTGGAATCAAGGCAAAGCTGCGAAGGCGCGGGCTGCTCTGGATGAGGGACATTCACCCCCTCAGTTTTGGAATCAAGGCAAAGCAAGCGGAAGTTGGAAGTCACGACTGACTCCACATTCACCCCCTCAGTTTTGGAATCAAGGCAAAGCCTTAAACCCTTCCGCTGCTGACATCTCCGGACATTCACCCCCTCAGTTTTGGAATCAAGGCAAAGCAAGTTGGGTGTGATTAGGTAAGGTGCTTCTACATTCACCCCCTCAGTTTTGGAATCAAGGCAAAGCTCGTCCGAACTCCCCGACGAATAGGAACATACATTCACCCCCTCAGTTTTGGAACCTACCGGACGGCATTGGTGGGGCTGGGGAAGTGGTCTGTCACAGACACCCTAGTCTAAAGTTGAGGGCGTCCGAACCATCCTTTCTGTAGCGGGTTAAGCCTTCACCCCCGCAATCGTCCCGAAGATGCTTCCAGCCGTTCCCGTCCTCATCCCGATACGCGGTTATCCGAAGTCCTGGCATACTGTTTTCGTCCTCTGACCGAACTCGCTTCCAACGCTTGCAGATGATAGGCGCTCGGCGGCCCATCACGCAAATTGTAACGATCACCGCGCGGCGCGAAATCGTGACAATGAAGTCGCCGGGAAATTCGGTTTCCGCTTCCTCTCCCGATGGACCACTGCTCAAGACTTGAGCCACATTCGTCTCTCGGTTCCTACCGAACGTGATTGCTAGTAGGTAATTAAGATTGCCGATACGGCTGACATCAGAGTCCAGTTTCATCAATTAGATAGGACTACTACCCAAGTCCTATCTAATTAGCAAACGAACAGTATTGAGGCTGAGGCAATGCTAAAGCTGCATCAGTCACTGGAACCTCGCCTAGGCAACACTCCGTTGTCATCACCAAGGATCGCTATGCGGGAAGGTATGAACCGGGGACATGGCTAACAGTTAAAATAGTGGCGGGCTCAGGCGACATCTCTTGGCTTGACCCACTTTATTATCTGCTGGTTCGCGTTGGCTGCTGATGATAATCCCAGATGATCGGCTATCCAGGCTTGAAAAACCGTTGTTTCCTTAGCGATCGCCACCCGCCAGCAATCGTTCCGAATGGTCTTTCTCAACGCCAACTGATCCACTCCGTAATGGACTACTGCCTCTGATATAATTTGAAGGGCTCTTTTCTCATTATGATCCTTCTCAATCGCGCCGGGGGAGCGGTGGCTGAGAGTGTCGTGAGAAAGGGTCGTCTTCTGAGCAGGCCGCCACCCGATCACTCCTCGCGGTAGTAGTAAATCTTCACGTATTCCATGTCTTTCTCGTCGTCGTGGCCCCGCTCCATGAAGTTGGCGGCCTGGTGGATGAAGCCGTTCGAGAAACTCATCGTCACTCCCACATCGAGTTTGAGGCGGCTCTTGAGGCGGCTTTCCGCTTTCTCGGCCTCTTTTTTTGAAACGGCGAATTTTTCTTTGAGGACCTGCCCTTTTTCCTCTTCGTAGTCGACTTTAAAAGCCTCGAATTGAGCAATGCGTTCAGGTTCTTTCAGAGCCGTCTTGTTGAAGTCTTCGAGATCGAACTCCTCATGATCGTTGATGTAGTTCATCGCGTTACTTGCGACCTCCATGCGCTCTTCCTGCTTCGTTTCCTCGGGGAGGCCCTTTTCGGCGAAGGCGACGCAGAGTTCCGAGTAACGCTTCGTGAGGTAGTCGTCATTCGCGACTGGCTCAGCTCCGACGAAATCGCGAACCCAGAACTGGGTGTTGCCTCCTCCTTTGTCGAAGAGGTAAACGGAGAAGCCATCGGCGCGACCGTGATTGATGATGAGACAGCCTTTGTCGATTTTGTCGGGATAAATTCCCTGCTCTGTTGTCAGAACGAGGTCTCCATCGCGCTCGGAAATCTGGAGGAAGGGAACCTTACTCTCCGATTTAACAATGCTGATCGCCTGGACATTTTCGCCGGAGACGATGACATCGTCGATGAGGGCGACGCAGAGATCGCCCGACTTGATGTTCGCATGATTCGAAGTCGCATAGAGGTGGCGAGCGATACCAGCGCCCTTTTCGAGCAAGGATGAGTTGTCTTCAAAAATAGCAGCGGCATAACCAAACAGTTCGTTGCTCTCGACGGCGGTGTGATGGGTCAAATGATTGAGCTCAAGTGACTTAAACGACTTGAGAAAGCAATGCGTCAAAATCTCCGCTTCCTCGTCTTTAAAGCGACAGAGTGTTTGCGAAGTCTGAAGCGGTTCGTCGCGCATCGGGTTGCCCACTTTTGCGAGTGACATCGTTGATAGCGCTGCTTTCCTGAAATTTACCGAGAGTCCCATACGTTGATTTCGTGTATTTATACCGGCAAGCAAGCTCGAATCAATTGCAGGCGCCTTCGAAAATCTCCTAGCTCGTCTGAATTGCCAGAATAAACGCCCGCTTTGTTCTGAAAAATCCAGTTAATCCTTACTCGTTGGATTTTTCACGCCCCGTTGGCGATCATTCAAACTGCTCCAACTTTCGCGAGAGGTTTCCGGAAGGACCCGCTTCGGAGAGCGATTCAGCAGCGTTTCGGTAGTCGAGCAGTTCGGGAATGGACGAGGCGAAGAACTCCGCGACGCTTCCCTGGAAAATCACTGAGCGAGAACTTAGAAAGAGGACCCGGTCCGCGACGGTTCGCACGAGGCCGAGATGATGCGTCACGACGACAGAGGTGAGAGACAGCTCCCCCTTTAAACGGTTGATCAATCTCGCGACAGTGGAGGCAAGGATGGGGTCGAGTCCTGCGGTGGGTTCATCATAGAGCATCGCTTCGGGGCGAGTGATGATGGCTCTCGCTAAACCAGCGCGTTTTCTCATTCCTCCGGATAAGTCTTCGGGCCTCTTTGCGACGGCTTCGGTGAGATCAACCCGATCAAGCGCTTCGGAGACGCGATCACTGATTTCGGCGTGGGACAGTTTCGTTTGCTCCCTGAGTGGAAACGCAACATTCTCTCCGACGGTCATGGAATCAAAAAGGGCGCCATTTTGAAAGAGGACCCCGATCCTCTGGCGAAGGGGAGTGAGGTCTGATTCGCTCATTCCGGTGAGCGTTTCGCCGTCAACGGAGACGGAACCGGCGTCGGGGATGAGGAGGCCATTGAGGTGCTTGAGGAGCACGCTTTTTCCGGCGCCACTTCCGCCGAGAATGACAGTTGTCTTTCCTCTCGGAATCGTAAAAGTCGCGCCTTTCAGAATCGCATTGCCGTGGAAGGATTTTTCAAGTCCTGCCACCGCGAAGAAGTCGCCTCGTTCTGTCGGGGGATCGCTCATTGGGCAAAGGAACTCATAGGGAGCCACTGGTTGAATCCGAGTGTTAGGAAGAGATTTACGATGAGAATCGCGAGTGACGAATAGACGACGGTTTGTGTCGTAGCTTTGCCGACTCCGCTCGCCCCGCCCGAAGTTCCGAGCCCTTGCTGGCATGCCACGAGAACGATGATGAGTCCGAAAAAGGCCCCTTTGATCAATCCCACGAGAATGTCATCTCCACCGGTGTGCTGAGAAAGCTGTTCCCAAAACCAGGTCCGTGGAACGCCGAACAACTCGACTGTAATCAGATCGGCCGCGAGAATCCCGAAGGCGATGGCCTCTCCTACGAGAACGGGCATTGAAATCACCATCGCCAGAGTCCGGGGAACGACGAGGTAGTCCGTCGGTGCCACGCCCATGGCACGCAGGGCGTCGATTTGCTCGGTGACTTTCATGCTCCCAATCTCAGCAGCGATCGAGGCACCGGCGCGTCCCGCGACCATGAGTCCCGCGAGGACGGGGCCAAGTTCGCGGCACATCGCGAGCGATACGACAGGGCCGGTGGCAGTCGCGAGGCCGAGTTGATTAAATTTGTAGTAGGCTTGAGCAGCGAAAACAGCTCCGGTGAATCCTCCGGTGATGATGACGACGGCCTGAGAGCCCACCCCGATGAACGCGATTTGCTTGAGCAGCTCCCCGAAGCGAATCCGAAACCGGAGCACGCTTTTCAGGACTCCCCAGCCGAGCAAGGCGACCTCGCCGAAAAACGAGGTAAGCGAAATCCAGAGCGAATCATGCGGTCGGAAATGACTCATGATGCCTCCCTTCGTTTGCGTGACTCTTTCATGATTTCCCGGGCGATCTTAAAATCTACCATCGTCTGGACGATCGGGCCGAGCTCGTCGAAGCGCCGCGCCGAACTCAAAACAGGGGGGCTGATTGTCGCCGTCTTCCCGATCGCTCTCATCTGCATGGAAAAATCGAGATCTTCACCATAGGGGAGTGATTCATCGAAGCCCCCCAGTTTTTCAAAAATCTCCCGTCTCACAAAAACCCCCTGATCACCGAGGAAGACGCCGAACCAGCGGCTCCGGATTCCGGCGAGCCAGCAAGTGAATTTCAGGAAAAGCGAGGGGCTCTCAAAATACCTCACGAACCCACCGCCTACGATTTCCGGTGATTGTTTCGCCATTTCCCTCAACCGATCGGCAGCCCGTCGGGGCAAAGTCGTATCGCCATGAAGAAAAAGAAGAACCTCGCCCGGGTATTTTTCTGCTCCACGATTCATCTGTCCGGCACGACCGCCGGAGATATTCTCGAGAACAGGGCAGTCGAGCTTTTTTGCGATTTCAACGGTGTCGTCAGTGCTCCCTCCGTCAACGATGAGAATGGCGTCGAGCTGCGCTTCACGGAGCGAAGCAATTGTTGCGGCAATGCGGTGTGCTTCGTTAAGCGTCGGGATAATGACAGAAATAGTGACCACTCCGTAAGCCAACACGATTCGGAGGGCTGGATCAAGTTCCGGCATCGGTAATCGTGATCCTGTATTACTGCATGCGGCTCTTGACGGTTGAATCGCAAACGCTAAACTCGCACTTCGAATTCAATCCTTTACGCCTTTCAAATCCAGCGCCCCCGAATATGAGCACCGAGAATACAGTAGAACAGGAAGCCGTTGAGTTGGCTGAAGTTAACCAAAGACCGATTGTAAAAAGATGGGGCTATTTTGCGAAGAAGTCCGGTCCGGGATGGCTGCAGGGAGCGATCACTCTGGGTGGTGGATCACTCGGAGGTGCTCTCTATCTCGGAAGTTTCATGGGATACAACATGATGTGGCTCCAGCCTATGGCGATGATTCTCGGCGTTATCATGCTGAGCGCGATTTCTTACGTGACTCTTTCCACCGGCGAACGCCCGTTTCTTTCGGTTAAGCGCAACGTTTCCCCGCTCCTAGCCTGGGCTTGGCTTATCGCGACATTGATGGCCAATATCGTCTGGTGCATGCCTCAGTTTGCGCTTGGCACGGGAGCTATTCAGCAAAATTTAGGGGGCGGAAATATACCGACCTGGGCTTGCGGTGTGATCCTCCTCGCCGTTGGATTGCTCGTGAATTTCTTTTACGGAAAAGGGAGCAAGGGAGTCGCTACTTTTGAGCTGATCCTGAAAATCCTCGTCGGAATTGTCGTGCTGTCCTTCTTCGGCGTTGTCGTAGCGCTCACTACTTCGGGTGCCCTCGACTGGGGATTGATTTTTAAAGGACTCATTCCCGATTTCAGTCTTTTCAACAAGCCTGCACCAACTTTTGCTGAGCCAATCGCGGCAGCAGGTGAATTTGCGACGTTCTGGGACGACAAGATCACGGCGACTCAATTCGATGTCATCATCACGGCTTTTGCGACCGCCGTGGGAATCAATATGACGTTTCTCCTGCCCTACTCGATGTTGAAAAAGAAGTGGGGAGCGCATCACCGTCAGCTTGCGATTTTTGATCTTTCGCTCGGTCTCATCATTCCGTTTGTGCTCGCGACCGCCTGCGTTGTGATCGCTGCTTCCTCTCAGTTTCACACGAAATATGCGGATGTCTTGAAAGAGGACGGATCCGTAAATCCTAAACTTGAAAAAAGCTTCAACGGATTCGCTGATTCGCGAATCGAAGCCGAAATTGGAAAAGAGAAATTCACTACCCTCACACCCGAGCAGCTCGTGGCGGCTCGAACGGCACTGCCTGTCGCCGATCGTCAGCTCGCGGCAATGCTCGTGAAGCGCGACAACCAACAGCTCGCGGGAGCGCTCGAACCGCTTGCCGGAAAAACCGTTGCACAGATGGTGTTTGGTATCGGGGTGATTGGAATGGCCGTTTCGACGATCATTATTCTCATGCTGATCAATGGGTTCACTTTTTGCGAGATGCTGGGCAAATCAGGAAATCGAAAGATTCACCTTCTTGGCGCGTTAGTAGCAGGTGTGGGGGGATTCCTCGGGCCGATCTGGTTGTGGGCCGATGCCGATGCCAAAGCAGCGCTCACAGTTCCGACATCCGTGATCGGTGGTAGCCTCCTTCCGATTGCCTACTTTACTTTTCTGCTTCTCATGAACAGCAAGAAAGTCCTCGGCGACAAGATGCCCCGGGGTGGAAAGCGCATTTTTTGGAATATCTTGATGTTTATTTCCACTGCCGTCGCAACGACCGGTTCGGTATGGGTGTTGTCGAAAAAGGGAACTCCGGGATTGATCGGAATCGCTATTCTCGCCTTGTTGTTCGTCTTTGGACTGATCGGATTCCTCGTCAACGAAAAGAGGCATTCCAAAGATTGATCCTCTGAGATCTTTCCCTTCTCACCTTTCACCTTTTAACGCCGCCTCGCCGCGAAAATATGAAATTCGGAATTATTGGAGCAGGCATGATTGCCAACTTCCACGCCAAGGCAATCGCGGCGATGGAGGGTGGGGAACTGCACTCGTTTTATGGTCGACGTCAGGAAGCTGTCGACGAGCTGGTCGCTGAAAATGGGGGGAAGGGTTACACCGACCTGGATGCGTTTCTCGCGGATCCGGAATTGGAGATTGTGACGATCGCAACTCCCAGCGGAGCCCATCTTGAGCCCGCCCTCGCGGCAGCCAAAGCAGGCAAGCACGTTGTCTGTGAAAAGCCGCTCGAGATCAGTCCCGAGCGTATTGACATGATGATCAACGCTTGCGAAGACGCGGGGGTGACGTTGGCAGGAATTTTTAACCGGCGTTTTCATCCGGCGATGAGCGCTTTTAAAAAAGCTGCTGACGAAGGGCGTTTTGGGACGCTCACGCTGTGTGATGCCTACACGAAATGGTATCGCGATCAGGCTTATTATGATTCAGGTGCCTGGCGCGGAACCTGGGCGCTCGATGGTGGCGGAGCATTGATGAATCAATCGATTCATCTGATCGATCAATTGATATACATTGCCGGTGATGTCGAAGCGGTTTCAGCTTCGATGGCCTGCCTCGCGCATGAGGGGATCGAGGTCGAGGATACTGCTGTGGCGATTCTGGAATTCAAAAGCGGAGCACGCGGCGTGATCCAGGGGTCAACCGCCTGCTGGTCGTCTACCGGTCATCCCGCCGAGCTGCATATCTGCGGCGATCAGGGTTCCGTCTTTCTCGCCGATGACAAGTTTCGTGTTTGGGATTTTGCTGAATCAGCTCCCGAGGACGAGCAGATCAGAAACGAGTTGATGCAGGGGAGTGATGCGAAAGGCATTGGGGCAAACGATCCCAAAGCGATCAACTTTGAAGGTCACAAGCTCAATTTTGAAGATGTCGTCACTTCGATTCAAGCGGGGCGCGCTCCGAGCGTGGATGGTAAGGAAGCACGAAGAGCGGTTGCATTAATTTGCGCTATCTATGAGAGTGCCAAAAATGGTGGAGTCAGGGTAACTCTCTAAGCGTCTTTAAGTGCCGTTTTACTTTCGTTATGAAATGCGCTCTTGTCACTGGTTCCGCCGGCTTCATTGGACATCAAGTAGTCAGACAACTTCTTGCCAGCGGAGTTGAAGTCGTTGGGGTCGACAATATGAACGACGCCTATGATCAATCGATCAAGGCGCATCGACAGGGGATTCTTGAGAACAAGTCTGGTTATACCTTTTACGAGGCAGATATCGAGAACCTCTGCGATCTGAAGCCCGTCTTCGGGAATCATCAATTTGATGTGATCTTCAATCTCGCGGCCCGTGCCGGGGTACGTTACAGCATTGAAAACCCGCACGTCTATTTGCAGTCGAATGCTCAGGGGGCTTTGAACCTGCTCGAGCTCATGCACGAGAACGGGTGCAGCAAAATCGTCCAGGCATCCACCTCATCGCTCTATGCGGGGCAGCCGATGCCGTTCCGCGAAGACCAGCCCGTCGAGAAGCCGCTTTCTCCTTATGCGGCGTCAAAGAAAGCCGCCGAAGTGATGAGCTACACCTATCATCACCTCTACGATATTGACGTCACCATTTTGCGTTATTTCACCGTCTACGGCCCCGCGGGGAGACCTGACATGGCGCCGTTTCGTTTTATCAAATGGATTCAGGAGGGCACTCCCATCACTGTGTTCGGGGATGGGAAACAGACCCGGGATTTTACCTACGTCGATGACATCGCACGCGGCACCTTGCTCGCAGCAAAGCGCCTCGGCCACACCGTGATTAATCTCGGCGGTGGAAAAACCCCGATCACCCTTCTCGATTTCATCGGTAAGATCGAAGATCGCCTTGGCAAAAAGGCAGAGATCGTGTGGAAGGAAATGAGCGCTTCAGAAATGATGGACACTTCTGCGAACATTCAGAAAGCCAAAGAGGTTCTAGACTGGGAGCCGGAGATTGATTTGGACGAAGGCCTCGATCGAACCGTCGCGTGGTATCTTGAGAACCTTGATTGGGCTTCGCAGGTGAAACTGTGAGTTCTCGAAAATAAGGCTCAGCCGCTCAGCCCTTTGGTTTGTTTGATCCCTTGATGTGCCATAGCGTGATTGATCCAATTTTCTTTTTCGCGATGGCTGTAGCAATGAGTTCGGTCTTCCACTCAGCAGAATGTTTTGGATATTCAAGAAGCCAAATTTCAGCATCGAGTAAAGCGATTCGTTCGACAATTGATTCAAGTTTCACGAAGTGCTCATGAGCGTCCTGGCCGGGGACGTTTTCCGCCTGGGTAATATCTTTGTCCGTGACGTGCCAAACACTTTCTCCGAAATAGAACTCCAAGCTGGGTCGGAATCGGTCGCTGATGATGAGATCGGCATCGTTCTCTTCAGCAATTGCGACCGCTTTTCGGACACTGGAACTTCTTCCCACTTTGTCCTCAAAGTGCGGCATTAATGTTCCTGCGATTAGGAGGGCAAAAAGTGCGGAGGCAAACAAGGTCGCGCATCGCCTTCTATAAAGATCAGTCTGACTTGCAATCAAGGTTCCTGTCCATGCGGCGATAAATGGGGCCCCGGGTAGGGAATAGGTTACGAGTTTGGAGGAGACAAATGAGAAGATTACTAGGATTAACGTCGCGGCGAGGATCTCCCAGGGGATCATGAGTCGGCGATTATTCCAGCTGAGCTGTTTCCATTGGTCTCTGAGTTGGTGGCAGCGATGGACCCAGAAGGGCCACCAGGGAAGCCAGACAATCGCTGCTACCGCAAAGTGGAAACCAAAGAATGCGGTCCGGCCGTCCTCATGCCCGGCAACCCGCCCCGCGACCTCGCGAACGAAGAAGAAAGAAAATAGTTCTTCGTGCCGATTTATCATAATGATGAACCACGGGCAGCCGAGTAAAAGAATGAGAAGTAGCAATCGGAGCGGGCGCATTCTTGCGAGTAGATCTTTCCTTCCGCAGATCAGGATAGCGGCAGAAATCGCGGCAAGGGGAACGAGGGCTGCGGTTGCTTTTGTCCACCAGGCGAGCGACCAGAAAATTCCTCCGAGAAACCACCAGCCCCATTTCGGACTGTGAAGTAACAGGGCTGTGCCCAGTGTCGCAAATCCACACAGAAGAATATCGGGTGAGAGGAAGCGCGACATTGCCCAGAATTGAATCATTGTCGCGCAGGTTGCGACGCCCCAAAAGGCAGCTCTTTCCCCGCCCCTCTGAAAGGCAAGGAGCCCCACTCCTGCGAGGGTAAATAGACCTCCCAGCAATGCCGGGATTCGGGCCGTGAAGTCACTCTCGCCAAAAGTCAAAAATGAAAGCCCCGTAAGCCAGTAGATCAAGGGAGGCTTATCAAAGTGTCCGACATCACTGAGAACAGGTTCGAGCCAGTTGTGGTCGTTGAACTCTGTCCATTCTTTCGACATGTTGGCATAGCGACCTTCATCAGGTTCAATGAGTCCATGATTGCCAAGGGCATACAATGCGAGGACTGAGATGGCCAAGATTAGAACGCACCAATGGGCTCTCGGTGTGGACATAGAAAAATGCGACATACTGGAAAGCGTGAGAGAAACTGAACCGATCAAGTAGGCGGATATGCTTTTACTTATCTCATAACGATCTGATGGACAGGATATTAGTTGTGATAACGACTTGTGGCTTGAGACGATGGCTTGAAATTAATTTAGGCGAGGGAAATTATCAGAAGTGGGGAAAGAAATAGGGCGACGTTTGGCAATTTGGTAGGGGAACGAATCCCGTTCCGAGCAGAGCCTTGAGCGGATAGGCTGCGATGCGGAATCAAATTCAATCCGCGACACGAAGCAACCAAGCGACGTTTGGCAATTTGGTAGGGGAACGAATCTCGTTCCGAGCAGAGCCTTGAGCGGATAGGCTGCGATGCGGAATGAAATTCAATCCGCGACACGAAGCGACCAAACGACGTTTGGCAATTTGGTAGGGGAACGAATCTCGTTCCGAGCAGAGCCTCGGGCGGATAGGCTGCGATACGGAATGAACTTCAATCCTGCTATCTTTTTTACGTTAGATCTTTTGACCTCTAAAGTTTCGACTCGACCAAGTCTTCCATCTTCACGATGTCGGCTGAGAAGGCACGGATCCCCTGAGCGGTCTTTTCTGTGGCCATGGCGTCATCGTTGAGAAGGTAACGGAAGGTCTTTTCGTCGAGTTCGAGCTTTTCGATGTCAGCGGTTGCGGCATCTCCTGCATCGAGCTTTTTCTCGATAGTTCCTTCGCTGTTTTGAAGTTCTTCAAGAAGACCGGTTCCGATCGTGAGTAGGTCGCAGCCAGCCAGTTCGATGATCTGGCTGGTGTTGCGAAAGCTGGCTCCCATCACTTCGGTGTCGTAGCCGAACTTGCGATAGTAGGTGTAGATCTCCTGCACGGACTGAACGCCGGGATCGTCTCCTCCTGTGTATTCTTTGCCGGTATCTTTCTTATACCAATCGTAGATTCGACCAACGAAAGGCGAGATCAGTTTGATACCGCCCTCGGCACAGGCAACCGCCTGAGCGAGCGAGAACATGAGCGTGAGGTTGCAGTTGATGCCCTCCTTTTGAAGTACGGTGGCCGCCTGAATTCCCTCCCAAGTAGAGGCGATCTTGATGAGGATGCGTTCGCGACCGATTCCGGATTCCTCGTAGAGTTTGATGATTTCGTGCGCCTTCGCAATCGTTCCTGCTTCGTCGAAGGAAAGACGGGCGTCGACTTCGGTTGAAACACGACCGGGGACAATATTGAGAATCTCTTTACCAAAGGCGATGAGGACCCGATCGATGATGGCTTCGGTGAGGTCCTTGCCGTTGAGTGATGATCTTTTCCCTTCTACGACAGCTTCGTCGACAAGTGAAGCATACTGCTCCTGCTGGGATGCCTTGAGAATGAGCGATGGGTTCGTCGTCGCATCCTGCGGTTGATACGCGACCATTGATTCGAAATCCCCGGTATCTGCGACGACAGTGGTGAACTTCTTCAGTTGCTCGAGTTGATTGGCCATGAGTGAACCTGTGAGAGAATCGAGGTTCTGTCCAGCGAATCTGGGATTGCGAAAAGAATGTCACCTCTCAACGCGTCCATCCGGGTGAAATGCCTCCCACGCTTTCCGAAAAGAAATCGTTCCGGGAAGGCGCTGAAGAGAGGCGCCTTTCAGTTGTCCTGAAATGGCTTTGCCGGTGAGAATGTCCCAGGCCGAGTTCGTATTTCCATCAACCATCGTTCCGCGTTCCGAGACTTTGAAAACGAGGTGCGCTCCTTCATACATTGTTGAGAATGCCTGAACGCTGCCCCCTTTTTCGTGATGGGTGACGACGATGGAATTCTCTTCCCAATCGATCATGACAAGTGAAGATTTCTGGAGCTTTTGGAGCGATACAGCGGGAGAAGGAATCCCGGCTCCGATGGAAACGCCGTAGACAAAGCGCCGAGGGTTCTCCCAGGCGCGCGCGTCGTACCGTTTCACAGTGCGTGACATCGCGAGGATAGTGGTTTCTGGAAAGCGCTTTTTCCAATCGCCCCAAGTCGTCATCGTCGCCGGGAGCATTTCGAGCCGGGTTCCTGAAAGCGCGCCTTCCATACCCCGGCCAAGGAGGTGGCTCCAGAGTGTTTCGGTTTCAAGGTCCCGCATGACGAGGCTCCGTTGCCATAGCATTCCGGAAACCTGAAAAGTAAGTTCTTTTTTCTTAATGGATCTGACATACACGATGTCATTGAAGCAAAGGTGTCACCAGGTCGCGGCGATGGACCGCCCGCCGAGGGTGTCATTGATGATCTCACGGGTCGGGTTCGTGAGCATATTGATCGGATAGGCCCGGGACTGATTGGCGATCGTCACGCCAAGGACAAGCTCGTCGTCTTTGACCCACTTCTCCGCCTCGCGGGACGTAGCCGTTTCAGGATTCGTAATCGCTTCAAAGGCGGGAGCAACCCGTGTTGGATTGAATTCTTGTGCCGAAACCAGGAGCGAAATACCGGGCCAAAAAAGAAGAAGGAACCATTTCATCTTTTGGGAGACGAGCTCAGGATGAGGGACTTACGGGAAGCTTAGGTGGGCAGCGCCCATTGCACTGGAACTTCGAGGGACTGATTAAACCGGTTCTTGTATTTCACGATCCCGTTTGTGGCGCCATATTCGTGGACCATTTTAGTCACCTTAACATCGAAGCAGCAGTACTCAGCGATATCCATGAGGCGACCTTCCTGCCACCATTTGATCGCATCGGTTCCCACGGCTGTTTTCCTTTCGCCGAGCGAGGACTCTGCAACCGCATCGAGCTTGGGCTTGTGTTCGAGCTCTTTCTCGAGGTCGAGCATGAGATCGAGGTTAGTCGTTTGCTCTTTCAGATCCAGAATCGTGTATCCCATGAGTACTTCGTAATCGAAGTAGATGTGATTGTATCCGATGACGAGGTCGGCTTCACAAAGTTCGTCGATGAGCTGTTGCACATTCGACTCGTCGTAAATCATGTAAGCTCCCTTCGCGGTGCTGTAAGTGACACCGACGGACATTTTCATGTCGGCCTTTCGATCCCAACCCCCGACGTCATTCGCGGAGCGCTGAGTTTCCAAGTCAAAATAGACGTAATTGTCCCCCATCAGTTTCGTAAATAGAATTTACTGATAAGGCTCAAAAAGATTCCAGGGCAAATCAGCGAAAATCGGATTCAAGGCTTCGATGTCGGCGAGCTCTTCATTGATATCTCCCTGGGTCATGAGACTCCAAACACGGTCGAAATTGTCGAGGTGCCCGTTCGTTCGGCCTTCCGCGTAGCCTCTGGACGCTTCGTTGAGCATGAGAAATCCCCAATCGCTGGACTGCGATAACAGCAATTCGCGGGTCAGCAATTGAATGCATCGCTGGTAATGAGCGATCGACTCTTCGTTATACCCATTGCGGTTCTCCTCAAATATTTTCACGAAGCGGGCAAGGCGCTCTGATCGTTTCTGGAGCTCGACTTGAACCCATCCGTTTTGTTCATTCGTCCACGTCTCAAAATACCCTCCTTCACCCCATGATGAGGAGACCGGTGAAGCGAGTGACCATTCCTGCTCGGGATTGCCGGCGAGGTAGTTGGAGGGAGTCGTGAATGAAAAGTCTTCACGGTCCGCCGCCTTCCTGAAAATTCGTTCGAGAAATTCGGTGCCTTCATACCACCAGTGTCCGAACAAGTCGGCATCGAAGGCACAGATGATATTCGGGTTTTCAACGCCGCTCGCTTCGAGTGCCGCGAGTTGAGCTCCACGGCTGCTGATGAAACGAACGGAATGTTCCTCAAGTGCTTTTGCAGCGAGTGCGGTATCGTAGGGGCGGCTGTCGTCGCCGTCTCTCTCGGAGCGGTAATATTTGATTCCCGTAAACTGACGTTCGTCATTTTTGCCGAGATAATCGGCGAGATACTCAGGTGGCGCTTCGAGTCCGATGTCACGCAGGAAATCCCGGTAACGGCGGTCGCCGGGAAAGCCTTCGTCGGCATTCCAGATCTCGCTGCTGCTCGCCTGATCCCGTCCGAAGACCATGAGATCATCAGCGGTGATTCCCGGCACGAAGGGGAATTCTTCTGCTGCTTGAGGGGAAGTGGTCAGGCCATGCTCTTCGACGAGGGTCCAGTCGATTCCTTCTCCTTTGAGAAGTCGGCTTAGTGCCGGCGCGTAGGCGCATTCGGGAAGCCAAAAGCCACGAGGCATTCGTCCGAACGATTGGACATACTGGCGAATGCCTGCTCGAACCTGCGCTTGAACCGTTTCGGGGACTCGCAAGTGCAGCGGGAGAAGACCATGGGTAGCGGCGCTGGCGGTCAGTTCGATATGACCGCTGTCGCGGAGATCAATGTAGGCTTTGACGAGATCGCCCTGCCACTCGTCTACGAAAAGAGAGCGGAAACGGTAGAAGCGATCTTCGTACATTCTGGCAAGTTCACCGAAGCCGGTGATAGCACCTCGCTCGACTTCATCACGACAGAGGCGGAGAGTGCGATCAAGATAAGCCAGAGTTCTCAGTCTAAGCGAGTTATCACCCATCATCGCGAGAAGGGTGGGTGACAGGTTCAGTGTCAGATGGAAAGGGACTTGCTCGTTCCGGAGACGGAAGAGCATCTCGAGCAGGGGAAGATGAGTTTCGACGATTGCACCGTGCAGCCAGTCCTCTTCGAGGCAGTGCTCCACATCAGAGTGTTTCACCCAGGGAACGTGGGCGTGCAGTACGATGGAACAATTTCGACTCATGTAAATTTAAGTGATTGTAACATGATTAGAACGAAAAAGGCACCGATCGCCATCGCTGTCCTGATACCACCAAGTTTCTCGTATTCAACCTTTGTCCCGAGATGCTGATCCCAGAGGCAGTCCCCGGTAGACATCAGCCTGAAAAAGCTAAATACCATGCCGATCAGAATAAACGGAACTTGATAGAATCCAACGCCTAAAAGGTATATGTAAAATGATCTCCCTACTGATTTTAGTGGCTGTAGCCTTGAGCCGTCCAGCTGCCGAACTTTCACACCAAAAAGCGCTTTTCCCGGTGTGGTTCCAAAGACGTGGAGGAGGATGCCCTCAAGAAAATGCCATCCAATCATCGCGAAAAATTGAGTGCGAAAGAGGACCAGCGCTTCAGGCGTTTGCATTTCCGCAACGTAGCGAGCGAAAAAGTCGCTGACGGGCTCACCGTCAATGGGTTGTGGTATTTCGATGTCGGATAACCAAAATACGATCATGGAGACGAGCGTGTAATCGAACATCCGTGCCCAAAATCGTACGAATGGCCTCACGTTGGTGGCGACCATAACCGCTCCCGCATCGATAGTCGTGGCAGCTGCCCCCGCTGCATTGGAATTACCCTCGGACAAAGGAGGCATCTCGAGCGGCTCTCTTTCCGGAGACTCCTCTTCTTCTTTGGGCTTGGGTTTGACGTGCTCAAAAAGATTTTCGAGGGCAGCTACTTCCTTGAGCGGTTTCCATCCGTCCATGCCCGCGTGCCATGCCAGGGTATCCCCTGATGCTTCCCCGTCCTCAAAGAGTTCTGAGACTTTGAAAATAGAGAAAGGCCCCTGCTTTTCGCCTTTGATCGAGAGATAAAAGTCCATGTGTTATGTTAAGAAGGAGGGGGGAGCCAAAGTGGGAAGAGGGGCTTACTCGCTTCGGAGTGCCTTGGCTGGCTGCATCTTCGCGGCGATCATAGCCGGAATCAATGAAGCAAATGTGCAGGCGAGGAATGCGCCGATCGAAATGATCGCAAAATCCTCAGGTGTTTTCTTTGCGGGGAGGCCACCGTCGACCTTGTAAATCGCCTCCGAAAAGATATCGACCCCGAAAGTGCTCCCAATCCATCCCGCCATGTGGTTTCTGAAATGAAGCGTCAATTCCGCCATGAGCAGTCCGACGATCACTCCGACGACGCCAACGAGAACGCCCTGAAACAGAAAGACCCATGCGATTTGGCTTTCGCGAGCGCCGAGCGCTTTGAGGAGGCCAATTTCAGATCGCTTCTGGAAGGTCACCGTGATCATCGTGTTCATGATCGTAAAACCTCCCACGATCATAATCATGAAGAGGATCAGATACATTGCCTGCCGCTCCGCCGCGACCGCGTCGAAGATGAGCTTGTGCATTTCCGTCCAGGTTACGGCCTGATATTTTTCAGGGAGTATCTCATGGAATTTTTTCTGATACTCATTCGCTTTGAATCCATCAATCGTTCTCACGGCAATTCCATGGCACTGATCAAGGTCAAAATTGTAGAGGACCTGCGCGGTTTCGAGATGAACGAAAACAATATTGCTGTCAAAGTCCCAGTGACCAGAATCAAAGATCCCCGTCACCGTAACTTCCTGCGGCGCTGTCATTTCACGAATTTCGTTAAGTCCTTCCTTTCTCTTTTTCTCCGATTCAGAGTCTTCGGCACGGTTGAGCGAATCAATCAGCCGCGTCACATCAGCCGTCGAATAGAGTAAAATCGTGTCACCCACCTCAATACCGTGGGCTTCCGCGAGGCCGTCGCCAACCACTGCGGAATAGAATCCATTCACGTCAAAATCCCCGCGTGGAACCGTCTTTTCAGGGTCCATCGGCCACTTCGGATCCTGACGTTGCGCGAGTTTCCCTCTCATCCGCTCCAGTTCCTCTCCTTCGGGAGGTAGAATACCACGAATCATGGGCGCTTTCCGAAAAGTGCCGCGCTCATTCGTGACTTCCATGATGACTTGTCCGGTAACGAACGGAGTCACCGCTGTGACCCCTTCAGTCTCTCTTATAATCTCGTAAGCTTGCGGCCAATCGTCAATAATACCGCCTGCGCCAATCACGAGATGGGGCTCGAATCCGAGGATGCTTTCTTTGATTCGCTCCCCGTAGCCAGTGAAGACTGCAATGACGACGGCAAGGAGCCAAACGCCCAGAGCCACGCCGAGAACAGAAATAACGGTGATGATCGAGACGAAGGTCCGCTTCGGTTTGAGGTAGCGGAACGCAAGAAAGGGACTGAAAGGCATGACTTCGGGAAAAACTTACAATAATGTTACGCTTTTCTGGCGAATTCGATAGTGTAATTCCCTCTTTCGACCCTTTGACATAATATGATTGGTGAACGCCCCGATAAGTATAAAGCAGTGATATTCATGGGTGCGCCCGGTTGTGGTAAGGGCACTCAGGGTGGCATTCTTGGAGTCATCCCCCGTTTTTATCATTTCTCCATGGGCGACGCCTTTCGCTCGATGGACACGAGAACGCCGATTGGTCAGGAATTCGTTTCTTATTCACGCAAAGGCGAGCTCGTCCCCGATGAGCTGACGGTTCGTTATTTCAAAACCCAGATCGACGCGCGGGCAGATTTGCACATGTTCAAACCGGACATCGACGTGCTCATTCTTGACGGAATTCCCCGCAGTGTTATTCAGGCAAAATTACTCGAAGAGCATATTGAAGTGGTGCATCTTTTTCATCTCTCCTGTCCGAATCGCGATGAGCTGATCACCCGGATTCGGAAGCGTTCGCTGAAAGAAGGGCGCATGGATGACGCGAGCGAAGATACGATCAAGCGTCGCATTCAGACCTACGAGGACGAGACGAAGGAACTGCTTGATTACTACGCCGATAGGCGCGCCGACATTAACGCAAACCAGACCCCGATTAAAGTGGCTCACGACATTCTCGGGGCCATCCTCGACCAGGCCGAATGGCAGGAATTTGTGAAGGCAGGGGCGGAGTGAGTGAGGGCGCTACCGCTATCGTGAAATCAAAGAGGGTTAAGTGGTCGATCCGACCCTCTTAAATGCGAGGCCTACCTCTGTTGGGTGCATGACCTAACCGAGTATGGTGCGGCTTTTCTCATTACCTTCCCCCTTGCGGCAGGGCCTCCGGAATCGTAAGCAATAGGGTGGACTCGGAACGCGCATTTTATGAGAGCTTGGACCCGACCGTGGGGAAGTGGTTTCGTAAGACATTTCGTAAACCAACGGAGGCGCAGGAGCTGTGTATTCCTGACATTGCGCAGAAGGAATCGGTTCTCCTCTCGTCGCCGACGGGTTCGGGGAAAACGCTCGCGGGATTTCTGGGGATCATTGACCGGCTCGCGCGGGAGCATTTTTCGGGAGATCTAAAACCTCACGGAATTCGCTGCGTTTACGTTTCGCCGTTGCGCGCGCTTGCCTATGATATTGAGAAAAATCTACGCAGTCCGCTCGAAGGGCTCGGGCTTCAGGACGTCATTACGGTGGGAATGCGGACGGGAGATACTTCGGCTTCCGAGCGACAGAAGCAGCGCCGCAAGCCGCCCCATATTCTGATTACAACGCCGGAGAGTCTTGCGATTGTCCTGCCGCAAAAGGGCTATCGGGATGCATTGGAACGGTGCGAGTTTGTGATCGTCGATGAGTTGCATGCTTTCGCGGAGAGCAAGCGGGGCGTTCACCTTGCCGTTTCGCTGGAAAGGCTGGAGCGTTTCCGAAAAGCGAAGGAGCCGCTCTGCCGTATCGGGCTGTCGGCGACGGTCGCACCGATGGAGGCGGTGGGTCGGTTTCTGAGTGGATCGGGCCCGAAGTGCCAGTTGCGGGAAGCGGCGGCAGGGCGGCAGTCGATTATTGAGGTCTTAACACCGATCCGAAAGCATCCCTACCCACCGGCCGGTTACACCGCGAGCAGGGTCATCACGGACATCGCAGCGATCGTGGATAAAAACCGGGCAACGCTCATTTTTACGAACACTCGTTCCGGAGCTGAGCGGATCACGCACCGGCTCAAGTTGGCGCTGCCAAACTTGAACGCGGTGATCGAGGCGCATCATTCTTCGTTGGATCGCGATATTCGTCAGGAGGTTGAGGACAGGCTCAAGGTCGGGGCGCTGCGGGCTGTGGTTTGTTCGACGAGTCTAGAGCTCGGAATTGATATCGGCCACATCGATACGGTGATCATGGTGAGCACGCCCAAGGGGATCTCGCGGGCGCTGCAGCGAGTAGGGCGTTCCGGGCACTCGATCGACCAAATGAGCCACGGTGTTCTTGTCGCGACCAACATCAATGATCTCATCGAATGTGTTGTCTGTGCCCGACTTGCTCACGAGCGAAAACTCGACCCCATAGCGATGCTTGATTTTGCTCCCGATGTTATCATTCAGCATGTCATGGGAATGGCGATGGATGATGGGGTCACCGCTGACGAGGCTTTTGAAACAATTCGCTCCGCTTACCCGTTTCGGAATCTTGAACGTGAGTTGCTGGATCGTATCATCGAGTATCTCGAGGGTGGTGGTCGTTCTTTGCAGAATCAGTATCGGGAGACGTTTGGGAAAATCATCGAGAGGGATGGCGCTTTTCATACCGTTTCAAAAAAAGTCGAGCGGGAGTATCTCGTCAATGTGGGAACGATTCACGCCGACGGCATGGTGAGCGTTCTCCTCAATCGCCGTCGCCTCGGTTCGGTCGAAGAGCGTTTTGTGAAAGGGCTCACGCCAGGAGATGTTTTTGTCTTAGCAGGGAAAACGGTCAAGCTGATCGACAGCTCTCCTACAGAAGTGACGGTGGAGAATGCGGGAGGACGTATGCCGACGGTTCCGAGTTGGAATGCGAACAAGATGCCGCTCGCTTCGGGGATCGCCAATGAGGTCGCAAGACTGCGAACGGAGATGGATAGACGCATGAACGAAGCGGGAGAATCGAAGGGTGATCTCGCTGACTGGCTCGTCGAGGAATGGACGATTTCGCAAACGAACGCACTCGCAATCATCGATCATTTTGAAAACCAGATGCTGCTTTCAAAAATCCCGACTGAGAACCGTTTCCTCATCGAGCGATTCGAAGATCCTGAGGAATCGGAGGATGAACGCGTTCATTTTTTCTTTCACAGTCTCATTGGTCGCAGTGCCAATGATGCCCTGTCGCGTATCATTAGTCGCCGATTAAAAAAGGCGGTTGGCGGCAACGCTCTCGTGACGATTGATGACTACGGTTTCCTCCTCAGCTTAAAAACATTTCAGGCGCTCGGGGTGGAGGCATGGAAAGAGCTTTTTGAAAAAGGAGATCCTGACAAAGAACTCAACGATGGTCTTGAAGGTTCGCAGCTTATGAAGTGGCAGTTTTCAGGAATTGCTCAAACGGGGCTGATGATTCCCCGCAATCTTCCCGGGAGGGAGCGGAAGGTAAAACAGCTTCGATGGAGCTCGGAGATACTCTTTAATGTGCTTTCCCGGCACGAGCCCGATCACCCTCTGATGCGTCAGGCTCTCCACGAGGCGAAGCACAGTTTCCTCGATCTCGCGAGAGCTAAGTCTTTCTTGAAGTCCGTGGGCGAAAAGCAATGGGAACTGATTGAAGTGCCCGCCGTTTCGCCTTTTGCCTTCGGTCTCTACGCGAGCAAGATCAAAGAGGGAATGATGATGGAATCTTCCGAGGAGGCAATCGAGCGCCTTTATCAGACATTGCAGCAAAAGCTTGGGCGGGCCGAATGAGGACTACACGTTTGTCCGGATTCCTTTGTTGGTTTTGAAATACAGGCTGACCTGGAAACCTTGCGTCTCATCCTCCCTGTTTCCGACCCGAATGAGCCCTTTGTGGAGATCGACGATTTTATGCGCCACGGTCAGTCCGAGACCGGTCCCCACTCCGGTCGCCCGGGTTGTGAAGAACGCATCGAAGACGCGATCTGCGTCGGCTTTGATCACTCCCGGCCCCGTGTCGATGATGCGTAATGCGACGACTTCGTCGCCGTCTCTCGGTCGGTTTCCCGCACGGGCTCCTTCGTTGGGGCCGATTCCGGATAGGAGGGTCAACTCGGATTGAAAGGTCAAATTTCTCACCTCTCCTCCGTCGAGCTTCATTGCCTGTATCGCGTTTTCAACAATCTCCCCGAGGCCCCTGCGAAATTCCTCGGATGCCAGTGGCACCGATGGCACCGAGCGGTCGAGCCGGTAGGTGACCTTGATATGGGCTTCAGTGAGTTGACTGCGAAATTCTTTGGCGACTTCTCTGACTTCAGCATTGAGATCAGTCGGTAGTAACTCGAGTTGTTGATCCGCTGAAGCGCGCATCAACTCTTTGACGATGACATCTGCCGCTTTCACTGAATCGCGAATCGTATCGATGATGATTTTGACAGTCTCCTGATCCGATTCGGGGAGTTTGTCTTTCAGCGTTTCAAATCCGGCGGCGGCCAGTTCGATTCGTCCGAGGGGATTTCGAATTTCGTGGGCGACACCTGCGGCGAGGAGGCCAACCGATTCGATGCGGGCGGCATTTACCAATGACTGCTGAGCGCGTTTCAGTTCCTCGTGAGTCTTCTTGAGCGCGAGGTGGGAGTTCAGTCTCGCCAGTAAGATTTGAAGATCGAGCGGCTTTGAAACGAAGTCGTTCGCGCCGGCCTCGAGAGCGGCGAGGACATCTTCGCGCTCGTCTTTTGCCGTTGTCATAATCACGGGCAACTGAATCCTGCTCCAGCGCTTCCGAATCCGGGCAAGCACCTCCATACCATCAATATCCGGCATCATGATATCGAGGAGCACTGCCATGACGGGAGGGAGCGGGTCGTTAGACCCTAATTTCAGGACATCAAGGGCCTCTTTCCCGTCGTTCGCGAGAATGACCTCAAACCCGGCATCGGACAATTTCGTTATAGCGACGGTTTGATTCGCCCGTGAGTTATCCACTACCAAAATGGGCTGAGACATGGGTCATTGTTTCCGCAACGATGGAGGGGTGTCAATCGCAATCGGGGAGAAGGGGTGGCGTCGTTTGTGTCATTGGGCGGCGCAATCTCGTGAAATGACATTCTCTAAGTTCAACCTACGGTCTTGGGACACCCATGAAATCTTTCAGGCTACTTTTTGCGTTCGCTTTTTTGACTGTTCCGCTGAGCGCGGAAGAGAAGGTTGTCTCCGCAACGGAATCAGTGGAGCCGTTTTTTCAGGAGCATTGTATTCGTTGTCATGGCGAGGATAAGCAGAAGGGGGATTTTCGAATCGACACCTTGTCACGCGATTTTAAGAGCGGAGCCGACACGGACCTTTGGTTTGAAGTCATTACCCGTATCGGAGGAGGCGAGATGCCGCCGGATGATGAGGAAGTGCTTCCAAGTCCGCAGGAATCGGATGCTGTGGTGGGTTGGCTGACGGATCGCATCCGTCAGGGTGAGGCAGTTCGTCTCGCGAAGCGCGCGGCGGTGGAGCACTATCGGCTCAGTCGTGAGGAATATTCGAACACGGTTTATGATTTGCTTGGGGTCGAATATGACACCCGGGCCCCGGGGGGCTTTTCGGAAGATCCGGAATGGCAGGGGATTGAGCGCCTTGGATCGGAGCTGTCGCTTTCACCCTCGCACGTGGAGAAATACCTTAAGGCTGCTTCGACGGTGCTTGATCGGGCTTTCCCTGACAAAGAGCCCAGGTTGCTGGAGACACACCGCACCGCTCTTGATATCGATTGGCACAATCGGGAGAAAGAAAAAGAACTGACTGAAATAGGTGTGACGGAGCATGTGCGCACGTTGATCTGGGCGGACCATAAGTTGAGCTACCTGCGCCCCCACGGCGGACACGATCACAGTCCCGGGCTTTATCGTGCGAAGATCAAAGTGAGTGGGCTGGCGCCTCAAGGAAGCCGTCCGCCTCATTTGACTTTGTATTCGAAAAAACTCGATCGCATGATTTTTGAGACAGATGTCCTCGCCCCGGAAGACGACCCGGTCGTCTTTGAATTTGAGACTTACCTTCCGGACGGTCAGGTTGATATCTCTATCAATAACGATGTGCCGGGTCCTTCCAATTCGGGGCGTTCCGGTCGTCCCGGCGATTTTGTTTTCACGACTCTGGATGATCCGAAATCCAGGGCTCCGTGGCAGCGGAAGATGACGGATGATGAGGGGAATCCACTCTATCCTTTTTTAATCTTCGACTGGATCGAATGGGAAGGGCCGATCGTTAAGCCGGAAGATGTCCACAAGCGCGAAGGGATTTTTCCGGAGGAAAATGAGCCGGAGAAAGTGAAGGCGTCGCTCCGGGAATTTGCCGAGCGTGCCTGGCGGCGGCCGGTGACGGATCGTGAGCTTGGGCGCTACCTTACGATTATTAACCAACAGATTGAGTCGGGAGCGGAGTTCCGGCAGGCATATAAGGCGGGAATGTTAGGGCTCCTTGCCTCGAAAAACTTCAACTACCTCGTTGAAGGCACCGCCGGGGAAACACGTCAAAAGTTGAACCCATACGAACTGGCCTCCCGCTTGTCCTATTTTCTCTGGGGTTCGATGCCGGATGCCCGGCTTTCTGATGCTGCGCGAAGCGGGAGTTTGAGCGAGCCTTCGGTATTGGCTGCAGAAGTTAAGCGGATGATGGGGGATCCGAAAATCCAGCGATTCACGGAGTCTTTTTCGCATCAGTGGTTGCAGCTGCAAAAAGTGGGGATGTTTCCCCCTGACAAAAAGTTGTACCCGGACTACGACAAGTGGCTGGAACAAAGCATGGTCCTCGAAACGACGAAATATTTCGGCCGGGTTTTTCAGGAGAACGCGCCGATTGTGGAGTTGATTGACTCGGACTGGACGATGCTCAATCCGCGTCTCGCCGATCACTACGGATTGCCGGTGCCGGGGCAGTCCGGTTTTCAAAAAGTGTCACTCAAACCTGAGGATAAACGCGGTGGTATTCTCACTCATGGGTCGATTCTCTCGCTGACTTCAGACGGAACGCGGCATCGACCGGTTCATCGGGGTATTTGGATTTCGGAAGTGATCCTCGGGAAGACCCCGCCACCGCCCCCGCCCAACGTTGATGCGATCGCACCAAATCCAATTGATGAGCCGAAGGCCACGATTCGACAGAAACTGGCGGCTCACATTGCGAATCCTAATTGTGCGAGCTGCCATGCAAGGATTGATCCTCTCGGGTTTGCTTTCGATAATTACGATGCGATTGGCCGTTGGCGCACCGAAGAGATTGTTTTGAAAGGAACGGGAGGTAATCCCCCGGTGGATGCCAGCGGAACGCTTTCGGACGGGCGTGTTTTTGGCGGAGTCGATGAATTCAAACTCCTTCTCGCTGAGAGGGAGGAGAAGTTTGCTCATACTCTGGTCGAGAAACTGGCGACCTACGCTTTACGTCGTCGCATCGCATTTGATGATGCTCCGGAGATGAAAGCCATCCTCGAACGAGCAAAAAAGAATGACTACCGGCTGCGGGGACTGGTCGAGGAGTTGGTGAGCTCAGACTTGTTTTTAAAGAGGTGAGTAGGCGACAATTGATCTGTGTAATTCTGTGAATATCTTTCTCTCATCTCTGCTGAAAATGGAAATCAATGAACTCAGCTACGCTGCTATCGGAAGTGCGATCCGAGGGGGCAATGAATTGGGGCCGGGGCTTCGCGAGAAACCTTATAAAAAGGCACTGACTTTTGATCGGCTTGAGCAGAGGCTTCCTTTTGTGCGACAATCTGCCTCCCTGATCTTGTCGTGGGAAGCGGGTTGGTGGTTGAAGCGAAGCCGATCGAAAAGAGAGGCGTCAGTTGATTCTTTTTGCACAGATAAAGTCAGAGTTAAAGCGATGAAGACAGATCAGGGCTCCTCCTAATTCGAATCTCAATTTTATTTTCCCATGAATATCCAATCCGAAAAATGGCTTTTGTCCCGGCGTCACCTCTTGCGGGGTATCGGGGCGTCAATTGCGCTTCCCATCCTCGATTGCATGCGTCCGCTGAGGGCGGCGGGTCTGGCCGCGACCCCGAAGCCGAAGCGCAGCGTTTTCATATATCTCCCCAACGGCGTCAACACGCTGGACTATCAGATTCTCGAGGACGGGGCCGATTATGCGTTCAGTCGGAGCCTGAAGCCTCTCGAAAGACATCGTCCTAACATAACGCCTATTTCAGGTTTGCATCACCCTCACGGGTTGGGGCATCACCACGATTGTCAGTCGGTCTGGCTGACGGGCGGGGAGATTGGTCCGGGTAAACGAAACAGCGTGTCTGTCGATCAATTGATCGCGGAAAAGACGGCTCCTTATACACGGTTCTCATCGTTGCAGTTGAGCAACACGGGGCGATCGCTTGCCTACAACCGCGACGGGATACAGCTTCCGGCTGAGACGAAGCCGGACCAAGTTTTCTCAAGACTCTTTGAGGCACCTGACGGAGGTATCGAAAAGGAGCGTGCTGGATTGGCCCGACAGGGAAGTATTCTTGATGCCGTTCTCAGTGAAGCGAAGGAGTTGGATCGGCAAATGGGAAGCGAGGATCGGACACGGCTTGATCAGTATCTGACTTCGGTGCGTGAAGTTGAGGTTCGAACAGAGCGTTCCAACGAGTGGCTCGATATTCCGCGTCCTCAGATTGATGCTGAGTCACGGCGTAAGATTACGAGAGAGGTTTCGCAGGCGGATCCCGGAGCTTATTTCAGGACGATGTATGATCTTATGATTCTTGCCTTTGAGACAGATATGACACGGGTGATCACCTTTAGCTCCGGGGACGAGGGCAAAGGTCTTCCGATTCCTGCGCTGGGAATTAATCAGACGCGTCATGCGCTATCGCATCATAACGGAGACGCCGATCAATTGGACAGGTTGACTCAAAGCGACGCCTTCAACTTCGAGCAGTTTGGCTATTTTTTGGATCGTCTCTCGGAAGTTGAAGATGAACAGGGAAAGCTCCTCGATTCGACGATCGCGATGTATGGCAGCGGGATGGCCTACGGGCACAGTCACGGGAATGCGAATGTGCCGACTCTGGTCGCAGGAGGCAAAAATCTCGGGCTTAAACACGGGCGCCACCTCGATTTTAACAAAGGCCATTTCGATGGCTATAACCTCAGCGAGCCGAATGATCACTATCAGATTTGCTCCCGTCCCCTGAACGGAGATGCACGGGTTAGTAATCTGTTAGTGACGCTGGCTCAGAAGATGGATGTCGAAGTGGAAGCCTTTGCCGACAGTGTGAATACCCTTGCGGAGATCGAGGCGTAGAGGAAAGAACGATGAAGAATTTTGCTGCGATAGTGTTGTTGGGAATTGGCGCGATGTTAACGCCTTTGTCGGCTCAGGAGAAAAAGACCGATCCGCGGATTGCGCTTCATGAGGCGTTTCCTGATCCCGGAGGTGCGAAGTATTTCGGTGGGGAGATAACCCTGGTCGAGCACGTCAACCGCCGCGGAATCCTCAGGCTTGATCGGGATGGAACGATTAATAAATATTTCTGGGATCTTCCCCATCAGTTTCAAATGCTCCCTTATGGTGCGATTTTTCTGAACGGAGCGTCTGCGGAACTCCGTGATATTCCGATTGGAACTCATCTTCACGGTGAGTTCTATCTCGGGCCGGAAGGGGATTTCGAAGTGACTCCCCCCGAGTCCGGATACGTCGCGGGAAAGATGGCACGACCGGATTTGAGATCGGTTGAGTCGAAGTACTCGCAGGTGTTCCTCCTCGAAGATGATTTTACTTTTTATCGGCGTAACGGAGCAGGGTGGAAAATTAAGGAGATCGCCGAAGACAGAAAGCAGATCGTGGTTGAACGCGTTTCGTTGGAGACTGGCGAAGTGCAGACGGGTGATCTGAAGGGACTCGTCGGCGAGCAAACGATCCGCCTCAATGAAGGGACGCGCTTTTGGCGGGGACGTGGTTTCGCTTCGCTTGATGATCTCTCAGTTGATCAGGTCGTTCAGTTGAACCTCGGTTGGGTGTCATTGTTGGGCACGCAAAAGCAGGATGCTCTTTGCCGTGATGTCTGGATTGATGAGGCGAGCCGTGAGCAGGCTGAAAAGATTCAGAGGGGACGGTATTTGGCTCATTCGCAATTGCGGGGTGTCGGAGCAAAAGTGATGAAGACGGAGCACACTCCGGGAAAAGGATCTGAAGGTGATGTGACGATTCAATTTCATGCCGGGATTGCTCCGGAGCTGATTGAAGAGTTGGCCGCAACGAAGCGGATAGTGGTGAGGGCGGCAGAGCCATCGATGCGAATTTATGACATCAGCGATAAAAAGCTCGCGACGATCGTGGAGGTGAAGCGAATCGAAAATCCTCCGGCGGGGAGTAGTGGTGTCGAGATCCGGTTTCATATCTACGAAATGTTTGAAGGCCTTCGTAAAGGCCGCACGATCCGGGTTGCCAATGAATCCTGGGATATTCCGGTCGTGCCGCGAGAGGAGAAGCTCTGGCCGAATGATATTCGTATCTTTGAAGTGGGGCCGCCGTTTATCAATTGGCGGGACGGGCCGCCGGATTCCAGCGGGGAGAATTCCGGTTTGAAGCCTTGACGGTTGGCCGCGCCGCGGGCGACCGTCTTCAACGGATGCAACGGTGGTGGCTACACATTTTGACGATCGGTCTTTGCGGGACCGCGCAGGGTCAGGAAGCACCGGCGAGACTGGGCGTTTTACTTGATACCTCGCCGGAGATGGGATTTCTTGTTCCGCAGGTCAGAAAGGAGATTCGGATTTTGAATCGCCAGCTTCAGGAAGCGGGGCGGGAGCTGGTCGAGTACACTGAAATAGCCGGGGCCGGACTCGATAAAGAGGGATCGTTCTCGGTCGGGGCGAGTCGAAACAATCTTTACGCGCTGCAAAAGCTCTTCCGGGAGAAAAAAGTCGACTCGGTTTATTGGATCACTTCGATGAAGGGAATGCAAACTCCCGCAGGCTTGGAAGCGCTTAAGCAACTTCTCGTAGAAGAAGAGGCCGACCGAAAACTCCTGATTCGAAATGTCTGGCAGGAACAACTGGTAGCTGGGTCGGAATGGGTGGCGCTTCCTCCGCCTGCGGACGAAGACCGGCTTGATCCTAAGAGTCGTCCCGGAGAATGGTACGACTTGCTGGAAGCAAGCGGTGGGATCGTGATTCGATCGTGGCAAACGCCGTCTTTGAGTCATCGGGCTCAGTTTGGATTTCCGTTTCGAGTTCGCAGCGGTGTCATCGCGAAGCGCATGCAGGTTGACTCAAGTGAGCTTCATTTTGATATCGCCTGGACTGGGAAACTGGAAGCTCAGCATGGATTGAAATGGATCAAGGCTAGTGAGGAATGGCTTCCCACGATCACCGGACGGCGTTGGGTTTATGACGCCACATTGCTTCCTTTTCCAGATCTCGAATCGAAGAAAGTGCGGGATGATTCCGTATTCGAGGCGCTTTGCGCGCGGTCTTCGATTGAAGAGGATCTTGAAGGTATTGACGAAGAAAAAGTGGGAGTGCTCTTTAGCTTCGGGTTTGTCAAGAAGGACGTGATACGGTTCAAAGAATTCGACTCCAAAGGGCTCCCCGGATATGTCTCCGGCTACATGGAAGACCTCGATCGGATTATGGGTGAGACTCGGGAAGAGCCGAAAGGAGGCGCTAAAGCAGACCGTGTTTATCTGAACCGTATCGTGGAACTGTCCAATCAGAACCGGCCTCCCAAAGGAATCGATCCTCACGTTGCCGGTCTTGCTGAATTGATCACGCAGCATCATCCTGAAGCCATCTATTGGTTTACGAACGGGTATATGGGCCTGGGCAATTACGGGAAATTCGGCGCTGACATCGAAGTTCTATCGGAAGGTATTCTAAACTCAGGAGTGAAGTTATACGTTCGCATCCCTTTTGAATTGGGAATCGTTCCCGATCTTCTTGAGGCTCTTGCGATTGAGTCTGGCGGTGCTGTCTTAAGAGGTCATCCCGGGGACAAGGACTGGAATTTTCAACCAGTTCGGGATTGAATCCGGCGGTATTTCAGGTTTCCATAGTAAATGCGCTTCCCAGTTCTCTTATCGTGCCTCCTTCTGGGATTTCCCGTGACCGGGTTTCCTGATGATTCACTCGCCGCTCTCGTATCGGCGATCCAAAAGGAAAAGGGGACCCGCACCGCGTCGATTGGCGTTTGCCTCGTTCCACTGGACGGTGAACCATCGGATGCCTTCGGGTACCAAATTGATCAGGGCCTCGTTCCTGCATCGACAATGAAAGCGATCACGACAGCGACGGCGAATGAAGTTCTCGGAAGTGATTATCGATTTAAGACCGAAGTTCAGACCGCGGGCGTTCTCGGTGAAGAGGGAACCCTGAAGGGGAGCGTCGTGATTCGTGGCGGCGGTGATCCGACATTAGGCGAGTCCCATATTTCGCGAACTTTTGCGGTTTGGCAGGAGGCCCTTACCAAAGCAGGAATTAAAAAAGTAGAGGGTTCGATCGTGGGCGACGCCTCGATCTTCGGGACAAAATTGATCCCCGATTCCTGGCAGTGGAATGACATAGGCAATTACTACGGGGCAGGTGCCTCCGGGTTGACCTTTCATCAGAATCAGTTTTTCTGTTCCTTCCGAACCCCCACGGTGGGTGGCATCGCCGGATTTATCGGAACTGACCCCCAGCTTCCCGGGGTCGAATTTATCAACGAAATGAGAGTGGGCAGTCCGGGCTCCGGCGATCAGGGTTACATTTATGGGGTGCCCTATGGAAAGGTTTTCTATCTGAGAGGGACCGTTCCTGCGGGAAGCGGGTCATTCACGATTAGGGGCTCACTTCCCGATCCTGCGTTTTTCTGTGCACGGGCTTTTACGAAGCATCTTAATCAGTTTGGACTCGAAGTGACGGGCGAGCCGACGACGCTTCGGCTTATGATGGTCGCGGGTGAGTCTTTGGCGGCCCGGAAAATTATTCACGAAGAGTCCTCTGATTCGCTCGAATCTTTGATCGTCCTGACCAACCATAAATCAGTCAATCTGCGTGCTGAGTGCATGCACCGTGCGATCGGTCTCAAGGAGAAAGGCGCAGGAACCACTCTCGATGCATCGACGGCGGTGACTGCGTATTGGGCCGGAAAAGGAATCGACATGACCGGGTTTTACATGGCTGACGGCTGCGGGCTTTCGCGGTCCAACACGGTGACCGCAAAACAGATGGCATTGATCCACTATCATGCAGCGAAAGGAGATCAATTTGAGGCGTTTTACAATTCACTCCCCGTCGCCGGGCGATCAGGAACCCTGAAAAGCATCGGTGGAGGGACTTCTGCTGAAGGCCGGATTCGTGCAAAGAGCGGCACCCTGGATCGCATCAAAACATACGCCGGCTATGTGAATGCCCGTTCCGGTAAGCGCTACGCTTTTGCGATCTTTATTAACAACTACTCGGGCGAATCCTCGGATGCGAAATCCAAGGTTGTCCGGATTTGGACGAAGATGGTGGATCTGTAGAGGAGGTGTATTTTGTCGCTGGTTGTGATTTTTTCTGCTTCGAAATAACAAAAGATCGCTAATTGAACTGCTTGCTTTATTAATGAGATAGCGTCTCAATAAGAAGTTGAATTCTCGCGTAGTAACACCAAAGGCTCTTTTCGGTTCGATTAACCACACTCCGGTGTGGGCAGTTGATGGTCTTTCTTCGGATCGCAAGGCTTCGTCAGTACGCGTCGAGTCAGAGCAATTGATCTGTTTGCTTCACCGGAGGGGAACGCTTCATCTCCTCAAAAATGGTCGCCTGCCTCTCGCTGTCGAGGCTGGTAACGTTGTATTTTTCCGAAACGAAATCGGTTCTTCTCACACGATTGAATGGGGCGGGCACGATGAGGGTGATTTTCTGATCTTTGGATTCGAGTTGCAGTTGATCCAGAGCACGCTGCGGAGTTCCAGATCCGAGCTGAGCTCAGAACTGTCGAGTCTCGTTTTTGATGTCGGAGCCAAATTTGAACCGCTTCAGATCTTCATGTCAAAACTGATCAGTGAACGAATTTTTCCTGATCTGCGAAACCCACCCGTGACGGGGAAGGCGGTGGACTTGTGGAACGAGGGCCGGGTCAGGGAGGTCGTGGCGCTTTGCTTCTACGATGCCCCGAAACCTGAAGAGCAATTTTTCTGCACCCGTCAAAAGCGATTGGCACAGGAACGGGTTGGGAAGACCAAGTCTTTTATCTTGGCGAATATCGAGGAGGCGCTTGATCTCAAAGCGGCGGCTCGCTACGTCGGATGCAGCCCCCACTATTTGAGCCGGACATTTTCAGAATCTGAAGGTCATACTATTTTGCAGTTTGTCCGCAAAGTCCGGATCGAGAAGGCGGCTGAATTGCTCGCCAGTGGGAAATACAACGTAAGCGAGGCAGCGGTTGAAGTTGGCTATCAAAGTCTTAGTCACTTCAGTAAAGCGTTTCAGCAGGAGAAAGGAATGCTCCCCTCCCGCTACGAGAATAAAGGCCGAAAATGAGCAAGTCGTCGCTCAAGTGTCGGGTTCCGGGCTAATTCGCAATTGGTCGCCAAAATTTGGACTAATAGAGAGTTGATGCTGTTTTTGTTCTCACTAATGTCGCTCTAGTTAAGAGACTTGAGACTAAGTCTCAATAAGAATCAGATAAATGAAAAACATGAATACTATTATCAGCTCGCTTCTGCGCGGCAGTTCTGCGTTCGCCGTGGCTGCTGCGGCAATGGCATCTCCCGCATTGGGAGGGGATGTGAATTACGATGCAAAAAGCCCCATCGATGCGAAGCACGTCATCGAAGAGGAAGAGTTCCCTGAAGAGAATCTTTGGATTTACACCAAGGGAACCGGGGTTCGCGATGAAGGCACATTTGAATTTAAGATCGAGAATATTACCCGCCTTGGAAAGAACGCAGGAAGCTACGAGTTTCACGATTTTCGACCTGAACTCGAATATGGAATCACGGATAAGTGGACGATCGGTGGTGAGTTGATGATTTTTCATCATGACTACAGCAATGTCCCCTGGGCTCCGATGGTCGACACTCAAGGTGGGCCTGGAGGATCCTTCAAAGACACCAACCTCGGTGGATTTGAGATTGCGACGAAGTACGAATTTCTCCGCGCTCAGGACGCCTGGATGGGCGTTGCTGTTGGGTTGAGCTACGAGAGACGGGAATACTATCGCCTTGATGGTGCGGCGATTGATCAGGACTCCCTCGTCCCGCAGCTTTATCTCCAAAAGAGCTTCATGGATGATCGCCTTCAGTGGGCGTTCCGTGGAAAAACGGAATTTGAGAATCGGAAATCTCCCGGTGTCGTTGAGAAAGAGATCGCTTTCGATCTTTCGTCAGGTCTTTCCTACGAGGTGAAGGACGGGCTTTGGATAGGTTTTGAAAGTCGATTCCAATCCGATTTTCTTTCTCCGGTGGAGGATGGCGTTCAAGGCGGTAATCCTTCGGACTGGGATTGGAATCAGTGGCAACTGGGTGACCAATTTCAATATGGCCTCTATGTGGGTCCGACCATGCACTGGAACCCTGAGGACGTTGACTGGTGGGTGACTGCTGGCGCCATGTTTCAGGTGCGGGGCTGGAGCGCCGATGGTGCCACCGCTTCCAATCAGGGGAAGAACTGGGATGAGCATGAGAAAATGCACATCGGAATTCTCGTCGGCTACGAATTTGGAGATTGATTTGATTCCTTGGTTTTTGAAGTAAGTCAATTTGTGGTGCCGTCCTGCAACCTTGTAGGACGGCACTGCTACGTTTAGCGAAAGAGCCTCATTGGATTTCATCGAACAGACGCGGAGAATGAAAATTTCAGGGATCGTTTTGGTCGCAGCGATGGCGGCAATGAATGTGGGTGGGGAGGATAGAATTCTCCGCATCGATGGCTCCAATGGAGCCCGCCCTCTCTTTGCAGCGTTTCTGGAAGCTTTTTCCGAAAAGCATGCCGGGGTCGAGATTGAGCTCGGGGAAGGGATGACGACAAGCGAAAGGCTGGAAGCTCTCGATCGTGGAACGATTCATCTCGCCAGTGCGAGCCATGGCATTGAGGCGGAGAGACTGAAACCCTATGATGCCGTTGCGATTCGCTTCGCAAGGATGGCCGTTGTTTTTGCGGTTCATGAATCGGCGGGAGTGAGCAACCTAAGCTCTGCAGAAATTTGCTCGATTTATGAGGGGAAAATTACGAATTGGAAAGCCGTCCGCGGCCCTGATCTGGAGATAGTTCGCTTGATGCGACCGGACGACGAAGTGGACGCTGAGGTCGTTAGGGCTGGAGTTTCCGGAATGAAGAACCTTCAGTGGAATGAAGAAGTAGGTATCCTTCAGAAATCGGGTGAAATGGCTGAAGCGCTTGCTTCAACCCCCGGCGCGATTGGTGTCACCACTCTTATTCGAGCTTTGAACGGAGGCGGCGTCAAGGTAGTCAGCCTCGATGGGGTTCATCCGGGAGCGGCGAATCGAGACGGGGAAGTTTACCCGCTCTATCGCGATTTTTACGTAATCGTTCCTCCCCGGCCTTCGAAAGAAGCGCTTCAATTCTTAAATTTCGTCAAGTCACCGGAGGCTAGAAAAGTAGCGATGGAAGGGCATGCCGAGTATTTCCCCGGAGAAATAAGTCACCATTCAGATGTTCGTTAGGATTTCAATTCGAATGTTAATGATAAAATTGAGAAAGCCTTTTTTTTGGGTTTTTGTCAGCACGAGTGTCGTTTCGGTTGCTCCCGTTACGCAGGCAGAGGAAGAAAAGCAGGCCGGGAATTCCGGTCTCGTGATTGATGATGAGGCTCCGCTTTCGATCGATGGTTTACGGGCTCTCGAGGCAACCGTGGTGTCAGCACGATCGTCGAATCAATCAGAGCGAGGCGGCACAGGGCCCCGTCCCCCCGGAGCTGTCGCGGTTGAGCGAGCGGTTCCGTTGAGTGAGATTGAGATCGAATCAGCAAGATCCGATGACCCGTGGCTTTCGCTTCCCTACACGGTTTACGTGGTTTCGGAATCCACTCTCGAAAGACGTCAGGTTCGCAATTTGACCGAAGCGCTTGATCGTATTCCTGGCGTAAATGTGCAGAAAACGGCAAACGGCCAGGGATCGCCCTACATTCGGGGATTCACCGGTTATCGAACCCTCGCGGTCATTGACGGTGTGCGTTATAATAATTCCGTTTATCGCGACGGCCCGAGCGAATATTTTTCACTGATCGATTCAGGAGCGATCTCTACTATCGAACTACTCCAGGGACCGGGCTCCGTGTTTTATGGGAGTGATGCAATCGGTGGAACGCTCTTTCTTCATACCCGATCATCTGATTTTACCAGTCGCGAAAAAGGGCTCCAATTCCTCGATGGAAGCGGCAGTTACCGATGGAGCAGCGCCGAGCAAAGTCACCTGCGGCGGTGGGAGGTGGATACGGGTGTCGGAGATGAGTGGGGATTGCACCTCGGTTTTTCCCGAAAGCATTTCGGAAATGTGATAGGCGCCGGGATCGGAGAGCAACGCTTCACCGGGTACGACGAATGGGCCTACGACCTTCGCTTCGACGCTCGCCTCGGAGATTGGTGGACTCTTACCGCGGCCCATCAGAATCTCGATCAGGACGATGTCTGGAGAACGCATTCGACCCAGTTTGCGATTCCTTTCGCGGGGACAAAAATAGGCAGTGATCGGAGGCGTCTGAAAGATCAGCAGCGCACTCTCACCTACTTGAAGTTGCGCGGGGAAGATCTCGATGGGTTCATCGATACCGCGACGATCACAGCCTCATTTCAGAATTGGCAGGAAGACGGAGAGCGAATTCGTAAAGATGGCCGCAGTCTCATCGAGTCGTTCGACTCGGGGATGTGGGGGATTGATTTTCAGTTCCAAAGTGAAACGCGGTTGGGAACCTTTACCTACGGCATTGATTTCTATCAGGACAATGTCGACACGGCCCGGAGCGATTTCAACGCGGACGGGAGCCTCAACGAAATTCGTATCCAGGGCCCGGTTGGGGATGACGCTGAATTCAGCCAGTTGGGAGTTTATCTACAGGATGAATTTGAGATCACTGATCGGCTGACCGCTGTCCTAGGCGGTCGATACACTTCGGTGGGAGCGGACATCGGGCGTTACGAAGATCCTGCGAGTGGCGCCGCCGCCTCATTTTCCGACCGCTATGAGAATGTGGTCGGATCGATGCGGCTGACTTATGATCTCGATGAAGAGGGCGAAAGGACGGTTTTTGCGGGAGTGAGCCAATCGTTTCGCGCACCCAACCTCGCTGACTTATCGCGTTTCGGGGGGAGCCGAAGTGATGAGATTGAAAGTGCTGCGATCGGATTGCGACCCGAAGAATTCTTGACCTATGAACTCGGATTTAAGACAGCGACCGGTCCTCTGACGCTAAGTGGGTCGGTTTATTACACCGCAATCTCAGATTTTATCACGAGTACTCCGACGGGACGAATCAGTGACGGTCTGCGTGAAGTGACGAAGCAAAATAGCTCCAATGGTTATGTGCAGGGAGCTGAGGTTTTCGCTGAATATGAAGTCCCCCGCGGGTTCACTTTGTTCGGGCATCTCGCCTCGGTTGAGGGGGAAGCTGATCTCTTTCCGTTCTCAGGGAGCCGTCAAGCAGTGCGTGAACCCCTCAGTCGAATTCAACCTGTCATTGGTGGTGGCGGATTGAGATGGGAGCAACCTAATGGGAGGTGGTGGTGCGAACTGAGTGTTCTCGTCGCAGCGAAAGCGGATCGATTGAATCGTAATGACGTGACCGATACTCAGCGGATACCTCCTGGGGGAACTCCGGGTTACACGAGGATGAATCTAAACTCCGAGTTTCGCTATGATGAATCTACGACCTTCTTTTTCGGGGTGAACAATCTCCTCGATGAAGCCTACCGAAGTCATGGCTCCGGCTCGAATGAGCCGGGTCTGGGAACCGTTCTCGGGGTGAAGAAGACGTTCTGATGAAGAAGCGAATACAATGGAATAAACTCAATCGGAAAGCGCACTATTGGGGGGCACTTATCTGCGCGCTTCCGATCTTGATTGTGATTTTGTCAGGAGTTTTGCTTCTCCTTAAGAAAGATATTTCATGGATTCAGCCGCCGACTCAGCGAGGCGCCAGGGAAGTGCCCGATCTGAGTTTTGAGAAAGTGTTTTTGATCGTGAGCGAAGTGCCCGATTCGGGCGTCGAGTCCTGGTCGGATATCAATCGTATCGATGTCAGGCCCGGGAAAGGGATTATGAAGGTGCTCACGGAAAGCCGTCTCGAAATTCAGCTCGACCATGTCAGCGGGGAAGTGCTCCATGTCGCAATACGCCGATCGGATCTCATCGAAAGCCTCCACGACGGCAGCTTCTTTCACGACGGAGTAAAGTACTGGGTATTTCTTCCTGCATCGTTAATCCTCTTGGTTCTTTGGATCACCGGTATCTGGCTCTTCGTTCTTCCGCTCCTTAAGAAGAAACAAAGAAAAATACGGAAGGCTGTTACAAACTGAAGGCCGCTTCGAGGACGGAAAATCCAATCTGTTTGAGCCTCCCGCATTCCTTTTTGTGCGACCGGGGCAGGTTCGAGTAGGGCTAGCAATTCATTGCGGACTCGGTGAAAATGGTATTCCACTGTATTGCCGCCTTTGATCCTGTTGTCGTGAATTGAAAGTTGCGATTTCCGTGAGAGTCATAAACGGACGCTGTCGAGTGAATCTCATCGTCGATCCGCTTCACTTCAATTTGAACGGCGTGAACCATTCGGATGTTTAGATGGAGAATTCCGGGAAGTTGGTCATCGAGAAGTATGAGATGATCCGTTTCGATGTTAAGACGGCGAGGATGCATTGTGAAAATGAGATCGACGTGATCGGAATAGAGCTGTATTCGCAGTGCCGAATCGCTGTCGATTACTTGTCGAAAGAGGGCATGGAGGGGGTGCCCCTTCGGGTTTTCGCTGCGGCGTTGAGCAGCCTTTTGGCAGCAGTCGCAAACAGGATGCTCGACGCCGAGATCCTTTCTCCACCTCTCTAGATTTGATTTTGTCACTGGGGTCATCTCTCGAGGGCCGGACATTGTATCGAAATCTCCGAGTTTCGAATCGGGACCCGTTGAGATGATTGAGATCCCTGCCGGAAAACAACTGAATTCCAGATCAAGTCTCTCCGTGGATTCCGCGCCTGCGCCCTTAATGAAGTGGGTCGAAATATATTCGTCGAGCGAGAAGGCCACTCCGGCGTCTGGATCGACGGCGTAGGTCATGTCCGGAATTAAGAGGGGCCGGAAAGTTCTGAGTTGGCATCCGAGGCCACCGCCTCCGTTGCGGGCCTGGAAATAGACAGGCCCGATGTTTTTTAGCGATTCCAGAAATTCTTGCTGGCAACCGCCGATGCGATGAATTGTTTCAGTTTTTTCCATGAGTTTGCTGATCTTTGTTTTGTGATATGTCGAGAATGATTGAGTCATCGGCAAAAATATAAGTACGTCCATCGCGTGCCGAAATTCGGTGAACCGTGGAGTTAGGAAAATCGGTGAGCGCTTCCCCGGTGATGCGAAATTGGAACCCGGCACCTTCGAACAGGGCGGAGAACTGATGCCGGGTTGTTCGATGGAGAACACCGCGACTTTGAACGTGTTGCCATTCGTCCATCCATGCGCCGGCTCCGGCGAGCCATAGTTCCGAAGGCGGAATTTTTTCGGTTGCGTAGTTTTCGATTAAATGCGCGATGATGAAATCGCTGTAGCCCGATTTGCCTAATTGAATGGAAACGGCGAAACCATCTTCTTTGAATAGAAACTCGAGAGACGGCTCGGATGAAATCCAATCGATCAGGAATACAGCTTCAATTTGATCGATATCAATAGTGAGTCCGCTAATTCGATCAACAAAATGAGAGCGGCACTGATTGGGTGCGACAGGGGTGAACGGGCCAAACGAGGTGTCGCGTCGGCAGGACAAACCGCATGCCCTCACGACGAGGCTCGAGTTTTCAAAATGAATGAGCTGATTGAGAATTTCCCTAAAATTGGGGCGCAGTTCATAGCCCTCAGGCTCCCTGCGACGTGAGCGAATCAATTGTTTCGCCGGAGCATGTGCAGTCGGCGCTGATGGAAGGGGAGGGTGAGGTGAAATCTGCCGCATCTAATAGAACTAGCGAGCGTTCAATCTCCTGCTTGCGCTCAAGTGCTCTAAAATGACGGCTGTTTACAAAAAGGTCACTTCGCCGCGAAATCAGCGCACGCAGGCGCGAGCGGTTTCCGGGAGTGGGTCGAAAATAGGTCACATGACGATTAACAATTTTGATCAACGACTAAAAGGCAACTTCGCTATTCCGCTCGAGCGGTGGAAAAATGTTAGGGATGTTGAAAGACGCTTAAAGGAGAGCCGGGGAAGGAAGCGCAATCCCAAAAAACCGAGCTAGCCGTAACTCCTTTTTTGGCTGGCTTGAATCCCGGATTCCGAAAAGCGATATCAAAGTTTCACCTTAGCGAGGTAGATGCAGGTCTTATCTTCGTGGGAGGAATAGTAGCTGACCCAGAGCTGCTCGTCTTTCCAAACGATGCCGGCATAGCTGGTGTCGCCGCCTGAGGGCAGGGTGAGACATTCTGTCAGGGTTGAGTTTTCAACGTCGATCCAGCAGAGCGAGGTGCGTGTCTTTCCATCGTAGAGTCGCACCGCCGCGATGATTCTCCCGTCGGGAAGTTCGATCATGTTGGGGCCACCGATCTGCTTGTTCAGCCCGCGCCACTCCCATTCGTCGTAGGGCGGATTTGCCTTTCCGAGAAAACCCATTTTGTCCCCGGTTTCGTGGCGAAAGAGACAGAGGGCGGAATCGTCTTCGAGGAAAAGGATCGTGTCTTCGCCAACCCCGTTGGGAAGATTGACTTCGGGGATAAGCGTTTCGTAAGATTTGCCGTCGTCGCTTCGGTAAAAGCGGGTGATCCGCTCGTCGCGTTCGCGATCAGTGCGGTAGCCCATTGTGTAGCTTTTGCCCTGGTGCCACTGCGCCCGCCAGAGCCAGAATCCAGGGTCGCCGATGGCTTGTTCTTCGCTCCATGTTTTTCCATCATCTTCCGAAAACCAGGCGAACGAGTGATATCTGATCTCTTTCTCCGCCTGCATTCCGGCACCGTTGATCATCAGGTTTCCGTCCGGCGTCACCGTGATCTTGGCATCGCGAAGATCCTCGGTTTCGTGGGTGATGAGGGCGAGCGGTTCCCATTTTTCACCGTCCACTGAAGTGATGACTCTGATCGAGCCGTCGGGGGAAACGTGGGCGCTTCCTTCGCGAAAAACGCAGTACCATTTATCTTTGTAAAAGAGGAGGTCGGTGAAGGCGTTGTGGGCCGCTTTATCCCAAATCCGTTTTGACTCGATCAGTGTCGGAGCAGCGTATTCTGCAACAGGCTTTGCGTCCTTTCTCGACACTTCATAGTGATGGGGGGATTTTTTCGATTTCTCGATTGCGAAGTCGCTACGTTTCGCGAAATCGGCAGCTACTTTCTTTGCCTTGGCTGCGTCGTAGGCACCGGAATGCGCATGCAGGAGGTAGCGCAGTGTTAGGGGTTTTTCTTTCGTCGCGACAAATCCTTCGTCCATGCAAAAAGAGGCGCCGATCCAGCCATCGGAGCGAACATGCCATTTTGACGGATAGCGAGGATTGTGCTGATGATCAAAATAGGTGATGCCTTCGGTAACGGTTTTGCGATTTTTCCCTGATCCGACAATGACAGGGCCTGAGTAGTCCATCCATTGGGATGCTTTTCCAAAAATGTCCTTTTCTCCGACAACCCCATCACTATTTGTGAGCTTGCCTCCTCCGAAGCTATGGGAGATAGACTTTGCGACCCGAACCGCAAAGAGCCCGAAGTTGGTTTTCTCGAAGTTCACCCTTTCGCGTCCTTCGGAGGGTCTCATCGTGAGTTGAATTTCGAGCGTATGCTCTCCGTTCTGAATCGGGCGGAGTGCGGCAACGACCTCCTGCTCGGCGATCTCAATGCCCTCTTCATTATACCATCCGAGTAGGGCCGCCATGACCGTTTCGTCATTCCCGTCGCGATAGCGATACCACTGCTTCTGTTTGATTGTTGTTTTTGATGAATTGGACCAAAAGCTGAGGCCGTCGACAATGTGATGCGCGAACCAAACCGATTGATGGTGATCGTGGTCGGGTGCTCCGGGATGGCCCATTCTCGTGAGGGATTCTCCTGAGGGGCCATTGAACGGGAAAAAGAACGGACGCTTATATTGCTCTCCGAAATTCCAACGGAGTTTTTCGATTCCGTCGATCCGCATGGATACCTGATCGTCGGCAAGCGGTATCGTTTCACATCGTGGAATGGAGAATTCGGAATCCTCGGCCTGCGCTTCAAAGAAACTGAGAGCGGCAGCGAAAATCAAAAATCGGTGGGATAGGGATGTGGAGCGTCTCGACATGCTACGAGAGCAACATATTCATGCCCCGAGCGACAATGACGTCTTCAAGGTTTGCTCAATGAGGAGTATGGCTTACTCGCGATCGCTTCGGGTCGTGGCGACGGGGCGGCGCGCTGGTATTACACCTTGTCGAAGGTATCTTTTCCCTTTTTGTAGAAACCTGTGAGTCGGCTTGAAACTTCGCCACCGAGAGTTTCCCCCTTGGGGTTTTTTCGAATGAGCTCATCCAAGGATAAGCGTGAAATTTAAAAAAGGCCCTTCTCGCTGATGACTTCGATAGAAAGGGTGACTTCATCGAGCGGTTTCCCGGATCGCGTTGCGGACTCAACAATCGTATCGACAATCACGCGGCGAGGCAGAGAAGGGCGAGGTCGTGGTTGAAAGATCAGAGGAGAGATAGAGCTCTCGACAAGGGAAGTGTCGAGAGCTCCTGCAATTTCCACAGTCTTCTGAGCGAGGAGAAGACTGATCGATCTCAGGGCGAGAGAGGTGATGCAAAACCCTCGGCGGGTGCAATGCCAATTTTGAGTAGGTAAATTCGTGATACTATTTGCAACACTACTGAGACACGGTATCAATAGGGGGGGGGCTGGCAGCATCGGTTGGATCCGACCGCTAACGAATTTAGAAACTGAAAAATCACCGAAAATTATGACAAAACTGATGACTCCTAATCGTCTCCTTCTGCTCGTTTTGACCGCTATCGTCCTTGGTATCGGTCCGCTAGGTTACTCAGACGACGCGACTTCAGCGCCACCGGAAGCTGATCGCAACGCTATTCTGGCTATGGCTGGCGAATACGAAGTGGTGTTCAATTTCGAAGAACAAGTTTCGCTACAAAAGGGCTACAAGCTGACTGACGAATACAATGAAGAGGCCAATGAGCTGGTCTTGGTTGTTGAGGATACTCCTACCAGGATTGCGCTTCAGCACATCTTACTGACGGGAAATGGAAACCGAATCGTGAAGCACTGGAAGCAAGTCTGGACGTGGGAAGATACCCGCATCGTCGAGTTCCAGGGGCGCAACGACTGGATCGTGAAAGAAGTGGACCCAGCTCTCGTGAGAAGAACCTGGAGCCAATTGGTGGCTCAGGTGGACGATAGTCCCCGATATGAAAGTTTTGGGGTGTGGGATCACTCCGGTGGCTACTCACGTTGGGAGTCATTGCCGACGGCCCGCCCGCTTCCTCGAAGAGAACACACTAAGCGGGATGATTATCAAATTTTACTCGGCGTAAATCGCCATGCGCTCACGCCTCATGGCTGGGTGCATGGACAGGACAACCTCAAGAAAGTAATTTCTGAATCAGGGGAACTTGTAAAGTTCATCGCCTGGGAACATGGTCTCAATTATTACGACAAAGTAGAGAATGGCGACTTTTCGAAAGCAAGAGACTATTGGAAGGCGACCAGCGAATTCTGGGCGAAAGTCTCAAAAATCTGGGAGAAGATCGAGGCCAAAGAATCAGCTTTTAGCATCGCCAAAGGGACGAAAGAAATTTCCTTGATTAAGGACATGTTCACGATCGCCGATGGCATTCATGAAGAAGGAAGTGCGACTCCCGGTGCAAGCGAGATCGAAGCGGTAATCTTGAAGCATCTTTCGCCAACGAAAAAGTGATCGTTTTTTCCCGCGATATATCACGCTAGCATCTTTTTCGATTCAACTCTGCCAAGTCAGAGTTGGGTCGCTACGCTTGCAGCGCTTCGACGTGCGCTGCAACGGCTTTTCCGAGCCCTTCCTGATTGTAACCGCCCTCGAGCACTGAGACGAGTTTGCCTTCCGCATATTCGCCCGCAATTTCGCGAAGGATTCTCGTTAGTGAGGCAAAGTCCTCATCAGAGAGCGTCAGCTGGCCGAGGGGGTCTCCCAAGCGACTGTCGAACCCGGCTGAAATGATGACGAGATCGGGTTTGAATTCGCTCATTTTTTTGGTGAAGGCGCCGCGAAAAACCGCGCCGATCTCCTCCATTCCTGAGCGAGCCGCAAGCGGGGCGTTTAGGGTTGTCCCGCGCCCGTTTCCTGCGCCGGTTTCATCCTTTGATCCTGTCCCCGGATACCAGGGGGATTGATGGGTTGAAAAGTAAAAGACACTTCCGTCTTCGTAGAAAATATCCTGAGTTCCATTGCCGTGATGCACGTCCCAGTCGATGATCGCGACGCGCTCTAGTCCATGGACTTTTTGTGCGTAGCGAGCCGCGATCGCCGCGTTGTTAAAAATGCAGAATCCCATTCCACGGTCCGGCGTCGCGTGATGACCGGGAGGACGTACTGCACAGAAGGCATTGTCGCAGGAGCCGTTCATGACGTCGTCGACGGCGTTGAGCAATCCGCCGGAAGCACGCCGGGCTACCTCAAGGGATTGCGGTCCGAAATGGGTGTCCCCGGTGCTGAGCTGCCCCGATCGCTTTCCGTCAATTTCACTCAAGACGGTTTTGAGATACTTGTCGGTGTGGGCGAGGAGGACTTCGTCGTCTCTTGTCGAGCGGTTTACGATTTTATGAAGATCGGCGAGGAGGGGCGATGATTCGAGTGCCTCAGCAATCGCAAGAATCCGTTCAGGTGCTTCAGGATGATGAGGGCCCGTATCATGTTCAGAAAAGTGGCGGTCCAGAAGAATTCCTGTTTTCATAAATTACGATAGAGGAGGAATGAAAGGGTGTCTTTGGACGGGATCAGTGCGGACCTGACCCATCGTGATCGCAATCGCAAACCAATATCAGGCATTTTGTCGTCAAGATTCCCACTGGATTTAAATGGCCTCATGTCGGATTGTTTCGCCAGCATGATTAATCGACTCCTCCTTCTCCTCGCATCGGTATCTGTGTTCGGTATTTTGAACAACGGTCACAGCGGCGAAATCACTCTTTATTCGCATCGTCATTACGAATCTGACGATGTGCTTTATACCAAATTCCATGAGAAAACTGGCATCAAAGTCAACGTCGTTAAGGCTGGCGCTGATGAACTGATCGAGCGATTGAAGGCAGAGGGTGAAAATACGGAAGCCGATATTTTCATGACCGCCGACGCGGCCCGGCTTCATCTCGCAAAATTGGCAGGGCTGCTTGAAAAAGTCGACTCAGCGATTCTCGATGAGAGAATTCCGGCGAATCTTCGCGATGCTGACGGGCACTGGTTTGGATTTACGATGCGTGCCCGGATCCTGGCTTATGCTAAAAATAGAGTGAAACCGAGTGAGCTTTCGTCATACGAAGCGCTGACGGGCGAAGCCTGGGAAACACGGGTCTTGGCGCGTTCTTCTTCGAATATCTACAATCAATCTCTTCTTGCATCAGTTATCGCTGCGCATGGTCGTGAGAAGGCCACGGAGTGGGCAAAAGGAATTCGCGGGAACATGGCTCGTCCTCCTCAGGGAAGTGATCGTGACCAGATGAGAGCGGTCGCGAAAGGTTTGGGTGACGTCGCAATTGTGAACACGTATTACGTCGGGCTTCTTGCCAATTCTGAAGACAAGGCTGATCGCGAGGTGGCGGAGGCGATTGGGATTTTCTTTCCGAATCAGAAGGGTCGCGGAACGCATGTTAACGTGAGCGGCGGCGGTTTGATTAAGCATTCGAACAACAAAGAAGATGCGACGAAATTCCTTGAGTTTCTCGCGTCCGACGAAGCCCAGAAGAGTTTTCCACAAACCACCTATGAGTATCCCGTTGTTGAGGGGATCGAGTGGTCTGATCTCATGAAGAGCTGGGGTGAGTTTAAGTCTGACGAGTTAAATCTTACCAAGTTGGGCGAATTAAACATCGAAGCAGTAGAGGTTTTCAATGAAGCGGGTTGGGAGTAGGGTCCCAGTTCAGTTGCTTGTGATATCTACCATCCAAAAACAGTGGCGTCGGGAGATCAGTGGTTGGTCGATCTTTACGGTGCTCTTGGGCCTCGCCATAATCTTGCCGATCGCAATTGTCCTCTCGGGCCTGTTTCAGGAGGGGCCAAAATGGGATCACCTTGCCTCGACGACGCTAAGTTCGTATTTCACAAACACGTTGATTCTAATTTTCAATGTCTCTGTGATCTCGATCGCATTTGCGATCCTGCCTGCATGGTTGGTTTCGACCTGCGACTTTCCGGGGCGACGTTTTTTCGAGTGGGGATTGATCATGCCATTGGCAATTCCTACTTACGTGGCCGCATTCGTCTATTTTCAGGTTCCTGATGCTGCGATTCCGCTCTTGATTTCGATTCGGTCTCAGTTTGGTGTCGAGGCTTTCATCCTTGCGGAAAAAGAGCTTCGTTACGGAGTGCTTTCCTGCACGATGGCGGGAGTTCTTTTTCCGTATCTTTACATCAGTGCCAGGGCATCCTTTTCTCAGCAGCGGCAAGCGATGATTGAGGCGTCTTTTATGCTCGGGAAATCGTCTCGTGCCACCTTCTTCAAGGTCGCGCTTCCCCTTTCACGTCCTGCTATTGTTGCAGGGCTTTCTTTGATTTTAATGGAGGTCATCAACGACTATGGGGCCGTTAATTTTTTCGGTGTTCCCACTCTCACCGAAGGAATTTTTCGCACCTGGTTTGGTTTGCAGGATAGAAGTTCAGCGGTGCGTTTGGCAGGGATTGTCGTGCTCGCCGTTTTTGTAATTCTTGCTCTTGAGAGGGCTCAGCGCGGCCGGGCTCGCTTTTCTCAGAGCAGTCAAATGTCAGCGCCCATTTCCAGACGAAAGCTGAAAGGGCTCAAGCGTGTTATGTCGGTTCTTGTTTGTTTGATTCCACTCGCGATTGGGCTGCTACTCCCGGTCTCCCAGTTGATTACTTGGTCGGCGATGACCTACAGGGAAGTTCTTAACCCGGACTTTTTTGTCCAGCTGGGTCGTAGTCTGGGACTTTCGCTAGGGGCTGCGGTCATCATAACCGCAGTCGCGACGTTGTTCGCCTACGCCGCAAAGTTGCACCCTGCGGGGTGGTTGCGTTTTCTTAATCGTTTCTCTACTCTGGGGTATGCTTCGCCGGGGGCGGTGATCGCAATTGGTGTCATGGTTTTATTCGGAGCGATTGACCGGCTTTTCGGAAGCGCCGTTGTCAGCGGGACGATGCTGGCAATTGGATTCGCTTATCTGGTCCGCTTTCTGACAGTGGCGTACCAGCCTATTGATGCAGGACTGAGTCAGGTTTGCGGGCGCATGGACGAGTCTTCGAGAGTGTTGGGGAAATCACCCCTCGAAACTCTGGTTCGAATTAACATTCCCTTGATAAAGGGAACTTTTATCGCTTCCGCTATCTTGGTGTTCGTTGATATTTTAAAAGAGCTCCCGCTCACGCTCATTCTCCGTCCCGCAAATTTTGACACGCTAGCAACGACTGCGTTCGGGCTCGCCAAAGAAGGTCGGATTCAGGAATGTGCAGTGCCGTCGCTGATTATTGTTATGGCGGGCGCGTCGGGACTCGCGATATTGTATCGACTCTCAAGTTTTACTGAAAAACGCTGAGAGGAATTATTTGAAATGTTATCAGTAAAAGACATATCCCGGCAGTATGCCGGGGCACTAAGACCGGCCGTTTCCAAGGTCTCTTTGGATTTGCGGCAGGGTGAAATTCTAGTTCTTGTTGGCGAAAGCGGATCGGGCAAATCGACCTTGCTTCGTCTCATTGCGGGCCTCGAGGCGCCGGATCACGGAGAGGTATTCATTGAGGGAAGGCGGGTCGCTGATGCTTTTGGCCACGACTGGGTTCCTCCTGAGAAGCGTGAAATTGGTTTCGTATTTCAGGATGGGGCACTCTTCCCGCACCTGACAGTGGCTCAGAATATTGGTTATGGGCTCGCGAAGTCAGGAAAAGGCAGTCGGGTCGAGACGGTGAGGTCGATGCTGGAAACCGTCGGGTTGGCGGGATTTGAAGAGCGGTATCCCCATCAGCTTTCCGGCGGCGAGTCTCAACGGGTTGCGGTTGCCCGTGCCCTCGCTCCCCAGCCAAAATTGATTTTGCTAGACGAACCCTTTTCCAATCTCGATCCCGCGCTCCGAAGATCTCTGCGGGACGAGATCAAAGAGATCCTTTTGAAGGTCGAAGCGACAGCGATCATGGTGACTCATGATGCCGAGGATGCGCTTGCGGTCGGTGATCGAATCGCCGTTTTCAGAGAGGCGAAGATCGAACAAGTCGGAACCCCTTCAGAACTCTATCATCACCCTAAAAACGCTTATTGTGCGCGTATCTTCGGAAGGGCGAATCGAGTGGATTTTCCAGGTTCAGATCCTGAATGGGTGCGCCCCGAAAGGATGACTCTTCTCTCAGAGAGAGGCTCTGCTCACGATGTCGAAGTGCAAATTGTCCAGTTGAAAAATGTTGGGCGTCACATTGAGGTCACCGTCGAGTGCCTCGATCGCGAATTTTGGACTCTTTTCCTTGGAAACGGTGAGGAGTTGGAACGTGGAAAGAAGGCCTGGGTCAGGATCGAAAGCGTTTCGATGTAGGGAGCTACCGTGGATTGTTTCCAATTAGGAATGACGATCAGATGTTCTAATTTTCACCTTGTGTGTCATTGAAGCACTTGGGCGCAAAAGTGAAGTCCGTGCACCGCTAGCAGGGGCTCTCGAGAGAGCTTAGGGATAGGCAGTTATTTCACCGATTGCCATGAAAAAAAGCAGGATTTCACTGACGCAGGGGCTTCTCACTTTATTGAAGTTGTGGTTCATTGGTTTATGTTTCTCGGTCTCGATCCTGGGAGATGATTTCGATCTTGCGCTAGAATTTGAAGCTGCTCCGGAGCCGGATTGGGCAGTGGGGGTTGCCTCATTATTGGCGGAGAATTTTGTAACGATTCGTCAATATGGCCTTGATGGGAAATTGACGGGGACCGGCTCGGGTGTGGTGGTTGGAAGGGGGCTTGTGGCGACCTGCCTCCATGCGATTACCAATGCGCGCAGAATAGAGGTTCAGTTTTCAGACTCTCAGATTTTTGAACCACTCGAAATTGTGAATCGGGATGAGTCATCGGATCTAGCGATTTTGCGAATTCCTGAATCAGCCTTAACCGGTGGCGGATTGGCGATACAGGAGTCAGCGCCATTACCTGGAACTGCTATTGCCGCAATGGGAAATCCAGGGGGCGATTCAGCGTTTATCGTTACCGGTGTCGTTGCTGCCTTCCAGCGAGATATAGAAGGTTGGCCCGTCATTCCCTTGGCCGTCTCGATTGAGCAGGGGAATAGTGGTGGGCCTGTCGTTGACTCCAGTGGGGAGTTGATTGGCATCGTTTCACTGAAAGATCTTCGTCGCCCCGGCCTTGGCTATGCGGTTCCGGCCTCGGAGTTGAGCGAACTGCTCAAGACTTCCTCTCCCGTCCCGTACCAAGAATGGATCAAGAGAGGACAACTCCCGGAAGCGATCTGGATCCCCGACCAAGTAGATGACTGGTCGGGCCAGGGCGGTCGAATTTTGTTTGACTCTGAAGAGCGGGCTTCCTATGGGGGCCTGCGAATCTGCTCTGCTGTCGATCACGAAATCAAGGTCAATACCATCTCACTGGAAGTTCTAAATCTTCCGAGTGTGGAGGCAGGGATCGCGTTTTTTAATTTCGACAAATCAGAGTCCATCGTTTGGGTAGTTGAGGGAGGCGAGTCGGTTACCCTCAATCACATTCGAGGCGGCTCCGAGGCGCCCCGTCAATTGCTGACTATTCCGTTAGAACCTTCGCTTCGATTCGAGCCCTGGATGCGACTCAAGGTATCAGTGAATTCCAATATGATTCAATGCTTTTTGAACGGAAGATATCGCGGGGTGGCGGAACTCCCTGAATCGTTCGGCAGAGATTCTCTTTCCGGTGCTGGAATGTGCGTCACGGCCGGGCTTCGCGCAGGATTCAGAAGTTTTGCCTGCTGGGAAATGCCGAGTGTAACGGTGGCTGATGCGGATTCTTGCTTCGAATCTGTCCCTCCATTAGCTGCAGAACTGAATAGGGGGAACGAAGAAGCCGGTCTCCTTCGGCGGAAGACGATTGGGCAAATAAAACTAATTGAGGCCAAGCTTGGGGCTCTGAAAGACAAAGCGAGACGACAGCATATAGATGCGGCGCAGACTTCGATATGTGAAGCGCTAACCCTTTTCGACGCTGGTAGCTCGGATCTTGCGCTGACTCGTGTTGGTTTGCTGTTTGCCAGCTTAAACGATTCTAACCTTGATGACAGGGTCTACTGCTATCAGGCAACGCGACTGATTGCAGAGGTCAAATCAGAATTGTCCGCAGTGACAAACCCAAGCCCGGAGACGATTGCGAGAGCAATTCAGGCCGTCGCATTCGAGAGGTGGGGATTTGTCACCTGTCACGAAGATGGTGATCTCACGGGTGATCGGCTCCCGGAGGATCCGCGTCGAATCTTTGAAGATCGCAGAGCGGCGGTCTTCGCAACGCAGGCACTGATTACAGACCTAATGAGAGCGTGTGGCTTGCCGCGTGCGACGGCGACAGGGGCACCGGGGATGGTCTTGTGCGATCCTGACGTTCCCTACGAGGAGATGCTGATCCTGCACACCTGCAATGGAGAGCTTATCGATTTCTCTGCACAAGAGGCGGAAAAATGCGCCGGATTTCGGACCCGAGTTCCATCTCAAAAAGTCGTTGTAGCGACTCTTACGGACCAACAATTTCTCGGGGTGTGGCTCTCGATCCAAAAAAATCAAGTGACGGAGCGTGACTGGCCGCAAAAAATAATTCCTTACCTCGAGACGCTCGTGAAAATTAATCCGAACGACGTGTCTTCAAAAGCGGAATTGGCACTTTTTCACATGGGTGAAAATCGATCTGACCTGAATCAAGTTGCAGAACTTACCAATATAATCAGAGCAGGACCAAACAACATCGATAGAACCCGGATTATGAGAATCCTGAGATTCATCGGGATTGATGTAGGAAAGATCCTTGCCGAATTTGCCAAAAAACAAAACCAGGAATCCGGCGATTCGGCTGCCTCGATGGTTGGTTCGAAACCTTTAAACGATAAGACAGTAGAAGATTAATTATGATTACGATTGCCTACGCTACGGAGACAGGGAACGCTGAATGCCTTGCTATTGAGGCAGGGAAGAAACTGAAGAAATTCGGGTTTGAAAACGAGTGCCTTAATATTGCTGAAGTCACGATCAGGAAACTTTGCGAGGAGGTCGATACTTTGCTCGCTATTGTGAGCACGTGGGGAGACGGCGAGCCTCCTGTTGATGCGGAGGATTTCTATTTCGACCTGAAAAAGGCCGAATCCCCCATTTTGAGTAACTTGGAATTTTCTGTCCTCGCGCTCGGCGATTCGACCTATGATGATTTCTGCCAGTTTGGAAAAGATCTTGAGGCTGAACTGGAGCGCCATACGAGTAAAAAAATCACTGACCGAATCGATTGCGATGTCGATTACGAGAAGGATTTTGATGCATGGATGACCGGAGTCCTCCGCTATTTTATAACAAGACGAAACCCGTAACTTATCTGATTTCAAAGGCGTTGAGTTTTCCCTCAAAGAGGTTTCTCGTAATGTCCATGATCTCGCGAAAAAAAATCATTAATCCTTCTTTCATCGCGTTCTTAATGCTCTTGGGGGTTTGCCAGGTTTCAGCAGGCGAAAATTGGCCGGGGTTTCGCGGAGAGGGTAACAGCGTGACCGATTTGGATGACTTGCCACTCAGCTGGTCCGACGATGAAAATATCGCCTGGAAGCGCAGCCTCAAAGGATATGGGCAATCAAGTCCTGTGATTTGGGGCGACATTGTTTTTGCGACCAGTGCAGGAGGCGATAAAAAAGAGACGCTCTTTGTCGAAGCCTTTGACGCGTCGAGTGGCGAGACGATCTGGGAGAAGCGCTTTGCCGCCTCACAAAAGCCGGAGGAAGTCAGCGATATGATATCGAGAGGTGCGCCGAGTCCGGTGGTGGATGGAGGAAGTATTTATGCCTTTTTCGAGAGCGGTGATTTGATTGCTTTGGATCACGGGGGGGAGGCCCGCTGGAAGCGCTCTCTCACGACTGAATATGGCGAGTTCTCCGGTTCTCATGGGATTGGGGCCTCGCTCGTGAACACGCCAAAAGGTATTGTCGTGTTAGTTGATCATGAAGGGCCGTCCTACCTTCTATTGATTGATAAGGAGACCGGCGAAAACATTTGGAAAGTGGAGCGAGAGCCCAGAGTTTCGTGGGCGACGCCACTGTTTCTTGAGCATAAAGAGGTGCCTCAAGTGGTGGTTAGTTCAAACGGAGAGTTGGCGTCTTTTGCTCTCGCCGATGGTAAGAAGATCTGGTGGTTCGATGGCATCAAGAAAAATACCGTTGCTTCACCAACGACCAATGGAGAACTGGTCATCGTCGGATCCTCCGAACCCGGAAACAGTCTCGCGGTGAGATTGGGTGGAGAGGGCGATGTCACCGATTCCCATCTCGTGTGGAAAGCTGAATCCGTGACCTCCAGTTTCGGATCGCCCCTCATTCACGGCGAATCGGTCTACTTTGTAAATCGTGCCGGAGCTCTTCAGTCGACCGACTTATCGGATGGATCGCTGCAGTGGAAGAGGCGACTGCCGGCGAGCACATGGGCGTCGCCGCTTTCGGCGGGTGAGAGGCTGTATTTCTTCTGCAAAAATGGTGAAACAGTTGTCCATCGAAGTGAGAATCTCGGTAAAGAGATCGCGCCTTTGGCGGAAAACCCGCTGACAATAGGAGGGAATGATCGTATCTACGGTTACGCGGTAATGCCGGGGCGAATTGTGATTAGGATCGAAAAGGAACTCCTTTCCATCGGTGCGAAAACGGATTCTCGGTGAGAGCGAAACCACTCGGACACACAAATTTATGAGCATATTATTTCAGCCTGTTTCGGGCAAATTGGGTCAGATCATTATCGAGTCCCCGGACTCGAACGTAGCGCCTCATTTGGAGTTTTTCATTGAGATCGAGTTTTCAGAAATTGAGTTTGAGGATGAGAAAGTGAAGCCCTTTTTCAGGGGCAGCAATATTGTCGTGCCGGCGGAGAGTTGGCGGGCGTTGGAGAGTTCGCGCTACGAATTCCCGTGGATGCCCAAGCCGGGTTCAATCGATGCCGGGGTTCTTGCCTTTGGGATTAGAAATCCTGCTGACCTTCTGGCTTTGAAATTTGGAGAGGCGAAGGAAGGCAAATTGCCGGTTTCATTTGAAATGGAAGTCGATTTTGAAATCGAGGCGGATCGGGATGAAATCGGGCAGGTCAAAGTCGAGATTGCAGAGTTCCCCCTTGAGATAGATTCTTTGAAAATAGCGACGGCCCTAACGAGGAGGTTAGATCAAGACTCTGATGAGATCGAGAAAGCGGTTCGCGCGGTCGTTGATTCCACCGCTTATGGAAGCCTCAGCAAAGTTCCCGGTGGATTTGAGATGGGTATCTCTGTTTAAGCTTTCTCTCTGTTTGAGCTTTCTGGGAGTGATACTTCGAAATTATTGCTCAATTTTTTCGAAAAAGAGCCGAGAAAATCATCCCCAATCCCCCGACGATAAAAAGAAAAGGAAACCAGATCGAATAGAGTGCTGCTTTGGAATCTTTCTTGAGGACGGCCTCGGTCGGAGTCTGAGGATTGACATAGCAAGTGGTATCGGTGCCCTCGGCATAGGCCTCGATCTTCTTTTTTAACTTCCTCGGATCGCTTGCTTCGGTAGGGAGCAGTTTGATCTTCGAGCCTGTAAACTCTTTTCCGTCGAACTGATAATCGTAGGCGACGACCATCAGGTATTTGGTCATCCCTCTTTGATTGCGCGACGAGTCATCGACATCGAGTTTTGTTATCTTGCAGGAGACTTCCTGCCACGCATCCATGAGCGCAGCCCGCTCATAAGAATGCCAAAGATATTGAACAAGGACCGAGGCGACCGCAATAAGAAACACGCCCATGACGACTTTCCAGATGCGGCCGGGAAGGTTCATTGAGGGGCGGGATTCGGGGGGTAAAGATTCTTTTTTCACGTCTCGCGAAAGTTGGGATTATTGCTACCTTAGCTCCATGAGCGAACTATCCCAACAGATTACGGAAGATATGAAGACCGCGATGCGTGAAAAAAAGACCGTCGCGCTCGGGACTATTCGCATGCTTAAGTCATCGATCAAAAACGCGGCCATTGAAAAGGGCGGCGCCGATGCTGAACTGACTGATACCGAGATGGTCGCCGTGATTCGCAAAGAGGTTAAGAAGCGCCAGGACTCCATCGAACAGTTTGAGACGGCGGGTCGCACTGAGCTTGTCGATAAAGAGAAGGAGGAAATGGCGGTCTTGAATGGTTATCTTCCTGAGCCTCTCAGCGCGGAGAAGGTGGCCGAAATTATTGATGCGGCGATTGCAGAGGTCGGAGCCACTTCCCGAAAGGAAATGGGTCAGGTGATGAAACTCGTTCAGGAGCAAACCGCGGGGCGTGCGGACGGGAAGTCCCTGTCTCAGGCAGTGATGGCCAAGCTTAGCTGAAAAGTGGTTCGAGCCGTGCCTCAATGAAAATTTCGGCGGTTATCGTAGCGGCGGGCAGGAGCCGTCGCATGGGCTTTGATAAACTCGAAGCAGATCTCGATGGCGAAACGGTTTTGACGAGATCGCTTCTTGCGTTTCAAGCCTGCCCCGAAGTGGGCGAGATTTGGGTCGTGACCGATCCGGAAAAGTTCGACGCTATTGAGAAGGCAGTCGAACGCCTTGGGATCACCCGGTTTTCAGGAATGTTAGTCGGGGGTGCCGAGCGGCATCTTTCGGTCAGTGCTGGATTGGATCGTGTCAGTGAAGATTTCGATTTGGTCGCGGTTCACGATGGAGCTCGTCCTCTCGTATCTCCCGCCGCGATCACTCGTTGTGCGACCGAGGCTGCACGTGTTGGCGCGGCGACCCTCGCACATCGGGTCGCCGATACCCTGAAGCGGGGGAATGAGGCGTCTCAAGTGTGTGATGCCGTATCACGTGAGAATCTCTGGGCGATGGAGACGCCTCAAATTTTTCGGAGGGAGCTCCTTCAAAAAGCTTATGCCAAAGTGCTTGCCAATCGTGAGGTGGTTACTGACGAAGTTTCCGCGATGGAAGCGATCGGTGTGTCGGTCAGTCTCGTCGAAAACAGAGAGCCCAATCTAAAAATCACGGTGCCGGGAGACCTTGTTGTTGCGGCTGCGATTCTTAGAAGTAATTAAGGAACGTAGGGCAGGGCAGAGCCATCAGGCGGATGGGCTGCGATGCGGAATGACATTCAATCCGCTACCGGTCTGAGTCGGCCGAAGCACCTTCGAAATGCCTCACTATTTGTCTACTCCTTGCTGAAGAAAATCTTCAGGTTTTTCGTTTGGCGCGCTGCCGCGACGATGTCCGCTTTCCCATCGCCATTGAGGTCGGCCGCTTTGATGTCTTCGACCGCTACTTCTTCAGCCGAAATCTGATTCACCCGCCATTTCGTGCCGGACTCGTCGAGAGGAGTGAAGAATTGAATGCCGGGAACACCTTGGGGTTCCTTGGGGTGCATCGCACGCCAGCCGACGACGATCTGGTCGTATCCCACTCCAAGGTAGTCATCGATTGCGACGGCGTGGCCATCGATGAGCGCATCGCTGAGGATTGAGCTCTGATCCCAGAGGCCGCGGCCCTCTTTGGGTTCGAGGTAGACGGCTGAGCGGGTTCCATGCATCGGTTCGACCGTGGCAATAAAACGTCTTCCACCGGGGAGCTGGCCGTCACGGAGTTCTCCCGCGAAATCTTTCGTGAGCTGTCGGGAAGTCCATTCACCTTTGACTCGGTCAAAGTACCAAACACCTTCCTTCGCCGCGACGATGAGCTCTTCCTCCGGATCGTCGTCCCAATTGACGGGATGGAAGTTGTGCGAAAGATGAAGTTGATCTCCGACGACACGGGTTTTCCATTCAGTCTTTGGATCTTCAGGTTTAAAATACTCGAGAATTCGGAGCCCTTTTCCGACGCCATCGAGGGTTCCTTTTCCGCGCAAAGGTTTCACGATGAGAGTGTAGGAATCATCCGCGCCTTTGATCCAGTGCATGCGGTGGGTGCTCGGTTCATGTCGCAGCGAGATCGGCGTCCACAGTTGCGTGCGATCTTCCGGGGCGACGAGGTAGGTCACGGCGCCATCCTTGATCGTCTCTCTGAAATTCCATTGTCCACCGACCGCGATTTCACATTTTCCATCGCCATCGATATCCTGCGCGGCGATGCACACATTGTCCCGCTCCGTGAGATCCCGGGCGATGATGTGTTTCGTCCATGCCGGATTCTCATACCACTGAATCGTCGACTTATCGGCGAGCAAAATATCGAGGTCTTTGTCTCCGTCGACATCAACGAGTTGAAGCCCGTAGCCGATTTCGATTTGGTCGATTTCCACTTCGTCCCACTGAAACGCAGGAGGCTCGGCAAAGGAGATCGAGTGGGTTGCACAAAAGAGAATCGCGGTAAAAAGAGTCTTCATGATCGTGTTGTTTTCTGGCGGACTTGGTAAATGCTTTGATTTCCGTGTTTCACCTTTTTCATTTCAAATCGGTCAATTGCTTTGAAAAGATCGGTGAGCTTGCTGAACCCATAAGTGCGGTGATCGAATGGTCCCTGGTTGGCGATGTGTGCTCCGACAGGTCCGAGGGCGGCCCAGCCTTCGTCGTCCGAGGCCGCGTCGACGGCACTGCGGAGCGTGTTCATGAGCTTGGTATTTCCTTTGAGATGGTTCCCGGAAACTTTCCTGTCCTTGCGAACTTCAGCCGCGGCAGCGTCATCATCAAGGTAGAGGAATCGGTTGCAGGCGTTGATAAAAGGATCTGGAGTGTTTTGTCCTCCGAAACCAATCACCTGCTTTCCCTCCGCACGGATGCGCATACAGAGCGGGGTGAAGTCGCAATCGGAGGAAATGAGGGCAAAGGTCTGCACGTCTTTTGTGTAAAGCATGTCCATCGCGTCGATGAGCAGTTTCATGTCCGTGCCGTTTTTTCCTTTGACCATGTCGAAGAGCTGGACGGGTTCGATGGCATGATCGTGCAGCACTTTGGTCCAGCCGGAAAGTCCCCGTTTCGTCCAGTTTCCGTAGGCTCTTCGAATATTGACGACGCCGTGGGAGGCTAACTCCGTAATGATGAAATCGATCTTCGCGGCGGGGGCGTTGTCAGCGTCGATGAGAAGTGCGATCGCGTCGTCTGGTTCTTCTGGCATAAGAGTCGGGTTGAGTGCGATTAGACTATGGAACGTGATCAGCGATCAAGCGTGATCGATTCTAAATTCATGAGGTGTCCATGGCCGGGGTTTGAAAAACAAATGTAGAGATCGCCCCGCGCGGAGGCTGGGCTGATTTTGAAAGAGAGTGTCTTACTTTTGCCCCAGTCTCCGGTCGGCTCCGCTTTGACGCTTCCGAGTAGCTCGCCGTCGGGTGAACCATACCGGATCTCAACAGTGGCGCCTACTCCGGCAGAGGAGTAACTGATCGTGGCTTTGTTCCGGTCGGTGAGATTGGTCTGCCCGAACTTCAACCACCCTTTGTCCATGATCGATCCGGCTCTCGTTCCCGCGATACTGAGGCCCTCGTGCGCGTCCGACTCTACCGGAAGAAGCGTCGCGCTTCTCAGTCGAATCGTCTCATTCCCGCTCAAAGGCGCGATTGGTGCGGCTCCGCCATCGAGGTAGGAGGCTTCCACGATGAGAACGCCGGGACCCTTCTTTTTATCTTCATTCTCAGGCTTTTCGATTTTGAATTCTCCGGCAAGGCCAGAGAGAACGGATTCAGACTCTTTCTCTCCGAGCGAGAAGATCCATTCGGTCATTTGTCGTGATTGCTCAATGCCGTGTTGAGGGTGGGGGATCATCGGCACTTCGCCCCAGATCCCGCTCGACCCCGTGACAATGCGCTTCGCGACTTCGTCGAGAGCATGTTCCTGATCCTTGTATTTGGCGGCCACTTCGAGATACGAGGGGCCGACCAGTTTTCGATCCACGATGTGACAATTGAAACAGTCGCTTTTCTTCATCAGTTCGAGACCGGGAGGGAGTGTCGCTGCCCCGGTTAAAGAGGCTTCGGTGTCTTTGAAATTTCCGGGGACGAGCTGATGGAAAACTTTGACCCGCTCCGGGACAGGCTCGCCGTCCTCCTGATCATTCACCGAGATATCCCATCTGATGGGTTTTCCGAAGTCATAGAAGTCGCCATCCCGGGGAGATTTGAATTTCACTATCGGTGGCTCGTTTCCAACAAGAACCGGGGTTGAGGCAGTGGCTGAGGCACCGTGCTCATCGGTAACGGTGAGCATGGCCTCGTAGGATCCAATTGTTTCAAAGGCAAGCGTCGGGTTGGCACTTACGTCTTTGAACGCATCGTTTCCGGGAATGATTTTCCATTCGTAGGTGAGCGCGTCTCCATCAGGATCGAGAGTGCCTTCGCTCGAAAACGCCACTTCGAGAGGTGGGCGTCCTGCGGGGCGGCCTCCCGCAGTGCCTGTCGCGGTCATTTTGATCTTTGGCGGGCGGTTCCCACGAATGTAGTCGACCCGCACGAGTTGGCAGTCTGCGTTTTCTCCCCAGGTTTCTCCGTATTCGATCAGGTAGAGCGAGCCTTCCGGACCGAAGTCCATATCGATGGGTCTAACAAACCCATAGTCCGGCATGAATTCTTCGAGCGAATCGATCTCGGATTCGGCGTCGAGTTTGACGCCGAAGATCCAGTGCCGAGACCATTCATAGATGAAGAGGGTGTTGTCGAAATGCTCGGGGAACTTCGTCGGGCTATGAAGGTCTTTATCGTAGTGATAGACCGGGCCGGCGCAGGCGGTTCTGCCGCCGGTGCCTAACATCGGAAAGTCGTCCGTTTCGTTTCGGTGGTAGTAGACAAAGGCAGGTTGGGCGGGCGGCAGCGTTTGAACGCCCTTGCTGTTGGGCGAATCATTGACGGGAGCCTCGGGAGACTGTCTCGCACCGATTTCGTCCGTTTCAAAATTCACATCGGGATACGCGAGGTTGGGACCGACAAAGTAAGGCCAGCCGAAATTTCCCGCCTTGCGGGCCTGGTTGATTTCATCATGACCGGCAGGGCCACGATCACCGGGAGTGCCTGCGTCGGGCCCAACCTCTCCCCAGTAGAGGTAGCCGGATTTTTGATCGACGCTGATTCGCCAGGGATTTCGGCATCCCATTACGTAGATCTCCGGGATTCCGTCGGAGCCATCTTTGGGAAAGAGATTCCCCTCGGGGACTTCGTAGGTGCCGTCACGGTTTGGTTTGATCCTGAGAACCTTCCCGTTGTAACTGAATTTGTTGGAAGCTGACTTCTGGGCGTCCCAGGGCATGCGATCCGGTCGCTCATCGATAGGGGCAAACCCTTTCGAGTCACCCCCCGGGTGCGTGTTGTCTCCTGTCGCAATAAAAAGGCAGCCGTCGGGACCGAATTCGAGAGAGCCTGCGTGGTGGCAACACTGAAGGCGTTGCTCCTCAAACTTGAGTAGTCGTTTTTCGGATTCGAGATCGAGGGTGTCGCCGTTCATCGTGAATCGACTGACGTGCTGCCCTGAGAAATCGGGCGGCGAATACTGGAGGAAGAGATGCTGGTTCTCAGCAAAATCGGGATCTAGTGCGATTCCGATGAGACCGTTTTCCTGCTGATTGGTGACCTTGAGGGAACCTGCCTCGGTGACTTTGTGTGTTTTCGGGTGGAAGATACGAAGCTTGCCATCCAGTTCGATGAAGAAGACCCGACCATCGGGTGCCACTTCCAGCTCCATGGGGCGGACGAGGCCGGTTGCGAGGGTCGTCGGCGTTAGGCGTCCGGGATCAAAGATTTTGTCATCAGATTTTGCGAATGAGAATGCGAGCAGGAGCAGGGCAATGAGGCAGAGGTGTCGGGGAAAGTAGCGTGTCGTTGCAGTCATTTGATGGAGCAGGAAGTTCTCTCTTTTGTTCATTTTTGCCAGTGGCGTGACTGCGATTTTTTGAACCCATGATCCGGCCCCATTTGTTGAATGGTCTTCTTAGCTATCAACTAATCAGATTTAGAAAAAAGCATGAGGTGGCTCACGATCCTGGCACTTATTTTCACCTGTGTTCATTTAAATTGTTAGCCAGAGGACAAGCAATCAGAGGAGGGACAAGTGTCGTCTGCAATGACAATCGAGGTGGCAACCTATCAGGGCAGCCGCCCTACTAGTTTGACGGCGACGAGATCCCCCTCCGCGTTGCGGCAATAGATCTGTCCGTTCGCGAGAACGGGAACGGTCCAGCATTTTCCTTCGAGTAGATTTTGCTCATGGAGCGGTTCGTATCCGTTCGCGCTAGCCCGGAAAAAAATCAGCTTACCGTCATCGAAGAGAATCACCGTGTCGCCGGCGGCGGTGACCGCTCCGTTTCTAAAGTCTTCTTCCGCCCAGACGGTTTTTCCGGTTTTGAGATCGGTGCAAATCAGTTCGGTCGGTTTGTGCGTCGTTCCGTGAATGGAATAAATGTGCTCACCGACAACGACGCCGGCGTTAAAGTACCATTTTAGATCGTGTTGTTCCCAGGCGAGAGAAGGTTCAGATCCTGATGAAGGCAGCGTCAGCATTTTCGTTCCACCGCTCGATGAGATGACGATCCCGTGCTCGGTAACGATGGGATCAGCGGCGTTGACGTCCCGGCTCGCTTTCGACGGAAACTCCCAATACTGTTCACCTGTCTCTGAGTCGAGCGCGATCAACGCTTTTGCAGAGAAAAGGAGGTGTTGTTCGGGCGCTTTGGGGGAGGGAAACGGAACCACTGTTGCATACCCAGGCGATTCTGTGCTGGGCATCCAGAGCGTCTTCCCCGTTTCGATGTTGAGCGCGATCCCGCCGCGTCCGACATGGTAGATCGCGCGGTCACGATCGATAAAGACGGAACTGGAAAAGCTCCACTCAGGCAGTTCGAAACCGTGATCAGCGATGAGATCGCGTGACCAAATGGGAGTGCCGGTTGCGAGATCAAGGCACCAGGCGTGCCCCTTTTTACTGAGCGTGTAGACCCGACCCTCATGAATTGTCGGTGTCGCTGCGGGGCCGCCTTCGTAGTATCGTGGGTCGAGTTCGCAGTCGTAGGTGTGCTTCCAGAGCACCTTGCCACTCTCTGCACTGAGGCACCAAACCGTGTCTTTCTCGTCGGTGTTTCCCATCGTGAGAACACGGTCGCCAACGACCGACACGGTGCTGAATCCCGTGCCGACCTGAGCTCTCCAGAGCACGGGTAATTTTTCAGGAAGTTGGGCGGGGACAGACTCAGATGAGATCCCGTTGAAATCGGGACCTCGCCAATGGGGCCAGTCAGCAGCAGAGGCAGGAAATGAAAGGAGAAAGCCAGTGGCAAAGAGAGTGGCGTGGAACCTCATGCCGGAAATATCGGAGCGGGTTTCTCCTTTTCAAGCAAACCCGTATTCCGTGATCGTGCTTTTCCTAATGTGTCACGTGATCGGAGATTTGCTTATCTCGGCACAAAAGCGCCGACACGCTTCAGGTCTCCGTCTTCACTGATTGAGTAGGCCATCAGTGTTCCCGCTTTGAATCCGGTTGCGAGAAGGTATTTTCCAGGCAGTCGAGGCCTAGAACGAGGCGCGGACTTTTTCCTTGGCCGCTTCGCAATCGTTTTTCAGGCCCGTGATCTCGTGGGCCTTTTGCGTTTCGAGCTGAGCGATTTCGTGGAAGTCGCCTTGCCTTTGCGCTTTCAGCAAAAGGTCGGCGAGAAAAACTTCCCGCTCTGCAATTTTGGCTCTGAACTTTTCCTCGACGGCACCAATTTCGGCCTTCTGTTCATCGGAGATTTTCGCCTGAGGCGCTGACTCATCAAGCCGCTCCATCGCAAGTTCGTAAGCGCTTTTCATGGGAACGATTTACTCTTTTTCAGCGGCTGTTTCCTTAGGCTTGGAAGGGGCAGCTTTTTTAGTAGCCGCTTTCTTGGCCGGGGCAGCCTTTTTTTCGGGCTCTTCTTCCGCTTCGATCTCTGGCGCTTCGATCTCTGGCGCTGGCGCTGGCTCGCCAAACTGAAGTTCCGGAGTCGCTTCGATCAATGCGGTGATTTCGGGCCAGCCTTCGGGGCGCTGAAGTTGAAAAACGTGTAGGTAGGCTCGGACGATTTCGGCGTCATTGTCAGTGAGCAATTTTGCGACGGTGCTTTTCAGCTTTTTCTTGTCGAACTCGTCAGGGATATCGTCAGCGGCGCCTTCGCCGTCGTGCTTAATGCCGAGTCCGTCGAGAAATCCCACGAGCACTTCCTGATGGCCTTTCATCAACCACAACTGGATGACGTGTTCGGCGACCTCTGCCGAGCTGCGCAATTTTACATTTTTCACAAACCATTCGATTTGAGCAGGAGCCGGCTTCCGCTGAATGAAGACCGGGCGAAGCTTCCTATTAGCAGCGAGAGAGGAAAGTGAGGCAGTGTAAACTTCGCGTTGTTCGTCGCGAAGGTATTGAAAAACAGACGTCGCTGTCTCTGGCTTAAGTTCCTGGAAAATTTCGTAGGCTTTCATATCGAGACTAATAGAGCGGTCATATTCACTCAAAATTAGGAGATTAGGGACTGTGCCTCCTTTGCGCGCTCGCGCAACATCGAATCAAGAGGCACTCAGGCATTCGATTTTTCCGAAAACTGAAGCTCGTAGAGCTGTTTGTAATCGGGGCAGCGACTAAGAAGCATCTCGTGGGGCGCTGCATCGACGATCCTTCCTTCCTTCATTACGACGATCTCATCGGAATCGAGAATAGTTGAGAGGCGGTGAGCAATCGCGATGACTGTTTTTCCTTTTGAAAGCTCGCCGAGGGCTTTCTGAATGGCGCGCTCGGATTCTGAGTCCAGCGCTGAAGTCGCTTCGTCGAAGAAGAGGATAGGCGGATTCCTGAGAATGGCCCGTGCAATGGAGATCCGCTGCTGCTGGCCACCGGAAAGGGTGCACCCTTTGTCGCCGAGCATCGTTTCGTAGCCATTGGCCTGCTCGATAATGAATTCGTGTGCAAAAGCGTTCTTCGCCGCCGCTTCTATCTCCGCATCGGTCGCGTCGAGTTTTCCGTAGCGAATGTTGTTTCGGATCGTGTCGTGAAAAAGGAAGGTGTCCTGGCTCACAAGGCCGATTTGTTCGCGCAGCGAAACCTGCTTGAGATCTCTGATGTTAACACCATCCAGCAAAATGGAGCCGTTTAGAGGATCGTAAAATCTGAGAAGTAGCGCGAGCATCGTCGATTTGCCGGAGCCACTCTGGCCGACGAGGGCGTATTTTTTCCCTGCCTCAAACTTGATAGAAATTTCGTTGAGCGCCTTTCGATCACCGGTGTAGGAAAAGGCGACATCCTGCATTTCCATATTTCCCTGACAATTATCAATTAAAGTAGGGCTGACAGGATCCTGGATCTCGGGCTCTGCATCGATGTAGCCAAAGACTTTTCTGGCAGCGACGAAGCACTTTTGCAGCTGAATTTGCATACGGCTCAATGCCTTGGCATGAGGATAAATGCTCATGAGTCCGAGATTCAACATGAAAAAAGTCTCCGGTTTCATTTGGGTCCACCAGGCGTAAGCCATTCCAATAGCGACACCGAGTGATCCCACGATCTCAACCATAGGACTGGACATCTCCATGGCCTTCCGCCAGCGAATGATAAATTTCACGATTCTCTGGCTCCCGAGGTTGAACTGCTCACGTTGGAACTCTTCGCGACCGTTTGCTTTGACGAGACGAATGCCGGCGAAGCTTTCATGCAGTGTCACCATGAGACCTTCCGACTCTTCCTCTTCGCGGCCTCCTGCTTTTCTGACCCGTCTGCTGATCAACGCAACGGGAACGATGCATAGAGGGAAAACCACGAGTGCACCGAGGCTGTATACCGGGTCGGTGATAACGACGATGAATATGATAGAAACGATTCCTGCGGGGTGTTGAATGATACCGCTAAGAAGTTGGCTGGCGGCATCAGCAGTGGTTCTCGTCTGATTGGCCACGGTCTGAATGAGCTCTCCTTGTTTCACATGATTGAAAAACGAAAGAGACTGTTTGAGGAGGCTGGAAAAAGATTCGTCGCGAAGACGATAGAGGACCCGCATGTTGATCCAGAGCATGCAATACTGATGGAGGAAGAAGAAGACCCCGCGTATCAGAAAAAGTAGCGGAATGCTGAGGCAGACGATGAGGACGAAGAGCCACTCGGCGATAGGAGGCGGAGTGATCGTGAAGTCTGTGAAGAGGGGCAAGTCGCTGAACGGCTTGTAATTTTCGGGGGTAGGTTTTCCTTGTGCTCCGGGTAGGACAACCGTGAAGACTGATTTACAAACGAGGAGGAGCACCCCGTTGAAAACTCCGGCGAGAATTCCGCAAACAATTCCCCAGGTCAGGCGGGAGCGGTAGGGCTTGATGTAACCAAGGAGACGTTTGAAAACACCGCTGCGATCTTCGGCGAGGTCATCCGACGAAGTTTGAGCGAGATCAAGCGCGCGAGCGGGTGTTTTCGTTTCAATCGGATTGGACATGATTTACGATGGTCGATGCCGGATTAATACGATAATCCGATGAACCACTAATGGCGGATATTCAGTTCTGCAAGCAGTCCTCTGTGCGGGAAAAGCCACCTCTTGAACCTCTTCGGTGCGGCCCTATAGTAGACATTCCCCTTTTTTTCTTTTTATGACACAACCCCCTCATGAAGTCGAACCTAACTGGTTTTGTGTGCGTACTAAGCCGAAGGCTGAGCACATCGCGGCGAGGAATCTCTTGGCATACGCGAAGCTGAGTGAGGTTTTTTGCCCTCGAATTCGATATGAAAAATCAACAAAGCGCGGAAAATCATGGTTCGTTGAAGCGCTCTTTCCCGGGTATATTTTTGCGAAGTTTGATCTCTCCCGGGAACTTCGCACAGTCAACGCGACTTCAAACGTAACCGGGGTGCTTCGTTTTGCGGAGAAATACCCAACGATTGGAGATGACTTGGTTGAGGCGCTTCGAACAGAATTTCCTGAAGAAGAGGGGGCTATTCGCATTCTGGAAACTTCGATCAAAGAGGGAGATGAGGTCATGATCGATGATGGGGTGTTGAAAGGGTATACGACGATTGTAAGTCGAATCAGCGTAAATGGGGACAGGGTGGCGGTCCTCATGGATTGGCTGGGGCAGGAAAGAGAAGTCGAGGTATCATCGAAGTCCGTTTCTCCCGTCGATGGGGCTTCCCGCATCATTAAGGATTAAGGGACTTCCCCTTAACTCGCCGCCATTTCCTTGAAAAAATGGCAGAGCGCCTCTGCTTCGCGCTCAATTGTGTAATTCCCCTCAATCTTGAGTCGTCCCTTTCGACCCATTTCCTCAAGCTTGGCGGGAGATCTCAGCATCTCAGCGAGGGCTTCCTGCGTTAAGGCAAGGTCACCACAGGGGACGATTCTGCCATCAAGTCCGTCTTCGACGATGTCTTTCCAGGCGCCTGCCTCCGAGGCGAGGACGGCAGTCCCGCTCGCCATCGCTTCGGGAACGGTCAGGCCGAAGCCTTCGTTGCGGCTCAAAGCCGCAACAATCGTCATTGAGCGGGACAAGGTAGGGATTTCTTCAAAGGGGCGCTTGCCGAGAAAAATGTAGCGATCCTGAAGGTTCGCCGCTTTGATTTCTGAAATCAGTTTCTCCTGAAAAGACTTCTGATCGGGCGTGGTCTCGCCGCAAACAATTACGGTGTATTCCGCGTGAGTTTTCAGGAGCGGGATCGTCGCGCGAACGAGTAAATCGACCCCTTTTTGCTCGCGAACACGGCCGAAGATTCCGATGCCTTTGGTCCCCGGAAAACCCAACTGATCCCAATCGGCCTGTCGATCGGTTGAGGGAAAGTAATTCGCGAGGTCAATCCCGTGAGGCACAAGCAGATCAGGCGGCGTGCGAAGGTAGGAGGCGGCCGCACTGCACGTGCTGATGATCGCATCCATCTGTCCCATGAGCCATCGCGTGAACCCGGAGTGGTGTCGTTGCGCGGTTGAGGTGAAAACAATTTTGATCTTCGCTCCGAAACCCCGTTTCAGGAGCAGGGCCTGAATCATCTCGTTGTTGCGGCGGGCGTGAAAGATACGAGAGCGCCCGTCCGCGAGCGGGTTGCGGCAGAGGCGAATTAATTCGAAAAAAGTCACTGCGGGCACCCCGTCGGGAAGATGGTGTTTCCCGAGAACGACGAGATTCATGTGTCCTTGCTGATGCTTCAGGACCTGGAGCATCGTTGAGGTGACTCCGGAAAAGCGGGAGTTTGAATTCCCTAGAATCAGCTCTATTTCAGGGCCTTTGTTTGTTTCGTCACTCATGCGCTCAGAATTTGCCTCATTGTTTGAACGAGAGTTTTGCGGAACTGCTCATCATTAGTCAAAAACCAATTTCTCGCCGCGTTGCCTGTTTCCTTTAGCGATTCGGGCGAAGCGCTGAAGAGGCCTTCCAACTTCGCTTCGAGTGCGTCGGGGTCGACGAAGAAGTTGGTTCCGAGATGTCGCGGCTCGCTTTTGTGATGCGGCACGGTGACGCCCCTCTCCTCAGTTACGAGCTCGTTCATCGGAGGGCCATCGGTCGTCACGATGACAACTCCGCAGCTCATCGCCTCGACGATGTAGTGGCCCCAGCCCTCTGATAAAGAGGGGCAGAGGTGAATCAGATTCACGTTAAGATGGCGTCGGATCTCTTCATCACTCAAATAGTCGGTGAGAAGGATCACATTGGCGGGAACGGATTCAGGAGCGTTCTCCTTGCATTGAATGAGCGTAAGGAGTGGCCATTCGGGATGTTTTTTCCATAGTTCGAGAATCGTTTCAGTGCCCTTCAAAGTGCTGCGACCGGCGAGATGAAGGCAGGAAAGGGACTCGTTTTTTTTCGCCTCCTCATCGAGGAGATCGGGTGAAGTGAACCGAACGAGATGAGTGGTAGGCACGTGTTCTGAAAAAATCCCGTGCCCGTGCACCGTTTTCGCGAGAACATGATCCATTTTTGCGAGGAGCGGAAGATGCCGTCTGGGAAATCTTTCCTGATTGGGGATCACAATATTGAGGCGGGCACTTCCGAACCATCGCGGGAAGATGCGTTCGACAAACAGATTGGCATCGAACTTTACCTTTTGAGGGAAGAGGCGACGCAGAGGGGAAATACCACGGCAATGGCTCATCGTGACCTCAAACCCGGCATCGCTGAGCACGTCGTAAAGGAGATCGACATCGCGATCCAGTCCGACACCATTTCGTCGGGCAATGATGTTAATTTTTTCAGACACCGTTTCTCAGCCGGGTTCGGCTACTTACGAGAATTAAGCGCTTTCTCGACGGGTGCAAGAATATGCTCCAGCTCAGCGAGAGTTTTTTCGGCTATGGTGATGACCTTGAGCTGCGGTTCATACTTCTCCCGGTGCTTGCGACAAACACTTCGAAGGGGTTCAAAAAGCGATACGAAGTCGTGATAGAAGTCCGCCGTTCCCTCGGAAAAAGCAGCACGTTGGGCTTCCGCTACTTTCTTGCGATGGCTCTCGATCGTACTGGTGTAAAAATCCCGGGTTGTCTTGACCGATCGGGCACCGACGACAGCACCGAAGGCGAGGCAAATCGTGGCAATTCCAAAGCTCACCGCATTCCACGGGGTCAGATCCAGCATCGTGAGGATAACTCCGGCGAGAGAAGCAATGATCGCTGAAAAAATGAACCCCCAGATCAATTTGCTGCGACGGGAAAAGAGAAGGCCGAGTTGATCTTTTAACTTGAGATCCTGAAGCGCTTTCGAGGTCGCTGTTTCGACTCTATCCTTGAGCTTTCTTCTGGATTCCGTCCAGTCAGGACTGCCTTCGTCTCCGACGCTCAGTTCGAGATTGAAAGCTTCCTGCATCTCTTCGCCAACGCGTTCCCAGAAGTGCTGAACGTCCTCTTCCACCGCCCCCGCCCCTGAGCCAATGCTGCGGCGAACCGCTTTCATCGTCGTCGCAAAAATCAGGCCTTCGATTTCCTCAGAGCGCTGTCGCTGTGGGATCAGCGCGGACATGACGCTGAACTCGGACTCAAGGAGGGGTTCAGCCTGGAGGCCCGCCGCCATGAAGCTCTGGTCGAAGGCTTCGAAGAGAGGCTCGCATTTTTTCAGGGTGCGCTCCTGTTGGGCTTCGCTTGCAGGTTCGAGTTCGCTTAGGAGCTCGCGGTCAGCGCGAATGATTTCGGAAGCGGCGCCGAGCTTTTCTTTGATGTCATTTAAAACATAGCAGGAGGCCCGCCAGGCGTGGATCAACTTAATCAAGCGTGGCTCAGAGGATTCGACAACGCCGGCGATATAGCGTTCGAGGCCTTTGATTTGGCTGGACTCCGAAAGCTCTTTGTTTTCGATCTCTGAGGTTTTTGCAAGAAATGCCTGCTTCGCAGAGATCGCAAAAATCGGAAAGTGCTGCCCGAAGCGATGGTGGGCGGTTGTTTGGAGGTGCTCCAGAATGGCGGCGACTTCTTCTTCGGTCCGCAGATCGCATTGTTGGAGGACGAAGACGATTTTCTTCTTCCATTGGTGATGAATGCGATCGAGAAAGTCCCAGGTCGTGGCGCCCCATGGATTGGTCACCGAGAAGACAAAAAGCACCAGATCCGCCATCGGCAGGAATTGCTCGGTGATTTGCTGATGCTTCGACTCAATCGAATTTGTCCCGGGGGTGTCGACGATGTTGAAATCTTTGAGAAAGGCATTGGGACGAAAGACCTCAACAATCTCTTCGGAGAAATCGAATTCGTGTGATTCGGCGCCGTGCTTGAAAAACGCGATACGCTCCGTCGTGGGAATGACGTCAGCGTTGCAAAAGTCCTCTCCAAAAAGAGCGTTCAGGAGCGTGGATTTTCCTGCATTAACCTCTCCCGCGACGACGAAGAGAAACGGATCCTCCAGATTGGCCATGAGGTTCTGGAGAAGCGAACGTCTCGCCGGAGCAACGCCGCAATCGGCTCCGAGCTCATTTAGCAGTGAGATGGTCTCACTGAGCTTTTCGCGCGTCTGGAAGTAATTTTTTCCAAGAAGATCTGTAGGGCAGTCAGGCAAAGCGAACGGATGGCAGTGGTAATTAGCATTTAGCTATAGACCGTATAAATAGTGAAGCGAATTATTTTACTTTGCCAAACTAAATATTACGCCGAGGTGCGCTTTGGCTTATTGGGGCCTCGGCATCTGAAATCGGTCCCCGGTTCGGCAATAGCCTGAGGGGACTTCCATTCGGCCGATCGGAGCGAACACGTCCGGATTCACGAGGAGCGTTTCCGGGTCGAGAACGCCCTCCCGAGTAAAAACGCGGTCGATCAAACCAATGACGAGGCGATTTTTACCAATTTCGAGCGTGGACCATTCGCGGCATTCCAGCGCGACGGGTGCCTCAGCGATTCGGGGCGGGGCAATCGAAAGGCTCGGTTCGGTCGTTAGTTTGGCCAGATCAATCTCACTGACGCCTTCCGCGACTTCGCTGGAGGTGAGGTTCATCCGTTCGGCACAGGCTTCGTCGACGAGATTGACGACAAATTCCCCCGTGCGGCGAATGTTCCGCGCGGTGTCCTTAGGGATTCCTCGTTCTTTGTTCCCGGGAGCAAAGCCAAGGATGGGAGGATTCGTTCCGAGGACGTTAAAGAAACTGAAGGGCGCCGCGTTGACTGAGCCGTCCTCATTCAGCGTCGTGATCCAGGCAATCGGGCGGGGCGTGACGAGTCCTGCGAGAAGTTTGTAGGCGTAGCGCGAATGCTCGCCGGTGAGATCGAATTCCATCGACTCGTTTTTGAAGCGGGGGGCCGCTTTTTCAGGGCTTATAGTTAGCGATAATCGCCGGAGTCACGAGAGTCCTTGCTTTGCGATGGGTTCGCTGGAATTTTTTACCCCAGGCGCCGTTGGCATAAACGGGACGGTAAGTGACCACAACCGCTTCGTAAGACTGGTAGTTTCCGGAGTCATCACGGTCGCTGATCGTAACGTTTTCGCGGCACCACTCGATGTTCCCAAGCATTCCGGGAGCCGGGTTGCAAAGCTTGTTACGCAGAGAGAAATTCGGGAAGGTTTTGCAAAAACTGCGGTCTTTGCGCGGGTAATGGCGCTTCAGTTCGGGCTTGATTTTAGGATACTGCTCCGCAAACGCCGTTGAGCCAAAAACGAAGGTTAGAGCCAAAATAGCTAGGTAAAAGCGTCTCATATCGTGTCGTGTCGTTGGCGCATCATTGAAGGATTTGCCCGTGATTTCAAGCGGAAATTTGGGCAATTTACTCCGTAGCGGGACAACTCTAAGTGGAAAGAACTCCCAATCAGTTGTGAAAAACCGCTTTCCAGCGTTGCAACCTGCCTCGCCCCATGCAAATGGTGAGAAATTTTACACTCAGGAATATGCCGCGTGACACATCGATTCACAAAATTCTTCTGATCGGTTCTGGCCCCATTGTTATTGGGCAGGGATGCGAATTTGATTACTCCGGGGTTCAGGCCTGTAAGGCACTTCAGGAGGAGGGCTATACAGTCATTCTCTTAAACTCGAATCCGGCAACGATCATGACCGATCCGGAGTTCGCTTCCAAGACATACGTCGAGCCGATCACTGCCGCAGTGGTTGAAAAAATCATCGAGAAAGAAAAGCCCGATGCGCTCCTTCCCACTCTTGGTGGGCAGACCGCTTTAAACACAGCGATGGAGTTGGTTCGCTCAGGCTATCTTGAAAAAGCCGGGGTAAGGCTCATTGGGGCGAAAGCGGATGCGATTGAGAAAGGTGAGGATAGGCAGCTTTTCAAAGATGCGATGATGAAAATCGGACTCGATATGCCGCAGTCTGGTGTTGGCAGCACGATGGGCGAGTGCTTTGAAATCGCGGCAGAGATTGGAACTTACCCACTCATTGTTCGACCCGCCTACACTCTTGGTGGAACCGGAGGGGGAATCGCTTACAACCGCGAAGAACTCGAGACGATCTGCCGACGTGGAATCGACTTATCGCCAGTCGGCGAAGTCCAAATCGACGAGTCACTCCTCGGCTGGAAAGAATACGAGATGGAGGTGATGCGTGACCATGCCGACAACTGCGTCGTGATTTGTTCGATTGAGAATCTTGACCCGATGGGAGTGCACACCGGTGACTCGATTACGGTGGCTCCGGCCCAGACCCTGACCGATCGCGAGTACCAGCACATGCGCGATGCTTCCTTCGCCGTCATTCGTGAGGTCGGTGTCGAAACAGGAGGCTCAAACATTCAGTTTTCCATCAATCCCAAGAACGGTCGTATGATTGTGATCGAGATGAACCCGCGGGTTTCGCGCTCTTCAGCGCTCGCGTCCAAAGCAACCGGTTTCCCCATCGCGAAAATCGCGGCCAAGCTCGCCGTCGGATACACTCTCGACGAGATCCGGAATGACATCACTCGCGAGACACCGGCCAGCTTTGAGCCGTCGATCGACTACTGTGTCGTCAAGCTGCCCCGATTCACCTTTGAAAAATTTGCGGACGCCGATGCGACCCTGACCACTCAGATGAAGAGCGTTGGGGAAGCAATGGCGATTGGCCGGACCTTTAAAGAGTCGCTTCAGAAAGCGCTCCGTTCGCTTGAGACCGGTCGATTCGGACTGGGTGCCGATGGAAAAGATGGCAATCCAGATATCAGTTACATTCGCGAGCGCCTCGCGACACCCAACGCCGAGCGAATTTTCTTCGTCCGCCTCGCCTTTGAGGCCGGGTTGACCCTTGAAGAAATTTTCGACCTCTCCGCGATCGATCCCTGGTTTCTTCGCAATATCGAAGAACTTCTCGAAGCGGAAGGCGAATTGGGCACCAATCTCGCAGGCTTCGATTTTCTGCGGGCGAAACGCCTCGGCTACGCCGATGTGCAGATCGCGTATCTCACCGGCACGACGCACGACGAAGTGCGCGCCGCGCGGAAGGAAGCCGGCGTGATTCCCACCTACCGACTCGTTGATACCTGTGCCGCCGAATTTGAGGCCTACACCCCGTACTACTATTCCACTTACGGAATCGAGAACGAGACTCGCAAAAGTGACAAGAAGAAAGTCATGATTCTCGGTGGCGGTCCTAACCGGATCGGGCAGGGGATTGAGTTTGATTACTGCTGTGTGCACGCCTCTTTCGCTCTCAAAGAGCTTGGCTTTGAAACGATCATGGTGAACTCGAACCCTGAGACGGTTTCGACCGATTACGACACCAGTGATAAACTCTATTTTGAGCCGCTCACTCTCGAAGACGTCCTCAATATCTACGAGGAAGAAGAATGCTGGGGTGTCATCGTTCAGTTCGGTGGTCAGACCCCTCTGAATCTCGCCGCGGATCTCGAAAATAACGGCTGCAATGTGATCGGGACTTCGCCGAAAAACATCGAACTTGCCGAGGACCGGAAATTTTTCTCCGCCCTTCTCGACAAGCTGGGTCTGCAGCAGGCACCTTCCGGCACGGCGATCTGTCCCGCAGAGGCGGTCGTCATCGCTCAGCGAATCGGCTACCCGGTTCTCGTGCGTCCCTCTTTTGTTCTTGGTGGTCGCGCCATGATGATCGTTTACACCGATGATGAGCTGAGCCACTACATGCAGAACGCGGTCGACGTGAGTCCTGCGCGCCCCGTTCTCATCGACCGTTTTCTTGAAGACGCCATTGAAGTGGATGTCGATTGTATTTCTGACGGGGACACCACCGTGGTCGGAGCGATCATGGAGCACATCGAGGAAGCGGGGATTCACAGCGGTGACAGTGCCTGCGTCATCCCATCGTTCTCGCTCACGGATTCGATGCGCGTGGAAATTTCTGATGCCGCTAAATCTCTCGCCAAAGAGTTGAGTGTTCGTGGTCTCATGAACATCCAGTTCGCGGTGAAAGATGAGGCGCTCTACGTCATCGAAGTGAATCCACGTGCTTCCAGAACGGTGCCGTTTGTTTCCAAAGCAATCGGGGTTCCTCTTGCGAAGCTCGCGGCCAAGGTTATGGCCGGAGAGAAACTCGTTGATCTTGGATTCACCGAGACGATTCACCCGAAACACTACTCGGTTAAAGAGGCTGTTTTTCCTTTCGCTAAGTTTCCCGGCATCGATATCAGTCTCGGGCCTGAGATGAAATCGACCGGTGAGGTCATGGGGATCGATGCTGATCTTGGGATGGCCTACGCCAAGGCACAGATGGCGGCTTCATCGGAGATTCCCCTGAGTGGTAACATGTTCATCAGTGTCAAAGATTCGAACAAAGACGAGGCCGTTGAAATGGCCCGCCAGTTCAGCGAGCTCGGATTTACGATCTACTCGACGTCAGGGACCGCTTCACGAATCAAAGCGGCCGGCGTTCCGGTCAATAAGCTTCACAAGCTCGCCGAAGGTCGTCCCAACGTTCTCGACATGATCAAAAACGGCGACATCGCCATGGTCATCAACACACCGGGCGGACGCATCCCGCGCCGTGATGAAGTTCGGATTCGCAGCGGTGCTCTCGCTAACCGTGTCCCTATCATTACAACGATGCGGGCGGCGCAAGAATGCCTTCGTTCGATCAAGTCGTTGCAAGTAGCGCCGATGAGCGTTGCGCCCCTGCAGTCTTATCATCCGCAGGGCTAAGACCAACCTATCTCCCGCGTCAAAGCGGTGAGTGAGGTCCGCACCTCGCAGATTCACCGCGGCAATAGGTGGACGCTCAGACATCTGCCCCGCGGCGCGGCGCCGCTACCTCGAAAAGTTTTCCAATTCTCTTCTGGTGCTTTCGAAAAAGCCTCCTACAATAGGTGTTCAAAATAGCAGTTATGTTTTACGACAAGGGCGATTCGGAATTTCCGCAGTGGAGAGAGCAACTCATCCAGGAAAGCGCTCGTGACCTCGGCTCCGGTGGCGGGGAAGAGCGGACTTGCTCTGGTAATGAGCAAGGCCAACGCAGACCGCTCAGGGCTGCCTACGAGAGGGAAGTGATCGCGAGTGTCTGGGAATGCGCCGAGAGCGTTCCTGGAACCGATCCCGTGATCTGGCGAAAAGACGAATACGGTTCTTGGATTCATCGAGCTGAATACGGACGACGTGCTTCCGAATTCGGCTGGGAGATATTTGATCCCGGAGTCGGTCGCCATTGCCAGGGCGTCTACGCGATGCGCCCGATGCAGTGGCAAAGTTACATCAGTCAGTATTCGACTTTGATGTAGTGGTCTTCAACGAGCAGACCATACTAGTGGCGGCTTGTTGGAGAGTAAAGGGGCTCTATGTCCTCGCGAAATTTGGACGCTCCCCTCTGCCCCTCTGCCCCTCCGGCCCTCTGGCCGTCTGGCCGTCTGACAGGCTGGCCGTCTGGCCGTCTGGCCGTCTGGCCGTCTGACAGGCTGCCAGCCGGGTCCTCTCTGAGGCCGGTTCAGAAGCCAAGCGCTGCGAAGTGAATGGCGTCGATAGCCCGACCCGGCAAAGACCTCCGGGGCATGTCCCTCGTGAGATTTCAATACCTGTTTGGACGTCCTCAAACCTCTTCGGCTTCCCCAAATAGAACAGGATGGACAACGCCCCTCGCCTCCAACTTTTAATGGTAAGTCAGTTACGGAACCCCCGCGAGTAAGAACAGGTCCAGTGATTGGCACACGTGTTTGCGTCCACTGCGGGGGGGGCGCGGTTCAAGCGGCAACCAAGCGCCGAAGCGAATCCAAGTCACGCCTCAGTTTAACGACTTAAGAGGTTGATTCGTAAAAGGGGTCACAGGAGTCGATGATCATTTCGAATCCAGCGAGACGCTTCCATCCCAATTTTCCCCGGGTGATTTACCGAGGAAAATTCGACAACGGTCTCGCAGTTTCAGGACTGCTTTGTCCGCAAGTGAGCCACGGATACTCGAATAGAGATCGATCGCCTTTTGGAAGTCGCCCTCTTGATAGGCAGAAAAAGCCTCTTGAGTGATTGAAGCCCACTCAAGAGTTTCGTCCGGCATCGTTTCGCCGGGCATGGCAATGATTTCAATGAGATCAACCGGCTGGTTTCGACCCACTACTTTGACGCGATCGAGGGGGCGAAGGATCCAGCCATCATCTCGAATCAGAAAATCAGCGACGCATTCGCTGACAATGATCTCAGCGCCATATTGTTTGGTCACGCTTTCCAGACGTGACGCGAGATTAACCGTGTCGCCAATTGCGGTTAGCTCGTGATGGTTATCGCTCCCGATATTACCAGTCAAGGCTTCGCCCCGATGAACCCCGATTCCCTGGGCCAATGACGGAATGCCTTTGTCTTTCCATTCCGAATTTAGTTCTGCGAGCGAACGCTTCATTTTGACGGCGGTGACTGCTGCGTATTCCGATCCTTTTATCGGCTCCATTTCAGGAACGCTTCCCCAGAGCGCCATGATGGCGTCGCCGATGAATTTATCGACCATGCCCCGCTGCTCCTGAATCAGGGGGACCATCACGTTAAAGTATTCATTCAAATGACTAACGAGTTCTTCCGGTTCGCGGGTTTCGCTCATTTTGGTAAAGCCGCGAAGGTCTGAAAACAAAACCGTAACATCGCGGCGAACGCCCCCAAGTTGATTGAGGTAACTTTCCGGATTGTCGATAATTTCCTCCATGACTTCCGAGGAAACCCTTCGCCCAAGAGCTTTTCGAAGACGGAGTCGTTCCCGGTAAATACGCGAATAATCGAACGCGAGTGCGCTCAGCCCGGTCAATGCGAGAGAACTGATGGGCGAAACCAAGCTAATGAGAAGTGATTGATGATCAAATAAAACGGCAGCGATAAGGTGAAGCAGGAGAAACAAAGCGATCAGAGCAATCAGGGAAAAGATCGGTTTTCGAATCGTGCCGATGCAAAAAATGGCCGCGAGTCCTCCCAGAAATACGAGAAGCACATTCAACTTTCCTGAGGCTCGTTTGTAAAAGGAGTCGTGGATGACATTGGTGAGTGCGTTGAGGTGGAGGAGGGGGCCGTTGAGGTCTCCTTCGGGAGTGCTTTGAATATCCTGAAACTGAGGGGCGTAAACGCCTATCATGACAATTTTTCCTTTAAAAAAGGAGCCGTTACCAAAGTTTCGCTCCCAGAAGGAAGGGATGAAAATTTCATGAAGCGGAATCACCGGATAAGCGGTTTTAATATCTTCTACCCAGCACATTTCAGTTCGTCCGATAGTGGGAGCGTTCCGTTCCAGTTGCTCAATTATGGCTGCGGTCAGAGATTTAAATTCGTCGTCGTCGGGATGACTCTCACCTCCAAAAAATTCGAATGATCGGGTTTTGTATGCCAGTTTGCGTATCCGGCCGTCTATGTCCGGAATGAAATTCACGAATCCCGTGTATTCCTCGACAGGAGATCCCACTGGGAGAATGGTCTCGGAAGGATAAGCGAAGACGACCCCCTGATTAGCTTGCGTTTGAAATTGGCCACGTCTTTCAAGTGAGCCCGCAAGCACAACCTGACCAGCAAATTTCTCGACTGCGGCAGCGAATTCCGCGTCGCCTTCTCGAGTCGTCGGGAACAGAAAATCGATAATGATGACTTCGGCTCCTGATTCTGCGAGCCTTTCAATGACGCTTCCCCAAACTGCGCGTGACCAGGGATAAGGCTGCGCCATCGCAGTCAGAGTGGGGGAAGCCGCCAGTAATTCAGGGTCTTCTTCGTTTAATTTTAAGGTCGATTGATCGATACCCAGAAAGGCAACGTTTGGCAGGGGATCGGGGCGACTGAGCTGGGCGACAAACCGATCCTGGAGAAGAAAATCGAGGCGAATGAGGGCCTCAGGGAAGAACGGAATGCTATGCCTCACCAAGGGAACATAGAAAATTGCCGAAATCAGCGAACTTATCGACAAGGCAATAATTAGGAGCACGCCCCAGCGATTTCTATGTTCTTGCATGGTCGAGGAATCTTCTTTACTAGCGTTAGGAAGTCCTTAACGTTTTGTTTGGAAGGTTGACCCCCCTTTTTGATTCTGTGAAACAAAATCCGAGAATACACGCTCTTTTTCGCAATGGAGTTCTGAGTCTGGCTGTTTTTGCTATCAATTCGGTCGGTTTTGCTCAGTTAACTCAACGCGAGACTGAAGAAAATTTTATTTTTTCTTCGGACGATCTGACGCTTCCTGTCTTCGTGCCTGAGAGTGAAAACGATGACGATCTTGGAGTGCAGTTCGCGTTGCGTCCTGGAGAGAAGTATGACCCGTTTAATCTTTATGGTGATGCCGGATGGTATTTCACCGATAATGCGGCGGTTACCGAAACCAATCGACTCGAGGACAGTTTCCTAAACGCATCGGCGACTCTTTCCTACTTACCGATCATTCGAGGAAACCTCTACGGGGAAGCAACGGTTCGCGAAAGCACCTTTCGCTACAACGAAAATTCAGACCTCGATTTTGATACAATCGATTTAGGAAGTGGTTTTGTCTACGTGATACGGGGGCTCGGAGATCTGGCTGTTTTTGCTCGATATAATTATGCGAGGTATCTCGATCCTAATGATGGATGGGGGCAGCTATACGAAAATCACAGCATTCAGACAGGTGCTTACAAGCCTTGGGTTTTGCGGAGAAATCACTTCCTCCAAGCCAGTTATGTTTCGGACATCAGCTTTGGTGCGGATCCAGGATACGCTCAGCGAGACGATCACAGTGTGACTCTCTCCTATCGCTGGACGCCGGTTAAGAAAATCAGGAGTGATTTCTATGTTCGTTCGTCTTTTCTAGATTATCACGAACAATCCCGTGATGATTGGAATACCAGCATGGGTGCTACCTTGACTTACAATCTTACACCGAACCTACGGCTTTCCTCATCAGTAATGTATACCCATAATCAATCCAACTTTGAGGGTGGGGATTACGAGGTGTGGGTGCCTGGAATTCACCTGGGAGCAATTGTTCAATTTTGAAGATGAAACCAATTTCAGTTTTTTGCCTTCAAATTGCTATGGCAACACTTGCGTGTGTTTCCCTTCACGCCGCGGATTTGTCTTCTGCAAACATCACTCAAGTCGTCAAAGAAGTTCGCATCCTGCCTTCCGGCGGGAGTCCCGTGGCAGCTTCTGTGGGCGCCTCGATACGTGGTGAAACGGCGGTGACAACAGGGCGGCGATCAAGGGTTGAACTGGAATTCAACGACAGAACGTTGATGCGAATTGGTTCAAACACCACATTTAGGATTGCTGGGGGACGCTCGATTGATTTGGAACGGGGCGCGTTGCTTCTGCAAACACCAGACGGGGGAGGTCGCGGGAGCGGTGTTCAGGTTCGTGCGGGAAGCGTCACGGCAGCGATCACGGGCTCGATGGGTTTTGTTAGCCTTTCAGAGCCCACTGAGAGAAAGCGCCGGGGACAGGAACTCTTTTTTAAATTCATTTCGATTCACGGGGATATGCATCTCGAAATGGGAGGGAAGGTTTTCGATCTAAAGCCGTTTCAGTTGCTGTTTCTGCGCCTCGACCCCGAAGGGCGCCTTATCGGGGAACCAATCATCACGACGATTGACGGCGAAAAACTGGTTGAGACTTCAGAACTGGTTCAAGGATTTGACGATGACAGTCGGCTCTTGAAATTGCCGATTGGTGAACGAATTGCCAGCCAGACTGGAGAAAAGAAACAAAACAACTGGACCGCGGTGACTTCTAATTCGCAGAATCGAGTTCCAGGATTGTTTCATAGACTGACGATCGGTCGAAATGCGATTAGGCCACCGCGACCAGCACCTGAGCCTAGCATCTTCCGCCCGAAGCCAGCGCCGCCAGCAACGACGCTCCAAACTACTCCGGGGACTTCAGATCTGTAGCTTTCCTGAATCATTGATTTGGGTTTGGGCCGACACGCTGTGAGTAAGCCTTCCGTGTTTCTTTAGGATGACTTCTTCGGCAACCCGCTTGCTCTACCGCCGCCCCCTGTCGCATCTGCCATGATTCACGTTCTTTTGAGGACATCTGGGCCCGCCAGAATTGCACCGCCGTTTCACGGAAAGGGGGCAAATGATGCGCGATGCGCCGATTCTCAAACTATTCAAGCAAGAGGGTGTAGCCATATTGTTCAGAGCGTGACACATCACGGGAAGCCTTCAGGTCAGCTCGCCAGTCCAGGTTTGATTGAGGGTAGCGTTCATGGGAACTGTCTATCTCCTGCGCTGTTCAAAAGAGCGATTTTGAAGTCCGTGCTTCGTTTTCTGTGCATACCAAGACCTATTAGGCAATCAAGGGATATCCAGCTTCCAGGAGGGGGGTATCAGTTACTTAATGGGTTCGGATAGTAAAGTGCCATTAAATCACTTTTGCGGATCAAAATGAAGGTATGAAAATCCAATTAGGCTTGACGCTGTATAGGCTTCTGCGTTTAATTGATCACTGCCTGCGACGCCGAATCCCGGTTGGGATATTAGAGAGGGCGTGGGATAATAATACTGTTAGGCTAAATAAAAATGCTCTATTCGACCATCACACTTGAGCAGGGCACGCCAGAATGGCTGGCTTGGCGTCACGAAGGCATCGGCGCATCAGAAGCTTCCACAATTATGGGGGAGAACAGTTTTGAGAGCGCCGCGAGCCTTTTACACAAGAAGTGTAACCCTCCAATCCAAGGCCGAATGAACAGAGCTATGGCACGAGGTGTCGCTCTAGAGCCGAAAGCCAGAGCTTACTATAATTCGAAGCTGGAGCTAGATACGGAGCCGCAGTGCCTCCAGAGTCTAGAATACGGTTGGCTGCGTGCGAGCCTCGACGGAATCACACAAGATGGTGCGAGAGCGGTGGAGATTAAGTGTGGTGAATCTGCTTACAAGACAACCGTCAAAACAAGACGACCACCACGCTACTATTATGGACAGTTTCAGCATATCATGGCGGTGACGGGTCTAGAGTGCGTCGACTACTGTTGCTACTTCCCTCCTAGAAGACCTATCGTTCTCCAAGTTCAGCGGAATCAGTCATATATAGATGGCCTTTTAGAGGCTGAACAAGCTTTCTGGAATGAAGTTCTAAATAGCCGCAGAACCGAATAAAAAAGAAGCCTAAAAAGCCGAGACACAGCAACCGCCACTAGCCGACCTGTCAGCAACATCACCCGCAGTATGACCCCCAACTCCCGTCTCAAAGTGCGCCTCCGCTAGTGGCGGCGCGTGCTCTTTGACGTTCGACTGAAAAAGATGCTTACACGCAAGACCGATCCAGAGAAGGCGTGGTATCCTGCGGCTATCCACCAGTATGAAGCTCTACTTGGGAAAGTAATTAGCAGGGGGCGAGGCTACACGCACGTTTACGCTCTTCGGAAGAACATCGCTTATAATCTGCAATACCTTGAGTTTCTCTATCGAAGCCTCGAAGACCTAAAGATTAGCGCTGTGATCGAGAAACAAATATGGAAGAATTTCATCGTTACAGGATGTGGTGTCATCGAGTCGCTACTGCACTTTCTCCTAATCGCGAAGAAGCAACACAAAACAACTGAATGGGAATTGACGTTCATTGCCCCTGGTCAGCCTAAAAAAATCGACGAGAAGGTTGTGCGAATCGATTCTCACGTTTTCCGCAAGCTTTCGTCCCCACGGAACAAGCCCATGACATTCGACTCGATGATCAAGAGCGCTGAAAAAAAGAATGCTTTGGGTGCAAATCACTCCGTTTACGCGCGTCTCAACAACCTGCGACGTCTCCGAAACCGGATTCACCTACAAGAGATTGGAAATTCACTCGACACCGATTGGAACGCGATCGACCGGAGCGATTTCATTACTATGACTTCTGTCCTGAAGACGGTCCTAACTGGGACCATCTTCCAGCCGAGCCAAGAGCAACGAGCATTTTTCTCTTATCTACCGGAGAATTAAAAAGATGCCGAACAAGATGCAGCGATGAAAATCCAACGGTAATTTGAGTAATTTTGGCTAGAGTTTATAGGGGTTAGGGGGCAGAGAAGAGACCTCTTTTTTCAGGGTTGTAAGGGGTGTCAGATTTTAGAATTCCATAGATTTGATGGAGCCGTTTTCGCATCACTGCGACGATGATTTGCTTCGGCTTCTTGCCATTTTCTTTGAGGCGTTCAGCAAAGGTTTTTAGCAGCGGATTGAACACGCGGGCATTCATCGCAGGCATGAAAAGCGCTCGCCTCAGATGAACAAAACCGATTTTTGTGATCGGTGTTGTCGATCGACCGGACATACTGCTCACAAAGTGCCGGGCCCCGCAGCCTTGGCTCCGTGACACGAGCCTGTCCTTAGTTTTCGCGAGAATTAGTTTCCGACACCAATGCCGCTTTACCGAAGCTGGCCCTGATAGAGAGCTCCAATTTCGGATTCAGACATCGCCCGGTCGAGGATGATAAATTCGTCGATGCGACCGTTGAAGCTGCGAATCGGGTATTGCGTATTGTGAGCTTTCCAGTTTCCGATTTCTCCCCCGCCTAGCTTCAGAGGAGGGATGTTTTTGCGCTGATCGGTCATCACGTTTTCCCCATCGAGGAAATGACAAACGATGCCGGTGCTACGATCTACAGTGGTGGCGAGGTGTATCCAGCGTCCGAGATCTTCCGGATGAATCACAGGTTCGGATTGAGAGTTGGGATCCTTCTCATTGGCGATTCCGAGAATGATTTGGCCCTGGGCGCTGATCTGCCAGTGAAGTTCACCCGTTTCAAATCCATCGGTGAGAAAGAGAGAACTCAACCAGCGATCCAATCCTTCGACGCGAACCCATGCCGCGAAGGTGAGGGCATCGAAGGTTCCGGGGATTTGCATGCGAACGCGATCTGACAAGCCTTTGAACTGGAGCGCCCCTTTTCCGGGCCAGCGGCCTTCCGACCATTTGGCGCCAATGATGGCGGCCTGAGGTCCGTTCGGTTTTCGGTTGATGAGCTGGCGGTCCCATCTGTTTTGATTTTCGAAATCAAAAAGAACGAGGGTGCCCTCATCCTCCAGGAGGACTTCCCGCGTTAGTTGCCAGCGTTCGTATCGAGATTGAGAATTGGCATCGGCGCGGTGCAGCAATTGCTCTCTGCCTACGAATCGGGTTCCATTGGCCGGAATAGGTTCAAAGTTGCCTGATTGAGAGCGCATTCCATCCCCTCCGTTGAGATGCTTTAATGTCTCACCTTCGTGGGAGTCGAGCCGGACTTCTCCATCGACGACGTGGACTTCGCTTTGACCGCTGGATCCGACCCTGAGGGCGAACTCGGTTCCGAGGTCGACGGCATCGTAGTGAGGCGTTTGCACGGTGAATCCCTGTGCGGGTTCAGGCACAAAGGCGCGCAGTTTGCCCTCTTCACATTTGATCGCAAAGGCCGAAATGAGATCCAAAGTCACGGGTCCCTCGACGATGACACTCGCCCCGCTGAAGAATTCGATTTGGGCGAGTCCGGACACGAGCGAGAATTGGCCGGGAAAAAGAGCGCTCCCTTCTTCGATCGGGCTCGATGATTTGCCCCATTTCGGCTCGACGAGACGGCTCAGAACCGCAATCCCTGTCGCCTGTGATGGCTCCGGCTCCTTGTTGTTCCAGAGAATCGCTGACACGTTTAGGAGAATCGCGATTGTTGCGGCAAGGGCGATTCCAATGATGAGGTGATTTCGAGACGGTTTTTTTCGCTCAGTGAAAAAGGGAATGACCCCGGCTTCATCGTCCTGCATGAATTCAGGAAGGTCGCTCAGATCCAGTAGAGGGCGTTCATTGCGGTGAGCTTCGCCAAGGAGGGCGTGGATTTCTGCGATTTCCAGGTAGCGTTCACAGGCTTCGGGGTCGCCCCGGAGGTACTCATTCAATTCGCTTCGCTCCTCTTCACTCAAGACCCCTTCAATGAGCTTTGAACTGAGAAGCGCGACTCGCTCGAGACGGTTATTCTTCATGAGAGTCCCTCCTGCATGAGCTTCTTCTCGACGCATTTCTGCAGCGCTGCGCGAATTCGATAAAGCGACTGAGAAACTGATCCGACAGATTTGCCTTCTTCGTCAGCGATTCTCTGAACCGACGCGCCCGGCTCATACCGTCGGCCTACGAGATCACTTTGGGTGGCGGGCAGCTCCGTAAGGCATGTCTTTAAAGCGACGAGGCGGTCATCTGTTTTTTCGCTGCGTTGTTCCTGGCGCTCGGCGAGGTAGTCGAAAACGTCTTCATCAAACACTAGCTGCTCACGACTGTACTTTCGTCGGTGATTGAGGACGTGGAAGTAGGCGGTTCGACAGGCCCAGGCGGTGAAGTTGGTTCCTTTCTCAAAATTCTCCGCCTTTCGCCATAGGGTCAGATTCGTTTCCTGCAAAATATCTTTGGCCCGTGCATGGTCGTGGCACAAGGAGACGACGTAAGCGAACACGGAAGACTGGGCTCCGGTGAGCAATTCGATGAATTCTTCTGTGTCTCGATTCATAGGCTATCCATGAAGATACCGCACCAGAGTTCGATATCTCACCCGAAAAGTCAGTTTATGAATTATTTTTGAGTAGAGTTTCTTTTTCAGATGTCGCGCTCTCGTCTTCGAACTGATCGTCGAAGGCGAATCGCGCCGTTAAACAAGCGAACCCGCGGGTCCGATTAGCTTACCAACGAGGGGGGGCGTATCGAGGATCTCGAAAGCGAGAACGATTCCGGCTCCGCTTATCAAGAGCCGTTCGTTTGATGCGTTGCGGGGCGGGGGGCTAAACCTTCATTCTCTCGGGCCGGCGATCAATGTGATCAGTGCATCGGGCGATGATCCGGAAAACAACGATCAGAACCAGAGTGAGCTCGAAGAGACACCGCTAACTCGCTGATGTGAGGAGGATCGTAGATGCCTTTGGCGAAAAGGTATCGGTCGTGGCCCGGTGCAGGGTGAGACTTGAGGTATCTCGAGGGCAGTGCGGCCGATACGGTCGATCTGCGCCCCGGGAAGGCTAAGCTAGGCGACAGGGGCGTGTTTCACCCGATCCCTTTCCGGGAACGAAGACAACGCTCCTCCGGGCCGATCCCGGAGGAGCGTTGATTCAAATCATTTTTCCTTTACGGCATCCATCGCCGCTTTCACTTCGGTTTCGATTTCAGCGTAGAGGGATTCATCTGCTTTCAGGATTTCCTTGGCCGCATCCCGTCCCTGGGCGACTTGAGTGCCCTTGTAGCTCATCCATGAACCACGCTTTTGAACGATGTCGTGTTCGATCGCGAGGTCGAGAAGCGAGCCAACTGCGGAAATTCCTTCGTTGAACATGATGTCGAACTCAGCTTCGCCGTAAGGGGGGGCTACTTTGTTCTTCACCACCTTGATGCGAGTTCGGTTGCCGGAAACGGTGCCGTCGGAATTTTTGATACTACCGATCCGGCGAATGTCGCAGCGAACGGAGCTGTAGAATTTGAGAGCTCGTCCGCCGGGCTGTGTTTCGGGGCTGCCGAACATGACGCCGATTTTCTCGCGAATCTGGTTGGTGAAGATCACGACGGTGTTTGCTTTTGAGATGATCGCAGTGAGCTTTCGCATCGCGGCGCTCATGAGGCGTGCCTGGGCACCGACGGTGGTGTCACCGATTTCTCCTTCGAGCTCCTGTTTTGTTACGAGTGCAGCGACGGAGTCAAGAATGATGACGTCAAGGGCGTTGGAACGAACCAATGTTTCGACGATTCGAAGCGCTTCTTCACCGGAACTGGGCTGGGAGAGCAAGAGGTTATCAAGATCAACGCCAAGACGGCGCGCATACTGTGGATCCAAGGCGTGCTCGACGTCGACGAAGGCAGCCAGTCCACCGGCTTTCTGTGCCTGAGCCGCAACAGTGAGGGTTAAGGTCGTCTTACCGGAAGATTCCGGGCCGTAAACTTCAACGATACGTCCCTTGGGGAAACCGCCGACCCCGAGGGCACGGTCGATGAGGAGATTGCCCGTGGGGATCACATCGACATCCTGCACCTTATCCGAACCCAGTCGCATGATCGCCGTTTCCCCAAAATCTTTCTGAATTTGAGAGATAGCGAGGTCGAGATTCTTAGCGCGTGCCTCAGCGATGCGATTGGTTTCTTTGTCAGTGGATTTAGAAGCGGCCATAGCGGTGGTAGCAGATTTGGATCTTGGAGATGATTTGGAAGGAGTGGGTGAGGCAGGTGGAGTCGAAGCGGTAGTTTTGGCCGCTTCTTCTGCGAGGACTTTCGACTTTTTCGATACAGAGGATTTTGCTTTGGTTTGAACTCCGGAACTCTCCTCAACCTTTTCGGGTTGAGCACTGGAATCCTTTCCTGTTTGAATTTTGGAATCCATTTCAGCAGTGTCTCGAGTAGCGGAGGTTCCGCCGGTTTCGGGCGTGGATGTTTCTGTAATTGTTTTCGAGCCGTCGTTGGCCTCGTTAGGTGATAGCAGTTCAACCATGATATGACAAAAGATTTTGAACACAATACTCAATAGTGTTCAAGAGTCCAGTAAAAATGTGAACACTGTAAGTTTGAAGTGATTTTCGGGGGAGGATTACCTTCTGGCCCTATTTGATTTTGCTTGGACATTGATGGAAGCTCCCATTTCCCGGAATCTGTTCAGGAACCCGGTTTATACAGAAATTCAGTCATGCGCATTCTTTCGGGTATTCAGCCAAGCGGTCGTCCTCACATCGGGAATTATTTCGGTATGATGGAGCCGGCCTTTCATCTTCAGGATGAGGGAGACGCGTTCTATTTTATCGCCGATTATCACTCGCTCACTTCGACTCACGACCCTGTGATCCTGCGTGAGAATGTTCGCAATCTCGCGGTTGATTTTCTGGCCTGCGGTCTCGATCCAAAGAAGGCCACTTTCTGGCGTCAATCGGATGTGCCTGAGGTGACGGAATTGACCTGGATTCTTAGCTGCGTGACTCCCATGGGAATGCTGGAACGCTGTGTTTCCTATAAGGATAAGATCGCTCAGGGTGTTTCACCTTCGACAGGGCTCTTTTCCTACCCCTTGCTTCAGGCCGCTGATATTTTGATCTTCGACTCGAACGTCGTTCCGGTTGGTAAAGACCAGAAGCAGCATCTCGAGCTGACTCGTGATGTCGCTCAGAAATTCAATGATCGTTACGGTGCTGAACTTCTTGTGATTCCGGAGCCACGCATTCGTGAATCGACGGCAATGATTCCCGGTCTCGATGGGCAGAAGATGAGCAAGAGCTACGGCAACACGATTGAACTGTTTGAGGAAACCGAAAAGAAGCTTCGGAAAAAGATCATGAAGATCGTGACCGATTCGACGGCGGTGGAGGAGTCAAAAGATCCCTCTGACAGTTACATCGTTCAGCTTTATCGACTCTTCGCTTCAGCCGATGAAGTAGCGGAAATGGAAGCGTCTTTCCGCGCTGGGGGCCAGGGATACGGTCACTATAAACAGCAATTGTTTGAAGCGGTTCGTGATCACTTTGCCCCGATGCGCGAGCGTCGTGAGGAATTGCTGAAAGATCTCGACTATGTGGACGGGGTTCTTGAGGCGGGTGCGAAGCATGCCAGAAGCGAAGCACGAAAAGTGATCGACCGCGTCAGAGATGCCGTGGGGATGTGAGCGAGCGCAGTCACAAAAAGGCTGACCCGGGAAAGCTCGGGGTAAGTGACGGAACGACATTCAATCCGCTAGGCCTTGGCGGATCACTTGAAATACTTCTTCGAATCGACCGGCGGTTTAGGCTTGGCTTTTTCTTCGACGGGTTTTTGCGGAGGAAGAGGCCCTTTTTTCATCTCCTTGGGATCCGCTTTTGCGGTTGATGCTGGCTTCGCTTTTATCGGCGGGAAAACTTCATCTTCGGCGAGGATTCGGACCTGACTGGCGGAGGTGAGTTTGATTTGAGGATTGCCCTTGTAGATAGAAATCACTCCTTCGATTGCGATTCGTTTTTCATTGTAGATTTCGTGCGGTTCCCCGTCCTCGAATTGACCGAGGTCGGAGGCGAAGGTCACTAAATGAAACTTGCTGTCTTCAAAATTGACGTAATTGGTTCCTGACGCGGATTTAGCTGATTGGCTGGAAATTCCGTGAACAGTGATTTTCTGACCTTCCCTGGAGGCGATTTTCTCGCCCTCCGAAGCGGAGAGATAGATGACGGCTTCTTCACCTTTCACGGTTGAAGACAGAGACCCTGCAAGGAGAGTCATGATCAGAAAAAGGGATCTTGTCATGGCTTTTCGTAGTCGGGGTTGTAGAGCAATTTGACGTTACCGTCGGCATAGACGACCGCGATTTCAGGAACGTTCGAAGGCGAAATCTCCTGAAGCACGATGACCGAATCAGTAGCCGCTTGAATCACGGGGCGATTGTGGGGAACGATTTCGAAAGCCTCTCCTGCGCCGCCTTTGTAGGGACTTTTCATCAGTTTTTTCAGTTGGCCTGCGGGGAGATAGCGTCCGGAGAGTTTTGAAAGATCAGCCGGATACTGGTCGCGGTTGCTGCGGGCAAAATTTTCGCAGGCGAGAAACAATTCAGACGCATTGGCCTGGCTCACTTCTTTCATCGAAGCATCCTGCGATTGGAGGATTTTACTGACGCCCGAATAGGAAAAGCCCGCGATGAGAACGAGAATGGGAAAGAGAAACATGGAGAGGTAACTCAGTCCGATCCCGAATCCGGCGAGCCGCTTTCCACTCTTATGATTCGCGGTCGCATCGTGGCGGGCAACGTGACCACAGACCGCGCCAATTGCGGCGAGAAAGAGTCCGCCTACGAGCCAGAGCGTGAGAAATCCAATCGTCGCGAAAATGACGCAGGCGATGGCTGCTTTTGACCACTCGGCGTGATGGGAGGGCGATGTTGTTTCCGATGTTGCCATGAACTCCTTTTTCAATATCACGATGCCTCCGCAGAGGAAACTTCAAACTCGGGATTTTCGTTTTCTTCTTTCGGTGGAATACGTGAGAAAAGGAAGGCGATGATGAGCAGCGAACAGGTCGCTAACCCTGCGCCCCAGTAGAGCACTGCGGTAAGGCCGTAGGAGGCCGCGACCGCTCCTGCTGCGACTCCGCCAATGACACGGGCGGTTCCCCCGATCGCCATCGTGAAGACTCCCTGGATCGAATTGCGAAATTGGTCCGAGGCGAGTCGGTTCAAAAACATGACCGGTCCGATGTAGAGGGCAATCACTTCGAAGCCATGTCCAATTTGCGCGAGCACCGCCACCGTCGGAGAGGGGAAAAGTGCGAGCGCCAGCATTCTCGCCACCATGCAACTGAGCCCGAGGACCATGATTCCTTTGAGGTGAATGAGACGCTGCATCTGTGGGATCATGATGGTGCATCCGATCTCGAGGATCACGCCGATGTTGATGATGAGGCCGATGGACTTTTTTGAAATGCCGACGCGTTCATCGAGATAGTTGCCGATGAAAGCGTAGTAGGAAGAAGCGGCCATGAAGCCGAAGAAAAGCCCGATCGAGAGCCAGCGGGCGTTCGGTGCGAAGATGGCTTTAAGCGCTTCCCTCGTCGGTAGATTTCCGTTGCGGCTCGGGAGCGGGCGGGTCACTGGAGAGAGCGTGAAGCTGTTGGCAACGCTGAGGAGGCAGAAGCCTACCGCGCAGGGAATGATCGCAGCCGCTGTCGCGCCTCTGGCAAGCGGGACATAGAGAATAAGGCTCGGAAGAATGAATCCAATCGTTCCCCAGACCCTGACAAGAGGATATTCGAGAACGGCAGCACCGGCTTTTTTTGAATCCTCGGCGAGGGAAAAGTAGTAGCCGTCCTGGAGAGGTAGCATCGACATGAAGGCGAGCCCGTGAAAGACAAAAAGAATCAATGTTAGGGTGATGCTAGTAGAAGCGAAGATGAGCGAAAGAACCGTCGCGCTGCATAGGAATGCGACTCCTAGAATCTTCCTCGCGTCGACATTGCGATCGGCGAGGAGGGTGATCAAGACAGGCGAACAGAGCATCGGAATGCTCATGAGGGACATCGCGAGTCCGATTTGAAAAAAAGAAAAGTCACCTTTTTCTTTCAGGAAGACGGTCATCAAAGGCATGACGCTTCCGATCACGGCATAACTCAGAAAGAACTGACGCCGCACCGCATTCATCGAAAACTCACTCTCTCCTCTCCCGTCATATCCTCTGAGTGTGGACGTGAAATCGTCGTCACGCCAGTGACCTTCTATTTTTCGCCACGGGATGAGTTTGGAATTGAGGAGAGGATTCAGAGCCCCTCCGCTTCGTCGCATTCAGCCAAATCTGCGTATCATTCGCGCTAAAATATCCTGTGGTATTTAACACGAATGGAAAAGAACTGCTGCGAATTGCGCGAATCCCTTTGGGGCTTCGTTCCCCATTTTTGAAATGGAGAATAGTGGCCCCGTTCCAGTTGCTCCTATAGGCCCAGTCTCTGATTGAGCCCTTCCCGCCACGCGACGGTTTCCTTGTTTTCGACATTCGCATTAGCGCCGATATTGCGCTCATAGAACTCGATCAGTCGCGTCCGAAGCTCGGTTCGGATTTCCTCTCCCAATAGTTCAGGCTGAGCAAATTGCTCTGGCTTAGGGCTCGCGTTCTGGGCAACGCAACGATAGAGGAAAATGCGATCATAGGTGCTCCGAAGGGGCAATCTGCCGATTTCATTGAATGCTTCGCGAAGGACTTCCTGCGTCGTATCAAAACGACTCAAAAGATGCGCAATCTCGACGCCATAGATCCAGTCAGGATTTCGGTAGCGGTGGGTGGAGTCATAAATGCCTGCCGTCTCGCGGGCGACGATCCCCAGCGTTTGGCGGACGAGGCTGAGGAGATAAGCGTCCATTGCTTTTTTGCCAAGGTGTTTGCCGCCCTTCCAAATTAATTCAGATCCGGCAATCCATCCGGCAGCGAGAAGGGGGTTCGCGGTGAGAAGCATTTTGCTTCCGTGCCACAAATAGCGCACCGGCTTGAGATAGGGCTGAAGTTCCCCGTATTTTTTGTAAACGGTGCTCGCCTTGCGAAGGTTATCCGAGACCTTGCGGAGGTTCATGTTTTTGACCTCGAGAACAGGCAATTCCTCGAGCAGAAGAATGATTTGAAGTGAGGCCCGGTTCACTGCTTTGAAAAGGCTTTCCAAATTCAGTTCCAGCAACGGGAGTCGCGACTCCGGCTGGTAGACTCTTGCGATCGACTCCATGAATGAGACCAAATCGAGAAGAAGTCCCCGCCCTTCGAATTGACCGTCCCGCCAATACTTGCCCGAAGAAAAGCGCTCGATCATAGCGTCGGCCTCCTCATCGAGAAGTAACGCGATGCGCTCGTCCATGCTGATATGCGCCTCGTCTTTCCAGTCGATTGTCTGCAAGGTCTTGAAGTCGGGAAACTCCATCAACTCGCCGTAGGCCATGAGCACTTTTTCCAGTTCCTGGCGTTTCGAGTCAAGTCGCCCCGCTTCATTTCGGATCGCCCGCTGCGCGATTTCGATGAGGTCTTCTTCTTTTTCTTCCGGCTCCTCGCGGGTTCGCCAAAAGACGAGTGCAAAGAGTCCTCCAACCGCGAGCCCAAAGAGCGACCACTGCATCCACGGGGGATTGATTTCAGCAAAATAGGAAAGAATCGCCAACGCGAAGAGGAAGGTCGCGGCAAAGAAACGTCCACCACTCGCGAGTTGCGAGCGCTGTTTCATTTTTTGAATGATAGTCGGGGATTCTGCCATGTCGACGTGAGAGGGTAGATGAGGGCACAGAGACGTGCATCCGGAGATTTCTGAGGATCACGTTGCCTCGCTAGACAGCACTGGGGGGCGGCCCGGGAGCCGCGCCTGCAGGGAGAAGCCGATTGTTATTCAGATGTTAGCGCAAAAAGTATTTGGGGGTGGGGTGAAGCGTCCCGCTGAACCGCGTGGTCCGATGCGGTAATATTCAAGCTTAACGCTTCGATGCGTTAAGGCGATTCGGGTATTTTTTCGAACCGTGCCCCTCGAGAGGGGCGTCTTGCCCATTGGCGTCAGGATTAGGATGTGCGAAACCGGACTGAAGGGTCGTCCGCAAAGCATTCTGTTCCGACTTTTTGCGATCACCTCTATTCAGGCTCGAGCCCTAAGATATCCAAAACCTCCCTGGGGGGGCCGTTCCATTCAAGCATCGGTGTGTTCCCGCGGTAGCCGAGGTCCCGCATCCCAACTGGTGTCGTGTAGTATCCCCCTGCAACGAGATCTCGCATTTTCAGAAAGAAATTTCCGGGGAACTCTCTGGGCTTGAGGGATAGCTCCTTAGCGATTTGCGACTGCACTTCAGTGCCTAAAGAAACGAAGTTCACGCTGCCGCGGCGAACGGATTCTTCCTCGAGCCAGGTCAGTCCTTTCAGAATCAAATTGCGGTCGGATGTCTGCGCGGAATACGGAGAGCTGATCCATTCATCGACAAAGTCATGAACGCCTTGTGAAGAGGCACTGGGAGATTGCTCATCCGCGGGGATGATAATGTCGCATAAAACAATGACCAGTTCCCGCTGGGCAGCGGAAAAAGTCAGCGGCCAGAGATCGCCCGGCTTGTAGGCCTTCACCATATCCGGGTCCGGACCGTAGCCGCTGCCCGAAACGGGTGCGGCACCTTCGCTTTTCGTTTCAACGGCGGCCTCACCGAGAAAGGGGACCGAAGCGGCGGCGCTGATGATCCACTCCATCGCGACGCGTCGTTCGATCCGTGGGGTTTCGTCAAAATCTTTCATATCAGACGTTTCCTTTCTTCAGTTCATCAAGCACATGATCAGCGGCACGCCAGGCCAGCGCCATGATCGTGAGTGTCGGGTTTTTGTCCGAGGTGTTGGGAAATGGTGCGCCGTCGGCGATGACAAGATTCGGGACGTCCCAGGTGCGGCACCATTGGTCTGTAACCGAATTGTTAGGATCCTTTCCCATGATCGCACCACCCACCTCGTGGATAATTTTCCCGCCTTCTTTGATCACTTTGAGGGGATTTTTTGTTTCAGGTTGGCGGCCGAAACGTCCTCCCATGGCCTCAAGAATAGACGCCATCGATTCCTGCTGGTGAGCAATTTGTTTCAATTCATCGTCCGACCATTTCCAATGGAATCTGAGAACGGGGATTCCCCATTTGTCCTTCACTTCAGGATCGAGCTCCGAAAAGCAATCATCGTTCGCAGCCATGGCACCCTGAGCACCGAATCCAACAGTGGAACCGTAAAATCGGCGAGCGTCTTCTTTAAGCTCACTTCCAAAACCAGTCCCTTCACGCCCTCCGAGTCGATCAAAGCCTCTCACGGATGACATTTTCGGCATTCGCCTTCCTGAGCCGACAATAAATTTGTAACCGCCGGAGAAATCCAAACGCCCCGCCGTGTGTTCTTTGCTGAGCCACCAGGGAACATACGCCTGTTGGCCAACGGTTCCGTCTTCATTGTGAGGCGGTAGATTTTCAAGCGCCGGAATCTGCGCGCTGAAGCTGCTCGATACCGAATCGGTAATGTATTTGCCCACCTTTCCGCTGGAGTTCGCGAGCCCGTCGGGGAAGAGGCTGGATTTTGAATTGAGTAAAATGCGAACCGATTCCTGTGAGCTCGCGGCAAGGACGATGACCTTTCCGGAAACATGATGATCGGCGCGATCCACTTTGTCGATGTAGCTAATCCCATTCGCTTTCCCCTCTTTATTCACGGTCACTTCGCGCACCATCGCGTTCGGCAAAATATCGAGGTTCCCTGTATTCAGCGCGGGGCGGAGATGAACCGTTGCCGAATCATAAGCAGCGCCAATCGAGCATCCGCGATGGCAATCGGTCGCAAAAAAGCACTTTGCGCGGGATCGCATATTTTCGGCGAGAATTTTCTGTGCCTTAGCGTTACCGGGATGAAGCTTCGCCGGAAGCCCTTCCGCATCCTGCTTCTTTGTCAGGATCGCCCGGTGAACGGGGACGACGTCTATTCCGAGCGTCTTCGCATACTTTTTGGTCAGTAATTCCCCGGCTCTCATTTTAGGTGGAGGAAGGAGAACCCCGGGAGAGGAATGCGGAACATTTTCGATGCCCTCATTGCTTCCGAAAATACCGACTAACATCTCCACCTTGTCGTAGTAGGGGTGGAGGTCCTGATAGGAGATCGGCCAATCGAAACCGATGCCCTGTCGCGATTTGGTTTCAAAGTCGTAGGGCCCATTTCGCAACGATACCCGGCCCCAGTGATTGGTTCGCCCACCGAGCATGCGTTGCCGCCACCAGAAAAATTGTCGCTTATCCTCTTTGCTCGCGTTGGTGTAGGGCTCGCCCGGTATCTCCCAACCGGAATCAACCGACGAATCGTAGAATCCGTATTGCTTGTCGGGAGTTGGCATCGCCCGAAGCGGAGCCATATCCGGTGTGTTCATCATCGCCGTTTCACGGGCCGGATCGAAGATGCGCCCCGCTTCCATCACGAGGACTTTGGCCCCGTTCATCGTCAGGGTGTAGGCCATCTGCCCCCCTCCCGCCCCGGAGCCAACGATCACGACATCGTAGTCAGATTGAACTTCTTTCGGAGAGATAACAGGCATCTGAGACTATGGATCGCGACGGCAAGGCTCGTCAACGCAGGAGGTGAACCTCATTGCGCGACAAGAAGGATTGAGATGAAATCGCGTTCACTTTTTCTTCTTCGGTTTCGGAGCGATTCGCGGAGTCAAAAATGAATCAACTACCGTCTCGTCGGCCTCAGATTTCGCGCCCCCTTCAGGCACTGGAATCCCTGCGGACCAGAGGATGCCGTTCACGATCAATGTGCGAACGCCATCCCGTTCCCATGCTTCATGCGCATCGAGTCCGCTGAAGCTGAAAGACCTCCCGCCGTCGGCTCTTTTAAACGCCCATCCGACAACGTCTTTGGGGCCGCCATCACTCGATCCGAGGTGAATTTTCCCCGAATAGAGAAGAGGACTGATGCCTTTTAATTCCGGGGGGAATTTGAATCCGTTTAACCAGCCATCATTGATCTTCCAGGGGGAAACTCCCCGCGTGATTTCATGGGCAGGAAAAACGTCATGGCTGCTATCCCAATGTCCCCGCCCCGAGATAATCGGCTGATAAATGCCTCCGATCCAGGCGGCCGCGAGCGAATAGTATTTCGGCGGGAAATCGACGGCTTGATGAATACTGATGAGGCCGATTCCGGAATCGATCATCTTTTGCAAAGCGGCAATTCGTTCAGGCGTTTGCAGGTAGGCCTGTTGCCCTCCCCCGTCGGTATAGAACACAACTGCCGCGGCGTTGGAAAAAATCGATTCATCTGCCGGCCAGCCTTCAAAAACCACCTCTGTTTCGATCGTGGGATTTTGATCCAGCAAATGCTTCATCATCCGGACTCCTCCGGAGTAATCATGATGCCCGACGCGATCGATTTCTTTTACCGTTCCCGCGACGAGAACAATTTTGCTTTTCGGTTCACCGTGGCCGGTCGTTGTTAGAAGAAAAGCAGTCAACGCCGCGAAGAGAACCCCGGATTTCGAAATCATATTTTCGCATGATACCGAAAACAGCTTGGATCGACATTACCGATTCATGGCGCTGAGGGGCTCTCGATTCCGAGTTTGATAAGGAAGTTCTACGACTTCGAAATCTCCTCGTAAATCTCAGCGAGTTGGATCAGCAATGCCTCGAGTTCTTCGTAGTAGTCATCTTCTTCACGATTCGATCGATCGCGTCGGAGGGCTCTGACGTCGAGCTCCAGCTCATTTCTTCGCTTCCGCTGTTCGTCGGTAAGACGTTTTTCGAATTCGTTGGGAATCAGAACCTGCTGCCCCGCAATTTCGCCATCGGGCGCGGCATCCTTGTCCGCGGAGCGGGTTGCGGTGGTGCCTTTGAACCATTCGGCGCGTGAGCCGCGTTCGTCTCCGGTGTCGTCGAGCAGGGAGTGCTCGGTGGCGATGCGACCTTCAGATTTGTAGAAGAGGGCGGTTTCGTTGGAGGCGTGGATGAAGGCTTCGAGAAGAGAGACTTGTTCATCGTTGTCGAGATCAGCGGCCTCTGCTCCGGCGATCGCTTTGGAAAAGTAGCGACCAAAGTGAGTGTAGGAAATCTCGGACTCGTTTTTGGTCGCGGTGATGACGATGCGATCCGGCTTCGAGGCTTTTCGAATGAGCGAGCCACTCGCAGAAGCCGTATTGATGAGCGCGAGCTGTCCTTGGTAGGCTTCGAGCCAGAGGACAAGTTCATCGTCGGTGAAGTCAGGGCCGCGCACGTTAAATTTAGCTTCGCGACCGTCGAAGGAACCATGCCCAATCAGCACGACCCAGAGCTGACCCGTCTTGATTTCAGTGAGATGTTTTTTAAAAATCTCGGCGTCGTTGTCCTTACCCGAATCTTCGATCCCGACGACTTTCATCACAGCTCCGGCCTCTCGTGCCGCTTCGATCCACACTGCGGCGTCTTCGCGAAAGGCGTCTCCGTATTCGGTTGATCCATCAGAGCCGATCAAGAGGAGGATCGTAAGATCCTGCTTCGCGCTCGCGAGTGAGGTGCAGGCAAAAAAGAGGAATGTCAGGAGGATTCGGAACATGGGAGAATCTTTTTACGCGAATTTTACGCGAATGGAGAGAGGTTTCGCGAATCGCTGAGGGGTATTCGCGACGATTCTTTTGCATTCGCGTTAAAGGAAAGAAGCATAGGAGGAAACATTATTCGAAGTGTTGGCTCGACGGTGGTTTTACAAAATTCCCTGTTTGCGGCGGAGGGCCCATTCGCCGAGGAAGCATAGAAGGGCGATGAGAAAAAGCCATGGCGTGTGCCAGAGCGGATGCTGGCGAACTTCTTCGAAAGGCGTTTCCAATTGGCTTAGCAAGCCAGGAAGCGATCCGATATCGCTCATGGAAAGGAGTCGTCCTCCGGTGGCTTCGGCGATGCGCTTGAGCGGTTCGGGATTGGGGCCGAGGTTCGCAAATTCGTCGGCCTCTGGATTGAGGGCACGGGCGACAGAATCTTTTCCGATCTCGAGCCCGTCGCGATCGAGGACGGTTGCAGTGATGCGGTAGCCGGTGCTGCTTTCGGAGGGGTATTCGGCAGTGAACAGTCCGGGGTCTTCGAGTGACGGTTCTGCGGTGAGATTGGTTTCGGTGCCGTCGATGTCGATCACTTTGAGAACGACGGTGGCGTCGTCCTGAGGTTTCGCTGCCTCGTCGCGGACTCGAACCGCTACCCTGGTAACGGGAAGGGCCCCTTCGAGATTTTCCTCTTTCGTCATTTCTACACGTGAAGGCACTTCAGCGACTGCCCAGCGCATCAGTTGGCGCCAGGATTTTGCGAGTTCACCCTGCTGTTCTTCGTCTTTCATTCCCCAGCGCCAAAAATCGGCAACGGGAACGGCGGCCGTTTTTCCTTCACCGTAGCGCTGTGTGACGATGGCGGGGAAGAGGCGATCTTCGGTATCCTTCACGGAGGCGAGGATGCTTGCGCCCGGTTTGATTGCTTCGATGCGGTTGATCGCGAAAAACGGCGGCATGTAGGCGAGGCGGATGTTTTCCTCTTCCTGTTCGGAGCGAAGTCGCATCCATGGCTCGAGCCAGCCTTCGCGAGTGAGATCAAATACCGCGTCGAGGGCAGCCGCCTCCTGCTTCACCGGGTCGAGGTAGACAGGGAGGATTCGGCCAATCGGGGTGTTGTCCCAGCCCCCTTCCTGGAAGGACTCCTGACCTCCCAGCATGATCACTGTGCCGCCGCGTTGGGCAACGAAGCGGTCGATCAGATTTTGCTGCTCGGTCGTGAAAAAGTCTGCTTCGACGTCGTCGAGAACGATCGCCCGGAAGGAGGAGAAAAGTTCTTCTTCTGATTTAGGAAAGCCATCGCGGAGCTCTTCAGCGGAATTCGTGTTGAGGCGAATTAGAACGGGTTTGTCATAGCTCTGAGTCTCTTCGGGAATGTCCTTTGCGAAACCCCGGAAGAGAGGGTTGCTGCTTTCTCCCGCTTGGCCGCGCCATTCGAATTTAGGCTCGCGTTTGGCGATGCGAATCAGGCCAACGAGATCGAGTTCGGAATCGAGAGAGAGCGCGCGGCGAAGAAATTTGTATTCCCAGTTCGGGCGGCCGCTCACGTAGAGAATGCGGAAGGGACCGTTGCCACGATTCACGGTGACTTGTTGGGTGTTGTTGACCTCGGTGAGCTCTTTGACTGGCGTGGCCCCGGTCTGGCGAAGGCCTACTTTCAAGAATGAAATTCCCGGCGGGACTGAAGAAAAACGCAGTCGAACCGGAAGGGTTTGATCCGTTTCCGAGCTTGGAATGACGATTGTTTTTTTCGCGATCTCTTTTCCCTTTTCGCTGATGATGTAGACTTCGACGGGGTCGGGGAAAGCGCCTTTGGCGTGAACATCGAGATTGAGGGTCACTTGCGCGTCTTCAAATTGTGTCGTCGTTGCGTTAAGATTCTGAATCGAGAGATCGTTCGCTTCCGGATTGGGTTCTCCGATGAGCACGGCGTAGACCGGCGTTTTCTTTTTCCCGCTTGCTGCGCCGGATTCAAGGTAGGAGGCAAGCCGGCTGAGGTCGGTCGCGTTGCCGTCGGTGAAAATGACGGTCGCGGCGAGGGCGCGTTGTTGAAAGCGGGAGTCGATATTCTCAAGAGCCGAAACCATCGCTGAGTTTTTGCCCTCGAAATTCAATTCGTTAAAATTGGCGACCTGCCGCAATCCGCGGTCAAAGAGGTAAGGCTGAACGCGGAAGGTGTCGCTGATCCCGGTAAGCCAGTCAGGAAGCGCCTCCGGTTTTGCAGCGTCGTCACTCGTGAGAAATTTTCGCAGCGCTTCGGAGGGGGGAGGGGAGTCGGCGCTCAGGGGAATCGTCATCCCGGCGGAATTGTCGGCGAGAAGGACGACGTCGTTGGAGTGCTTCTTCGGTTGGCGATCAAGGACGACGGGTTCGAGCAAAGCGAGGGCGAGGAGAATGAGTCCGACCGCTTTCAGGAAGAGGGCGAAAAATTTACTGGGTCCGCGGAGAGGGGAGTTGCGGTAAGTGAAGGTGAGGATCGCGAGAGAGAGAACCGCGAAGACGATCGCAAGCCATGCCCATGATTCGTTCGCGAAAGCGATCGAACTTAGAATGTGATGGGCGGGTGTTGGCATGGAAGGGCGCTCGCGCGCCGTAAAAAGTTAAAGGTAAGAAAGTGAAAGGTTTCGGGTCGGCTGCGTAGTAAAGTTAGAGGGCGATTGGGCTTCGTAGCGGAACGAGTTTCGTTCCGTCTCAGGAGGCTTGGGGTTCGGTTATTTCCCGGCTCCGAGTTCTTCGTAGTAGCGTCGGACGAGGTCGCGAAATTCACTCGGGACGTCGTCGCGGTCAATAGGGGCGATCGGGTTGTCGCGATTCATTTTCGCAAGCTCTTCGCTGATGCGCTGGCGCAGTTCGAGAAGGGGCACAGTGATCCGCTTTTGAATCGTGGCTGCTTCCGGCGCGGAGTTGTCTCGGCGGAAGTCGATGCGCATGGCGCGGGCGTCGTCCTGAACTTGAGCGAGATTGTTTCGGAGGTCGGCCTGTGGGAGCATCTCTTCGATGCGGCTGAGTCGGTCAGCCCAGTCACCATAGTCTTCGCCGGTGATGGGGCCCGGTGCTTTCTCCTCAGATTTCTGGTTGAAGAAAAGTCCTTTTTGAGATGGTCCCGGAGAGTTGCCTTTGTCATCTCCCGTGTTACCGGGACCTCCGCCACCTTGTTGGCTGCCGGCTGCTTCGACAAGAGACTCGCTCTCTTTCGTCGAGCGACCTTGTCCGGTTTCGCCCGGTTCCCCCGGGTTTTCAGCCTGACTAGACCCTCTTGGGTCTCCGGCTTGACCCTCTTGATTCCCCGCTTCACCTTCGCCCGCAGTCTCACCGGGGCCGGAGCCCTTTCCTTTTTGACCTTTCCCTTTTCCCTTGCCGGCTTCAGCGAGTGCTTCGCCTTCACCCGTTCCACTTCCTTCGCCGGGTTGGCTACCCTGGCCCTGTCCGGGCTTCTCGCCTTCTTTCCCTGAAGCCCCTTCTCCGGGTTGATCTCCTTCGGGCTCGCCTTTTCCTTTTCCGGACTCCGCGATTTTGCGATCGCCTTGTTGCCCGTCTTTGGGCTCTTCGCTTTCTCCGGCTGAGCCTTCTTCACCTTTCTGTTCACCGACGAGTCGCTTTTTCTCATCTTCTGCCTGTTGAATCAAATCATCCAACTCCGACCTCGCCATGCGCAATGCGTCCGCCTCGTTTCCGAGCACTGTCTCGGCGGCCTTTTCGATTCCCTCTTTCAACGATTTGATGCCTCGGGCTGCCGCCTCCGCCGCTGGTTTAGCCTGTTCGGCCCGATTGTAGTAAGTGTATTGCTTTGCCTCTTCCAGTGACTCCTGCGCCCCACTCGTCATCGCTTCGCGGACGGATTCGTAAAGGGCGTCGGAAAGGAGCGGCTCGGACACTTCTGACTGTTCACTGATTTGTTTGATCTCTTCGAGCAACGCTTCGAGCACTCTTTCCTGCTCGCTCATTTTCTGCGCCAGTTCGCCGCGTTCCTGCTGGTTGTCGTTGCGGCCGGAGTTGGCATCGGATTGCTCGACCAGTTCGTCGAGTTCTTCACTGATGTTTTGCTGTTCGGTGTCGAGTTCGCGAGCGGCGTTCCGGATCGCTTCCATCTCTTTGGAAAAACGACGTGAGGTCCGCTCACGAAATTCCTCTTTCATTTCTTCGAGCTGCTCCTGAGATCGAGTCGCGGCATTGGCCGCGTCAGCCAGTTTCCCTTCTTCGAGTTTCTCGGCCGCTTCCAGAACGTTTTTACGAGTCTTTTCGAGCTCTTCTTTTTCTTCCGTCATGTTGGGACGGTTCTGTTCGGAATCCATTCGTTCGCCAAGGCTATCGAGATCCCGCAGGATCTCTTTTTGCTCCTCTTGCAGTCGCTTCAGTTGACGCTCTATTTCGGCCTTCTCTTCTTCGTTTGCGTCCTGGAGCTCTTTCTCCAGCTCTTTGATCTTTTCGGCGATCGCTTCCTGACGACGCGCCAGCTCTTTTAGTCGTGTTAGGACTTCAAGGTTTTCTTTTTGCTCGGCTGATTGAGTTGCCTCTTCCGCTTTGGATTCCTCTTCGTATTTGAGTTCCTTCTGCTCAAGCTCCAGATTCATGAGCTCTTTCTCTTTGGGACTTCCCTTGCCTTCGCTCTGATTTTTGGAAAGGCTCACGGTTTGTTCGCGTTCGCTCGCTGCGATCAGCTTGGCCATTGCTCTGAGTGCAATCGCGTGCGACTCGCTGAGCATCCCGCCTTCTTCTTTGGCAAAAATCATCGCAATTTGCTCGACGTTTTCCATCATGATTTCCTGCGCATCGATCAGAATCTGCCGAAGTTTGGCATCTTCGACTTGCTGAAGGTTATCGCCGACCGTTGAATGGACAACGAGCTGCGAATCTCTGACTACCGCGACATCGCTTTTTAAGGTGGCGAAGGGCTTCTTGAAGTCGTGATCACGCATGAGCTTCCACGTCGCGTTGACGATTTCCTTCTGGAGTTTGAGCGCCTCAAGTGACTCGTTCGGTTCGCCTTTTCCTTTTTGCGGCTGGCCTTCCCGCACGATGTCCTCGAAGAAGCGAACTTCGGCGAAAAATTGATCACTGGTCGTCCGACGAAGCGCTCCGTTTTGATCGAGGTCCTCAGCCCAGAAATGATAGGCGATGAGTTGCCGCGGTTCCAGTTTTAGCGCCTCCAGATCCACGAGCGAGGTGAGCGGGTGGTTTTTCTTCCCCTCGAGTTCTTGTTCGGTTAGAACTCTCTCGGTGTCTTTCCCGTTGATTTGAAAAGTGAGACCGGCACGTTTAATTGAGACGTCGTCCCAGACTTCGGCTTCCATGGGGAGCTCCTGCAGAGAGGTGACTTTAAAGTCCTGCCCCGGAAAGGTGAATTTCAGCTTGGGCGGGAGATTGCGAGTCACGGTGACTTTGATCCACGGCGGGCGCAGGTTGGCGCGACTGTCTTTGTCGACGAGGTGGACGCGGTATCGAGTGGTCTCGGTCGGTGCCATCGTTGCGGTGAGCCGGGTCGGGTCATCTGCGCTTGGTTTGAGCTCGATGGACTCTCCAGCTTCGCTGAACAATTCGGCTTCCTCGACCGGCTTGTTCACTTTGATTGACCAATCGATTTTCGATCCTTCCATCACCGTGACTTTCATCGTGTCGGTGACCGTCTTGTCCTTCTCTTTCAAGTAGGCAGGCGGCGTGATATGGGCGTCGGCCTGAAGTAGGACCGGGTATTCGAAGGTTGTGATTTCATAGGCATTCGAGGCACTGTCGGCGAAAGTGACATGGTAATCCGAATCCGAATTGATCTCGGGAATGAGCGCGGAAAATACGGCATCATCCAATCCCCGTTGCATCGGGATGCGGCGTCCTGATTGAGGATTGTCTTTCGGCCTGATCTCCAGCATCGCGAGGGATGGCGCTTGATTGGGAAAAGTGGCTTCGATGACAAGTCGGGAGCCTTTTTCAATTTCAACATTGCCGGGGGTGACACTTACGTAAAAGGCAGGCGTAATCGGGTTCGTTTCTTCCACCGCGATATGATCGAAGGGATCGTTTTCTAATACTTTTCCAAGTAAGATCCAGGCAGTAAAACAGAACACTGCGAGTGTTGCGAATTGGCCCCATGCGGTGACGATGAGCCTCTTTCTGGAAACCTTTCGGACCCACTGGTTTGCGATGGCGTGTTCGGTCACATCACCGAGGAGTCGCTTTTGCAGGTAGCTGAGTTCCCCTTCAGGATTCGGTTTCTGATCGAGCGCGGCAAGAAGTGCGGATCGTAATTCGGGATGGCTGGTTTCGACTTTGCGTGCGAGTTCGCGCGTCTTGGGTGCGCGCCGTTGAATGAGTGTCAGTCCGATGATGGCAGTCAGGACGAGCGCGGCAAAAACGCCGAAAAGGACAGGCCATGACCACCAGCTGTAGAGCGATGCCAATGTCAGGAGTACAGCGAGGGCAATCGTGCCGAGAGAGAGGATCGCTATCACGAGGCGCCTGCGGGAAAGGCGCTTCTCCGCTTCGATAATGGGCTCGAGGGTGGTGGTGATGAGTTTCTCGATCATGAGAGGTGAACTAAAGAAGGTTACGCCGGTTACGCCGGTTACGCCGGTTGCGGGGTTCTGCGGAGGGCTCGAGGCCGCCGGCCTGCCATCATCGTTTCAATCAGGAGAATAATGAGGGCGACGAGGATGAGCCATTTCCAGAGTTTCTGTTTTTCTTCTTTCTCTTCGGACTCGATCCGAAGTCGGCTTTCCTCGTTTAGGATCGGAGCATTCGCGTCGTCCTCGCCGACGAGAGTGATGCCACGTTCAGTGAAGACGATGTTGGGATCGACAGGAGTGGTTCGGGATTCATTCGGGGCGAGATTCACAGAGATGAGGATCGGTTTGCCGTTTTTTTCCACTTCGTAGAACCCCGGAGCGGTGTCTTCGGTTTCGCCTACATAAAGTGTTGCCGCAGCCCGGGAGCTGTATCCGACGTGTTCAAAGAGGGAGAAAAGGAGCGGGACAAATTTGGAAGAAAGCGCGAGTTGGCTTTCGGACGGCTCCCATCCGGAGAGGAATGCAAAAAGTGCGCCAGTGCCGATACGTTTTTCGATGAGGGCGGGGGATTCTCCATCGAAGCGGGCAATGATGCGGGTGTCGGGCGTTTCGTCGGGGAGCGAGAGGTTGCGGTGCTTCCAAAATCGAACCTTCGTGAAGTCCCTGATTTTCGCCCGTGCAAAAGGAATCAGCACCGGGTGATCAAAATCGAGATCGGAGAGGAGTGAATAATCGCTCACGCTTGCTTCAGAGAGTTTCCATTGATCATTTCCCGCGAGCTTCGCGAAGGCGCTGGATTCGGTATCGCCCGAGGGAACCGCAATGACGAGGCCGCCATCGACCGCGAATTGATTTAACTTTTCACCGGTCTCCTCTGACCAAATACCGGCAATGATGATGACCTCGTTGGACTCGAGATCTGCCTCGGTGAGCGATTCGGTCGCTGAAATGATGGGTTCCAGCGCAGGCGTCGATTGCAGGGCGCGGCGAAGATAGAAGAGAGGCGATCCGGCAGATTCTTTGAGCCCCGATTCGCTCACCAGCTTGATCCTTAGGGGGCGCGCTTGAACGGGGGCGACATAGACCTCGTTGTCAAAAGAGTGGCTGTCTCCCGTGATTTCAAGAATCCCGCGTTCTGCTTCGGACGGACGGGGAGGTGTCGAGAGGATCCGGCTGATCCCGGGAGCAATCAGTGTTTCTATTTCGGTTTCCGGAAATCCTTTCCACCTCAACGTCACGGCGGCTGATTCGGAAGTGGCCGCGTTGCTGAGGCGAACGCGGTAGATTTCCTCTTCGTTGATATTTGAGCGTGGCGGTGTCGCCGCGAGGGTGATCGAGAAATTGTCAGATTGCTTCGGCGTGACGCTGAGGCAGCGCACGAGAACGTCTTCGGGCCAGGCGTTGTCATTGAGACTGGAAAAATCGGAACCTTCCTGAAAATCGCTGATGAGGATGACTTCCTTCCTCGTTGCCGGTGCCGCTGCGTCCGCGCCGAGGAGCGCGTCGGATGCTCTCGTTAAGGCCTCACCTGGATTGCTGGCCATCCACGAAGGCGCTTTAGGTGTCGCTTCGCGGAAAGCGGCGACGCGGGCTCGGCTGCTGAGATCTTTCCAAGCTGGGAAATCGGCGATCGTTTCTGCGGTTTCATCAAAAAATGCGAGGGCAACGTCGTCCTTGTTTTTGAAACCACTGATTGATTCGTCTGCAAGTGCGAGCGCTTGATCCCAGAGATCCTCACGCTGCATCGAGGCGCTGCGATCAACCAAAATGACGGCGCGAGTGATGGATTCTTCGGTCGAAATGAGTCTGCCGGAATTGAGGAAAGGACGTCCGAAGGCAAGCGCGAGCAGGAGAATCGCGAGGCACCGCAGCGCGAGGAGGAGGATGCGTTCCAGTTTGGTGCGGCGGGTGAGGCGTTCCGGCGATTTCTCGAGGAACATCAGGGAGCTGAACGGGATGTGTTCTTTTGGCGGACGTTTCCGCAGGTGCAAAAGAATGGGAACCGCGATAGCGGCAGCACCTAAAAGATAGAGCGGAAAAAGAAAACTCACAGCGTTGGAAATCCTGCCATTGATTCACGCCGTCGGCGAGGACGTTTTCACGGCGAGTCTTCGGTGGAAGAACTGCTTGAAGTCGGAGTGACGTCGATCACTTCCGCATCGATATTGATAACGCCCTGTGGGTTTTGAGCTGCGGCGGGGGCACCCATGTCTTGCCCGACGATCGTGACTTTCCCCTTTAAATAATTGGTGAGAATTCCGCGCACCGCAGCTCGAATTGAGGGAACGAGCAGCGAAAATCCAATCGCATCGGTAAGGAAGCCCGGGGTGAGGAGGACGGCTCCTGCGACGAGGATCATGAGCCCGTCGAGAACGGCTTCGTGGGGGAGTTTGCCCTCAGCGGTTGCCTCGCGGTAATTCTTGAGCGCTTTAAGCCCCTGAGACTTCGTGAGATAGGCTCCCAGTGCTCCCGTCACAACGATGATCAACAAGGTCGGTGCGATCCCGATTTTCGAGCCGAGCATCATAAAAAGGCATAGCTCGATAATGGGGATTCCGATAAAGAGAAGAAGAAGTCGGGCGAGCATTATATCTACTATGTCATACGAAACCCGAAAGTGTTCGATTAGAAACGCGGGTAAATTTTGTAGGCGCTGAGGGGCTTTGGGCCACGTTTTGGAAACGCGGCTACGTTTTAGGTATCAGTAGCCGCCGTCGCAAGACGGGGGGACGGGGCAGTTTTGCGAGCAGCCAAAAGGCAATCAGCTTACGCCGTTTCTTCGGGAATATCGCGGCAATGCTTGAGCCGGTAGCCGCCGTCGACGGGCAAAATCGTCCCGGTCACGTAGTCGGCATCATCGGAAGCGAGGTAGGTCGCTGCTTTGCCAATGTCCTGAGACGTTCCCATGCGGCCCCAGGGGAGCTTTTTCGCCTCTTCGGCCATGGTGTCGTCATTGTAGTGCTGACGTTCACCGGGGGTATCGATCCAACCCGGTTCGATCGCATTGACGTTGATGTGATGCTCGAAGAGCTCCACCGCCATCGTTTGCATCATTGAATTCAGCCCTGCTTTGGCCGCGCTGTAGGCGACGCAGCGGGCATTGGGAATACGGGCGAGAACGCTGGAGATAAAGATGATTTTGCCGGGCTTCTTTTGCTCGACGAGGTGACGGGCAAGCAGTTGTGAGATGTGAAAACTTCCGAGAAGCGCCGCATTCAAAATTCCCTCAAAGTCACTCGCCTCATATTCCAGAAAGCTCGCCCGGTGATTGTAAGCAGGCACATTAACGAGAATGTCGATGTTGCCAAAATGAGCAAGGCCGGTCGAAAAAGCGAGCTCACAGCCTTCGCGGGAAAAAGTATCCGCGTTCACGGCGAGGCAGTCGACCCCGAGGGCCCGAACGGCGTCGGCTCCGGCGGCGAGTTCTTCACTCCCAGGACGATCCACGAGGACGATTGATGCTCCTTCGGCAGCGAGTTCCGTCGCACATCCCAGGCCGATTCCGCGTGCTCCTCCGGTCACGATGGCCGTTTTTCCTTCCAACTTTTTCATGATGTGGACTTTAACGCAGAGAAAAACGAGAGGGAAAGGAACAATTGCGCTGAAATGGGGAAATGTGAGAGCTTGGCCACGGGAAGCGGAAGGGATTACTGATGGTCGGAATTGATAGTCGGGGAAATTTGACGCGCCCAAGGAGAGGCGTGCTTCCAGCCGCCTGATAAGACTCCCGCCGGATTCCCTTAGCCGGAAAGGGTCGAACTCGCGTGGCTTTTGGCGATAGGCTCCGCTGGCAGCAAGATGGAGCCGATCCTTGTTTGCGCGGCTCGCCTCGTCGAGATTCGCTTGCCGTTCTGAGGGACCGAGTGCTACAAGTAATCTATGGTTGTCGCTCTCTTTGGTGCTTCGGGGAAAATCGGTCGACGCGCGATTCAGCTCCTTCGGAAGTCCGGTGCCGAAGTCCGTGCTCTTATTCATAGGACTCCCTTGCCTGAGAGTCTCGCCGGGGGCGTCGAGACGATGATCGGATCGGTCAACGACCCCGAGGTCGTTGACGCTCTCGTCGATGGAGCAGACATCGTTCTCCAGATGGCGACGTCGAAAGAGGACCCCGCCACCTTCTTCGACGTGTCGATCCGAGGAACCTTTGAGATTCTCGAGGCTTGCCGTCGACATCGGCCGCGTCAGTTTCTCCTTTTGGGAGGGGATGCCGCCAAGGGGATTTGGTTTTACCCGCGTCCGGAGCCGATCCGCGAAACCGATCCCGCGGTCGCCTATCCTGGAAACTACGCGTTTTCCAAAGTGATGGAGGAAACGATGGCCGAACAATATCGCCACCAATATGGACTCGGCACGACGATTCTCCGATCCTCCTGGGTCTTCGACGGAGACGATCTTCTTAACCATTTCTCCCTGCTCGCCAATGTCGATCCAAGCGAGCCGGGACACGGGTTCGGACATGTCTCGGAAGACGTCCTCGATCTCGTCCGGGACGGGAAGGAACACATTCCGATCCTCCTCGACGCGCAGGGGAATCCGTTGACGCGGCATTTCGTCCACCTCGACGATGTGATGCAGGGACTCGAACGCATGATTGGAAACCCCGATGCAATGGGTGAGGATTTTAATATCGCCGCCCCTGCTCCTTTCGACTACCGGACCGCGGCGGAATTGCTCTCGGAAAAACTCGGATTGCCGACGATCGAACTTCCCTGTCCGGATTATCACGGATTCTCGATCGATATCTCGAAGGCGCGGAACGTTCTCGGCTACGCTCCGGAAAACGATTTTTCGAGGATGGCGGATCGCGCTATCGCGGCCCGCGCCGAGGCGGCAGATTGATTAAGGTTCATTCAATTATCACGATTCAATTCTAACAATTTTTCATTATCGCCAGCAAACACTTTCACCATATCGGAATGCCGACCGACACGGTTCAGGACGGCGAAACTTACGTCGAAGACACCAAGGTCTGGGTGACTCGACCAGAGAACGATCCTTACCGGGTCGAGTATCTCCGCTTCGAAGCCGATACTCCGGTGACCGGCCCCGTCCGCGACCTGCCGCATATTGCTTATCGACTTGAGGGCATGACGATGAGTGAAGCGCTCGAGGGCGAGAAAATCATCATCGAACCGTTTTCGCCAATGGAAGGTCTCGAAGTCGCTTTTTTTGAAAAAGACGGAGCGGTCGTCGAATACATGGCGTTCCGCGAAGGCGCCGCGGAGTTCAGCGATCTCGATCCGGAGGGCGAATAAATTCGACACTCAAACCATTTTTAAAACACCGAGATCCATGAAAGACAAAGTTATCATCGTCACCGGGGGCACTTCCGGCATCGGAGCTGCCTGCGTACGCCACTTCGCCAGTCTCGGCGCCCGCGTCGTCGCTGCCTCGATCCAGAAAGAAGAGGGCGAGGCGCTCGCCAGGGAAATTTCGGAAGCGGGTGGGGAAGCCCGCTTCGTTTATTGCGATGTTTCCCGCGAAGAAAGCGTGGCCGATCTGGTCGCGACGGTGATCACAGACTACGGCCGGATCGACGCGGTTCACGCCAACGCCGGAGTTTGGGGGAAAGGAAAAGTCACCGACTTCACCGAAGCGGATTGGGAAAAAGTGATGGGGGTTAACGTGCGGGGCACGCTCTGGACCGCCAAGCACACCATCCCTGCGATGGAGCGGAATGAGAACGGGGGAGTGTTTCTCGTGACGACCTCAGTCGCCGCCCAGATTGGATTTCCTGCCCACGTTGTTTACTGCGCCTCCAAGGCGGCGCTGGAATCGATCGTCCGCTGCTTGGCGAATGATCATGCCGGGGTGATTCGCTCCGTCGGAATTTCACCCGGCACGATCGACACGCCGATGCTTGCGGCCACCTGCGAAGGTTGGGACGCGCCGGTGGAGGAACTCTACGCTGAGGTGGAAAAGAAGATTCCGGTGCGCCGCCTCGGTCAGCCCGAAGACATCGCGAAGGCCGCCGCGTTTTTGCTCAGCGACGAGGCTGAATACGTCAACGGGACGATACTCGTTCTCGACGGCGGGACAGGGGTGCTGCCCCCGTGGTAGTGAGATTTGACGTCGTCCCCTGTTTGTTCAGCCGATTTTGACCACGGCGCCGGTCCGCGCCGATTCTTCGGCGGCGAGACAGGCCCGGACCGCCTCGCGGCTTTCTTCCGGAGAAATGATGTCCGGTTTCCGGTCGTGGAGGACGCAGTCGGCGAAATATTCGAGTTCGTCTCGCAAAGCACCCCGCACCTGTCCGCGCACTTCGGGCCAATAGGTGGTGTCGGGACAGCTGCTACCGTCTTTGTCCACAATCATAAAATTCGGGTGGGTGTCGTGGACCGAGACCGATCCTTCCGTTCCCACGATCTCGAGCCGTTCGTCGATCTGGAATGGGGTTTTGTCAGGGAGGCACCATACCGCTTCGAGAATGCAACTGGCCCCGTTTTCAAGCCGGTAGATGACATGCCCGAGGTCGGGATTGGCGTGCTCACGAACCTGCACGGTCTGGGCGTAGGCGCTCACAGCCCGTGACCCCGTCATCCAGAAGATGAGATCGGTGTCGTGGACCGCGTCGCCGATGATAGGACCGATCTTGTCGAGGACCGTCGCGCCGACCCAGCTGGGCAAGTTTCTGCGCGAATAGGCGGAAACGACTTTGCCGATCCGTCCGGAGGCGATCGCGTCCCGCGCCGCGGCGTAACGCGGATTGAAGCGGCAAATGTGCCCGACCAAAAGATGACCCTTCGCTTTGGCGGCGGCTTCGACGATGGCGTCGCAATCCGCAACGGTCGAAGCCATCGGCTTTTCGAGGAAGACATGCTTGCCCGCTTCAAGGGCGGCCACGGTGGGATCGACGTGCTGGTCCCACATCGTGGTGATGCTGACCGATTCCACATCGGGGTCCGCGAACATTTCCCCGTAGTCGGTGTAGCGCTTCTCCTCGGCGATCCCGAACCGTTCGCCCAACTCGGAGAGGCGGGATTCGGTCCGGGTGCAGAGCGAAACGATCTCGACGTGAGGTAAAGTGGAAAATGCCTCGCAGTGTTTCTCTCCGAACCAGCCGAGGCCGACGATGCCGTGTTTGACTTGTCTCATGCCTTTGAGTTTGCCGAATCGGCAGTGGATTCCAAGGACGTATTCAAGGGGCCGAGACGGGAATGCGCGTACCTTGCCGGTAGGTGGATCTCGTGAGAGGCTTGGTTTTCGAATTCAATCCGGTCTCCTATGCTGAAATTTTCCCTCGTTTCCGCCGCCACCTACGGGCGGGATTCTCCCCGAACCCCTGGCTCTCATCACGGCACTGCTTTTGCGACGACCTTTAATGGCTGGGATGAGGAAAAGGCCAAAGCGATGAAAGGCACCTTCATCCGCTCCGGACGGAGACTCGATACCGCCCGGATCGTTAAGGTTTGGGATCCGGACAAAGCGGCCGCGACCGCGCTCGCCGATACCTGCGGGATCGAGGTCGTAGCGGACACGCCCGAGGAGTGCAGCGAAGGAGTCGACGGAGTGATCCTGATCGACGATGGCAGCGGCGAGCAGTGGAAATACGCGGAGCATCCGCTGCGAAAGGGCGTCCCTGTATTTTGCGACAAGCCACTCGCGATGACCGCCCGCGAAGCGGCCGCGATCGTCAAGATTGCCCGCGAGACGGGAACGCCAATGATGTCCGCGAGCTCGCTGCGTTTCGTTCCCGATATCGTGAATCTGAAGAAAGAACTCGAGGCAATCGGCCCCGTTTATTTCGCCAACGCAGCTTGCGGCAACGGACTCGTCTACTACGGGATCCATGCGCTTTCGATGGTTTATGCTGTCCTGGGCGGCGGTGCGATTAGTGCGATCAATGTTGGGGAACCCGGCAAGAACCTCGTTCGGATCCGCTTTGCCAACCATCTCGATGTGATCTTGACCGTGGCCGACCGCGAATGGATGCGGGCCGGATATCAGATCAACCTCTACGGGCAAAAAGGGTGGCGCAGCGTGACTCCGGATTTGAAGAATCTTTATTCCTACCTTCTCGAAGCTTTTGTCACGCTCGTGACCACTGGCGAGGAGATCGTGCCGCTGGAGGAAGAAGTCGAACTCATCGCCGCGCTGGAAGCCGGGCAACGCTCCCTCGAACTCGGACGCGAAGTCGAAATCGCGGAAGTGATGGAGAAGTGATAGGAGGAGGGATAGGAGGAGGGATAGGAGGAGGGATAGGAGACCGCTTCAACCTTTTAACGATGCGAGGTAGGCGATCAGGTCCCTGAGTTCTTTTTTGGAAAGCGAATGGGTCAGGCCAGCAGGCATGAGGGTGGGAAGATTGCGTCGCTCCTGTATTTCCGATCGGTCGAGCGGCATGATCCAGGGTGCTCCGGTGTTGCGATACCAGATCAGGTTATCGTCTTCACGCTCGAGATAGCCGGTGATGTTCGTTCCGCTCTTTGTGGTCAGGGAAACGGGTTGGAAACCCTCCTTGATCTGTCTCGCGGGCCAGAGGATGGACTCGACGATCTGGTCGAGCGGCATCCCCGCGCCCACGTTGGTGAGGCCGGGACCGATCACGCCGCCTTCGTCTCCGACGCGGTGGCAGGCGACACAGGCGAGTGAGGTACGACGATAGATTTCGGCACCGCTCTTGGCGTCGGCTTTTCCGCTCCGGATGTCGGCGACGATAGAGGCGACGCGCTCCGCATTGTAGGGAGGGGCCGCCGATTCGATGCCCGCGGCCTTGTTCAGAAGTGGCGTCAGTTGCGGATCGGAACTGCCCTGCCCGTTGAGGTAGGAAAGGAGCGCCTGGGCGATTTCGGCACTGGGATCGGTTCCGCCTTTTTCAAGCGCGGCGGCCAGCGCGGCCGGTCCGCCTGCTCCCTCGAGAAGTGGCTGGAGAAGCCCGGAAAGTTCGTCGGCAGGGAGGCCTGAAGTGGTGATGAGCGATGCGCCCGTGTCTGCCGCGCTAGCGACCGAGGCGCGAACGAGAGCCTGCATCGCCGCTTGGCGAATGCCGGGGTCTTTCGTTTTCGGGCTCACGACGAGGGGGCGAAGGATGGGCACGGCTTCTTCTCCGAGGATACCGGCGAGCGCTTGAAGGGCGGCCGACCTCACGGGCGGTGCCTTTGAGGGATCGAGGGCTAGCTGCCGGGCGTCGGGGGCGAGGCCGGTCGCTTTCCAGCGTCCGGCGAGTTCGAGTGCGGCAGCGCGATTCGCTTCGTCGTCCTGCGAGATAAGTGAGGCGAGGGCTGGCTCGAAGGGAGCATCGGGGCGGACACTCCTGCTTTCCGATGCTGTCAGGAGTGCTTCGAGCAACGCGTGGTTGCTGGTTCTGGTGGCGGCTTCGAGAACGGTTTTCAGATCTGCGGAGTTGCCTTGGCGGGCGAGCACTGCGAGGAGACGCGGGTCATCCGAGGCGTCTTGTATGTTTGTTAGGGCGCGACGCGCGAGATCGGCGGACTCGCTTCCTCCCACTGTTTCGAGGACGAAGGCAAGATGAGATGGGAGTGAAAAATAAGAGATGTCGGCTCCCAATTTCTCCCGCCATTCTTTCTCCAGTGCGAACACGCTTTGTCCGAGAGCGTAGTCGAGAAAGCGGTCGGGCTCTCCGGCGTCGAGGATGGAGAGAGCAAGTTTCAGCGAGTCGTCGCCGGGGCGGTTCGCGCAGGCAATGACCGCTTCGAGTCGGGGGCGCGGATGTGGGTCGCGGACGAGGGCGGCGAGATGTTCACGAGCCTTGGAAACAGGTTCGGCTGCCCGGCCTATGATCCGGGCAACGACTCCCCGGGCACGGGGATCAACCGAGGAGCGAAGCCGCTCGAGGATCGCCGGAGAAACCGCTCCGTAGGATTCGAGGATGCCGGAAGCTTCGGCGAGGGCGTGACTGTCGGCCGCGTCGTTCGGATCCAGATTTTTCAAGGACCAAGCCTCGAGGGCGGAGGCCAGCGCAGGAGTCTCGTCTTCATCGGAAAGTCCTCCTCCCGGAAGCCGCCGATCCGGTAAACGTTCATCAGAAAGCATGCGTTTGACCTGATCGCGGGTCCAGCGCTCACCGGATCGCAATCGCTCGAATAGATCTTCTTGATCGAGCTTTTCCAAGTGCGGCGGAGAAACGAGATCGCGGTCCTTCGCGCGGATCCGCCAGATTCGGCCGTGGCTGTAGTCGCGGTCGGGGTGGCGCAGACTGACTTGATAGTGATTGATGACGGGGTTGAACCAATCGGCCACGTAGATCGCACCGTCCGGTCCCTGCGCGGTATCGACGGGGCGAAAGCTCGGATGCCCGCCGTAGACGAGGCGGATCGGTTTGGAAATGGCGTAGCCGGATCCTTCTTCCACCACCGGAATCGCCGAGACTTCGCGGGCGAAATACCCGGCGATGATGGCGTGCCCTTGAATCCAGTCGGGAAGGTGGGCTGACTCGACGACGGCCCCCCCCATGCTTTTTCCGGGGGTCTCCCCGATCTGTCCCGATGCCATCAATTCGCGGGAGTGGGTCGTGGGGATTGTCGCCGGCGTTGCGTAGCAGAGGTGGGGGGCGTTGCTCTTGAGGAAAAGGCTACCCCAGCGGTCGAAGGCGACGCCGCAAGGATTCTGACTCGTCATCGAGGGAAATCCGAAAGGATCGAGTCGGGTTGTGCGCGGATCGAAGCGCCAGAATCCGGCGGTGTCGCCGCGCGAGATTCCCCACGGGGTTTCGACTTGGGAGAAGGCGTGCAGCCCCTGGGTGAAATAGAGAAAGCCGCCCGCGTCGAATTTGAAATTGCTGATATTTTGATGGGTGTCGCCGGTGCCGAAGCCGGTCAATACGACTTGGCGCAGGTCCGCTTTGTCGTCCCCGTCAGTGTCGCGCAGATGCACGAGGTCGGTCCCCTCTCCTACCCAGGCGCCGCCCTGACCGAGAGCGAATCCGGTCGGCATTTCCAGCCCTCCGGCAAACAGGATCGAGCGGTCCGCTTTGCCGTCGCCGTTTGTATCTTCGAGAATGTAGAGCTTGTCGTCGGGGATCTCGCCGGGTTTCATCTGGGCGTAGGCGAGCGTGCAGAGCACCCAGAGCCGTCCGCGTCGATCCCACTGCATCGCGACGGGATTGGCGATACCGAGCGACTCGTCCGCGAAGAGTTCGATTTCGAAATCCTCGTGGAGCTGGAAAGACGCCTGCTCGGCGGCGGGCGAATTGTCTGCCGCCGGAGCGTTGTCCGGGCTGATTGCTGAGGCGATCCCGTAAGCCATGAGACAGGCGGCGCCGGTGAGGAGGTGATAAAGAGGGAAATATTTCATCGTACCGTGGTTGCGACTGCCCGGGCGTAGCGGTGGATATCAGATTCGGTCTCGTCGATCAAACCGGGGAGCGAGTCAAGTTCCCGTAAGAACCACCGCTCGCTGCGCTCGACGGGGTCGCGCGAGGCGGGGACGTGCTGGCGGTCTCCGAAGAGGAAGGCCCAGTTCGTGGGATGATAGTATTGCTGCCAGAGCCGATTCTTTCGCGCGATCGCCTGCTGGAGGGACTGGAGCACTTCGGCGGATGGCTCCGCTTTGGGCTGGTGCGGAAATGCCAGTTGAATGGCGAACTGTTCGGCGACGGCACGGTGGCCTCCTTCGGAAAGGTGGATACCGTCGGCAGAGAGTGCGGGATCGGGCGTTTTCCGGAACGGGTTGAAGAGATCGACGAAGAGCGCGTTCTCCCGGGCGGCGATGGATTCGATTTCGGCGACGATGGCTGCGAGCGGTTCGTTGCGTTCTTCGGAGAGTGCTCCGGCGGGACCCGACGGAAAGAACGGAGTGGGAGCGACGAGAACGAGCCTGCCGGTCCTCGTCCGGAGCTGTTCCAAAAGCGCGAGGTAGGCTTCGGGCGACCACTCACCGCCAGGAAGCGATTCCATTTTGCCGAAGGCGACAAAGACGATTCCGGCTTCGGTCCGCTTCCGCTGGTCGGGGACGCTGCCGGGATGAGAATCCCCCTTCTCCGTGTAAAAATAGCGCGGTCGGGCTTGGTAAGTAAGCACGTCGCCCGGCCAGGCGAGGTTTCTCAATTTCAACCCGAGCTCCGGCCAGGCAGTCTGGATGCGCTCTTCGAGAAAGCCATGACGAGCCTGGTCGTAGGTGTCGGTGCCCCCAACGAAGACGATGGTTTCCTCTTCCTTGGGAGCGAAACGCCCGTCAGTGAAGGGTGGTGCGGGCGTTTCCGTGGCAGCCAAGCTCCGTTGTAGAACGGGGAGCTCACGGTCCTCCCCGGACGATGTCCCGGTCGCCGCGACGAGAGAGGTCATGAGCAAGAGGATGGAGCGGAGCGCGTGGGTTCCTTTCATTATCGCGATAGCGTTCATGCCGATGTTCCCGGGTGCAATGGCGCAACGGCGGTACCGACCCTTGCGCGAACCGGTAGCTTGTGGTCCGCCGAAGGAGCTGGGAAATTGGTAACGACAGAGAAATACGATACCCCCGTAACATCATGAGTGATCCCCAGCTTCCTTCCCCTGACGCTAGCTCCGACCCCACGACCCGGCGCACATTCCTCTCCCGGTCAGGGGGAGTCGCGGCGACCAGCGTCTTGGCCGGAGTCGCCATTCCCAACGTCCACGCGGCGGGGAGCGACAAGATTCAACTCGCCCTGATCGGATGCGGCGGTCGTGGCAGCGGTGCGGTCGGTAACGCGATGGCCGCCGACGATGGGGTCCATCTTACCGCGATGGCGGACCTCTACGAGGACCGTATGGAACGGTCGCGAGAGGTATTGGAGAAGAATTTTGAGGGTCGTGTCGACGTGCCCACGGCAAGGCAGTTTCTCGGATTCGACGCCTTCAAACGAGCGATCGACACCTTGCGTCCGGACTCGGGCGACGTGGCAATGTTGACTGGTTACGCGGGCTTCCGCCCTGCACAGCTTGAATACGCGGTTTCACGGGGGATCAATGTGTTCATGGAGAAATCGTTCGCGACCGATCCCCCGGGACTGCGCCGCGTGATTAAGGCCGGAAAGGACGCCGAAGCGCGCGGGGTAAAGATCGCCGCGGGCCTCATGTGCCGCCACTCGGCGAATCGGCAGGAGTTGATGAAGCGGATCGCGGCAGGCGAACTGGGGGATATTCAGAGCATCCGGGCCTACCGGATGGGGCCGTCCGGTCCGCTGCGTCCCAAGCCGGTAGGAACCCCGGATCTCGAATGGCAGCTCCGAAATTTTACGAAATTCTTCTGGGTATCCGGAGGGCTTTGGTCAGAGATGGACATTCACCAGATCGACGAAATTTGCTGGTTGAAAGGAGCTTTCCCCATCAAGGCTCACGGCGTCGGCGGCCGGGCGTTCAACAACACGGATCACGGGCAGAACCTCGATTCCTACTCGGTCGAATGGACCTTCCCGGATGGAACGAAAGCCTACCACGTGGTGCGCTACACTCCCAAGTGCTACAACGAGTTCGCCACCTATGTCCACGGAACCAAGCGGGCCGCTCAGTTCTCGGGTAATATCCATGCCGGAGACGTAAAGATTTTCAATGATCAGCGGTGCGAGAAAGACAATATTCTCTGGGAAGCGCCCAAGGAAGGGCTTACGGCCTGGCAGGCGCAGTGGAACGATTTCACGAGGGCGATCCGTGAAGATCTCCCTTTCAACCAGGCGGAGCGGGCGGCGAAGTCGAACCTCGCGGCGATCATGGGACGAGCCGCCGTTCACATGGGACGCAACATCAGTTGGGACGAGGCGATGGCGTCGGAATTCCAGTTCAATCCCGATATCGACAATCTGACCCTCGACGGCGATGCACCGATGCTGGCCAACGCCGACGGACAGTATCCGGTACCCGTTCCCGGAATCTGGTCTGAGATTTGAGAGGCTTTCAGGGAAAGGGCTTTTGTGGGGATAGAGAAAAAGGGAGATTGGGAGAGGGGCAAAAAGAGTTTTGGTCGAAAGGCTTGACCGCTTGCCTCATTCTGTGGAACGTGCCGCTGTGAATCAGGAACGAATAGATCGATTAAACGCCGCCATCCGGGATGTGAATGACTTTCCCAAACCGGGTATTGTTTTCAAAGACATCACGCCGGTCTTGGGTGACGGAGCCCTCTTCAGAGAAACGATCGATGGATTCATCGATATGATAGGAGACGAAATGCCCACCAAGGTCATCGGGATCGATGCACGGGGCTTTATTTTCGGAGCAGCTCTCGCTGACCGGATCGGGGCCGGCTTTGTTCCGGTCCGGAAAAAAGGCAAGCTTCCCTGGCTAACCAATGGTCGTGCCTACTCGCTGGAATATGGAGAAGCGCATGTCGAGATTCACAAGGATGCGGTGAAGGCAGGTGAGAAAGTTGTCCTCGTCGATGACCTCCTCGCGACCGGAGGAACTGCCGGTGCGGCGCTGAAGTTGGTTCAGGAGCTGGGCGCGGAAGTGTTGTGCGTCTTGTTTTTAATCGAGCTGAAGTTTCTTGAAGGTCGTAAGAACATCGAGGGTGGTGTTCGGTGTGAGGCGCTGCTCTCCTATTAACTGAGCTTCCCCAGAATTATGAGCTACGAAAGTGATGTCCTGCTGGATTGGTATCTTCTGTTTCACTATGGAACGGCGGAAGAGATCACCGCAGATCTTGGGTTTGATGTTTCGGGGCTTCCCTCCCGTTGTCTGGAATTTCCGGTGACGACCACGGAGGTGGCCGGCGATGGACCTGTCGGGCGTGTTTTGGATTTGGGCTGTGCCGTTGGCCGCTCCAGTTTTGAATTGTCAAAACGAGCTCAATCAGTGATTGGGATCGATTTTTCGCAAAGCTTCGTCGATGCGGCAGAAGCGATTCGTTCGGGTGAGTCGCTCAGCTACCGTCGCTACGGGGAGATGCACCTTTCCGAAAAGCTGGCGGCTACTTTGCCGGGAGATACGAATCCGGACAGGATTCAGTTTGAGCAGGGGGATGCGATGGCTCTTCGCGCTGATTTGGGCGGCTTTGACCTCGTGCATGCCGCCAATTTGATATGCCGCTTGCCGGAACCATTCCGATTCATGAAGCGACTCCCTGATTTGGTTAATTCCGGCGGGTATCTGATCATGGCAACTCCTGCGACGTGGATGGATCAATACACACCCCGCGAAAACCAGCCCGAAGGACGGACCCTGGATTACCTGAGGCATCATCTCGAATCAGATTTTGAAATGATCTCGGTGCAGGAAGTTCCTTTTTTGATTCGTGAGCATCAGAGGAAGTTGCAGCTCAGCACCTCGCAGACAAGCGTGTGGCGGCGGAGGTAGCGCGGTAATGAACTGTCGGTTCCCGACAAAGAGTCCGAGGTGCCCATTACCGGGGATTGAAATCCCCGGCTAAAATGAGTTGTCGGTTCCCGACATGGTTTACGGTGCCCACAGCCCACAG